>Ga0224723_1000204_pt1 | contig 40954 bp, 35 predicted proteins | sample Balambano_FR2_Me_FD_161647 | JGI IMG/M metagenome (GOLD analysis project Ga0224723, IMG submission 161647) | Freshwater sediment microbial communities from Lake Towuti, South Sulawesi, Indonesia - Balambano_FR2_MetaG | ecosystem: Environmental > Aquatic > Freshwater > Lake > Sediment | place... | reverse complement strand
TCGCTCGTCCTCCGGTTTCCTATCCTCACCAAACTGGAGAAATGGCGATCGCCCTAGAGTTTTGCAAACAGCACTACGCCTCTGGCTCTACGCCCAACTGACGCAGCCGTTCAGCTAGAGCCTCTGCCCGCTGGCGTTCCTGCTCTGCCCGTTGGCGTTCCTGCTCTGCCCGTTGGCGTTCCTGCTCTGCCCGTTGATGTTCCTGCTCTGCCCGTTGGCGTTCCTGCTCAGTACGCTCTTCTGACCAGAGCACCAGTTCTCCGTCCGCATTCCACCAGCGCAGCCAGTAGCCAGTTCGCCCCTCATGACTGCCTTCCCACACCCCTAAAAACAGTTCCAGTCCCGCAATCCAGTAGCGTTCTGAGGCATCTGCTGCTTGGATCTGGTAGCGCCCCTCGGTCAGGGCATAAACCTCTACGTGCCCCGTATCAGGTCGAAAGATGACGTAATGGGGAACCTGAATTACCTGTTCATAAAAAAACCATTTGCCCACCGACTGCTTAAACTCAACCGAGTACTCTTCGCTGTAGGTTGCCGATAGAAACTCCATCACCACTTGGGGGACGACCCCTTCCGTGTGCGGCGTATAGCTGCGGCGAGTCTCAGAACGCTGCCAGGGCTGCACCGGACGGACATACATCCAGTCTGGCGCTTTACAAATAGTTCGGTCTTGAATGGCAGCACAAAGTGCAAAATTGGAAACCACCAGGGCATCCTGCATTAGTTCAGGAAAAGCCGTAAGTGGCTGTCTCAAGGCGGCTGCAAGCAGGGGTTGATCAGTATTTTCCACAGGGTCATCCGGCAGAATGAAATCTTCTGGCAAGAGCGGCCAGGTAATTTTAAGATTGGCGACAGGAGCTTTAGTCGCAGGAGACGTAGCAGTTGCAGTAGGCGTAGCAGTAGACATAAGCGCAATGTCCTCTCAAAAAGCCTGAATCCACTCTTTCACTTCATATTCTGTCCAGATGCCGTTTTGCCAGTAGGGGTCTTCCTCTACTAGCTGCCGCACAGCAGGCTCATCGTCTGCCTCATACACCCCAAACACCTGGGTCAAATCTTGAGTTGGGCCAATCGTGATTAGGGCCCCAGATTCCTTTAGCTTAGCAAGCCGATCTAGATGTGCCTGCCGATAGGAAGAACGCTTCTCCAACACGTGGTCACAATAGCTCCCCCACATCACATATTTAGTCATATCTAACTTCTCGCCTCAACCCCAAACTTCTCAATCAAGGCATCTCGAACTTTGCGGTGAACAGGCTCAACCTCTTCATCGGTAAGAGTGCGATCGCCCGCCCGATAAATCAACCGCAACGCCAGACTACGCTTTCCTTCGGGGACATTCTCCCCTCGGTATTCATCAAATAGCTCCACCGATTCCAAAAGTGTGCCTGCCGACTTTTTGATCACTCGTTCAATTTCAGCAACGGATACCTGCGTTGGGGCAAAGAAGGCAATGTCTCGATCGGACGCTGGGTACGTTGAGTAGGGTTTAAAGACGGGCGTAATGTTTTCCTCCTGATCCATCTGGGCAAACATTACGTCCAGGTCTAGCTCAAAGACATAAACCTCATCGGGTAAGCCCTTCTCCTGCCGAAGCTGTGGGTGCAGCTGTCCAAATGTGCCTAGACGATTTCCCTGTACCCAGAGGGAAGCCGTTCTACCGGGGTGCAAAAGAGCGTTGCGGCGATCGGGCTGATACTCAACCAACAGTTCCAGCCGTTGAAAGGCGCTCTCTAAGATGCCTTTTGCCTCAAACCAGGTAATCGGCTTTTCTTTGCCGCCTCGCATCCATCGCCCCTGGCTAGGGTCGCCGCCTAAAATACCAGCAACCATGTCTGTTTCATTTAGACCTTCTTCTTCTCGCCAGAAAACTCGCCCAATTTCAAACCCGTTGAGTGCCCCATTTCCCTGCTCCAGGTTGTATTGAAAGGCATCAATCAACCCAGACAAGAGTTCAGTGCGAAGGGCGGAGTATTCGGCAAACAGAGGATTGGCTAGCTGAATCTGGTTTTCCTTCTCTGGCTTCACCAAAGAATAGTGAATCAGTTCAGTTAGTCCAACGGCTCGAAATGCCTGCTGGATTTTTTGCGTGAGTGCCTGTTCGACCGAGAGATACCCTGGCTCAGTCTTAGCAGGCAAGGTGTCACAAAAATTGTTGTAACCATAGAGGCGGGCAATTTCCTCGATCAGGTCAATCTCGCGCTCTAAGTCGCGGTAGCGATAGGGTGGAACGGTGACATTCCAAACTCGCTCCTCAACTGGGGTCAGCGTACAACCCAGGGCGGTCAAAATGCGCTCGATATCTTCAGGCTGGAGTTCACCCACATCCTCATCCATGTCTCTAGCTTCAGTTGTAGCGGCGGTTGCGAGAGCCTCTACATCCAGTTCAATTGGGCCTAATACTTGATTAACGCGCTCAAGACGTAGCTCGATGGTGCGGGTGGCTGTGGCTTGACTGGGGCGCAAATCAGCGATCGCCTGCACCTTTATCACGCCCCCTGCTAGCTCCGAAATTAGGTGAATTGCTCTACGACAGGCGATCGCCAGTTCTGCCTGGTTTACGCCCCGCTCATAGCGAGCAGAAGCCTCTGTCCGCAGCCCTTGAGAACGAGCCGAACGGCGAACTGCCACCGAATCGAACAGAGCCGCCTCCAGCATCAGATTTTGCGTATCAGCAAACACTTCGGTTTCCTCGCCGCCCATTACACCAGCCAGCGCCACAGGTTTATCGTTTGCGGTAATCAGCAGCGTTTGCTCCTGTAAGGTTCGCTTTTGACCGTCCAAAGTGGTCAAAGACTCACCAGGGTTAGCAAAGCGCACACCAATCGTCAGGGTATCGGTGCCGACAACAGAGAGTAGGCGATCGCAATCAAACGCATGAAGTGGCTGCCCCCATTCCAGCAAAACGTAATTGGTAATATCTACAACATTATTAATTGGGCGCGTCCCTGCTGCTTGAAGTCGCCGCTGAAGCCAAGCAGGAGAAGCTGCAATCTTCACTTGCTCAATGATTGTGCCAACATAAATGGGGCAAGCCTCTGGCTCAGAAACTTTCACAGTTAGATTAGAATCCGTTTCCACTGAAATTTCAGGCACGTCTGGCAGTTTCAATTGAGCGCCCGTCAGGGCTGCAACTTCCCTGGCGACTCCGACCATACTAAGCGCGTCTGCCCGGTTTGCCGTTGAAGTCAGATCTAGCACTACGTCATCCAAACCCAAAAGCGGACGAACATCACTCCCAATCTTCAAGGAATCTTGCTCAAAGTGATGAATACCTGACGACTCTTTCGCCAGCCCAAGCTCTGCCAGAGAGCAAATCATGCCCTCCGAAGGCACATCCCGTAGCTTGCGAGGGCGAATCTTTAAGTCTACAGTTGGTAAATAGGTCCCCACTGTGGCAACAGGAACGTACAAATCTGCCTTGACGTTAGACGCGCCACAGACGATGGTAGAAGGGGAGCCTCTGCCAATATCAACCTGACAGACGTTGAGTTTGTCTGCATTGGGGTGCGGCTCACAGATAAGCACCTTCCCGACTACGACACCATCTGCCCACGTGCGACGGTCTTCAATCTCTTCGACCTCAAAGCCAGCCATCGTTAGCATTTCTGCTAGCTCCTCTGGATTCATCGTCAAGTCTACCAATTCTCGTAGCCAGTTTAGTGAGATACGCATTGCCTAACTTGCTCTTTAACTCTAGGTCGGTCTACAATAGTGCCCCACCATTCTACCGTTCAACCGTGAGAAGCCTCTGAAATGATAGAAGCTTGATATGAGTCTGTGGTGCATTACCATGATTGGGTGTAACCCCTCCACTGTGACATCTCCCCCTCTCCTAAACTGTAGAAAATTAGGTATTTACGAGGATTTTAAGGAATGTAGGGTGAGCTTTAGCAACTCTTCAAGAGATTTCCCGCAAACTTGGCGCTTTATCTCGTCTTTCTTGGAAAGATAATAGAAGTTAAGGTGTCTACGTCTAGAAGTGGATAAAGTGATGCCCCCGGCGACCGACATAGCGAGTGATGCCGCATGAGCTACTGCTTAAATCCAGCCTGTCCTAACCCAGAAAATTTAGTTCACACTGAGCTTTGTCAGGCTTGCGGCTCTAAGTTGCTGCTGCGCGATCGCTACCGAGTCCTTCAAACTTTAGGTCATGGCGGCTTTGGAGCAACATATCTCGCTAAAGATGAATCCCTACCCGGTAGCCCACACTGCGTCATCAAGCAGCTTCGCCCAGCCGCATCTTCCCCTCATGTATTGCAGATGGCGCGAGAGCTGTTTAAGCGCGAAGCTAAAACCCTTGGCAGAATTGGCAATCACCCCCAGGTGCCTCGCCTACTAGACTACTTTGAAGCAAACCAAGAATTCTACTTGGTACAGGAGTACATCAGCGGCTCTACCCTTCAGCAGGAGGTAAAACGCTCTGGCCCGTTCAGCGAAGCAGGAGTCAAGCAATTTCTGAGCGAAGTCCTGCCGATGTTGCAATACATCCACAGCCAGCAGGTGATTCATCGCGACATCAAGCCCGCTAACCTGATTCGTCGCTCTCAGGATAAAAAGCTAGTGTTGATCGACTTTGGCGCAGTAAAAGATCAGGTAACTCCAACTCGGGCAGGCGCTTCTGAGCAAACGGCCTTGACCGCCTATGCGATCGGCACTCCAGGTTATGCTCCACCTGAGCAAATGGCTATGCGTCCAGTTTATGCCAGCGACATCTACGCTCTTGGTGTAACCTGCATCTATTTGTTAACCGGAAAATCACCCAAAGATTTAGACTACGACCCCGCCACTGGCGAGATGCTCTGGAGAGAAAAAGTTCACATTAGCGATCACTTTGCCGATGTTTTGCGGAAGATGCTGGAGGTGTCCGTTCGCCATCGCTATCAGACTTCCAATGAGGTTTTGAGAGCGCTTGACCTTGAGCCTTACCTTGATAGCCTAGCCCAGGGCATGGTAGCGAAACCCAATCGCCCCCTCTACCCGTCTGAGCCAGAACATCCTCCTTCCGTTGACCTGAACGACACCACTCCGTCTACCCCCTCCTCTCGAATGGCGGCTGCAATCCGTGCGCGGCAGCAGGCAAAAGCAGCATCGTCTGAAGCAACCAGTCTGCAACCTGGCTCTCCGCGACGCAGGCTGATGCCTCAAAAAGCTTCTCTATCTACCGCTGTAAGGTCTAAGGGAACAACGGGAACGCCTGCTGCGGATCCTAGAATGGCTGCTGCTGACTTGCTCACTGCTTATGCCAAAGGTAGAAGAGATTTTACTTCTCACGATCTCAGTTTGTTGAACTTACAGCGGGCTAATCTAGCTGAGGCAAATTTTCACCAGGCGAAGCTACAGAAGATCAACCTTCAGGGCGCTAATTTGTTTAATGCTGACTTTGGCAAGGCCAGTTTGAGTCACGCTATTTTGCGAAACGCAAATATGGCAAGAGTTTATCTGAGTCATGCAGATTTAGAAGGGGCCGATCTGCGAGGTGCGGACTTAAGCTTTGCTTACTTGAGTAATGCTAATTTGCGAGGAGCCAATCTGTGTGGGGCTGATCTGACGGGGGCAAAAGTTTCTGATGAGCAGCTTGCAACAGCCCGAACGAACTGGACAACCGTTCACCCCAACGGTAAACGGGGCGTTTGGTAGCAATGCGACCAAATTGCTTTATTACATAGGTTTTGAATCTGCTATCGTATCTAGGCACTTATGCTCTAGTGGAAAAGGAAGTTCCTGATCATGGCTGATTCAAATCCTAAACGTCCCAGCAATGCAAAGTCTGCTCGAAATCTCAACCCCGAAAAGTATGCTCGTTTGCGAGCGGAGGCGAAAGCGCCCTATCGAGGACTGAGGCAGTTCATTTATGTGGCTTTTGGCGCATCTGGACTGATTGGAGCTTTTATTTTTTTCACACAACTGCTTGCGGGTCGAGGGGTTGGAGCTACTTTTCCCAACTTTGCGCTCCAGGTTGGAGTAGTGGGGCTGATGGTTTGGCTATATCGCCTGGAACAGCGGGCGGGGCGTAGGGAAAGGATGAGGGATGAAGAGATGTGAGGATGTTTGAAGTTCGGGGAACAAAAGTTTAGGAATCCTGAGGAAGAGAAATACAAAGAAAAGATTACAGAATTGAGGTTTTTTGAAAATTCCCAGGAATATAGGAAAAGCTCAATCGGGGTCAGCCAATATAAAGACCCTGAACATAGATCCCTGTAAATAACTAAATGCTGAGTGCCAGTTCCTTGTGGGCTGGCACTCAGCATTTGTGAAATTTGGGGCGATCGCCTCAAATCTCATTACAGCTATTGCAGAGGACTGGGGCTAGAACTCAACACCAGATAAGGTGAAGGAATGGCCTCGGCTTGACCTGCATTCACTAAAGCCTGGTAGATGAAAGCAGCTACGTCGGCGCGGGTTGCAACCTGATTGGGGTTTAGCTGCTGCACGTTGGGATAGTTGACCACGATTCCCCGCTGGGTGGCAGCGGCGATCGCCCCGGCCGCATAAGCCGGAATTTGAGCCGCATCCTGATAGCGCGTCAGAGCAGTCGTGTCACCTATGGGTAGCTTTAAGCCCGACGCAAGGGAAATTAGAGCCTGAACTCTAGGAATTTGTTGATTGGGGCGGAAGGTTGCATCGGGATAGCCGCTCAGGAAATTTCCTCGGTAAGCGGATTGAATGGCGGCATTTCCCCAAAAGTCTGAGCGAACATCAGGAAAAGTAATTCCGGAGCGCTCTGGAGTAGGGGAAAAGGCGGCATTTAGGATTGCGGCAAACTGAGCGCGAGTGACAGGTTCGTTGGGACGGTAGGTGCCATCTGGGAAACCGCCAATTACGTTCCTTTCGGCCAGTGCTTCAATGTAAGCAGCAGCCCAGTGTCCTGTTACGTCTGGAAATCTAGATGCGCCTGCAACCGTAGTTGCGACAAAATCAACGGAACCAGAAATCTGTGCGGGATCGATCTGATTGCCGACTGCCAGGATGGTATTACTGCGAGTGGCGTTGTAGAGGTCGTAGCGGCCGTTGTTGCGGATCAGGTTTTCTCCGGAGCTTTCGGCGTTACCCAAATCGGGCTGAGCGTTGGCGATCGCCACCACGCCATCGCGGGTGTTGCTCTCGATCACGTTATTTCGCAGGACAGGACGAGCATTGTTGGAGACTATGATGCCGTCTACATTTTGGACAACCTGATTCCCTTCTACTCTAGGAGCCGAATCGTCGCCAATCGCAATTCCAAACCCAGTGTTTTGGAAAATGTTGCCGCGAATTTCACCCTGAGCAGTACGGGCAACCGAAACGCCATTCCCCTGATTGCCTGTGAAGACATTGCCTTCAATTGTGGGAGCAGCCGTGCCTGTGACAAAGATGCCATCCCGCTGGCTATTGGAAAGTGTGCTGTCGCGAATGCTGGGATTTGTAGACTCCACCCAAATTGCGGTGCCGCGACTGTTGGGGTTAGTCACGGTCACGCCCCGGATAGAGCTATCTGATTCTGCTCGAATCGTTACGTTCTGGACGGCAAAACTGGGACTGGCATAACTGCCGCTGCCAATAATGAGTATGGTTTGTCCCTTAGTAGATTCGTCACCGCGCAGAATAACGTTCGGACGGACAACAATAGGAAACACTTCGCCCGTATCACGGGTGTAGCTGCCAGGTGCAAGCTGTATGACTGTGTTGGGCTGCGCTTGCTGCATGGCGTAGCTAATTGTGCGAAAGGGAGCCGACTCGCTGCCCGCGCTAGGGCCATCTGTCCCCAGGGTAGGGTTGACATAGACGATTCTGGCGTTTGCCGGAATTTGGGCAGTGACGGTAGAGCCTGAGTTGGCTGGCGGAGGGGGAGTGGCGATCGCCCCATTTGCTAGAAACAAAAGAGCAGCCATTCCCACTGGAACGGACAGTTTCATGGAGGGGGAATGTCTTCGTAGAAGCATTACCTTACTAAAGAGAATGGGGGTGTGCAGAAATAAATTGATGAATCGATTCAAACTTAAACTCTGACTCATGACCGTTTTGCTGAACGACGGGCACTACGAGGAAAGGGTTAGTAATTGTTACTACTAAGGTTGAGGACAATTTTTGAAGATTATCAGTTCCGCACAGTTTAATTCACGGAAAATGCCTAGAGTCTACGCAAACAGAACACTGACTAAGCAGTCACAGTAACAAGGGGCTTGAGCGCCTTGTTTCACGGGCGAGTGCGTAAGTTCTCATACTGCTGGGCTAAATCTTTCAAGATAATCGCCACAACTCCCAGCTTTCCACCTACTGTCTTTAGCCTATACTGAAAGCCCCCTTAATCTGAGGCAAGCAGTAGACAGTTCCCAGCCTGTCCTAAAACTTTTGTCTTGAAACTAACTGTGTATACTGCCATCGGGCATTACTGTCCCTCGGAGATTGGTTCGGGTTAAGTCAGCGTAACTGAGATCTGTGTCACTGAGGTTTGCATAGCTGAGATTCGCTCTGCTGAAATTGGTGCCTTTGAGTTTGGCCGCTCTTAAGTCAACGCCCTCCAGGTTTGCTTTGCTCAGGTTTGCCCATCGTAAATCGGTTCCCCGTAGAGACGCTCCCTGGAGATTGGCGCTGAAGAGGTAGGTACGGCTGAGGTAGGACTCTCCTAGATCGGCCTGCGTCAGGTCAGCCCAGTACAAAGAGGCTCCAACAAATTGTGCCTGGTAGAGGGTTGCGTGACTAAGGTTTGCCTGGCTGAGGTTTGCCTGGTAGAGATCGGCTTGACTAAGGTTTGCTTTTACCAATTTTGCCCCAGTCAGGTCAGCCCAGCGGAGGCGGGTGTTGCTTAGATTGGTGCCAATCAGGTTGGCGCTGGTTAGGTCTGATCGGTTGAGGGTTGCTTTGCGTAAGTCAGCCCCAATCAGGTTAGCTCCGCTCAGGTCAGCATTCCTGAGCATGGCTCCCCTCAGATCAACGACGACTAGTTCAGCCATGCAGAGATTTGTCTCACTTAGTTCTGCTGCTTGCAGGTCAGCGTTGCTGAGGTTTGCCCTGCTGAGGTTGGCGGCGGTTAGGTGAGCGCCACTGAGGGTGGCTCGACTTAGACTGGCATTGCTCAGGTTTACCCCTTCCAAATTTGCACCCTTTAAGTTTGCTTCGCTCAGATCGGGTTGAATCTGAGGATTCTGACTCCTCCATTGCATCCATTTGGCACTCTGAAGGAGCGATAGATGTTCAAGCTTTGCCATTGGGAAGCCTCATTCCTTGCGCCCACCAACTGGGTTTTCTTGCCCAAAAACGTTTTCCATTGAGGCGATCGCCGCCTGAGAGCCTGCCAAGATATCCCGCTCTTCACCCCCCAGGTAAAGCCGTCCAAAGCTGCCGACTGCCTGCACCTGAAGGATGTTGATCAGGGCTGCTTTTTCTGCCTCATTTGCGGCTAATGCTGCGTAGGCGGCAGGCTGAACCTCTAGCACATAAAGCGTTTGCCCTGCCAGGAGCATTTGTCCCCGACGGTTGCGATTGATCAACTGTGCCTGGTGAGCGTCAATGTTGCGAATAATTTGGCTGGAAACGACAGATGGTTTGAGGCGATCGCGCTCCTGCACGCCCAGTGCCTCTAGGATTGCTTTCCCTGCGGCGCGGGTTTCACCTTGACGGTTAGAATGTACCTCTAGCAATCCATACAGCCGTTCGACAAACTGTACTCCTGGACGCACCACGGCAGCTTTTAAGGCTACGTCTGTGATCCGGTTGATTTCAACGCCAGGGGAGATTTCAACCCAGAGGGAAGCGTCTCCCGGTAAGGGCAAAAACCCTAGGGCGACTGTACCGATGTAGGCAGCGTGCTGCGGCTGCAAATTGTCTAAATACACGTAACTGCGAAGTTCTACGCCCAAGCTTTAATCTCCGTGTGCTGAGGCCAAACTCCTCAACTTGTAACGCTTTGAGTTTACCGTGCTATTGACTGTTCAGACTGTTATTCGACAGCTTTATGAAAACGGGCGATGAAGAAGCCGTCCATGTTGTGCTGATGACACCAAACTTTGAGCCATCCTTCAGGCTTAACAAAAGTATTGCCGGGAGGGTTGGACGGGGGCTGAATGCTCCAATCTGAGTGGCGCGATAGAAAAGCCTGGGCGATCGCCTCATTCTCTGCCGGATGCAGCGTGCAGGTGGAATAGACTAGAACCCCTCCGGGCTTGACCCAGGTTGCTGCCTGATCGAGCAATTCAGTTTGCAGTTGGGCTAACTCCTTTACGGTTTCTGGGGTTTGTCGCCAGCGGGCATCGGCGTGACGGTGTAGGGTGCCCAGTCCAGAACAGGGAACATCCAGCAGCACCCGATCTGCCTGCTGAGTGAATTGAGTAAACTGGCGGCTATCTCCAGTGCAGGTTTGAACGCAGCTCAGGTTAAGCCGTTCTGCATTTTGGCGTAGTTTTTTTAAGCGCGAGGCGTAGCGATCGCACCCCCAAACGATGCCGCGATCGCCCATCAGTTCAGCAATGTGAGTCGTTTTACCGCCGGGAGCCGCACAGCCATCAATAATGGTTTCCCCCGGCTGCGGGTCGAGCAGATGACCCACGAGTTGGGCGCTGCTGTCCTGCACCGTCCACCAGCCTTCCCGAAAGCCAGGTAGCTTTTGAATCGAACCGGGATTGTCGAGCAGCCTCAAGGATTGTGGCAGGGTGGCGATCGCCCCAGTTCTAATCCCTGCTGCTTGCAGTGCCGCTTCAACCTGCTCCAGCGAAGATTGGAGCGGATTGATTCTCAAGTCAATATGGGGCGATCGGTTTAGCCATTCACAAAGCTGTTCTGTTTCCTCCAAACCCAGTTGCTCTAGCCAAACCTGAACGATCCAATCTGGATAGCTGTGCTGCACCGCCAGTCGGCCAACCGGGTCGTCGGGTAGCTGTAGCGGATCGTCTGTCTCCGCTAATCGCAGATATTGGCGCAGCAGCCCGTTGACAAACCCTGCCAGCTTCTCAAAGCCGTTCTGCTTTGCCAGATCAACGGTCGTATTAACCGCCGCTGCCGCCGGAATCTGGTCGAGATAGCGCAGTTGGTACAGCCCCAAATGCAAAATGGCGCGTAGATCAGGAGGCTGCTGATACGATCGCCGCTTTGCTAACTGGTCGATCAAAGCATCTAATGTTTTTTGTCGTCTGACGCTGCCATAGACCACCTCAGTCACCAAACGGCGATCTGGAGGAGCTAATTCCAACTGCTGTAGAGCGCGGTCTAATGCTATATCTGCAAAGGCTCCCCGATGGACTGATCGGAGCGCAAGAAATGCCGCTTGGCGAGGATTTTGAGTCACTGAAACCGTTCGGACTAGAGCAAACACCACACAACAGCTCAGCGAAACCGCTGTAGGCTATTGCCTTGAGATTTTAGCGAATTTAGCTTCATCCAATCGGGCGATCTACCCGGATGGAGAGAAATCCCCCGATAGACTGAAATTGCGGAAAAATCTGTTATTTCAGTACATTCATCTACGAAATGGCGATCGCTCCACTGTAACCGAGACGGATTTTTTGAGGTGGTTGAGCCGTGGGTCGAAAATACGCTGATGGTCGAACTGCTGTCGCCTGCGATCGCCCATTCAAACACCTCGGTTTACATTCCTCCAAACCTGCGGCGTGAAGAGGTCTGGTTGTCTATGCTCAACGGCCCTGAGCCAAAGGCTGTCACCATCAGCAAGCCACCCAAAATCGCCAGGTTCTTGAAAAACTGAGTCACCTGCATTGCTTCTGCAAAGTTGGTATGAAAGACAAGCGTGGCTGGAATCAAAAAAAGAATGAGCAGCAGTGCGCCCCACTTGGCTTTGTAGCCCAGCAGCACCAGAGCAGCGCCAACTAGCTCAAACACAATTGCGCCCACCGTTAGTAGTGCTGCCAGAGGCAATCCGGCACTGGCAATTTGCTCTTGTGTGCCGCTAAAATCTAGCGCTTTTCCTACACCCGACCGGATGAAAATGACGGCTAAACAGGTACGGGCAATGAGTGGAATAATTTTTTGAAAATCCATTGGCTTACCTCTAAGCGCTTTGTCTATTGTGAACTTGATGAACTGAGCCTAATTCAGACAATGGCGTTGGGCTTTCAGCAATCGCCCCCTGCGGCAGCACAAATCGAGCGGGGCGATCGCGCAAAAAGTAGTCCCACAGCCAATCGATCAAAACCTGTAAACGGTTGCGGAAACCCGGCAGATAAACCAGGTGAACGCCTAACCACAGCAGCCACGCCGAAAATCCGGTGAAGCTCAGCTTACTAATTTGAGCCGCTGCCGCGTTTCGCCCAATCATGGCGATCGTTCCCTTATTCCAATACTTAAACGGAACAGGTTGCTTTCCTTTCAGTTGCCGCTGGATATTTTTTGCCGCCGCCCCTCCCTGCTGAATCGCGGCAGGAGCCACCATCGGCAATGGCTGACCGTTTTCCTTTAACAGGGCGAGATCTCCAACGCCATAGACTTCTGGGTAGTCTGGCACCTGAAGCGTCGGCAAAACCGTCACCTTACCCTTATCGGCTGTCGGCAACCCCCACTGCTCTAAAAGGGAATGAACCTGTACGCCGACCGTCCAGACTGGGCTTGCGGTGAGAATTGTCCGTCCATCCTGCAAATGCACAGCACCGGGAGTGATGCGATTGACCCTTGCATCCAGGAGAACCTTCACGCCCATCCTGTGAAGCTGGCGCTCGGTGTAGCGCTGCGATCGCAGTGGCATATCAGCTAACAGACGGCTGCCCGACTGCACCAGCAGCACTTTTACCTGACGAAAATCTAAACTGGGGTAGTCTCGCTTTAAGGAATTGTGAATCAATTCCACTAAAGCGCCTGCCAGCTCAATACCTGTTGGCCCGCCGCCAATGATTGCAAAGGTCAATAACTGCCGTCTGCGCTCTAGGTTCGGCTCACAGGCGGCTTGCTCAAAGCAGCGCAAGATATGGTTGCGAAGGGCGATCGCCTGCTTCAAATTGTCTAGCCGAAATGCATATTCCGCTACCCCTGGCACCTTCAAAAGCTGAGTTATGCTCCCCGTTGCCAAAATTAAAAAGTCATAAGCAATCGCGGTGCGATCGGTTGCTACCATGCGCTGATCAAGATTGATTTGCTCAACCTCAGCCTGCAAAAAACGAACATTTGGCAATTTACGTAGAACATTGCGAATTGGGTAAGCAATCTGCTCTGCTCCCAGTTCAGCCGTCGCAACCTGATAGAGCATAGGGCTAAAGGTATGATAATTGTTTCGGTCAATTAGCAATACCTCAACCGCCGGACTCGCAAGACTTTGCACCGCCGACAGCCCGCCAAACCCTGCTCCAATGATCACGATTTGAGGGCGTTTCTGCTTACTCATGGTCAATTCCTCAAGGGATGACCGCCTGCTAAGTATTTTTGCCTGACGGTCGTGATCTACACGTATCTTTACACAATTTTCAAGGGGTGGGCTGCTAGCTAAGTCACAGATGGCAAATTCTCGCAGATGCACCACTCGCGTTAGAGGAAAGGCGATCGCAAGTTTCCTTAAGATAAAAGCAGTGAAGTGGGTGACGCTATGAGCCAACAAAATTCTTCTAGCTGGGATTTGGGGCGATTTGTCAAAACGCTGTCTTACTTTGGAGCGATTCCTTTCTTAAGCAGCATCGATTGGTTTCAGCAGTGGTTGGGTAGCCGTCCTGACCCCAAAATCGATCGTTCCGCTATCTCCTACAGCACCTCGACGGGAAGCGCGTCTGGTTTTCTAACTGACCCCAAATTGGGAAGCATTCTGGTCGTAGGTGCATCTGGAAATCTAGGACAGCGGGTGGTGCAGCAGTTGGTCGATCAAGGCTATCGAGTGCGATCGCTCTTTACACTGACCGAAGAAGTCCCCACCCCATCCCAAAATCAGATAGAACCCGTCCAGGCAGACCTGGATGACCCCAAAGCAGTTTCCGAGATCTTGACAGGCGTGAGCGCTATTATTTGTGCTGATGAGGTAAATCGTTCTCTAACCCACCTGATCAACGCCGCCGATTCGCTAAATCGTCCAGGGCAACTAATTTTTGATTTCACGAACCCCACCAGTGATCTCAAGGAAGTTTGGGGCGCACTTGATGATGTTGTGATGGGCGGTGTCAGTCAAAGCAGCATCCACTTGGGCGCTAGCGGTGCAGTGTTTTCTGGAACCGTTTCAACGGCAAACTCTGGCGGCTTTGTCTCCATTCGCACTCGCAACTTTGAGCCGCCGCTTGACCTATCTCAAGCTGAAGGGATTGAGCTGTGCGTCAAGGGAGATGGGAACCGCTACAAACTCCTGCTGCGAAGCGAATCGGGCTGGGACAGCCTTGCCTACAGCTATTCATTCGATACGATACCCAATGCTCAAACGATCATCCGGGTTCCTTTTGCGGCGCTGGTTCCGGTGTTTCGAGCTAAGACGGTGCAAGGCGCTCAGCCGTTTGACTCTAGCCGGGTTTATGCCTTTCAACTCATGCTCAGCAAGTTTGAGTATGACGGTGCGCTCAACCCGCACTTTTCACCCGGTACGTTTCAGCTTCAGGTGAAATTTATCAAAACCTACCGAGCTGCGGATCTGCCGCAGTTTGTCCTGGTTAGTCTGGCGGAGGCTCCCCATGCTGATGAGGAAAGCCTCCGCCAGAGTGGAATTGCCTATGCGATCGTGCGGACTGCAACGTTAACCGATAAAACGGGGAGGCGATCGCTCCTCTTCACACCCAATATCCCTGACCAAGACAGCAAAATCAGCCGTGAAGATGTCGCCTCTGTCTGTGTCGAGGCACTCTCTCACCCCCAAGCCCGTAACGTCACATTCTCTGTCACAGAAGCTCAAGGAAACTGCGCTCCGCACGACTGGGATTGCTTGTTCTCTCAGCTATTAACCTAGCAATGAAAGAGATGACATTTTTGTAGGGTGCTGTTAGCGATAGCGTAACGTCTCGAGATTATGGCAACGGTACGTTACGGCGTTAATGCACCCTACGCGATCCTTGCAGGTACGCAGCAGCCTCAAACAGCAGCCTCAAAAGCGACGTTACTTGCCACCAAAGTGTTTAACGATCGCCTCTGCGAATTCTGAGCATTTCAGCGGTGGGTCTACCGGAGGCTCCATGAGACGAGCCAGATCGTAGGTAACTTCGCGGTGAGAAATTGCCGCTCCAATTCCTTGTTTGATCAGGTCAGCCGCCGCCTGCCAGCCCATAAACTCCAGCATCATCACCCCCGACAAAATCACAGAACCGGGATTGATGCGATCCAGCCCTGCGTGTTTAGGAGCCGTACCGTGAGTCGCTTCAAAAATGGCGCAGTTATCGCCAATATTTGCACCGGGTCCCATTCCTAACCCACCCACGATCGCCGCCGCCGCATCAGAGAGATAATCTCCATTCAGGTTCATGGTTGCCAAAATGGAATATTCATCAGGGCGCGTCTGAATCTGCTGAAAGATGCTGTCCGCAATTCGGTCATTCACCATAATTTTTTCTTTCCACTGCCCGTTCCCGTGAGTTGCCCAAATCGCATCTAGCACCGCCTGCACTTCCTTGCAGATATCGGCTCTTTTTTCAGCAGTCAAGGCATCATAGCCCGGTTCAATTTGACGAGCGTTGTCCTCTACGCTTAAATCTGGGTTGCGCTCTTTGTTGCCCAAAATCCACGATTCTCGCTCAGTTACGCAGTCCGCTCGAAATTCAGTCGTCACCAGCTCATAGCCCCAGTCTCGAAACGCCCCTTCGGTGTATTTCATAATGTTGCCCTTATGCACCAGCGTCACCATTTGTTTAGCTTTAGGCAACCGCAGAGCGTGTTTCATGGCGCGACGCACCAATCGCTGAGAACCAGTTTTGCTGATGGGCTTAATGCCAATACCAGAATCTAAGGGAATTCTCTTTTTGCCGTGTTCGGGAGTCGCCGGAATCAGGTCTTCATTGAGCAGCTTGATCAGGCGATCGCCCACTTCGCTCCCTTGCCGCCACTCAATTCCCAGATAAATATCTTCCGTATTTTCCCGATAAACAATTACATCTAGCTTTTCTGGGCTTTTGTGGGGAGAAGGCGTACCCGCGTAATATTTGCAAGGGCGAACGCAGGCATAGAGATCGTGAATCTGCCGTAACGCTACATTGAGCGATCGAATACCGCCGCCAATGGGCGTAGTCAATGGCCCTTTTATCGCCACGCCATACTCTCGAATGGCGTTTAGCGTATCTTCGGGCAAATACTGGTAAGTGCCGTAAACCTCACAGGCTTCATCCCCAGCGTAGACCTTAAACCAAACGATCTGCCGTTGACCGCCATACGCCTGCTTCACCGCCGCATCAAACACCCGCTGAGCAGCAGGCCAGATGTCTACCCCCGTACCGTCTCCCCGGATAAAAGGAATAATTGGGTCATCTGGCACAATGGGTTCGCCGTTCTCAAAGGCAATCCGCGATCCGACATGGGGGGGAGCAATTTTTTCGTACATGGATGCAGCAACTCCTGCTTGCTAGCGATTCTGTCGTTTCCCTGGAAGATTAGCAAACTTCCTCCACTACAACGGTGTTATGCTTAATTTTTTATCTGTTTTTGCCACGCTGGATAAGTTATGCCGTTTCTACATGAAACTGTAGTTTTTCGGAATGTGCCCGGCTCCAGAAAATGCACCTACGGAGGGATAGTATTCTCCAGATCTTGCACCAAGCTGGTCTGTCGCCCAATGCCCCACCCCTGAAATTAATTCCGGGCTAACAGCTTAAGTCAGTTGAAACTGCCTCAAATGCCCCTTAGAATCTTGGTTTAACTCGTTTCGACGAGTTTTAGCTTCGAGCCTGAGATTGTCTCAAGGCTCCAGGGCAATGCCTCCTGCCGCTGGTGCAAGATCTTAGTATTAGGAATAATGACTGTAGATTGAATTAGAACTTAAACTCTTACAAGGGAGCAAGGCATCATTGCATTTGCATTAAATAAAGAGTTTTGTTTAAGTTCGTGATCCTAAGATAGGGAAGGATAAGATTAGTTTCCATTGCTTTGTGCTGTAACAGCTCTGTGAATCTGGATGAAGAAAATTCTCATTGTTGATGATGACATCACGTTAAGAACTGCCTTAATCCGCTACCTGGAAAACCGGGGATACTCGGTTCAAAATGCCAGTTCTGGTGTTGAGGCGATGGACCTGTTTGAGCAAAATCCACCCGATTTGGTTGTCTCTGACGTGATGATGCCTGAAATGGACGGACTGGAGTTTTGCCGTCGTTTGCGAAACACCCGCTCTGGGCAGTTAGTGCCGTTTATTTTCCTGTCGAGTCGAAAGGACGTAGACGATCGCATTCAGGGTCACAAAATGGGGGCAGACGACTATCTGGTAAAGCCCTTTGAACCGCGTGAACTAGTCGCAAAAATTGAAGCCCAGTTAGAGCGATCGCGCCGAATTCATTCAGAAATCGTGCGGCTGATGCAGCATTCAGAAGCTGCGGCTGAACCGTCTAATACGGCAACCCCTACCCCTCTACCGCTAACGCCAGCCGAGGAAAAAGTTTTTTGGGAAGTCATCCAGGGCTTTACCAATAAGCAGATTGGCGATCGCCTATTCGTCAGCCCCCGCACCGTTCAAACCCACCTCAGCAACATCCTCAGCAAACTTCACCTGGAAAACCGCTCCCAACTCATCCGCTTTGCCTTTGAGCGAGGCTACCGTTCACCAGTCGAGCAGGTTGAAGAGTGAAAGTTTAGTGGTAGGTAGTAAATGGGGATAAGCTGAATCTCCCTACCTATTACCTACTCCCTCCCCTCACGGCAACTTGTAACTCGCAACCCGCAGCACCAACTCCCCCTCCTGCGGATTACGGCTAAAGACAAAAGCTCCTTCCTCCGTTTCGCCGCCAGAGAGGAAATCGATTTGCTGCTCACCCGACTCTTCGACCTCACCATTGATGCGAAGTTCGGCAATCACCTGAACTGACTCGGCGGTGCTGCCGCCAATGTTCTCTACTTCAAACGGTACGTAGAATTGTCCCGACGTTTCACGCACCGTTCCTTGATTAGAAACTGTGATGTCAGGGGGCAGATCCGTTTCTTCGTCAAACCAGACGTAGCCGACTAGCGCCACGATTCCAGCCAAAATTAGAGAGGCAATGCCAAATGAAATCTGTTCGGCTGGCGATCGCGGAGGGCGCTGCTGCGGCGCTTCAGAGGGCTGCTGTTCTGGGGAGTGGGTTGTTCGATCCATTTGAGTCATACCGCTAACCTTCCGGCTGCACCACCAATTGTGGCAGGCAATCCCAGAATCAGCGTGTATCGTAGCCACAGACTCCAGGGATCATTAAAACTAAGCCGTTGAAAAAACCACAGCATGAAGGCTGCCGCTGCTAGCGACACCAGATAGGATGCTAACGTTTCGCTCATCGGACGCTGAAAAATTCCCTGTTGCTGCATTCGCTTTTGCTGATCGGCAAACCCCGACTGAAACACAATCCCATAGGAAATGATTAGCGAAGCCGCAATGATAGCAAGTAACCTTCCACCCGAAAAGGCACTCGCCAACATTGCGACTTCATCCGTAGGAGCAATATTCAACGCAATCACCGCCGCACCTATCAAGGTTGCTCCAACGTCGCTAAGCGTGGCATTGATTTCGCTCCTGTGCCGTTGCCGATCGCCATGCCCCCCCCGCTCGCCACTGAGAACCTGATTCGCTAGCGCCACACCCAGCGTAAATGGCAAACTTTCAAACAGCACTTTGCCCAAAGCCTCATCCAGTGGAATGCTAAAGCTAATTTCGTGCAGCAAAACCAGCATTACTGTAGCGCAAATGATGCCAACCGAAATGGCTTCGACACTATCTCTGGCAGCATCAACTGCTCGATTTTTTTCGATTTTGCGAAACCCAGCCGTGCGGTTAAGCAGGAATACAACAAGGTAGGTAATGGCGATCGCCATCAGCATCAGCGGCGGTTCAACAACTGAGCCAATCCACCAAACCTCCATAGTATAAAGCAACGGAATGCCAAACAAAAAACCGCCGCAGGCACCGCGAATCAAATCGTCTATTTCGGTGAGCCAGACGTGCCTGCGGCGGTTTCTCACTGTAGTTACAATCTTTTCTTAACCAGCTTTCTTAGTCTGCCACAAACAGGAACTCATTTATGTTCAGTTGCCAAATCCTACATCTAAACAGACCGCAGGTTGAGCTTGAACCATCGATTCGTCCATCTATCAAAAGCTTTAACTTGGGCGATGGGAGCGAGAGTGTGTAGCAGCAGCTTAGGGGATGAAGCTCCTCATTGATGAAGCTCGTTATTGGGGAATGACCTCGTTGAGGACTGATGCTAGCGCTTTTCAAATGTCCACTCCAGGATTTCAATGGGTGCATCTTGAAGGGCTTCAGCTAGCTCAGCACTGCTGTCAAACTTCACTTGTGAGAGCTTACAGGCTTCTATATTGACCGTAAACTCACTATCCTCAAAAGGCCAGGGCCTTACCGTAACTCGATCATCGCGAAACTGAACCACGTCATATCGCTTGCCGTCTGGTCCTTTGCTTACTTCTAGTGCCCGCTCATCTTCGGGGAGCTGTCGCTGACAGAGGATGAGTGAGAGGCGATCGCACCACTGCATAAACGCATAAGCCGCATCCACATCCTCTTTAGGAATTTCTAATTCCTGCTGATACTGCTGCTGTAGCTCAAGCTGCTCGTCCAAAAACTTGTCTAGCTCGTCCGATGTTCCACGACTGGGTTCTGTTAGACGACTGATGTGCATAGAAGTCATCAGCGTCACCCAACGCCCCCGATAACGCGCACTTGCAATTTGGTCAGCCAACTTTTTGACCGAAGTTCCCTGTTCAAGGGAAAAGTCCAGCGGCATACCTGCGTCGGTTAGCTCATTTCCTTCCCATTCACGCTCCAAGTCGTCATGGTGAGAAATTGCCGCCACAGTTTCATACAGGCGCGGAGGTGCATCCTTTCGCCGCCACTGTCCTGCTAATTGAGCCGCCAGCAGCGCATGGGCACGGTGGTAAATAACCTGCCACCCATCCTGCTCCAGATCCACAATCATAGCTTCATCCTTAAAACGAGAAGAAAGCTGAAAAGGCAATCAAATCTGCCTTTCAAGAACATCAAGAGATATAAAGCAATGATTAAGATAGCTTTCGTGCTTCAGTTCCCGACTCCATCGTTTGACTGAGATCTCAGACCAACGCAGAAAATGTCAGGACATACGAACCTTTCTATGCTTCTAAGTAAAACTTCGGCATTGGTCAATTGAGGTATAAATCTATACCTTATTTTTATAAGTAAGGACTGTCTTGAAGGAGTAAGGAGTAAAAACCCCAGTGTTTTTCTGGTTGTTGGAACAGGGTCAGCTTCATTACCTTGAATACGAAGTTTCTAATTCCTGCTTAATTTTATGGCTCGTATCAAAGGTAACTCCAGTCGAAACACCCTCAAAGGCACTCAGCGCCATGACTCCCTTTATGGATTTGGCGGTAGCGATCGCCTGACTGGAGAAAAAGGAAATGATCTGCTTGATGGTGGCAAAGGTCAAGATATTCTCTTAGGTGGATTGGGTAACGACACTTATATTGTTGACCATCGTGGCGATCGCGCTATCGAATTAGCTAACCAGGGACTCGATACAGTACAGACATTCGTCACCTATAGATTGGGCAACCACATTGAACGCCTCGTTCTTAAGGGTAGACAAGCAATTCAAGGAGCAGGCAACGGACTCAACAACTATCTAGTTGGAAACACTGGCAACAATTTGCTGAGAGGCTTAGGCGGAAAAGATCGTCTAATGGGTGGCGCGGGTAATGACATTCTGGACGGTGGAACAGGTGAAGATGTGTTAATCGGAGGAGTAGGCAACGATACTTACCTCGTTGATATAGCGGTAGCCATATTAATTAGGACATTTTGGTGGCGCGGCTCAGCCGCGCCACCAAAATGTCCATGTCCTAACCTAGCTGACTACAGCTATAACCCTAAAGATCGAGTCGTAGAAGCAGCAAATCAAGGAATTGACACCGTTCGTTCCTCAATCAGCTATACATTGCGTAGTCATACAGAAAATCTAATTCTGACAGGCACCCAAAACCTCGACGGCACCGGAAACAGCCTTGCCAACAGCATCACTGGAAATAGCGGCCATAACGTGTTGAATGGCGGTGCAGGCGCAGACATATTAATTGGCAAAACGGGTGACGATACTTACCTAGTCGATGACATTGCAGACGTTACGATTGAACTCGCAAACGGGGGGATTGACCGAGTTAGAACAGCTTTAGCCAATTACACACTCGCCGATCATATTGAGTACTTAGAATTTACAGGAACTCAAAACTCCAACGGTACCGGAAATGACCTGTCTAACACGATTATCGGCAATGCGGGTGACAACATTCTAGACGGCGCAGCAGGGGTAGACAAACTCATTGGTGGGCTTGGTAATGACACCTACCTCGTCAATGATGCAGGAGACTTAGTAGTTGAAGGCGTAGCAGAGGGCATTGATTTGGTTAAGTCTAGCCTTGCTGATTACACCTTGACTGAGCAGGTGGAAAACCTACTTTTAGTCGGCAATGCCATCAAGGGTACGGGCAATGACTTAGCGAACACGATTACTGGTAACGCCGCTAACAATATTTTGTTTGGTGGTGATGGAAACGATGCTCTCTTTGGTGGGGGCGGGGACGACAAACTGATTGGCGGAGTAGGAATTGACACTCTCACAGGTGGTGCTGGAGTTGATACTTTCGTCCTGTTAGAAACAGGCAGAGATATCATTACGGATTTCGATCCGAGCAAGGACATTATCGCTCTAAATCAAACTGCCTTTGGGCTGCTCGATCAAGTAGTTGGTTCAGTCTTAAACGCTAACAGACTAGTAGTTGTTAACAGTGATGCAGTTGCATTAGGGGGTGCATTGGATCTTCTGCCCAGCCCGCTAACTCGCCTGATCTACAGCACGGAAAGCGGCAACCTTTTTTACGATGCAAATGGTACGAGTTTGCCAGGGATCGTGAATGGTCTCGGTGAAGGCGGTGGGTTAATTGCCACATTTGAAAAAGTACTTGGGGCTGCACCCACTCTTACCAGCGCTAATTTCGTAGTTGATTCAATCGTTTAAGTGGCAACTATTGACATAACCTAGCTTTTCTAAAAAGAAGGGATTACAGATAAAAGAGCATCCTAGATTGTAAGGTGTTCCTCCATCTGTAATCCCTTCTTTGTTGAAACGGTGTTAAAACAATGGTTGCCTATCAGCAAGCCGAGGTGAGAAAGAGATTTGCTAGTCCCCTCGCAGTCCCAATCCCTGCTGGAGGTGCTTTAACCATCGGCATTGGGAATTCATTTCTGCCACTAAACGTAGGGCTAGAAGGTCTTTCCTAGCCATTTTTCTAGAGGTGTGCTACCAATTTGCCTGATGCTGATAGCAAGAGTAGTTTGGCATTCTAAAGAAAAGCGTTAGAGAAATGCCATGACAACCTTATCAGCTTTTTCGGATGAACTGGCAGAAGCGATCGCCTACGCCGCTTCGATGATTGTCACCTTGCCAGCAAGACGCTTTACAATAAGCGGGATTCATTGGCGTTCAGGGATTGTGGTCACTACTGTGGATGCGGTGCGCTGTAGAGGGGAGATGGCGCTGTTGACTCCAGACGGTGAAGCGTTATCTGCGAGCATCGTGGGGACAGATCCGGGGACGGATATTGCAGTCCTGCGCGTAGATGCGCCAGATCTGCCAACCGCCCAGTTGGGCGACCTGGACACACTGCGGGTTGGGCATCTGGTGCTAGCGATTGGACGTTCAGATGATGGAAACATTCAGGCTAGCAGTGGCATTCTGGCATCGTTGGGCGGGGAGTGGCAAAGTTGGACAGGCGGACGCATCGATCGCCTGATGCGTCCAGATATTCGACCATTTCCCGGATTTTCGGGCAGTCCGCTACTCGACACTCAGGGGCGCGTTTTAGGAATCAACACTACACATTCACGCGGTCGCTTTGCCATCACCATTCCCATTACCACTATAAATCGCGTGGTAGATCAGTTGCTAGAGCAAGGAAGAGTGACAAGAGGATATTTGGGTGTGGGGCTACAGCCTGTGGAGTTAACTGCCCAGTTAAAACAGTCGCTTAACCTCAGTCAAGAAGTAGGTGTGTTAATCGTGAGTGTGGAGGCGGACAGCCCTGCCGATCGCGCTGGAATGCTCATTGGGGATATTTTACTAACATTAGGAGGAGAGGCGATCGCCAGTATGCAAGCGCTGCGATCGCAACTCCGCTCTGAGCAGGTCGGTCAGCCTATTGCGGCACAACTTATTCGGGGCGGACAGCTAATCGAGCTGACGCTAACCGTTGGTGAACGCTAGCCCTACCTCTGAGGATGTTCCAGTGATTCGGGTTCTGATCGTGGCTCACTCACTCATCATGCAGGCGGGGCTTGAGGCGATGTTGATGCATGAGCCAGCGATTCAAGTGGTTGGACGTGCGGCTGATCTGACTACACTGGAGCAATGCTTTCAGTCTCACTCCGCTGATGTAGTGATCCTGGAGTTTGCCCTGCTGACGGATGCTCACTTAGAAATACTCACCCCTCAAGAAGTGGCGATCGCACTTCTGGTTACTCCGACTGAATCTTACTCTGCCGCGACGCTTTTGAAGTCGGGTGTTCGCGCCATTTTGCCAATGGATATCACAACAGCCGAAATGATTCTTACCGTCGAGGCGATCGCAGCAGGTCTAGTTGTCCTACATCCTGATGTATCGGACGTTCTGCTTCAGGAATTGCCCGAATCGAACGAACCCGTCTATGCCGATGACCTGGATGCTCCTCTCACTCTCCGCGAAGTTGAGGTACTGCAACTGCTGGCAACGGGACTGGGTAACAAGGCGATCGCCCGTCAACTTAACATCTCTGAACACACCGTCAAGTTTCACATTAGCTCGATTTTCTCTAAGCTCAACGCCTCCAGTCGCACTGAAGCTGTCACTTTAGCCATGCGGCAGGGACTCATCTTTATCTGATTCGCACCCATTTCTTTATACCCATTCCAGTCGGCTAAACGCGTCCGAATGTAGCACTTTACTAAATTTGGTTGCGATGCTTAGCAATCCTTGCCAATCTTGATTACAGCGTCTCTTAAGTAACCAAAGGTAGGGACAAACGGATGTTCGCCCCTACCTTTGGTTTACGCCAGTGAAACTGCTGTCAGGCAAAAATTGATTCGTTTGTAAGCTTTGGAGCAAGGCATTATGGATCTAACAGTGATTAAATTTTCCTCAGAAGACTGCGGCATTTGTCACAAAATGTCCTTTTATGACCAGAAGGTAGCAGAAGAGTTAGGACTACAGTTTGTTAGCGTGAAGATGCAGGACACGGCGACCTATCGCAAATATCGCAAGATTTTACTCACTCAATATCCTGACAAGGCAGAAATGGGCTGGCCCACTTACTTGATCTGTGATTCACCAGAAGGTGACTTTAAGATTTTGGGCGAAGTTAAAGGGGGACACCCCAAAGGTGAGTTTCGCACTAAGCTGCAAGACGTATTGAATCAGGTTGCTGCAAATTAAATGAACAGAACTTACGCATTCCCCTGTGGAACAAGGGGCTTAAGTCCCTTGTTAACGTGGCGATCGCCTCATTTTACCTTCTACTTGCGTAAGTCCTGATAAAGAACAAGAGGCTTACAGTGTCTCTCAAATGGATAAACACAAAGTAGGGGCGAACGGCGTTCGCCCCTACCGGGATTTATGCTTTACACCAGTGAAAACCACTGTAAGCCCCTTGTTCTCACCTGATGTACATTCAGTGGGGCAATCGCCGCCTCACCTATGCCTTGCGAGTTACTCTTTTCACAAAGAACAAGCCAGCCAATCCCACTAGTGAAGCTGCACCCGTTGCAGGTTCGGGAACGGTGGTAGCGGCTAAACCAACCAGTTGAACGGGTTCATCGCCAATTACACCAAGAGTGCTGGCGCTACCGTTGGATAAGTTGATGTTATAGAGCGTGGAGTTGGAAGCCGCGTAAGCCACGTTACCCCCCATGCCATCGGACAGAATGTCAAATCCGCCCACAACATCGAAATCAACTCCTAAAGAACCAATGGTCGTCAATGTGCCATCGTTAGGAGGATTTTGCAGCACCAGCACGTCCAAAGCAGAGTCAATCCCAAACAGTTGGGTCATCCGAGTAGGGTCAGGAGACGGTGCGAAAGAGTTGGTGTAAGCCGCAGCCGTGATGTTAGGGTTAGCGCCAGCGTTAGAATCCTCGTCGTCATAAGCCAAATTTCCGTCGGGCTGGAAACCTGGAGTGTCGGGGAATCGATCGGCGATCGCCCCCGTATCAACATTGACCCGAAGATTCTGATCGTTGCTGCCTACTAACCGCAGGCGATCGGGTACAGGGTTAAAGTCAAATCCTGACTGGTTTCCTCCCTCAAACTCAATCGGAGACAGCGAACTCACTTTGCTTGCTGCACCCGTTCTAAAGTCGATCGTGTAGATATCATTTGTATCGGTGATGCCATAGAGCAGCCCATTAGCTGGACGAACATCAATTCCTAGCAAATTCCCCTCAACGCCCGTTACCGCTACGCTGCGGGTCCTTGTGGGATCATCAGGATTAAACAGAACCAGTGAGTTACGGTCAGTCAAACCAATCAGTTGAACGGTCGCCGCCAACGCCGGGGTGACAGCGCCAAATAAACCAACTAACGTGGTTACTGCTGTAGCAGTAATGAATGTGCTGAGCCTGTTCAGTTTCATGGGAACCTTCCGCATTAAGTGATGATCTTGTTTAGAAGCACATGGAAACAACTCGCAGAAGTCCGTAAAATCACGGCTTTTTGCATTGTTGTGCTAGAGATACGGAAGGAGTGTGGCTTCAGATGCACCGCTAAGTTAGCTTCATCTAAGCTTTATACAAGTAGGTCTGTGAACCTGAGTTTTTTAAGGATAGGTGAAGAGGAGGAATCGGTAATAGGCAAAGCTATCAACCTGTCGATAAAAAATTCTGGTGTAGTTCCGAAATCTATGCAAACAAACGCTACCAGATTAATAGGTCTGTCTTCTCCCTCTTTTACTGGTTCTTCGCTCTCCAAGCATTTGTATAGATATAAAAGCGCTGGTCAGGGTTAATCCGGCGGCGATGAGGACAACCAGCCGGAAACTGCTGACAAAAGATTCGGCGATCGCCCGTTCTACTTCTCCTCTTAACTCAGGCGATATCTCTGGTATCTCAATTGCTGCCAGCTTGATTCGCTGTTCGTAGAGCAATTGCTGAAGATCGGCTGATAAATCTAGTGCTGCTAAGCGTTCGCCCAGTTTGCGGCTGAAGGCAGATAGCACTAGTAGGCTCAAGACAGCTATCGATAGCAGACTGGCCACGCGAGACACGGCATTGTTGATGCCAGAGGCGATCCCAGCCTGGTGCGACTCGACCGAGCCCATTACAGTTGTGGTGAGAGGAGCCACACTGATAGCCATACCGATTCCGAGAATGGCGATCGCCGGAAAAAAAGTCGTCCAATAACTGCCGCCAATTCCGGGTAGCGCAAACAGAGCAAACCCCAGGGCAGCAATGATTGGCCCGACCGTCAGCGGTAGCCGTGAGCCATAACGACCCACTAGCCCTCCTGACCAGCGAGACAGCACAAACAAGGTTAAAATCAGCGGCAAAAATGCGGCTCCTGCTGCGGTTGCAGAATAGCCCTGCACCTGAATCAGGTTAAACGGAAAGAAAAACATCACGCCACCCAGCGCGGAGTAAAGCAGCAGCGTCAGCAAATTGGCCCCGCTAAACGTGCGTGAGCGAAACAACCGCAACGGCATCATGGGATAGCGACTATGAGCCTCTACCCAAACAAAAGCAGCCAGAGTCGCCACGCCAACAATTACAGCGGTAATCACAAGCGGATTTCCTAATCCTAGATGAGAGGCTTCAATCAATCCATACACCAGTGCGCCCAAGCCAACCGTTGCCAGCAGTGCGCCAGCCCAGTCAAGCCGAGCCGCTTCTTGATCTCGACTTTCTGGTACACGCCAGAGGGCGATCGCCACCACAGTTGCCGCCAGCGGTAAGTTCAGGAAAAATATCCAGCGCCAGGACACTGACTCTACCAGCCAGCCGCCCAACACCGGCCCCAACGCTGACGTAATTGCCGTAAAGCCAGACCACGTACCGATTGCTCGTCCTCGTTCTGCACTACTAAAAGCAGCACTGATGATCGCCAAACTCCCCGGTGTCAGCAGTGCCCCGCCAATTCCCTGGATGGCACGAGCCAGAATGAGTTGGTTTACGTTCGGTGAAAAGCCGCACCAAAGAGAGGCGATCGCAAACAAAACAACTCCCCAGACAAAGACTCGTCTGCGACCGAGGCGATCGCCCAGCGACCCTCCAACCAGAATAAGCGCTGCCAGAAATAGAGCATAAGCTTCCACAATCCACTGCACCTGAGCCGCTGTCGCATTCAGTTCAGATTGCAGCACAGGCAGCGCCACATTTACCACGCTGCCGTCAATAAACACCATACTAGAGCCGAGAATCGTCGCCGCCAAAATCCAGGGGCGCAGATTTCGTGTGCAAGGCTCTACACAGGGTTTTGACCGAATGACTGCCTCATCACAAGGAGGTTTGACAATATTTGCCATTAGTTCTCAAGCTGGTTTATTCAACTTTATTCAACTCCGATCTTCTGATTCATGGAGCATCTTAGAATGAGCAGATCGGCGATCGCTCCCTCTGAAAGCATGATTTCAAGACACTTTGTGAAACTTTTATCAAGAAGGTGAGTTTTGTCTCACTCGTAACAAAATCACTCTTCAGACCAGAGAACTATAGCTGTTTGGAAACACCACCTTTGAGCGAAAGGTTTCGTTACAGGGGTAAATCATACGGAGTTGGATATGACACAAGTGGTTCAAAGATTAGGGTGGAGTCTGGTGGCGATCGCCGCTTCAGTCACACTACCATCGGTTGCTAACGCCATAGAACTCACCTATGGGGCAACAGCTTTAGAAGAAACTAGATATCTGTCGCTAAACCTTGCAGGTCGAAGCATTGGTAGCGAAAAGGGAGAAGAAACTGTAACCTACCTCAACCAACGGTTACAGGACTTTGGCTATGAGCCAACCGAGCAGTCATTCAGCTTTGAACGAGCAGGCGAAACTTACGATGAAGTAAACATCATTGCAGAAAGATCGGGTACTTCAGGGAAACAAGTCATCATCGGCGCACATTATGATACTTCTCCCAGTAGCGCCACGTTGGACCGGTCTAACTTACAGGGCACCAACGACAACTCATCAGGAATAGGCGTTTTGCTGGAGCTAGCTCAACGTGTAAGTGCCTATGAGGATGCTAGACACAGTTTCAAATTCATCCTATTTGGCGCAGAAGAAGTTGGACTAATTGGCTCAGAATACTATGTCGAAAACATGAGCGAAGACGAAATTGACAATACTATTGTGATGATCAATCTCGATAGCTTAATTTTTGGTGACAAACTTTACCTCAATGCCGGCCCATCGGCAGCTAATCGTTCTAGTCTAGGGCGATATCGCGACATTGCCCTGGAAATTGCTCAAGAACTTGACATTGCGGCTGAAACAAACCCTGGCTTAAATCCTGCCTATCCTGCTGGAACGGGCTGCTGTAGTGACTTGGAGGCATTTGACCCAGTTGTGCCCGTGTTGGCAGCAGAAGCAACCAACTGGGAAATTGGCGACCTGGACGGCTATACTCAAACAAGCGATCCAAGAGTTCCAGACGGTCGCACGTGGCACGATCCTGCAACGGATAACCTGGAATTCATTGAAGAGATCTTTCCAGGACTGATCGAAGAACGCACGCGAGACTACGCTTTGATTTTTGATACCTTCCTGGGCAGAGTCAATTCCGGCGCGGTTTCCGTACCTGAACCTGCTAGCGTGGTAGGCTTGGCGATCGCTGTAGGCTTAGGCGGATTGTTCACCCGAAAGCAGAAAGAGTCAAAATAGATTTCAGGATGAAATCAAATCTGGCAGTACCAAGATGAGTTAGCCCAGGGATAAGCGATAAACCTTTCTTACCGAAGCTCTGCCGCTTATCCCTCATCCCTTACCCCTCCAACTACATTTAGCTTTCCAAAACTTTGTTAACTCTCAGCAGATTTTCTGCGATGAAATTGTAAGTTTCCTCAGATCGCTTTTGCGAACGATTCATACATTCAGCCAGCAGTCTTGTTGTGTTGTAGTAATTAATCAATAGCGCCTTCTCCTCCTCATCAAAATTCCAGTCAGATCGCAACCTGAGCCTTACCCGCATCAGTTCTCGCAATCGTTGCTGCCAATAGGGACGGCACGACTCCCACCAAACAAACTTATTTTGGTAGTTAGCCTGCTGCTGCTGAATTTGAAACAACATTTCTTCCACAGAATAGGCTACCTGTGCATCACCATCTCTCGCTTCATCTTGAATTCTCTTTAAAGCGCTCAAAAAGATATCACATTGAATATCGTCAGCATGGAGTGCCCGATAAAACAACACATGGAAATTGAGTTGATGACTAGAAATGGCGCTAGTCGCCACGAAATAGTCCGGAAACTCTAAAGATTTCCTCGACATCTGATTGATCTTGGCGGCTGGACCAGGATCTTCAAGCGTGAACACAAAATACCAGGCACGCAGCAACGTCTGCTTATACAGATGTTCTGTGCTTACTTCGTGAGCAACTTCCTCGACAAAATTATTCAACCACTCCAAAAAACTATGAATCTTTTGATGGGCTTCTACCAACTGGTCAAGTACCTGCTTGATATCCAACAGAAACCGATCGATATCTGGCTGATCAAGTAGCTCAGCGATTAGCTCAAACACAAAACGCCAGCGATGCTCCATCACGTGCTGGTAAATTTTGTCTTTATCTTTGGAGCCTTGAGAGAATACTTTCTTGGTAACTAACCGACTTGCTGTTAAATACTCTTGAAACGTTAAATGCGAAAAAGAACAATAATTTGAAGCCCTACTCACAATCAAGCCATGCTGTAGCTCAATGGCATCCAAAACGCTCTTCGTCGGGATTCGTAAACGCTCTAACTTGTAAGTGTGATGAAAGAAGTCTTCAATGATTAACTCAACGTCCCGTCGCCAAAACAGAATCTTTTGCTGAATAAAAAATTTGGTGGCAATCCGACTGAGTAAAGCCTCCTTTTCCCTGGTTTTTAAATATCGATAGGGATTGTTTCGCGCAATATTACGAAAGTCATCCCATTCTGATAGAAGGATCTCAAAACCTCTGCGATAAAGGTCTGAGCGGCTACGGGGAAACTGCCCATCTGCTTCAAACACCCTGCAAAGCAGAGTTAACAGCAGCGGCGTGCGGGCCAGTTCAGCAAGTGCAACACTGCTGCTCAGGCGATCCATAAACTGCTTGCCTCTGTCTTGCTTGAGAATTGACTGAAACCATTTCTGGGCAAAGTCAGCAATCTGAGAACGCTTAAAGTCAGCAATTAAAACTTGCTCAAAACGAGGTAGCTGGAGACGTAGAGGAGGTCTGCAACTAAATACATACCGACACCGATGAAACCGTCTAGTAAATTCCTGAATTTGCCTCTGAACGCGATTGCGATCCGTTTCCTGGACTTCATCCAGTCCATCAATCAACAGCAAGATGCGTCCACTGGTTAATAGCTGGTCTGCTACAGCGATCGGATTGGGAACTTGGCACCAGGTAAAGTATTGCTCAATATAAGCCTGTAAACTAGGACGGTTTTCCGCTTCTGCAACATCCTTGAACGAGAGGAAAACTGGAACCAAATTGGGAAAAAGGGCACCCTCACAGCAACGAGTCGCCAACCACTGCAAATAGACGGTTTTGCCAGAGCCAGGTTTACCAAAAACCAGCAATCGCTCGTAATTTCGGGCTACCTGCTCACCCGAAAGCCGTTGGCTATTTGGCACCCGGAACCCAAATCGGTCAAAGTTGTCTACATCTATCTCCCCTTGCAGGCTCTCTTCATCAACGATATTGTCGTCTTCTGAATGGTGCTGCCGCAGCAGATCGATATTGACATAAATCTCGTTGATGCTAATATCGGTCTTTAACACAAAGAGCTGCATCGCCGCACAGTCATGTTGAAGGCGTGATCGAGTGCAAGCCCGGATTTCTTCAACGACACGATCTATACCAGTAACTCCTCTAGCTCCGGGTGCTGACTTTGAGGCAGGGTTTGAGGTGGGATAAATTGATGGGTCTTCGCCAACCTCCCTCCAGTCCAGATCAAGGGCAGTACAAATTCCTTCAAACGTGCCAAAGGCCAAATTCTCCCTTTGAAAGAAACGAATCACCGTCGAGCGATTAACGCCCGCGTTCTGGGCAAGTTTGGCTTTCTTCCCTTCAAACTGATCTTCTAAGGACAGGTAAGCTTTCCTGTAGCCTTCGAGGGTTAATCGTAAATGGCTAGTTGACATTGGGATAATAGGGGCAATGCACCGGGAGCTTCGATCAGAAAAATTATAGCCATACAGAAAAAAAATGAACCTATGCAGTGACCACTTATACCTGTTTTTCTCTGTTTTACCGAACTCTCTCTCTTAAAGTAAACTAAAATCTGATGAATTACCGGAATTTCCCCCATGAAGATAGAAGACTGGAGCTAGTAGGATCGTTAGTATAAACAATTATAAATTTTCTAGCTCACAGCTATGGTGAAAGGGCTTTGCGTAACTACTAAAATAGAAAGCTTCAGGCACCGCCTGCAACTTGTTACTGAAGCTGCTCTGTCAAACGATCAGGTCAGTACTGCCAATCGCTGTATCGACACTCTGTATCAGGGAATGCTGTGGGCAAATGACCTGCTGGTGCCCAGTGCTTCTTTGTCATTGATTAATGACGAGTACATTTTTGGGGTATTCCGTAAAGCATTTTGCACGACTGCTCTTTCAGGGAAGAATCCTCACATCTTGGATTCTTTTCTTGCTACAGGTTCACGGGATGACAAAAGTGATGGCTATCACAGCTTTAATCACGCTGAAGCAGTTATTCTTTTTGACAAAGAGGCTTCTAAGCTTTATTCTTCACTGGGAAGCTTCCAGTTGCGCCGATGGTGTGTAGTGCCTGCTATTATTCACATTCTCAGTTACTATGCAGGGTATGATACGCTTTCAATTCAGTTTCATCTTGATCGACTAACCGCAGTTGAGGCTCTGAATGATTACCTCAGGCGGAACTACCCTCAAGATTTAGAGATTTTCTATTCGCCTGATTCTCCGCTTAACTTAGAACTCATGCAGGATTCGTCCACGCCTCATCTGCAAGAGCTGGCAGGATTGTTGAAAGCTGTCTGAGTAGCGCTTCTCCTTCTAGTAGACAGCCTTCAACCATTTAGTGAGTCCTTTTTATAAAGTTTTCGTAAAGAACGACTGTTGCTGCAACACTACAACACTAGTCTCCAACAGCCGTTTCTTATAAATGAATCAAGTCAAAAGCAAAGGTAACTTGCTCTGATTTTCCTAAACGGAAAAGGCTGATACCGATTCTTTGTGAGACTGCCTTTAGCAAGATTAGCCCCCTTGTTCTAAGTAGCTTTGTGGAGAATTGGTATTCAGTTACAAAAGGCTCAGACCTGAGCAACTCGACTCCACCTGCTTTGAAACATGGTCCTTCAGAATCTGGAGAAAGTTGTGTGTTCAAGTACAAAGGTATTGAAGCAAAAGAAGTTTCTGGATCGTCTGCCATTCTTTATTGCTTAGCCCAACAAAGCGCTATAGCACGACACGTCAAGCAAGTAGGAGGAAACTTTACCAGCGAAGTTCACATTTCTATCTTTTCAGGAAACTATTTTGCTCCCATTCCTGCTGAAGTGGCAAAGTTGAGTGTTTTGTGGGTTCTGTTAGTAGTGGTCGCATTTTCTGCGCCCGATGTCATTGCTTCGTGGCTTACCTACTTAAACTCGCTCAACATTTTCTGTAGTAACAACTGTAGCGCTCCAGAATCGCGTTTTACATCGACTCCATCTGCTTCGGATGCTTCTCCACCCTGGTCTTCTAGAACACAGCGTGGGAACCATTCGGATTTAGAGGGTGGGCGATCGCCTGATTCAAAGTTCTCAACGTCATTGGAGTTTGAAGCGTTATCCTCCTCTGACTTGAGTTCTATGGCGTTGATTGAGAGCGTTTGCCTGTACTCTGCACTTTCTCCAATGCTTATCCAGTCTAGTCCCACTTATGGCGTTTCTAACTCAACTATTGCTCAAGATTTTGCAATCTCTGGAATCAAGCTGATAAACGGCTTAGATTTACCTCAACTGGCTCAACCCATGCCTTCACCTCCTGAAAGAGTAACACCCTGGGCAGAGCCGGAAGAGGTGGAGAATTCGTCTGAAACCCATTCCTCAACTTCTCTCAGATCGGGCGTTCAAGCTCTTATTTCGACTGTTCAACCTGGAATGATTAGTTTGATGGGCAGTTCTCAGACTGATGTAGCTCAGGGTGTGGATGAACGGCTCAGCCCTATTGGATTTCTGGTATTCAGCTTATTGACTCTGTTCTTGCTGCGGCGAGAGAAGCGTCCTTTTAGTCAAGGCAAGAAAGTTCAGCTACGTGTGTTTTAACCAAAGGTAAGTGAGGTAGTGACAACTATGTTGAATCAGCACAATTCTTCTAATAAGGGCACTTCGTTTCAGGTTGGAGGAGATTTGTCTCAGTATCGTCAGATCAGTTTTTTTTCTGGCAACACGATCTCGGTGGTTTTTATTGGGATTGCGATCGCCAGTGCAGCGTGGGCGTTCCTAAATCTGGAGTTAAAGGTTGGCAACGTCGGAATCTCGATTCAACTAAAGGATCAGGATATTGAGGAGATTCGAGCAGAATAATATAACTCTAGCCAGTCGAGGTGGAGCAAGGAGCCTGAGTCAAATGGCAACAAATTAGAGGGGGAGATCTGCGACTTTTTTGAAAAGTCGCAGATCTGAGCGCTCATTTTGTCTCTAAGCGTGTAGCTTTAATGAAACGGTATTAGGACTCATCCAGGGCTGCGATGCCGGGAAGCTCTTTGCCCTCCAGCAGTTCCAGACTGGCACCGCCGCCAGTGGAAATGTGGCTCATTTGGTCAGCTACGCCGACTTTTTCGACTGCTGCAACGGAGTCGCCGCCGCCGATGATCGTGGTGACTCCTTGCTTGGTCAAACCCGCTAACGTGTGGGCGATCGCCTCTGTCCCCTTAGCAAACTGGTCAAACTCAAACACACCCATTGGGCCATTCCAGATGACGCTCTTGCACTGAGCCAGCGCATCCTGGAAGACTTTTATTGAGTCGGGGCCGATGTCTAGACCCATCCAGCCATCAGGAATATTTTCGACGCTGACGGTTTGGGCGTTGGCATCAGCCGCGAAGTTATCAGCAACGACTACATCAGTAGGCAATAGCAGGTCTACGCCCCGCTCTTTTGCTTTGGCTTCCAGAATTTTAGCCAGTTCTAGTTTGTCTTCTTCGACCAGGGACTTGCCGACATTTAGCCCTCGCGCCTTATAGAAGGTGAAGATCATGCCGCCGCCAATCAGCAGCTTGTCTACCTTTTCGAGCAGCGTTTCGATTACGCCGATTTTGCTGGAAACTTTGGAACCACCGATGATGGCTGCTAGAGGCTTCTTAGGGTTTTCGATCGCATTCTGCAAATACTCCAGTTCCTTCTCAATCAGGAATCCGGCGACGGAGGGCTTCAGGTAGTGGGTTACGCCTTCGGTGGAGGCATGGGCGCGGTGGGCGGTGCCAAAGGCATCATTGACATAGAGATCAGCCACAGATGCTAGCTGCTTAGCAAATTCGGGATCATTTGCCTCTTCTTCTGCATGAAAGCGGACGTTCTCCAGCAGCACCACCTGTCCGGGCTGCATGGCGGCAACGGTGCTGGCAACCTCTTCGCCAATACAGTCGTCACACTGGGTGACGGTTTGACCCAGTAGCTGAGAGAGGCGATCGCTAACTGGAGTCAGCCTCATGCTGTCTACCACCTTGCCCTTGGGACGACCAAAGTGGCTGGTCAAAATCACCTTTGCCTGCTTTGAGATCAAATCTTGAATCGTTGGCAGAGCCGCCCGAATGCGCGTGTCATCCGTGATATTGCCCTGATCGTCCAACGGTACATTAAAGTCGGCTCTGACCAGGACACGCTTGCCCGACAAATCAGATGCCGACAGGTTTGCTACAGTTTTCTTTGACACCGCAAGAACCCCCCTTAATGAGTCTTTATACTTATTAACTAGATTAGCGGTTAACAGTCAGCAGTTCACACTCAATCTTCTTTTTATCTTGAGCTTTTTGAGCCTGAGCTTTCAGTCGTTAGCTTTTTCTAAAAGATCTAGTATTTGGTTCGTAACTCCTTCACACTAGAGGTGCAGGAATCGGCGGATCACTAGATTGCTCCAGCTTCGTTGCTGACAGCTAGCAAGTCGCTAGCGGCTAAAAGCAAATTGCTAACTGCTCTCTACGCCGTCCACATTTTACCGGAGTCTGCACCCCCAGAGAGGTATGACCATGTTTAAGACGGTTTTATTTCCAATCGACCAAACTCGCGAATCACGTCAGGCGGCTGAAGTGGTCGCCAATGTTGTAAAAACTTATAGCAGTCGGCTAATTATTCTATCTGTAGTCGAAATTCCTGAGGAAGGAGAGGCAACTAACCCAGAGATGACTTCGGCGGAGGCGATCGCCAAACTGCTAGAAGATGCCAAAAACCTATTCCAATCTGAGGGAATCGATTCTGAAACGATGGAGCGTCAGGGCAAACCCGCCTTCACCATCTGCGATGTCGCCGACGAAATCGAGTCTGACCTGATTATCATGGGCTGCCGGGGCATCGGTCTGACCGAAGAAGGCGTGACCGATAGCGTCAGCAATCGGGTAATCAATTTGGCACCCTGTCCCGTGCTAGTTGTTCCATAAATAAATATCATGGTAGGGGCGAACATCCGTTCGCCCCTACCAGTTCACGTTAGGCACGATAGGGGTTATGACTTCACCTGCAATCCAGTGGTATCCGGGGCATATCGCCAAAGCTGAAAGAGCATTGATGGAACAGCTCAAGCGAGTAGATGTTGTGCTAGAAGTGCGGGATGCACGAATTCCGCTGACGACTCGCCACCCCCAAACCGCCCAGTGGATTGGCAATAAGGAGAAAGTACTGGTGCTGAATCGGGTAGACATGATTCCGACTGTTGCCCAGCAAAAGTGGACCAACTGGTTTCAGCAGCAGGGAGAACAGCCCTACTTCACTAATGCACAGCACGGCAAAGGAATTGCAGCCGTATCGCAGGCAGCACAGGCAGCAGGCGAAAAAATGAACCAGCGGCGGCGCGATCGCGGGATGTTGCCCCGACCCGTTCGTGCAGTCGTCATCGGCTTTCCTAATGTGGGCAAGTCTGCTCTGATTAACCGTTTGCTCAACAAACGAGTCGTTGAAAGTGCCCGTCGCCCCGGTGTCACCCGCCAACTTCGCTGGATTCGCATTTCCGAGCAGCTTGACCTGCTCGACGCGCCCGGTGTGTTGCCCTCGTTGCTAAAGGATCAGGAAGCAGCGCTGAAGCTGGCGATCTGTGACGACATTGGCGAAGCAGCCTATGACAACCAGCGAGTTGCCGCAGCGCTAATCGATTTGCTGAAGCACCTACAAGCCAAAATACCTGAGGCAATACCAGGAAACCCGCTTGAGGAACGCTACAGCCTTGACCCCGCTCACCTGACCGGGGAGAGTTACCTTGCAGCACTAGCCGATTCTCGCCATCAGGGGGATATAGAACGCATGGCGCGACAACTGCTGAATGACTTTCGTAAAGGAATATTGGGGGCGATCGCTCTAGAGATGCCTCTTTGAAACGAGGCCTGTTCGTAAACTACGATCGCTAAAGAATTACACAGTGGTACTACGTCCTGATGACAATGGAACATTTGTTATTTAAGTAAGCCCTAAAGCCTCAAAAAACACCTTGAGAACGTGTAGATAAAAGTTACTTTCTTGTTCTCGAAAGAGTGAGAAGGGCTGGTTGGGTGCGCCAAAGAAAGGACGGAGTGACCAGCCAAGCTGACTGCCAACGAAACCGTAGAGGATTAGCCAGCCTCGCATGATAGATGGGTGGTGAGGGCTGAGTTCGGGGTCACAACTGGCGATCGCCATCATTCCTTTATAAAAGAAGTTGATACCTAAAAAACCAGTAAAGGCAAAGATGAGGACATTAATCAGCTTGAAGAACACATAGTCGTTAATTGAAAGGTGAAAGAACAGCGTAATTGGTGCAAAGGCACACAGCATTACACTAATGACCGAAGTTGAGGCTAACAGGAGTGCCAGATATTGCCCAAAGGTGCGACTTGAACCGGAAATCACGTCAAAGAAGTAGAGCGTGGGCAAACAAATGAGTAATGTGATTAGATACAGCGCAGGAAGCTTGATCGCAGAGGCGATCGCCTGCTCCCAACTGCTCGACAAGCCAATGATGATGCCATAAAACGCCAAAAACACGGTGCTGCAAACCAGCATGGAGAATACTTTTTGATTGATTTTGATGCCTTTGTATACTTCGTCCAGGAAGGTTTGGCGATCGCGTAAAAATTGCATTAGCAGGGCAAAGTAATTCATGGTTCTCCCTCAGTGAGCGATCGTGCTTAAAGTGATACAGAGCGATCGGATGTGAACTCACTGTTCTATCGGAAGACAACCCATTTTTTTGGGCAGTCAGGGGAATTCTTCATTGAAACTTCACAAGCAAGCCCTGTGCCAACAAGGGGCGATTAATCTCTGTAGATTTACTAGAAATGGGTATAGGATTGAGGCAAAGAATAGTCTGTCACACATCCATCACTTCAGCGTCCTTCTAAAATGTAGGTTGGGTACACAGCAAAACCCAACGCAACCCCTCCCCCGCTTAATTTTGCGCCGTTAACGCAGCTTATATCTGATGCATGGTTGAGTTCCACGATGAGGAAGAGACAGTTTGTGAGGATCGGCTGCGGGAACTAATTTTTACAGTTCAGCGGCACCCTCGTAGTAGTCTGGCTTGGCGGCGGGCAATGAACCAACTGCTGCTAGAGATTCAGCGGCTTCCCAGTTTGGCAAAATCTTCTCATCCAGACTATCCGGAGGCGCTAAATGATACGTTTCTGCGGTTAGCCGATGAGATTCACCAGTTTGAACCGCAACAGGATTCCTTGAGAAGAAGCCTGACCGCCTGGGTTAATGGCAAACTGCGGCTGAAATATCGAATTAGGGAATTAGTTTCCCCTCCAGGTATCCGTTCCCGGTCAAAGACTCGAAGCCCCAAAATTGAATTTCAACGGCAAGCTCAACGACCTCCAATCTCTCTGGATAAACCTCTCAGCCAGGATGTCAGCACCACGTTTGGCGATCAGCTTGTTGACCCTGGTGCCTGCACGATTGAGGCGCTAGACGAGCAGATTCGACAAGCGCAGGACGAGCAACAGCGCCATCGGATTGGGCTGCAACTGAATCAATATATTGAGGTTGACCCGGAGGCAAAACTACGGCGGTGTCATCCTCAAGATTATCCAGCGTGTAATAGTCAGATGCTCAGCCAGCGGTTATTGCTCAAATGCCCGCCTGATAAGATGGCAGATCTCGCCCGCGAATTTAATATCAATTACCACACGTTGAACTGGCACTGGAAGAATCGGGGTTTGCCGCTGTTGCAGGCGATCGCCAAAAAATTAGGCTATCAGCCCGATAAAGATATAGAGATTTAAGCCGAAAATTTGCAGATGCACGAAGATAGTTCTATGAGTCCTTCCATTGCCCCGCCTCGTCTGACGATTCCAGTCAGCGCTAAGGCTCATGAGGTCGCGCGAAAGTTTGCGGCTGAACAGATTGATGCCCACAAGGGCAAACGGGTTTACCTGAACACGCTGGCGGTTTGGGCAGTTCACCGTTATTTAAAGTGGTTATACATCGAGTCAGATCTGAAACTCAGCAATAGCTGGAATCCAGTATTGAGGGCGCTATTTGATGTGGCAGATCTGGTATTACCTAGCTTAGGACGGTTGGAATGTCGCCCCGTCTTGCCCGGTGAAAAAACGATCGCCCTGCCGCTGCAATCCAGCCCTGACCGAATTGGCTATGTGCCCGTCCAGTTTGGCAAACAGATGAACGAGGTGGAGCTACTGGGTTTTGCTTCAGTTGCAGACGTGTCTGAGCAGCAAGAGGTATTGACCCTGGGAACGTTGCGATCGCTCGACACCCTACTCGAACGGTTGAGTGATCTGGAAGCCGCAGCCAGAACGCCTAAGACCACTGCTCCTGTGAACCTGAGCCACTGGCTAAAGCGCAACTTTGAAGAGGGTTGGCAGGCAGTTGAAGAATTTTTTGGAGAGCGATCGCCCGGACTAGCCTTTCGTCGCGCCGCTGTGCAGCGAGTCAAGCGAATCGAGCTAGAGCAAGACGATGGGGCTGAACCATTTCCCCAAGAGCAATCCATAGCGTTGGCGCTAGTGGTGACAATTTCTCCGGAATCTGACGATCAGTTTGGTATCCACTTACAGGTTTACTCCACTGGGGAACCTGCTGAGTTACCGTCCCATCTTCAACTAAAGGTACTAACTGCAACTGGAGAAGTCTTTCGAGAAGTGAGTGCAGGAGTAGCCGATACCTTCCTTCAGTACGAATTCACCGCCCAACTAGCAGAAACCTTTCAAGTCAAACTATCCTGGCAAGACATTCACGTCACTGAATCCTTTGTCGTCTAATCTGCCCTTTTGATCTGCCCTTTACAAAGATATGGTGAATCGCTTTCCTGGTTTCCAAACTAGAGACTGGGAACTGTTCCGAAGAAGCTTCAGCTTCCCGCTGTTCCTTCTCAGTCGAGAAAGCTGGAGCTTCCAGGCTGGCATTACCAAACTGGAGCTTGGCAACGAGTAGAAAGCTTGGCAACGAGTGAAACGAGCGGAATCAACCGCATTTCTCCAAAAAGCAGGGAAGCAGGTAGGTAACGATGGCTAAATTAGTAACGCTAGATCTAGAGGGCGACCTGCATCAGGGCATAGCCGTTACATTAGAAATTCGCACGGACGCAGTAGAGGATGCTGCCACCATTCAGGCACGAGTAAAGGGGAGACTACCTGCGGCAACGGGTTTGCTAGAGCAATACCACCAGTGGCAGTCGCTTTACCGCAGTTTGAGTTTGCTGTTTCGGCTGGGCGATCGCCCCAATCCCATTACCTCTGGTTCCAGAACCCACATTTTGGCAGACTGCCAAAAAGCAGCAGAACAGCTATCTGAGCAGTTCAATACCTGGTTAGGTGCAGAGTCGTTTCGCCCGATTCGAGAGCAGCTTTTAGAAAAGCTATCTGTACATGAGTCGGTGCGGCTGATGCTTCAGGCAGAAGATACCCACCTGCGGCGGCTGCCCTGGCATCTGTGGGATTTGCTTCAGCGCTATCCAAAAGCCGAAGTTGCTCTGAGTCCGCGTGTTTATGAACGGGTAGAGCCAACCTGCCCCACCCGAACCCATGCCAGAATTTTGGCAGTGTTGGGCGATCGCACAGGCATTGACGTAGAAGGCGATCGCCAGCTTCTAGCCACCCTGCCCGATGGTGCTGAAACCGTTGTTTTGGTTGAGCCAGAACGTCAGGAATTACAGAAGTATCTGTGGGATGCTCAGGGCTGGGACATCCTGTTTTTTGCCGGACACAGCACCAGCGACGCAGACGGCGAAACCGGGCAAATTGGACTTAACGAAGGCGATCGCCTCTCTCCCGATGAACTAGTTTATGCACTGCGAAAGGCGATCGCTCGCGGCTTAAAACTTGCCATCTTCAACTCCTGCGACGGACTCGGACTGGCTCGACGGCTAGAGCGACTGCACCTGCCCCAAATGATCGTAATGCGCGAACCCGTGCCCGATCGCGTCGCTCAAGAATTCCTCAAACACTTCCTCACCAGCTTTTCCAGCGGACAGCCCCTCTACGCCGCCGTGCGCGAAGCCAGAGAACAGCTTCAATCCCTCGAAACCCACTACCTCTGCGCCACCTGGCTCCCCACCCT
>Ga0224723_1000203_pt1 | contig 41066 bp, 34 predicted proteins | sample Balambano_FR2_Me_FD_161647 | JGI IMG/M metagenome (GOLD analysis project Ga0224723, IMG submission 161647) | Freshwater sediment microbial communities from Lake Towuti, South Sulawesi, Indonesia - Balambano_FR2_MetaG | ecosystem: Environmental > Aquatic > Freshwater > Lake > Sediment | place... | reverse complement strand
CTAGTCCTTGGGCGTATTGAAGGATGGTTTCCATGACCGTCTTCTGATATTTGACTACGCCCCTTTTTTTTCATATTTTCACCTCTTTGGCAACCATTATTGAGAATGGTGCAAGATCTCAGTTAACTCAGCATCATCCCTGAGGATTCAGGATTAAATAAACCCGAACTTTTTTGTGGGAGGTGCGGCTTAGCCGCACCTCCCACAAAAAGTTTTGGGTTTAATCTAATTCACGTTCCTTACATCCGTAGCCACGGCGGTTAGGACAAGGACGTTTTTGTCGGGGCGCTTTGCACCCCCACAAAAACGTCCTAAGAAAAGTGGCTACAGCTATAGCAATCAGGACGTAAGCGCTTACGTCCTGATTTTCAGTTTTTGAATAAGAGGTTTATCAACAATCACTGAGATCACTGAATGATAGGGAGCGATCGCCCTTCCCCATCTCTGCTACGCTATGAGTAGTTATCAAGGTTCGGCGATGTACCAAACAAATCCCCCTCGTCCGTCTCAAACACCGCTGCCGACCATGTATGATCTTCCTAGTGAAGATCCCAATGAACCCGGTGTGCCTGACGAATTTCATGAATTTCAACCTCAACTTCTCCGAGAAACCTTTCAGCCCCCCTATATCCCTCTGAATGAGGTATTTATTGGTACGGATATTAACCTGTACTATGATAGTCGCCGTCCTCTTTGGCAAAAGCGTCCAGATTGGTTCGTTGTCCTGGGTGTGGCTGCATCTCTGCAACAGGAGGAAATGCGCTGGAGTTATGTGATTTGGCAAGAATCAGTCACCCCATTTTTAGTAGTGGAGTTGCTCTCGCCCGGAACAGAAGATGAAGATTTAGGAAAGACCCTGCGAGAGATCAACAAACCTCCAACCAAGTGGGAAGTGTATGAGCGTATCTTACGGATTCCCTATTATGTGGTGTTCGATCGCTATACCAGTGAACTGCGTGTTTTCAAGTTAGAGGCGACTCGATACCAGGAAATTGCTGTACCTCAACAAAAGTTTTGGTTTCCTGAGCTTGAGATGGGTTTAGGAGTTTGGCAAGGGCGGTATCAGCAAGCTGAAGGCAAGTGGTTGAGATGGTATGATTCCCAAGGAAATTGGCTTCCTACTCCTCAAGAGCAAGCCGAACAAGAGCGACTTCGAGCCGAACTCGCTCAGCACCAAGCCGAACAGGAGCGACTCAGAGCAGCAGCAGAGCGATCGCAAGCGGCACAAGAACGGCTCAGAGCCGAGCGGTTAGCAGCAAAACTGCGGGAATTAAATATCAATCCCGATGAATTGTAAAAGACTGGGGTTTGGCGATCGCGCACCACACTATTTTGTCCTTCGGTTTCTTCCTCTTTGTGCTCTCTGTGTCTCTGTGGTTGATTCCCTGGTCAACCTTCCCCAGTCCATAACGTGCAGTTTTATCCTAATTGTTGCAATGCGGCTTGAAAAGTTTTGATGGCATCTACATGGTTTGCCATATTAATACAACGGCATAACAGATCCAGGTCGATTCCTTTGACTGCCTCACTCTGAGAAATCTTTTCGTAGTCAAGCATGTCCCCTTCACCCCGCAGGTGATAAAGATCCAACACGCCATCTTCCCAAAACCACACTTCAGCAATCTTCAGCCGTTTGTAAGCCTCTAACTTATCGATGCCACCGCTGGTGACGACGATTTCGATCGCCAGATCAGGACGCGATCGCCCCGGAGCCAGTTTGTAAGATTTGTCTGCTTCACGCTTCACAGAACCCGCTTCGCTTTCCAAGGTCATCGAACCCGTAGGGGTAAAGTCATACCCCGCTATCAGCAGGTAAAGTTCCACTAATGCACCAATCCGTTCTTTAAATGTTTCGTGGGTTTCTCCAGGCATCTGTCGAATCTCCAATACGCCATCCAGAAATGAAAGCCGATAGCCCGGACGGTCTAACAATTGCTCCACGGCTTTGAACTCTCTCCAGGTCAATCCCTGGAACAGAAAGGGTGCTGCTTTGGGGAGACTCGTGATGGTTGTGGTCATATCAACCTCTTTGCCTCGATTCGGGAAGATTTAGGGCGATCGCACTCATCATTACGCTTATTCATATTATCCTGAACTTGATTGATCCAATATGGCGATCGCCTTTACCTTCTAATCGCCTAGCAATGACTATCGACGAAAAGCACCTGACCTATTGGCGCAGCCGCCGCCAGCAACAGCAACAGCGACAGCAGCGTTTGATTGATCAAACCAGACAGGAGTTGCCACCGATTGTTGAGGTTCTGGTCACTCAATTCGCAGCCGAGCAGATTATTTTGTTTGGCTCCTTGGCGAAAGGGAATTTTGCGATGGAGTCGGATATTGATCTGGCAGTTCGTGGTATTGCCTCAGCGGATTACTTTGCGGCAGTGTCGGCAGTCAATTGGCTAACCAATCGCTGGATTGACTTGAAGCGCTGGGAAGATTTAGAGCCTCATTTTCAGCAACGGGTGCTCGACACGGGAGAGGTGATTTATGCGCGAGATCTCAGCCAGTGAACTGCGGGCGCTCAGCATTGACCTGAATGCTGAGTTGCAGCGCCTCAACCGATTGGAGCAAGAAATTCAAATGGTTCAGTCTGAGATTCAGCGAGATCCAGACCGAGCCAATCTTTTCTATGAAGTGCAAGCGTTAAAACTGCATCATTTCTACACAGAGCGACTGTTGATTCTGATGGGGAAGCAGGAGAAATAGTCACAACAGTTCTAGCTTGATAGATTTGCTTTTATGGTAGCAGCGATCGCTCCTTGCTATTCTGCTAGGCTATGAGTAGTCACGGAGACCCGATGATGTACCAATCGAATCCCCCGCGTCCGTCTCAAACAGCACTCCCCACCATGTATGATCTTCCCAGTGAAGATCCGAATGAACCTGGTGTGCCTGACGAATTTCATGAATTTCAACCTCAACTCCTTCGAGAAACGTTTCAACCGCCCTATGTTTCTCTGAACGAAGTGTTTATTGGGACGGATATTAACCTGTACTACGATAGTCGTCGCCCTCTCTGGCAAAAACGCCCAGATTGGTTTGTTGTCTTGGGTGTGGCTGCATCTCTGCAACAGGAGGAAATGCGCTGGAGTTATGTGATCTGGCAAGAATCAGTCACCCCATTTTTAGTAGTGGAGTTGCTCTCACCCGGAACAGAAGATGAAGATTTAGGAAAGACCCTGCGAGAGATCAACAAACCTCCCACCAAATGGGAAGTGTATGAGCGTATCTTACGGATTCCCTATTATGTGGTGTTCAATCGCTATGTCAACCAACTTCGAGTCTTTGGGTTGCAATTCACCCGTTATCAAGAAGTTGACTTGCCGCAACAGCAATTCTGGTTTAATGAAATCCAGTTAGGTTTGGGGGTTTGGCAGGGCCGTTATCAGCAAGCTGAAGGCAAGTGGTTGAGATGGTATGATTCCCAAGGAAATTGGCTTCCTACTTCACAAGAGCAAGCCGCAGCAGAGCGACTCCGAGCCGAACAAGAACGATCGCGGGCAGAACTAGCGCAGCAGCAACTTGAACAAGAGCGGCTCCGAGCCGAGCGGTTAGCCGCAAAACTGCGGGAATTAAATATTAATCCCGATGAGTTGTAAAAGACTGGGGTTGGGCGATCGCTCACCAAACCATTTTGTCTAGATTCTGGGTTATCCGGTCGTATCTGGTTTCTGGGGGAACCAGATTTCAAACCACTGAGACACAAAGAACACAGCGGAAAATTGTCCCGTCTTCAGCCGCTTGTAAGCCTCTAACCTATTGATGCAATGCTGGTGACGACGATTTCGATCGCCAGATTAGAGCGCGATCGCCCCGGAGTCAGTTTTTAGGATTCGTTAGCTTTGCGTTTAACGGAACCCACTTTGCTTTCCAGAGTCATAGAACCTGTAGTAGTCTGTCAATTTTTATTTGACAGGTTGCAAACCGTCAAATAAAAATTGACAGACCAGTAGGGGCAAGTCGAATCCTGCCATTAGCAGGTAACGTTCCCCTAATGCACCTCTTTAAGTATTTGGTGAGGTTCTTCGAGTATTTTTCCCTGATTCAACGCATTTCAGCTTGAAATAAGCATTAGAGATTCATGGAACTTAGCAACACTCAGGCGCAGGAGAGCTTTTGTATGTTACTCCTGAGGAGATGAGTACATTTTTTGCTTGAGGCGGGTATATCAGAATTTAAGCGGATTCAGGGTGGTTATACTAATTTTTAAGTTAAGGAGTTACTTTGAATCAACCTTACCCTATCATCCAACCCCACGGGGGGAAACTTGTCAATCGGATAGTTACCCCTGCTCAACACACTCAGTTCTTAGAGCAAGCAAATTATCTACCGCGAATTCGCCTTAACGCTCGATCGGTCTCTGATTTAGAAATGATTGCAATCGGTGGATTTAGCCCACTCGTAGGCTTCATGGAGCAATCTGATTACGATCTTGTTGTTCTAGAAATGCGGTTGGCAAACGGGTTGCCGTGGTCAATTCCAATTACGCTTTCAGTCACGGAAGAAATTGCAGCACCCCTAAAAGCAGGATGCTATGTGCGTCTAGATGATTCAAACGATCGCTTCATTGGAATCTTAGAACTAACTGAAAAGTATAGTTATGATCCACAGCGCGAAGCAACACACATTTATCATACCGATGATGAGAAGCATCCTGGAGTGCAGGTCGTCTATCGTCAGGGAAAGGTAAATTTGGCGGGACCAGTTTGGCTCCTCCAGCGGCAACCCCATCCATTATTTCCTCAATATCAAATAGACCCTGCGGTATCTCGTCAATTCTTCCAAGACAAAGGCTGGAAGACTATTGTTGGATTTCAAACCCGGAATCCCATTCATCGCGCTCATGAATATATTCAAAAGTGCGCGCTGGAAACGGTTGATGGCTTATTCCTGCACCCGTTAGTAGGAGAAACCAAAAGCGATGATATTGCTGCGGATGTACGGATGCGGTGCTACGAAATTTTGTTAGAACACTATTTTCCAAAAGATCGAGTGATCCTAGCCATTAATCCAGCAGCGATGCGCTACGCTGGGCCGCGTGAAGCCATTTTTCATGCGATCGTTCGCAAAAATTACGGGTGTACTCATTTCATCGTGGGGCGAGATCATGCAGGAGTCGGAGATTACTACGGCACCTACGATGCTCAACATATTTTTGATGAGTTTCAACCCGGTGAACTGGGCATTATGCCCATGAAGTTTGAACATGCCTTCTACTGCACCCGCACCCAGCAGATGGCGACTGCTAAAACCAGTCCTAGCACTCCGCAAGAGAGGATACATCTATCTGGGACTAAAGTGAGAGAAATGTTGCGGCGGGGTGAATTACCTCCCCCTGAGTTCTCCCGTCCAGAAGTGGTAGCGGAATTAGCGCGAGCCATGCGGATTCCTGTAGAAGCTTCATCCTGAAATAGGATTAGGTTATTTACGGCATCTGTTGATTGTTCAATCTACGGTTCAGTAACAATCCCATTTAATTTTTACGAGGTAGCTAATGAAACAATATGGTGTCACGGTATGGTTCACAGGTTTGAGTGGTGCTGGAAAAACCACCATTTGTCGGGCAGTCGAGCAACAATTACAGGAGCAGGGATACCCAGTTGAGGTGTTGGATGGTGACGTAATTCGGGAAATTCTTACCAAAGGATTGGGATTTAGTAAAGCCGATCGCGATGAAAATATCCGCCGGATTGGATTTGTGGCGCATCTACTGACTCGCAACGGAGTCATTGTGTTGGTTTCGGCAATTTCCCCCTATCGTGAAATCCGAGACGAAGTGCGGCAGAAGATTGGCAACTTTGTTGAGGTGTTTGTCAATGCCCCATTAGAAGTTTGTGAAGCGAGAGATGTGAAGGGACTCTACAAGCGAGCTCGAGCCGGAGAGATTAAGCTATTCACTGGAATTGATGATCCTTATGAATATCCGCTTCATCCTGAAATAGAATGCCGGACGGATCAAGAAATGCTTGAAGAAAGTGTAGTGAAGGTTTGTGCTGTTCTGGATAAATTAGGATATCTTCATGCAACCTCCAATTCAGCAGAAGACTTGAGATCTTCGATTTTGTCTTATTCTTAGCATGAGCAATTCAGGCTTAAGAAGAAGGTAATCTTTTCCGGAAGATGTTTAAAGAATGTCACTGCTGGCAGCATATTGTAGCCAAAGACCTCAAACATCTTCCTGAGAGCCATCTAATTGATGGATCTTGTTGAAGGGCAGTTAGAAAGCGAATCTTGACCTAATTCCTTGAATAGAAACTCTAATCGGATGGGTTAGGTGAATAAGGAGCAAAAAACACGCAGTTCTTTTACTAACCAAAAAGTATTGAGTTCTAGTTAATCTTGCCAGTTCTACTTATGAACCTTAAGCAAAAAGCAATCAAAGGAGTGATTTGGTCTGCTGTTGAAACTTGGGGACATCAAGTTTTTTCTTTAATTGTTTTTTTTGTGTTAGCCCGTTTATTAGATCCCCAAGATTTCGGTTTAATTGCGCTAGCTAATACTTTTTTGGCATTTGTAGGAATATTTCTAGATCAAGGATTTTCTCAAGCAATTATTCAAAGAAAAGATTTAGACGTACAACATTTAGACACTGCCTTTTGGACGAATAATATACTTGCAGTTCTATTAGCAGGAACCAGCATCCTGTGTGCAAACTGGGTTGCAGCATTGTTTAAAGAACCAGATCTTGCACCAGTTATTTGTTGGATGTCACTCAGTTTTGTCCTTCATGCCCTTTGTAGTGTACAAGGAGCTGTTCTTCAACGTGAACTCGCTTTCAAAGCACTAGCCCTGCGCTCTGTTTTAGCTACATCAATCGCTGGAGTAGTTGGTGTTGGCTTAGCTTGGCTCGGTGCTGGTGTTTGGAGCTTGATAGGACAGTATTTGATTAGTGCCATTGTGAGAACTATTGTTTTGTGGTGGGTCAGTGATTGGAAACCTCACTTAAGATTCTCTAAACAGTGCTTCAACGAATTATTTTCATTCGGTTTAAGTATTACGGGATCAAGTTTTGTAAATTTTATCAATCGCCGGTCTGACGATTTCCTGATCGGCTATTTTTTGGGTTCTACTGCGTTAGGTTATTATAGCGTGGCCTATAAATTGTTATTGGTCACACTCGAATCCTCCACTCGTATTATTGACAAGGTTGCAGTGCCATCCTTCTCAAAACTTCAACTCGAGCCTGAGCGGATGCGAGAAGCTTTCTATAAAGTTACACAGCTAGTCAACCTATTTGCTATTCCCTGTTTCTTAGGCATGACAGCATTAGCACCAGAAATTATAATCATTCTTTTTGGAGAACAATGGAAACCAAGTATTCCAGTCATGCAAATTTTAGCTTTAGTCGGAATTGTTCAATCAACTTATATTCTTAATAGTAGTGTTTTGCTAGCCATGGGAAAACCAGCCCAAAGGTTTTGGCTGGGGTGTTTATTTGCTACTATTACTCTCATTAGCTTCTCTATCTCTGTTCGCTGGGGTATAGTAGCTGTCGCAATTGCATATGTTTTCACTAGCTATCTTCTGTCACCCATCTCATTACTAATGGTGGGTAATCTTTTAAACATCAAATTTAAGAAATATTTCAATCAGTACTTGGTTTCATTCGTTGCGGGCTTAGCTATGTTTCTTATAATTATTGTCATAAAATATATTTCTGCAAATTACTTAAATAGCTATTTATTAATTCTTCTGTCAGGGTTAATTGGAGTTTCCGTCTACCTGTTCGTTGTCTTTTTAATGCTACCTTCTGCATACAAGAGAGTAACCAGCTTTCTATCAAGTTCACTATTCAAGCTTAAAAATAAACTAAACTAAAGGTGCTTCAATAACTCAGACGAGTGAAGCTCATTACAAAAAAGAAAATTAATTTTTATTTTTTCAATTAGAAATAGCTAAGGCTTATGAACAAAAATTCTATCAAGAAACGACTCCACTTAGTGCTGGGATACATTCCCAACACCATCTCGTTATCGCTGTTTAATTCACAAACGCTGGCAGAGATAACCCAGAAAAAGCATCTCTTATGTATGGGGGATAGCCACGTTAGAATTTTTGACTATGTTAGAAGACATTATCTTCTTAATGCTTCAAGAATCGACACATTAGCAGTGAGTGGAGCAACTGCTCAAGGGATGGTGAATCCTAATTCAAAGACAGATGCTTTGAAGAGCTTTAGCAACCGTCTTACTAAAGCCAAGTCATGGCAACATTTGATCTTCAGCTTAGGAGAAGTAGACTGTGGATTTGTTATTTGGTATCGTGCTGAAAAGCACCGTATCAGTATTCAGTCCCAAGTCGAGTATTCCATCAATAACTACTTAAATTTTCTAAAGAAGGTTAAATCATTTGGGTTCAGTAATATTTATGTTGTGAGTGTTCCTCTGCCAACCATCGTAGATGGACAAATTTGGGGAGAAGTCGCCAATTTGCGTCAAGAAGTAAAAGCTTCGCAGAAGGAACGCACTGAATTGACAATTGAATATAATTGCCTGCTTAAGCAAGCATGTCATGCAGAGGAGATGTTCTATATAGATGTTACTTCTGAACAGCTTGATCATAAAACTGGATTAATCGATAAAGCTTTTTTGAACAAGAATCCACTTGACCATCATCTTGATTCAAAACAATATGCGAACGTTTTAGTTCAAAAATTAGAGCAGTGCTTCAGCAATGATTTTGGGAAACACAATCTGTATCTGCAATTCAAGCGGGATTATCGTTAGAACAATGGAGTTGGTGAAATATGCAACCCATCCCACACTTCTCTAATTCACAATCGAATTAGTGCGTGCTTTACATGAAAGGGTATTCTTGGATTTGACGATCGATATCTGCATGAAGGTGCAATGTTTATTTTTGTAAAGAATAATTCTGATCCGATGAAATAACTCTTGTTTAAGAAAGCATAAAGCATGTGGACTGAAATCTTCTGGTTTTATGTTGGCAAAAGTAGTTGAAGCTACCCTCGCCATATAAGCTGAAACTCCAACTTTCTAGTATTTTGAGCAGGTTACTCTGATTGTCAAGATGCTAAGAGAACTGTAATTTATCATGATGACGGGAATCAACATGAATGTTTTTGTACTTTCAACGGGACGCTGCGGTTCAACCACTTTCATTGAAGCCTGCAAGCATATCCAAAACTTCACTGCTGCTCATGAATCACGACATGGATTACTAGGGGATGATCATTTTTCCTATCCTCAAAATCACATTGAAGCAGATAATCGACTGTCCTGGTTCTCAGGTCGTTTGGATAGAGCTTATGGTAATGACGCATTCTATGTGCATTTGACTAGAGAACGGTTGGAAGTTGCTAAGAGCTATCTGAAGAGATATAGTTCTGGATTGATTAAAATGCATGATTATTCAATCATTAATGCATATTCCCAGAACATTTTGGGTTATCGAGAGACAAATGCCCCGATTGATATTTGCCTGGATTACTGTGATACCATTGATGCCAACATCGAATATTTTTTGCAAAACAAATCGAATAAGATGGTCTTTAAATTGGAAGATGCTAAAGAGCATTTTCAAGAATTTTGGACTCGAATTGGCGCTGAAGGAAGTATATCGGATGCTTTAGCAGAATGGGACATACCACATAATCAAAGTTTTCAATTTGATAGAATGGCAGTTTTAAAAAAGAGATTGAAATACCTTATAGCTGCTATATACCGTTAATTTCCAGGATTACATCAATTTGATTGACACGACACTTGTGGAACAGACATCCTAGTTACATAGCTAGATTTCTAATTGTCAAACGAAATTTTCCCTCGATCCCTTATTCATTGATTCCAAACGAAGAAAATCAAAGTCAGTTATTTCTTGAGAATTTAAACAGAGTAGAGGCACAAGATGCATTCATCAATGCTGAGAAAACTTACCGGTTTTCCTTTACTACCAAATCGAATAGTGCTGTGGCTTGAACAACTTGATTTGATTATTCTCTATCCAGAGACTTCAACAGTAATTCCTCTATGGATAGAGGAATTAAACTATCATTTCGAGATTAGAAATTATCGCGAATGCATTCAAAGACAGATTTATTTTCGAGGATTTTACGAGTTACGGGAAACAAAACTAATCAAACAATTGCTCCGAACTGGAGATACTTTCATCGACATTGGAGCTAACATTGGCTGGTATACAGTTTTTGTTGCACACGCTGTCGGGACACAAGGAAGAGTCATCGCTTTTGAACCCTCTAGTCAGATTTGTGACCATCTTAAACACAATGTTAACCTCAATTCATTGCAAAACGTTAATGTAGAAAGAATTGCTTTATCCAATCAAAATGGTGAAGCTGTTTTCAGTGGTTTTTCGTCTAAGAATGAGGGTGGCGGAGCAATTATCCCTAAGCCCGAAGGCCTAAAATTGGGGGCATCAGAAAATGTTCAAACTTTGAGGTTTGATGATTATGCCCATTCGCAACAATTAGGGAAAGTAAGGTTAGTAAAAATTGACGTTGAAGGGGCTGAATTGATGGTTCTACAGGGCATGAGCGATGCCTTGAGAAATAAGGTGTTTGATTACATGCTGGTAGAGGTGAGTGACAAACAACTCAAACGGATTGGTAGTAGCAGCCGTGAAGTCTTTTCGTTGCTTGAGGATCATGGTTATAGTCTTCATATCATTGAGTATATGCCTTTTAATCAATTCCGAGTTACACCTCTCAAAGTGAAAGACAACATGTTTTTCGGCAATATTTTTGTGTCGTCAAACTAATAAGCAGTCACTGCGATTTTCAGCAACAAAGATATGACAATCAATCGCATCATTATCACCCATCCTCGATCGCTGAATGCCCCCGGTGGTGGCACAAGGAGTTGCCTACAAATCACTCATCATCTGGAGCAATTGGGCATTGAAGTCATTCTTTTATCGGTCACTACGGAAGCCGCAGAACAGTTCCAGGGGCTATCTACCCAAGTAATTACAGTTGCACCCAATCCTGTTCACTATTACCTCGATGGAATTGCCGTAGCTCAGACAGTGCAGCAAATCTGTACCAAACAATCTATTGATGCCGTCATCAGTTGGGAAGCAGAAGCAGCTTTTTTACTGCCATTTCTCCGTTCTCAAAACATTGTATTTGGTATAGTCGCAGCGGCTCCTTCCTATACCGAATGGGTGAACCGTAAAACCAAGTTTCGAGCATTAAAAGGGCTGAGCGATCGCTGGTTTCGCTGGCGATTGTTCCAACAAGCCGATGTGGTTTTCGTTTCATCCCAGTTTACTCAGGATGAAATGACTGCCCTATTTGGTGTTGATCCTAAACGGATAGTGATCACCCGACGGGGTGTAGACGATTTATTTACCCAAATCGAGCGATCGCCCTCTACAACCATCTCCAATTTCATTTTCTATGGCTCCTTCGCACCCATCAAAGGAGTATTTGATGCCATCGACGCTGTGAGTCAGGTTGCCGCTCAAGGACAGCACCACTGGAAGTTGAAACTGGCAGGCTGGGGCAATGAAGCGGCAGTAAAACAAGCCATTCAAGAACGCGGCATTGAGGATCAGGTGCAAATTTTGGGCAAACTCTCTCCTCAAGAATTGGCCATGGAACTAGCCTGGGCTGATCTGGCCCTCCTCCCTTCCCAGGCAGAATCCTTTGGGCGGGCGATCGCCGAAGCGCAAGCCGCTGGATTAGCCGTTATTTCCTATGACACCGGATCGATTCCCGAAATCGTTGTAGACGGAGTTACAGGGTGGCTCGTGCCCCACAAGCGCATCGATTTGCTGGCAGATGCCATTTTGCAAGCCATGCAAGATCCCCAAGAGACAAATGAACGGGGAAGAGCAGGGCGCGATCGTGTGGTTCAACTATTTACTTGGGAAAAGACAGCAAAATGTATCCTTGATGGACTTTCGATGGTCAAACATCAGACAAAGTGAGAAATGCTGAGTGACTTAATCGGTAATATCAGCAACAGCAAGATCAAGGTGAGTGCATCCCGATTTTGCGAGTGGCGCAGGCTGCGCCTGCGCCACTCGCAAAATCGGGTTTAGCAGATTACAAAAGTGGGATGCACTCGATCAAGGTTCTATTGCAAGAGTTGTCCTGATCACAGCACTAGAAACTGTAGAAATTTAGTGGAGAGATCTTTGTCATCTTAAAATTCACTAACCAATTATCAGCCTTGAAAATTATTATCAAATCTTGACTGCAATGACTTTCCAACTTAGCAAAGACGAACTGAGACAGTTTCAAGAGGTCGGTTTTGTTGGCCCTTACCGCTTGTTTGAACCAGAAACAGTTGATTGTATCACTCGAGAATTAGTCGCTGAAAAGTCAAAATTTTTCTTTTTCAATCGTATTCTGTCTAGAATACCAGTTCTTAAGAACCACCTTAAAGAATTGAGATGGAGAGCAGGAAGATGGCACAAAGGAATACACGCAATTTCATCTAAAATTTATCAGATCTCAAAAGAACCTGCGGTTTTAGACCGGGTGGCATCAATCGTAGGAGATAATGTCATCCTATGGGGTTCCTTAGTGCTAACTATCAAGCCTAGCGACAACCCTGGTTGGCATGTAGATGCCGAGTGCAGAGATTGGGAATTAATGGAAGGTGCAAGCGTTTGGGTTGCCCTTAGTAATGTTGATGAAGACAGTTGTATGCGGGTGATTACTCGCTCCCATAACTTATCGGCTAGCCCAGAAGATTTAGGGAAACGTGGTACTCCAATTGTGAATGATAACGCAGCAATAGAAGCAGCGAAACAACTTGACCCACAATGTGAGTGTATTTCTGTCAATACCAAACCTGGCGAGTTCTTTATCTTTGCTAAGGGCTTATGGCACACAGGCAAGAAAACGAATAAAGTTCGGAATTCGTTACTTCTACAATATGCTAAACCCGATACAACGGTCAGAATCCCAGCAAGTTTCGATTATCCTGTGGTTTGGGATACCCGTCCTGTTCCTTGCGTTTTGGTTAAAGGACAAAGTAGTCCTCAAGTAAGCAAAAGCCTGGATGACCAAAAAATCTTGGTCAAACCACCCATCTAGGTATGAATCGAGGGTGGATTGAAACCTGGGGTTGTCTCACACCCCACCCTCAATTCACTCTGCTAGCATCGCACTAATTCAAATTAGTGAACAGGGAGAGTTGCACACCCAGGTGAATTATGAAGATTGATGGAACGACTATTCTAATTACTGGTGCTTCTCAAGGGATTGGGAAACAAATGGCAATTCATTTTGCTCCCAAAGCGGCTGAGGTAATCATTGCTGCCCGCAATCAAGACAAGCTAAATGAAACAGCAGATTTGATTCGGGCTGTTGGGGGGAAAACAACACCGTTCGTGCTTGATCTTTCTGATCCTCAAAGCGTTCAACAGCTTGCTGATGATCTTCGAGCATCGGGAAAGCACATCGATATTCTGATCAATAATGCAGCCAACACGGTTTCTAAACCCTTGTTGAAATCCAATTTGGAAGAGATAGCTGCAACCATCCGAACGAATGTAATCGGTTGCGCTCAATTATGCTACTTGGTTGCTCCAATGATGGTGGAACAGGGGCACGGCATGATTATTAATATATCCTCCTTAGCGGGTTACAATCCCAATGGCAATCAAACAATTTACAGCACTTCCAAAGCCGCAGTGAACAGTTTTTCTGAAGCTTTGCGAGACGAACTTGCCCTTCAGGGCATCTACATCATGAACGTCGCTCAGGAATGTATTGCCACCGGGACAGAAATAACTTCCCAACAAATCCCTTTTGAGCAGTTTATGCAGCGGTTTGAGGCAGCTATTCTTCGCAATGAGACTGAGTTTTTCCTGTCCCCTGGCAAAAAGTTCGTCATGAGATTGTATAAGTTTCTGCCCGTGCTTAGTCGCTTGAAAGCTAAACTTAAAAAGCGTTGAACAGATGAAAAATTGCGACAAAAAGTTTTTTCTGAGAATAGTATTAATTTAACAGAATAGATAATCTCAAGTTAGTTTTCTTTATTGAAGAAACTAAATGTTGCCTAAGCGAATTAAGAAATTTATTCATCGACCTGACGTGCAAAGGAATTTTACTAAGGCAATCAGAAAGCGCATTAATCTTCACGCATCAAATTTGTAGGAGGAAGAACAATGCATATTAAAAAATTGCGAGTTCTGTTTGTTAGTCATGCTTACGTTGTTGGTGTCAACCAGGGGAAACTCAAGGCGATCGCTGACACCAACAAAGCTGAAGTGGGATTGTTGGCTCCCAGCAATTGGCGAGCTTTGGAATGGAATCGTCCGCTCCCTGTCGAGCGCCCCTACTCCGATCTGCAAATCTATACTGCCCCGGTGATCTTCCCCGGACGAGGAGGTGCCCACCTCTACTCTCCTATATTAATTCAACAGGTTTTGGATGAGTTTCAGCCAGATGTGGTACAGGTTGAAGAGGAAGTTTTTTCCCTATCCACCTGTGAAATTGCGGCATGGACTCGATTAAAAAAGGTTCCACTGGCTGTCTTTGGTTGGGAAAATCTGGATCGCCAACTTTCTCTGCCCCGCCAATGGACTCAACGCTTTGTGCTGGAGTCGGCCCAATTAATCATTGCGGGCAATCAAGATGGTGCTCATCTTTTGCGCCAGTGGGGCTACAAGGGATTGGTTGAAGTCATGCCCCAAATGGGAGTTGATCCAACCTTCTTTTCGCCTCACCTGCGACAACCGCAAATCGGGGACTTACGCATTGGCTTTGTGGGCCGCCTCGTGCCAGAGAAGGGAGTCGATGTGTTGTTAAGAGCGATCGCCCATCTGCGCGATCGCGGATTGACCTGTCGATTAGTTCTCTGCGGCTCTGGGTCGTCGGAATCAGAACTACGACAACTGGCGCAGCAGTTGCAGATCGAAGCGTGGGTTGAGTGGCGCGGTGCAGTTTGTCACGCAGCCGTGCCGCAAGAACTGGGTCAGATGGATGTGTTGGTTCTACCATCGCGATCGACTTCAACCTGGAAGGAACAATTTGGACATGTGTTGATCGAAGCAATGGCAATGGGCATCCCCGTCATTGGTTCAACGTGTGGAGAAATTCCCCATGTGATTGGGCGGCCTGATTTGGTTTTCCCTGAGGGTAAGTCACAAGACCTCGCAGCCATCCTAACCCGCATGATTCAGGAACCGGATTGGCGCACCTCTGTTGGTACTGATGGCATGAATAAAGTGCAGCAACACTATACCCACGAGCAAATCGCTGAACGATTGCTCACCCTGTGGCAAGGCTTGATCGACCAACAAGCAACAGCAGAAATAAGTGAGGCAAAATGCGTGTAGCGATCGCCCGAACCATGCCCAATTTCAGCATGGATGTCTACGCGGATGGACTGGTAGCTGGATTAAAGACCGTCCGCCCCGATTGGGACATTATCGAACTGAAACCGTTACCGCTCGATCGGCGCAGTTCTTCTTTAAAGCTCAGAATTCAAAAATATTACGAACGCTTCTGGCACTTTCCGCGTTTAGTGCAACGTCAGAAGGTCGATCTTGTTCACATCATTGATCACAGCGAAGCCCATATTGCCCATTGGTTGCGGCGCGTTGCCAGACCTACGGTTGTCACCTGCCACGATCTGATTAACTTCTACTATCGCGACAACCTACAAGGTTCTGTGACGCTGCCCCTGATCAGTCATGGCACTTGGCTCTATTCAGTTCGATCCATGCGACAGGCAGATCGAATTGTGACTGTTTCTACTATGACAGCGAAAGATACGACGCAAATTTTAGGGATTGCACCGGATCGCATTGCGGTTGTCCCCAATGCGGTTGAAGCCATTTTTCAACCTTTGCCTGAAATAGAAGCTCAGACTGTGCGCCAATCCCAGGAGATGTCACCCGATACTCTCTGCTTACTGAACGTGGGAGCAAACCATCCCCGCAAAAATGTTTCTATCCTCCTGGAAGTCATCAGAATACTGCGCCAAAAAGACTTGCCTATCCAGTTGTGGAAGGTGGGAGCAGATTTTACAGCAGAACAAAAACAATTCATTCAAACTCATCAACTGGTAACTTCGGTGCGCTATCTAGGCACGCCAGATAAATCAGGTTTAGTCAGAATCTACAATGCGGCAGACCTTTTGGTCGCTCCCTCCCTGCATGAAGGATTTGGCATGACGATATTGGAGGCAATGGCTTGTGGCACTCCGGTGATTACCTCTAATGTCTCGGCGATGCCAGAGGTTGCTGGAGAGGCTGCTGTATTGGTTGACCCGCGAGATGCTGAGGCGATCGCTCAGGCTGTAGTTCAACTGCACAAAGATCCTGTTTATTATCAAGCCTTGGTGAAGAAAGGATTAGAACGAGTTCAAGCGTTTACCTGGGAAAAGACCGCAGAGCAAATCGCGGACGTGTACGAGACATTACTCAAGAAGATTTGAGGGGTTTTACGAATGAAAATTCTTCTATCAGCTTACTCGTGTGAACCCAATGTAGGATCAGAGCGGGGTGTAGGTTGGAATGTGGCTTATGAAGTGGCGAAGTACCATGAAGTTTGGGTGCTGACTCGTCCAGATGAAAGTAAGGCAGCAATCGAAGCTGAGTTAACCCAAAATCCTATTCCCAATTTGCATTTTGTCTACTTCACGTTACCCTTTTGGCAAGACAGTATGCGTTGGGGGCAATCTGGAGCAATGCAAATCCATTACTATCTCTGGCAAATTCAGGCCTATTTTGTGGCTCGTCACTTGCATCAAGAAATCAACTTCGATTTGATTCACCACGTCACTTTTGTGAAATATTCCAGTCCAAGTTTTCTCTCCTTGTTACCAGTACCGTTTATTTGGGGCCCAGTTGGGGGTGGAGAATCGGCACCTAAACCCTTTTGGAGAGATTTCAGTAGGCGTGCCAAGCTTTACGAAATGGCGCGTAGTCTATCTCGTTGGGTTGGTGAGAATGATCCGTTTGTTTATATAACGGCTCGTCGCAGTGCTGTTGTCCGGGCAACGACTCAAGATACAGCCCAACGACTCTATAGGATGGGTATCAATCATGTGCAGATTTTACCAGAATCGGGAATGCCGCAAGATGAAATTGAGCAGTTAGCAGAGTGTCTGGCTCCCCCAACTTCTCCCATTCGGTTTATTAGCATGGGGCGGCTGTTGCACTGGAAAGGATTTCACTTGGGGCTACGGGCCTTTGCCAAAGCAAACTTACCCGATGCGGAATACTGGGTCTTAGGAGATGGGGTCGAGCGCGATCGCCTGTTAGCAATGGTGCAAGAACTGGGGATTGCCGATCGCGTCAAGTTCTGGGGCCGATTGCCGCGTGAACAAACCTTGCAGCGGCTCTCAGAATCCCATGTGTTAGTTCATCCTAGCTTGCACGATTCTGGCGGTTGGGTCTGTATGGAAGCAATGGCGGCTGGACGACCCGTGATTTGTCTGGATTTGGGTGGTCCAGCCACTCAAGTAACCAAAGAAACGGGTTTCAAAATATCACCTCAAAATCCAGAACAGGTAGTTAGTGATATGGCTGCTGTTATAAACCAACTGGCCAATGATGCAGATCTGCGTTGGCAAATGGGGCAGGCAGGACGGAAATTGGTCAGTGAAAACTACAGTTGGCAGATTACGGGCGATCGCTTGGATCAACTTTATCAAGAAGTAGTCAGGGAACGATAAATATAGCTTAGATGAGTATTTAATGTCTTGAATTGTACTTGTATAGGAATGAATTTGATGCTAAACACACACAAGAGCTACGAGTTCCAAAACCTTCAACAAGAGGTTTCTGAGACTGATCCTTTTACTCAAAAGCGCTATGAACAGTTCTTCAAATTCCTGCCGAAGGGAACCCAAACCATCCTAGATATTGGTTGCAATACAGGACGAGGAGGGCAACGCCTCTATGAGCTTAATCCATCTCTTCAGATATATGGACTGGACTGTGTTCAAGAAAGGTTAAATGCTCTCCCTGACTGTTATTCAAATAGAATTTATGGTCTTTCAACTGCCATTCCAATGGATGATCAATCAATTGATACAATCGTTGCGGGTGAATTTATTGAGCATTTATACCCGATAGATGTTGATAAGACACTGTGTGAGTTCCAGAGAGTTCTGAAAATTGGAGGGAGGCTACTGCTCACAACTCCCAACCCTAACTATCTCAGGAATTTGGTCAGTGGAGAGTCTATCTATGGTGTGAGCCATTTGACTCAGCATTTTCCCAAAGTTTTAAAGTTTAGACTGCTCATGCACGGCTTTTCCAATGTCAGAATTTACGGTTCAGGGAAAGTGTCTAAGTATTTGGGCAACCATTTCCCTATCAAGGTTGTGTATGGAAGTTATCTCGCTGTAGTAGACAAGTATTAAAATTGTGGTGTCACTGATTTGGAAGATAATTTTGAACCTGAAACCTTCGGTTTCAGGTTCAAAATTATCCCTCTATTAAGCAATGCCGAATTGTTAGCCAACTAATAAAATTGAAGTTAATTCTTTGTTATCCCACATTCCGCCCTTTAACGGTCACACCAAACTATTAAGCCTCAAATCTGGTCATAGCAGGAGTTTTAAGGTATTTGTTCAATCGTACTATTGTCATTCATTCGCAATAAATCGATCTAGTTGCAACTGGATCAGGGTGAGACTGTCGTAAGCTTGATTGCTTCGTCGTTAATTCTCAATGTGTCAGTTGGAAGTGCGGGATGTGGGTTGGTTATTTGTCCTTTCACTCTATTGTTATTTATCCTCTCACTCTATTACTCAAGATAGTAAAACTTAATTATGCACATTCTAATTGCTGCTCTACATCGCCCCACAAAACCCACGGGAGTTTGCCGCTACGCGGCAAATTTAGTGCAATGTCTGAGTGAACATGAGCTAATAGGGCAAGTTAGCTTCATCGCTGGTACATGGCAGAAGGACTACTTTGAGCACTCTTTCAATCTGTCTTCAACTAAAGTTAAAGCTGTTTACATCCCGATTCAAAATACCTCACTCTCGCGTAACCTGTGGTTTCTCTTTGGACTACCCAAATTAGCCAGCTTTCTCAACCCCAATGTTGTCCATTTATCCTTTCCACTACCATTTTTTCGCAGGCTCTTTGCCATGCCTGTTGTCGCGACTGTCCATGATCTTTACCCATTTGAATATCCAGAAAATTTTGGCTCTCAGGCAATTTTTAATCAACTATTTCTTAGACAATGCGTTCACCAAAGCGATGGATTAACCTGTGTTTCTCAAGTAACGAGCAATCGCCTCAACTTTTACTTCCCGCAACTCAATCGCCAGAAATTGATCACCGAAATCTACAATTATGTCGATTTTGATCAGATTGCGCCTCAGCCACTGCAATCGTCGGACTTGTCGGCAGATACTCCTTTTCTGCTTTGCGTAGCGCAGCATCGCAAGAACAAGAACTTAGATTTACTCATTCAAGCCTTCTATCAACTTCGTCAAGACAATACACTGCACCCATCTAGCCAGTTAGTTCTAGTAGGCAGTTCTGGACCAGAAACCGATAATTTGGCGGCTCAAATTCATCGGCTTGGTTTGAAAGACCATGTTTTAATGCTGTCTGCGATCGACGACCGTCAACTCTGCTGGCTATACCAACAGGCTAAACTCTTTGTGATTCCTTCGTCCACTGAAGGATTTTGCTTGCCTCTGGTGGAAGCTCTCTCTCTTTCCTGTCCAGTGGTTTGCTCCGACATTCCAATCTTTAGAGAAGTCGGTTCATCCCAATGCACCTATTTCTCTTTAGAAGCAACACCTGTTGAAAATTTGGTTCGGGCAATTGCTACAACGCTAAAGGCTTCTAACGCTGCTGCACCAATTGCTTCCCAAACATTCCGCTTCTCCAAGGCGAATGCGGCTCAAAACTTTTTAGAATTCTATTCTAAAGTAATCCCATGACACAAAATTGGAACAGCAAATTTGCTGAAATTAAACTGACTGGTACGCTGTCTCGTCTTAAGTTAAACCGAGTAGACATTAGTAACTCTACTCTGGTCTTAATTGCCTTAGCCTCTGCTTTTTTTCCACGCATTATTGAAGCAGTCGGAGCACCCGCAATTATTAATTTTGTCCACTTCGCGATCGTACCAGTTTGCGTTAGCATTATCTTCCTTTCCAGCAGAACTAGAGATCAAGCCCAGATCAAAATTGTGCAGGATTTGCTTCTGGGATTAATGCTGTTTCTAATTGTGATGACAGCTAGCGCTCTGTTGAATGAAGCAGGAATTTTGAATCTGACTCTAAACTACATCCTGCTGGCTGAACCTTTTCTATTTTTAGCTGCGATCGTTTCTATCCCTCTTTCAGGTAGTACATTGAAGCGGCTGAAAAACTGGATTCTATTGTTTGCTTTAATAAATATGGTGTTAGCTTATGCCCAATATATCATGCTTAAAGTTGGGTTACTTCAAGCTGCTTCGATGACACTCGAAGATAATGTTCAAGGTGTTTTTTATGTGTCCGGGGCTGGTAACTATGTTTCTGCGACAGTCTCACCCAGCTTTGGTTTATATTTCTTCTTAAGCGCTAGGCAAGCTCCGCTGTGGGCTAGAGGAGGTGTACTTCTGCTGACCCTTTACCAAATCATCCTCTCTGATTCAAAACAGATACTTCTCTCTTTTATGCTAGCTGGCCTACTCTTGCTAGTCACCAAATTAAAAGATATTCAGAAAACCTTACTATATCTCATCATATTCATCGTTTTGGGTGCTGCATTTTATTGGTGTATTCAAAACCTGGAAACGTTCGGGGCATTCAAACACTGGGGGAATCGAATCGAACTCTATTTGCCTGGAGGAGAGGGCAGCAAAATCAAGTCTGCGGGCATTCAGATTATCCTCTCGCACTATGAGTCGCTGATTCACTGGTTTTTAGGGCTAGGTCCGGCTCACACTATTGGGCGCATGGGCGGGTGGTCGATTCGAGAGTATTGGGGGTTATTAGCTCCTTTTGGAGCTACACGGCATCCCTCCAGTCTGGAAACTTGGGAAGTGCTTAATAATAGCTGGTTAGCTCTAGAATCCTCTCTTTTTTCGCCGCTGTTTAGCTGGGCAGGATTATGGGGAGATTTAGGCTTACTTGGAGTTGCAGCCTATCTTCATTTGAGCGCGATCGTCCGGTTCCAGTTATGCAAGGACGATTTTTCCCAATTCATGCTCTACACCATCTTCATTCTTGGATTTATTCTGACTCAACCTGAAGAACCTGGCTACATGCTCTCGATTGCTGCCTTATTGGGGATACGATGGCACGAACTCAATTCTATCAATCGTAGGAGACGAAAAAGCTAAAGGTTTATGGACGGTATTGCCTGATAAAGAGATGGCTTTGAACATGAAACCTTTGGTTTCGCGTTCAAAACTATCCTGAAAATCAGGAGTACCGCATTAACCAACAGAACTTTTGAAACCCTGGGCACGGAGATAGATGAGAGTTCGATGTGCGGCTTTTTTTGGGTTGCGGACGCAGTCCACCATATAGAAAAACTGCCCTTCGAGGAGTGTAGTGCCTGCACTCCTTAAAGGGCGAGTAAATAAAACCTCATGAAGGCAGACAAAAAACTGGCACTAACCATTAAGGATTAAATACATCCGATTTTTTTGTGGGAAGCGCGGCTTCGCCGCGCTTCCCACAAAAAATTTTGGGTTCTATTTAATTCACGTTGCTAAAGGGGTTGTCTGCATGAATTAAATCGGTTGTAAGGGTTCTTACGTTTTTATGCTGAAATCCGTAATGCAAACTTCCAAGCTGCACAAACAAGGTATTTACCCTGCGATAGAATGGCTAAATATTATGGGCATTGCCTGCCCTGCGGAATAGAGAGTTTTCAGGCATTGATCGAAGTTTATTTGCGTGTCATTCCATTCTACGCTGAAGTAAATTGTTGTATCACCACAATTCCGAGAGAACCGTTATAGTTTGAGACTAGCCCTGATCTCTTAGCAACTTGTGCTAGTAGACAAGGAAATCACTGTTGAACGATGCAAAATCGCTGGCATCTAACACAACGCCATTTTGGAAGTTAATAGTGGCTGCATATCCCTGAAAATGTATAGGTCATTACAATATCACACCAAATCCTAAAGACCCGTATTCTGCTGATCGAATTCGGATTAACGTGAATTCGACGAGCGATTTTTCGTTGGGGATCTGGAGCTAACCCTCAGCGGTTTGGGCGGCGACGTTGCAAAAATTCTGGGATATCCAGACCTGGTTTTACCTTGGGATCGGGTGGTTGTTGAATCGGGTTGACTTTAGGAACAGACAGCGGCCGCTGAATCGGAGCGACCCTGGCTGCCGGAGCCACCTGCGCTTCGGCAGCAAAACCTGTGGCAATCACAGTAATGCGGATTTCCCCTTGGAGGCGATCGTCGATGACTGCGCCAAAAATGATGTTGGCATTCGGATCAACAGCTTCATAAATGATCTCAGCAGCGGCATTCACTTCATGCAGGGTTAAGTCAGATCCACCCGTGATATTGAAGACGACCCCCTTTGCACCGTCGATCGAAGATTCCAGCAGGGGTGAAGAGATCGCACTCATGGCGGCTTCTCGTGCTCTAGACTTGCCAGAACCGATGCCAATGCCCATCAAGGCAGAACCTGCATCAGCCATTACAGCCCGAACATCAGCGAAATCCACATTCACCAAACCTGGAATGGTAATGATATCCGAAATCCCTTGTACCCCTTGTCGGAGGATATCATCTGCGACGCGAAAGGCCTCTTGTACAGGAGTTTGCTCAGAAATGACGGACAGCAACTTGTCGTTGGGAATCATGATCAGTGTATCGACCCGACTTTGCAAAGCAGCCACCCCTTCGTCTGCTTGAGCGATGCGTCGTCTGCCCTCAAAGGTAAAGGGACGAGTCACCACCCCGACCGTCAAGGCTCCTACCTCTTTGGCCACCTCTGCCACAATTGGGGCCGCACCTGTCCCTGTTCCTCCGCCCATGCCAGCCGTGATAAACACCAAGTCAGCATTTTCCAGCGCGGCGGCCACCTCGTCTCGCGATTCTTCAGCCGCCTTTTGACCGATGGCAGGGTTGCCACCCGCACCCAGGCCCCGCGTCAACTTTTGTCCCACTTGCAGCCGATTCTGAGCATTTGAATGCGTTAACGCTTGGGCATCGGTGTTGATTGACCAAAACTCGACACCAGAGACTCCACTCGCAATCATGCGGTTGACGGCATTGCATCCTCCACCGCCAACCCCAATCACTTTAATGCGGGCTACACTACTTGGCACAATATCCTCACTTCTGGATTCTTCTACGAGTGCATTTCTTGCGTCACGAACTTGACCCAAGTGTATCCCAGAGTTTGTAAAAGGATTTGCGGTATTCATTGGCGGTAAAATAATCAACTGTTTGCTAATCAGTGGTAACCAGTGGAGCCTAACGGGTAACAAAACGAGTAATAATCAATCTACTACTTAAAGGTCGATCTGAAATATCAATAAAGATAGAACTAAAGCAAATAAGAACTTTTATTCTTAAGGATACTCTAGTTAACTATAAGATAAGTTGACACAAAAACCAACGAAATCTTTTGTCAGAATCACTAGATGTGTAAGTGGAATCATTCTTAAGCTCCACATCTTGAGTGGGAGAGACTAATTCACACGACTTACAGTTCTATTTAACTCAATTGCTGCAACTAATTTAATCTTTAAAGAATTTAGATTCTTTCATATAGGGCACTTAACAATGAGCCTGAAGGCGGAGCAGGATGATTTCTCAAACTTTACCTCCGCTAAAATAGCGTAAACGTAATGTTACAACATGCTAGCGTTTAAACTGCAATCTGTAGCCAACATCCAGAATTGAAAATTATTCCACCCTGAGAGATATTACATGAGTGCATCCCACTTTTGTAATCTGCTAAACCCGATTTTGCGAGTGGCGCGGGCTGCGCCCGCGCCACTCGCAAAATCGGGATGCACTCTATTACATTATGGGTTGTGTAGAATATGTGGATGGTTGGGTAGATCGCATCAGCTCGATCAAAGGAGATAGTGGATTTCTCAAATCAAGATAATCAATTTGTTCAGGATCAACGTTTTCCGGAAGTTGGCGCATTTGATCGAGAACTTCTAGTTGCTGGTGAATTTTAGAACTGTAAGGACCAAGGTGAACTTCTCCAAGTTCAGTTTTTAAGATGAGGTTTGTTGGTTCTCTCCAGTCGATCTCATCAATTTGAACGGGACTACGGCTAACGGCTTGATAAAGCTCAACCCATTGAGAGCGGTATTGCTGCCGAATGCCAATCACTCTCAAATCTGGTAATTCTAAAAATTGTTCCAGGTCAACATAACTTTCAATGGGAATCCATAGTCCTGTTTCATCCAACAAACCGACAGATTGATTGGGATCGAATGCTGCCGATCGCTCAGTTTGATTTCCTGGAGAACCGTTGAGTCCCGCTGGAGGGTAAGCGATCGCCACAGGGCGGCGTTCTTGTACCTGGATCGTTAAGCCAGGAGGAAATAGGTGGCGACTAACCTCTACGTCTGTGATCGGTGCTTGAGCTTGTAAAGCTTGGGCGATCGATTGCGGTTTGACTTCTAAAAGAGATTGGGGATAGGCAATGGGCAAAAGGGATTGAATCGTTTGGGTGGTCAGCAGTTCATTCCCTTGCACTTGAATCTGCTGGGGGCCACGAATTACCCAAAAGGGTAAAGTAATTAACCAAATGGCACTGCCAGCGATACCACCAATTGCCAACGTTTGCCACATCCCTCGTAGGATCTTAAAGCGACGCTGCTGGCGTAGTTGCTTGCGCCGACTCTCAATCTCCTCCTGAGTTGTATACAGAAAATCAGTCATGGTCTGAGTGCAGGTGAGTGCTCCTAAAAGTCAACAGAACAAATGGTGAAGGAATAAGGGAAACTTTCTAAGTGTTTAGTGAATAATCCAGAAAGTTTATCATTGTATCCTACATACCCTGAGCAGTGTTTGTTAGTTCGCTATGGTAAGACTGCAAGAATTTTCCCCATTGTATTGCTAAGGATAGCTCTGTGAATGGGATAGAAATGGTTTGATCTGAAAGTTGAAAACTTAACACACTTTTGCGGCTGTTGCCAGCGTTTGAACTATCGAGAGCCTGATCTAGCGGTATCGTGCGATCGCCCTGCTTCAGTTCGATTGATTGAACTTGATCCAGCGAAAACGTTTGTAAGTCGATCGGCCCTTTGCGGGTAGGTTTTCCCCAGGTCAACTCAGTGCCTTTTTGCCCCAAGACCGCATAAATGTCGTACTTTGTCCGCTCGAACGGTTCTGCCCAGTGACGGTAGGCTTCTACCTTTTGATACTCATTCCAACCTGCCCAAGCCAACCAGAAGAAAAAGAGTAGTAGAGGCAACCAGAGTAAACCGCGTATCATGCTTTATCAATCCACTGAAAGGAAGAATATGCTTCTCATGCCACCCTACGAGTGCAGCCCTACGAGAGCAAAGAGGGCACAGGAGTGATCTGATGCTAAAAGTTTTCGACCTGCCTGTCTACGTAGGCTGAATTGCGAATTTGATCCAACGTTAATTGTCCAATAGAAATGCCGTTTTCCACCACAGCCAGTTTAGTAGATCCAGTTTTCAGGATCAGCGAGAGTGCTTCTCGCAAGCTATTGTCGGGAGGGATGGCAGGTATGTTGCGATCGCTATTCTGGGAAACGCAAGTCATTGCTGCGCCTACCCGCAATACGCTCAAGCGACGGACACTATCCTCAGCCCCGACCAGTTGCTGCACAAAATCATCGGCTGGGCGGGTGAGAATTTGTAAAGGGGTGGCAAATTGAACGATCTTCCCCTGACGTAGAATCAACATGCGGTCTCCCAACCGCAGAGCTTCTTCGACATCGTGCGAAACAAATAAGATTGTTTTACGAAGATGACGGTGCAATCGCAAAATTTCATCCTGCAACGTGCTGCGGGTGATGGCATCCAGCGCTGCAAATGGCTCATCCATCAGCATCAGTTTGGGATTTCCAGCCAAGGCTCTGACCAGCCCAATACGTTGCTGTTGTCCACCAGAAAGCTGAACGGGATAGCGATCGCGATATTCCGTCGGAGAAAGTTGGACAAGCAGCAGCAATTCATCAATCCGGCTTTGAATTTCAGGACGAGACCAACCCAACAACTTGGGGACAACAGCAATATTCTGAGCCACGGTCATGTGGGGAAATAAACCCGTTTGTTGAATCACATAACCAATTTGTTGCCGCAGTTTAGTCGCTGGAAGGCGAGAAATATCAATGCTGTCTAAAAAGATCCTACCAGAGGTCGGCTCATAGAGGCGATTCACCATCTTCAGTAAGGTTGTCTTTCCGCAACCTGATGGCCCAAGGATAACCACAAGTTCACCCGCTGCCACCTCAAAACTACAGTGATCGACCACAGGTTGGGAAGAACCTGGAAATTGTAGAGAAACTTGCTCAAAGCGAATTGCACTCATGCGTTCGAGGGATGTAGAAGAAATGAGAGAAGTAGAGAATCACAGAGACACAGGGGTAGAGGAGTGGGGCGTGGAGGGAGGGTAGAGGGGGAGGAACCTACTTAGTGCGATCGCAAGAATCATTTCAAGAGCCAGGTATAGGATACTATCTCGCCTCCCCACCCTCCACCCTTGCTCGATCAACCCTACAGCAAACCCACCTCAGTCAGAAAAGTTCTGGCCACTTCGTTCGGTTCACGTTGACTCCCGCTGACTTCGTAATTCAACTCCCGCATCACTTCATCCGTTAATTTGGGGGTCAGAGCATTCAGGATATTGATCATCTCTGGGTGACGATCCAAAGCGGCTTGGCTGACAACAGGAGCCACTTGATAGGGCGGGAATAATCGTTTGTCATCTTCTAGAAGCACTAAGTCGAATGCACTAATTTCTCCATCTGTGCCAAAAGCAACAGCAACGTCTGCCTCGCCATCGACTAACCCTTTATATCGCAATCCGGGATCAACGGCTTTGTACTCTTTCAGGTTAATCTGACCATAGGCGGTTTCCAAGCCGGGTAGACCGTCCTCTCGGACTTCAAATTCAGGTGGGCCAATCATCACCAGTTGATCGGCTTGAGCGACCATATCTGAAATAGTGCGAATACCCAACCGTTCTGAGGTCTGTCGAGTCATCGCTAAGGCTTGGGTGTTGTTCATTGGGGCAGGATCGAGCCAAACCAAATTGAATTTACTTTTATAGGTGGTGGCAACTTTGTCAAATACAGCTTGGGAATTACTGGTTGCAGGCAGTTTCAAGACTGTCAGTAGTCCCGTGCCTGTATATTCCGGGTAGAGGTCAATCTCACCAGTTTGTAATGCTGCATGGGCGATGGGTGTGCCCCCTAAGTTGAGCTTACGTTCCACTGGCAAACCCGCCTTCTCTAAAACCAGGGCATACATTTCTCCAAGGATGAATTGCTCTGTAAAGTCCTTAGAACCGACTCTGATCGCTCCCGAATCAGATGTATTCGATCCACCACAGGCGATCGCTCCTGTCATCACCAGTAGGGCCAATAACAATAAAGCCAGCCAGCGTTGATAAAACTTTGAACCGAATTTCATACCTATCTTCCTCAACCTAGCAGAATCCAAAGGCTCAGCCCGTAGCCACCATCATAATTGATGGCAGCGATCGCACCACACTTGTAGCGATCGAGTGCTCTGTCAAATAATCTGTCAAATAACCTGAAGGTTGTATCGTTTAGAACGTGAGTTCGATAGTCGCTGTTTGAGGGCTGTGGCGCGACGCGCCACAGCCCTCAAACAGGGGTTTTGTTGGGGCGGGCGCAACCCGCCCCAACAAAACCCCTCGTCGAACTCACGTTTCAAGTAGAAAGGCTGCATCACTGCTTTACGCTTTAAAGGTTTATCCTTAGCATTAAGGTCGCTCTGGTCAGCAACAGTGTAAGAAGTATGGGATTGATTGTTCAAAAGTATGGTGGCACCTCCGTAGGTTCCGTTGAACGGATTCAAGCAGTGGCTCAGCGGGTTCAGAAAACGATCGCAGCCGGACATGCTGTCGTCGTTGTGGTTTCAGCGATGGGTAAAACGACAGATGGTTTAGTTAAATTGGCCCACGAAATTTCCAGCCAACCCAGTCGGCGAGAGATGGATATGCTGCTATCTACAGGAGAACAGGTTTCGATCGCTCTGCTCAGCATGGCACTGCAAGAATTAGGTCAGCCTGCCCTTTCTATGACTGGGGCCCAGGTTGGGATCGTCACCGAAGCGACCCATACCCGTGCTCGGATTTTAAGAATCGCCACCGATCGCCTTGAACGTCATCTCCAGGATGGCAAAGTAGTTGTGGTCGCTGGATTTCAGGGGATCACCAGCACCACTGATCTGGAAATCACGACTTTGGGACGGGGCGGTTCAGATACCTCGGCAGTAGCGTTAGCAGCAGCCCTGAGAGCCGATTGCTGTGAAATCTATACAGATGTGCCAGGGATTTTGACCACCGATCCCCGTCTGGTTGCCGATGCCCAACTGATGAGCGAAATCACCTGTGATGAGATGCTAGAGTTAGCCAGTCTAGGAGCCAAAGTCTTGCATCCACGTGCTGTTGAGATTGCCCGAAACTATGGTGTTACCTTAGTTGTGCGATCGAGTTGGACAGATGAGCCAGGCACGAAAGTGATTTCTCCTGTGCTTCAGTCCCGTTCCTTAGAAGGATTAGAAATTGCTCAACCCGTGGATGCAGTTGAATTTGATACTGATCAAGCAAAAATTGCCCTGCTGCGCGTCCCCGATCGCCCTGGAATTGCGGCTCGCTTGTTTGGTGAAATTGCGTCGCAAAACGTCGATGTCGATTTGATCATCCAATCTATCCACGATGGCAATACCAATGACATTGCCTTCACCGTGACGCAAAATTCTTTGAATCGGGCAGAAGCCGTCGCTCAAGCGATTGCCCCTGTCTTGCGCCATCAAACTCATCCCTATGCGGGTGAAGCAGAAGTGTTAGTGGAACGGCAGATTGCCAAAGTTAGCATTCGCGGAGCCGGAATGATTGGCCGACCAGGGGTGGCGGCGCAGATGTTTGCTGCTTTAGCGGCTGCTCAAGTCAATATTCAAATGATTTCGACTTCAGAGGTGCAGGTCAGTTGTGCGATCGATGCTGCCGATTGCGATCGCGCCATTGCCGCCTTATGCGACGTGTTTCAGGTGAACAGTTCCCCTCTTCATCTTCAGCCCACAGAGATAATTGCCGATTCCCAATCTCATCCAGTGCGAGGGGCTGCTTTGGATTTGAAACAAAATCGCCTTGCGATTCGCCATGTCCCCGATCGCCCTGGCATGGCAGCACAGATTTTCAGGCTGTTGGCCCAGGAGGGCATTAGCATCGACATGATTATTCAGTCGCAGCGTTGCCGCCTGATTGAGGGCACGCCCACACGAGACATTGCCTTCACGGTAGCCCAAGCAGATGCCGCTGCCGCTCAAGCGTTGTTGCAAAAAGCCACCGATGCATTGGGTTGGGGGGAAGTGGTGCTGGATGAGGCGATCGCCAAGGTTAGCATCGTCGGCACAGGCATGGTGGGTCGTCCGGGTATAGCGGCTCAAATGTTTGAAGCACTGGCGCAAGCACAAATCAACATCCAGATGATTGCCACTTCTGAGATCAAGGTCAGTTGTGTGGTAGCAGAGTCCGATGGGGTCAGGGCTTTGCAGGTAGTTCATGCTACATTCGGCTTATCAGGTGAGAACAGAATTGAAATCCCTGCATAAAAATTAATTGTAAGCTCTGAATCTCCTTGGAGCTTTTCAAAGCGAAGCTTATTACCAGGAAACCCAAAAGATAGCGGGGTGGTTTGAGTGCATCCCACTTTTGTAATCTGCTAAACCCGATTTTGCGAGGGGCGCGGGCTGTGCCCGCGCCCCTCGCAAAATCGGGATGCACTCGGTGGTTTTGCGGTGGAAAAAGTAGCTTAAGCTACTTTTTCCACCGCAGAGCCGGAAGAACCGGATTGACTTTTCACAAATGATTTAGGATTGCTATATATTCCTACGCCTTCTTCAATGCTCATCAAATTCATGTTCTGGAACTTGCAGAGGAAACCATTACAAGATTTGGTTGCCAGTGTTGCTAGAAACTATGATGTAGATATTCTAATCCTTGCAGAATGCTTAATTCCTTCTCAGTTATTATTAGTTGCGTTAAACGAATCGCACAGCCACCTATATGACTATGCTAGTCACCTTAGCCAATGCGACAAAATTCACATATTTACAAGATTCCATAGAGATTTAATGCCTGTGCAGGTAGAGAGTTCCAGAACAACTATACGACGTTTAATCTTACCGGAAGCGATCGACATTTTGGTGGCTGCTACTCATTTCCCTAGCAAACGCGATTGGAAGGAATCTAGCCAAATTGCTGAATGTTCTGAACTGGCGAACCTTATTAGAAAAGCTGAGGAGTTAGTTGGACATCTAAAGACAATCCTTGTAGGTGACTTGAACATGAATCCCTTTGAGGTAGGTGTTGTCAATGCTAACGGGTTGCATGGGGTAATGAGCCGCCAAATTGCAGAAAAAAGAACTAGAACGGTTCAAAATAGTATATATCCCTTCTTCTATAATCCTATGTGGGGGTTACTCGGCGATGCGGCAGGTCTTCCAGGAACCTTTTACCGGTCTAATTCAGAACATACGGAGTTTTTCTGGTATATGTTCGATCAAGTCCTGATTCGACCAGATCTGATGAATAGATTTAGAAATTCAGATTTGCAAATCCTGAATACTGATGGCAAAACATCTCTACTCACATCGTCAGGAATCCCTAACAAAAATATAGCTTCTGATCATTTACCAATTCTTTTTAGCCTTGACTTATAGTTTATCCATTGGAGCAAATCGTATGCATGATTTATGGCCAGAAATTACTAGTCTCAATGCAGTGCGATCGCCTGTTGTTATTCTACGAGAACAGGCTGCGCTCTTGGGACAAAAAACAAATAATATCGTTCAGGCCAGCGTTTCAGGAGAAAGTAAAAGCAATTTATTCTGGTATCACTTTTACATTGTGGCACCCGCTCTCAATAACTATCACTATAAACTGATGAGAATTCATCATGGGATTGATTTGTATCCAGCGTACTTTCACCTGGATAGTGATGTTTACAAAGAAATAGGGGAACAATTTAAGACGACTGATTTTGAGGGATCTACTGACGAATCTCACATCATGGCTGGTTCGGAAACAGAATTTATTGATATTCTCAGGCTGGTCTTCAATTCCAAAAAGACAATTCAGGTGATTACTTTTCTCATGTCACAATTGGCCGACCCACTGTTTCGCTCGGCAAGTTGAAGGAAACCGTAACTTCCCCAAAGGGAATTTCCAAGCCCCAGCTTGAGAACCTTAGAAATAGACTGAGCAAGATTGCCCTGCTCATCTGAGAGATCAAGAACCTGCTGATCTTTGAAACACAAAACGCTCTGCACTGCCAACGAAAGGAAGTAGGTGACGGGTGATCAATTGTTTGAGGGTGACACAGTGCCTCGAACGGTTTTGGCTCTTCTTGGTTCACTCGTCATGACTTCTGGAAGAAACCCGATGAGGTAATCTATGAGGTAATGATAGTGGCTAGGGACAAACTTGCCAAGATAGCTGAAAACCTGGCTGTGTCAAAAAACTTACTCAAAATGAGAGCAGCTACGCTAATAGAAAAGTTGTTTGAGCACAAAAATGGCTCAAACCTGGCACAATTTCTTAGCCACACCGTCATCAGGCGATAGGACAATAGATCTATTGGGCGAACAAGGCAGGGATGGCATGAGACGGTTAAGCTGGAGATTAATCAGACCTTTGGCGATCGCCGCGATCGCTTCCACTCTCTCAGTTCTCTTGGGCTGGGCGCTGTTTCCAGGATTGCCCCTATTTGGGCAAACTCAGACAGATTTATTTACAGAAGTGTGGCAGACGGTAGAGCAAAATTTTTATGACTCAGAGTTGCGCGGCGTAGATTGGAACGCGATGCGGCAAAAGTATGAACCGCAAGTGAAGCAGGCACAGTCTCGTTCAGCAGCAGCGACGATGATTAATCAAATGCTGGCGGAATTGAAAACGTCTCACACCTATCTCTATACGTCAGATGAGCCAGCGTATTATCAGGTATTGGGAATTTTCTTGCCGCGTAGTTCCGAACTTCAAGAAAAACTAAAGGAATTTATTCCGGCAGGCAAACCGGAGTATGTCGGTATTGGGGTGTTTACACAGACGGTAGAGAATAAAACCTTGATTCGGGCAATTTTAGATGGTAGTCCGGCAGCGATCGCCGGATTGCAAGTCGGTGATGAGATTGTCAGTGTGGCAGGACAACCATTTCACCCCATTCAATCTTTTGCTAATCAAGCTGGACAGTCTGTAACCATGAGAATCCAACGTTCGACCGATACGACGAGTCAAGAAGATGTGAACGTTACACCAAAAGTATTTGATGGCATCAACATGTTTCTCGATGCCATGCAAGCCAGCATTCGAGTTATCGAACACAACAATCGGAAAATTGGCTATGTTCACATCTGGTCCTATGCGGGGGAACAGTACCAACAATTGCTGGAAGAAGAGCTATTGTATGGCAAGCTACAAGTCGCCGATGCGTTAGTATTGGATTTACGAGAGGGTTGGGGGGGCGCTCCACTGACAGCGTTAAACATTTACACAGCAAAACCGTTGAGTGTGACGAGTATTCCCAGAGATCGGGAACGCTATAAGAGCCACTCTAAATGGACGAAACCTGTTGTGCTGTTGGTGAATGAAGGAAGCCGCAGCGCCAAAGAAATTTTAGCCTATGGGTTTCAAGAATTTGATATTGGCCCCGTTGTCGGTGCAAAGACCGCAGGAGCCGTTGTTGCGGGTCGTCCCTTTTTGATGAAAGAGGGCAGCCTGCTTTACATTGCCGTTGCAGATGTTTATGTCAATGAAACCGTGCGGTTAGAAGGCGTTGGGGTCATACCTGACATCAGCGCGCCCTTTAACCTGCCCTATGCCGCAGGAGCCGATCCACAATTAGAACGAGCGATCGCCATTGCCCAACAGCAGGTGGAAGATAGGAAAGTGGAATAAAAGAACCGCCGTTTGACGGCTCTGGGATGTGCCACAGCCATTAAACGGCGATTATCGAACTCCTAAGAAAACGTAGTTTTCTTGCCTACTTCCTGGAGAGTGGTGGGTGCGTCGCACCCACCACTCTCCAGGGAAGACTCACGTTGAGTTGAGGGAGTTATACCATTTTGGGTGATATGTGCATGATTTCAATTGCCAGAACGGTTAGCTGGTCAAGCATTCTGCAATCCAAAATCGGAAATCTAAAATCCAAAATGGTATTAGCTATTTAGCTGGCTTCAGCCTTCTTAGGAGCCTTCTTAGGAGGCTCAACTTCCACTACTTCTTCCAGCGAGAAGTTATTGGTGTTGACTCCACCTGTAGAACCGCTGTAACCGCTATAGTTGACTTCGTCAAACCGCACAATCACAGGGTATTTGATACCACTTTGATCAACAGATGCGACTGTTCCAACGTTGTTATACCAATAGGATTCTTTGCGAAGAATACGAACTTTAGAACCGCGTTGAACCATGAGTTTTTCCCTTGAGATAATTAACCTGAAACCATCCCTTCAGACTGCGATCTCCTACCTGGGCAGGTTGACGCATCAGCAGAGGATGTCTATACGGTCATTGTCCTTCAGAAGATTACTCAAACCAAGCATTTTCGTATCCAATTGTTTTAAGTTTTATTGCTGCAATGTTTGCTGCATCACAAAGAATTCTTTGAAAACCCACGAGTTCGACGAGTGGTTTTTCGCCCCGACAAAAAATGCCGTTTACAGGCTATAGCGCGACGCACCACAGCCTGTAAACGGTGATATTAAACTCATGTTTTATAAGAGGCTCTGCAAAACCGCCCGTGAGGTGATGATGAGAGCTATTGTTAAGTAATGTATTCCAATCGAAACAGCAGATTAAGATTATTAGCGAGAGTTCAATGCGTCATCCCCTTTTTACTTTCTTGTCGCTTATTTTGGCTCTAGGACTTTGTTGTGCAGCCGCTTTACCGCTGCACGCTCAAGTGCTCACTGATAGTATGGATCGATTGAGTATTGAACAAAGAGAATCCTTGTCCAAGTTACGGGAGCAGGCATTTGCTGCCACCAACAGCGGCGACTTTGCGATCGCTGAAGACTATTGGACTCAGATCCTCGATTTGATCCCCGATAATCCGGCAGTGTGGAGTAATCGCGGCAATTCTAGAGTGAGCCAAAACAAATTAGAGTTAGCGATCGCCGATTTTAATCAAGCCATTGAATTGGCCCCTGATGCGCCTGATCCCTATCTCAATCGGGGGACGGCTCTGGAAGGATTGGGACAGTGGACAGCCGCGATCGCTGATTACAATCGAGTGTTAGCAATAGACCCAAACGATGCCGCCGCCTACAACAATCGCGGTAATGCTGAAGCGGGTTTGGGTCAGTGGCAGGAGGCGATCGCTGACTACTTTAAAGCGGCTGAACTGGCTCCTGATTTTGCCTTCGCCCGGGCCAACTATGCCCTCGCTCTTTACCAGGCGGGTGAAACCAAAGAAGCGCTCCGCACCATGCGGAATCTGGTTCGGAAGTATCCTCAGTTTGCTGACATGCGGGCAGCCCTGAGCGCTGTGTTGTGGGTTGAAGGACAACAGGGAGAAGCAGAAAGCAACTGGGTGGCTGCGATGGGCTTAGATCCGCGCTACAAAAAGCTAGATTGGGTAGCCCAGACTCGCCGTTGGCCACCAGCAATGGTTGCTGCTCTGGATAAATTTCTGCACCTCCAGTGAGGACTCCTGCCATCGCTTCTGGGTGTTGCACAACCCAAACGCTATATTTATAGCTGTAGCCACTTTTCTTAGGACGTTTTTGTGGGGGCGCTTCGCGCCCCCACAAAAACGTCCTTGTCCTAACCGCCGTGACTACGGCTATAATTCATATTTCTGAGTGTCATCTGTGCCTGAGTTACCAGAAGTTGAAACCGTTCGTCAGGGTCTTAATCAAGTAACCCTGAATCAGGACATTGTCAGTGGAGATGTGTTGCTCGATCGCACGATCGCCTATCCCCAGTCTGTCAATGATTTTTTGCAAGGATTACAAAGAACTGCGATCGCCCAATGGCAGCGTCGAGGTAAATACCTATTGGCTGAACTCGTAAGACAATCTGAGCCAGCGGGTTGGTTGGGGGTTCACCTGCGAATGACTGGGCAACTACTGTGGGTTTCTCCAGACGCTCCTTTGCACAAACATACGCGGGTGCGCTTATGTTTTGCCACAGGACAGGAGTTGCGCTTCGTCGATCAGCGCACCTTCGGTCAAATGTGGTGGGTTCCTCCCGAAACTTACCCTGAAGTCGTCATCCTGACCCTGGCTCAACTTGGACCAGAACCCCTCTCTCCAGAATTTTCTGTAGAGTATCTATCCCAACAATTGTGCGATCGCCAGCGGCCGATCAAAAATGCTCTACTGGATCAACGACTGGTCGCTGGCATTGGTAACATCTATGCAGATGAAGCGTTATTTTTGAGCCAAATTCATCCTCAAACTCTGTGTGCTGCTCTCAAACCTCGACAACTTCGCAAGTTGCACACAGCCATCATTCAGGTATTGGAGCAGGCGATCGCCGCTAAGGGCACCACATTTAGTAATTTTCGTGATGTTGCTGGAGTCAATGGCAACTATGGGGGCGTGGCGTGGGTGTATGACCGCGAAGCAGAAGCCTGTCGGCGCTGCACTACGCTGATCCAACGAGTTAAATTGGCAGGGCGATCGGCTCACTTTTGCCCAAAGTGCCAGAAGTGACATGAGAACGGGCTGCCAGTCCAGCCCAGGGAGCTTAACCGTAATTTTACAGAGTTCTAATCTTGGGGGAGTGACAATCCAGCAATTTCCGAGTTAAATTTGTGGAACAAAGGTGCGATATTTTTATACAAGCACTACACCTAAAACATTGGATCAGGCTGTTGTTGAACCAGTTACAGCGGTGGTCAATCTACGGCACTAATTTCTATTACCTAGCGCCAAGAGGGCATCGTTTACCTCGATGTCGGTTATGAGAGATGAATTCTCCCCATTTTTTGGCTTTACTCGTTGAATGCTGATTTAAATGTGGAATTGCTGGTGTGCTTCTGCCTTGTTTGACCCAGAGGCTTTTTTCTACTGAATTCTTACAAGACGCTGAGGTAATACCCAATGAGTCCTATTCAATTCTCCCTGTCTAGCAATTGGGGGAGCGGTTTTACAGCCAGCATGATGCTGACCAACACAACTTCCAATCCCTGGAATGGCTGGACATTGGAATTTGATGCTGCCTTCTCCATCACTCACATCTGGAATGCTGAGGTTGTTAGCCGACAAGGAAATCGTTACGTTATTCGAGGTTTGCACTCAAATACCTCTGTCCAACCTGGCAGGTCTATTTCATTTGGGTTTAATGGCAGTAATGCTGTTGGTACTGAAATTCAGCCCACAAATTACTCCATCAACGGTACTTCCTTAACCCAAGCGACTCCCACAGCCACGGTTACTTCTACACCTACACCGACTCCGGTAGCTGCGCCAATGGCAGCTTCCACTTCTACTCCTCTACCCACTCTGTCAATCAATGATGTCTCTGTCGTAGAGAAAGACAGTGGAACAAATTCGGCGACATTTACGGTGTCCCTCTCTCGATCCAGTACCTCACCGATTAGTGTTCGTTTTGCCACAGCTAACGGCACAGCGATCGCTGGGTCTGACTTCAATGCCCGCTCTGGCACCCTCAATTTTGCCGCTGGGCAAACTTCTCGAACCGTCTCAGTCAGTGTTCAAGGCGATCTCATCCCAGAAATAGACGAAGATTTCTTTTTACGCCTGTCCAATCCAACCAATGCCACGATCGCCAAATTTGAAGGTCGAGCAATTATCCTGGACAACGACACTCCCCTACCAACTCTGTCGGTTGACCCTATCAGTTTCACCGAAGGAAATGATGGCATAACATTTGCCAATTTTGTGGTGACCCTATCTGAAAGCAGTTCTCGCCAAATTACGGTCAACTTTGCCACGGCTAATGGTACGGCCACGGCTGGGTCTGACTATACCGCAACCAACGGCACACTCACCTTTGTACCCGGAGTCACGAGCCGCAGCATCTCCATTCCCATTCTGGGAGACACGATTTATGAGGGCAACGAAACGTTTACCCTCAGACTATCCAATCCAGTGAATGCCACGATCGCTAATAGTCAAGCGACAGCGACAATTTTGAATGATGACCCTTTACCCAGCAGTGACATTTCTAATCTCCAGCAAGGGCAATTTAACTACGGTGAAGCGTTACAAAAATCCTTTTTGTTCTATGAAGCCCAACGATCTGGCCCACTCCCCGCTAACCAGCGGATTGAATGGCGCGGAGATTCTAGTCTAAATGATGGAGCAGATGTTGGCATTGATTTGACAGGGGGCTATCATGACGCTGGCGATCACATCAAATTTGGCTTCCCTATGGCCAGTTCCATGACTCTGCTAAGTTGGGGTGTTGTGGAATATCGGGATGCTTACCAAAGCAGTGGGCAGCTAGATGAAGTCCTAGATGCGATTAAGTGGGGCACAAATTATCTGCTCAAGGCCCACAAAACCGACAGTAATGGTAAGACGACCGCCTTTTGGGGACAAGTTGGAACTGGAGAGCTTGATCACGCCTATTGGGGTAAACCTGAAAATATGAAAATGGCGCGTCCTGCTTTTAAGATCGATCGCCAGAAACCGGGTTCCGATCTGGCAGGAGAAGCAGCAGCGGCTCTGGCAGCAGCCTCGATTATTTTTCGCCCGACCAATCAAGCCTATGCCGATCGCCTGTTACAAAACGCAGAGCAGTTATTTGAGTTTGCTGATACCTATCGCGGTAGATATTCAAACTCTATTCCTCAAGCCGACACGTACTATCGATCGGGTGGCTTTATGGATGAATTAACCTGGGCTGCTGCCTGGCTGCATAAAGCTACAGATAAAACAAGTTACCTGACGAAGGCAGAGAACTACTACTATGGCATCAGTCATAATTGGACGCACAACTGGGATTTGAAGGATCAAGGGGCAACGGTTCTGCTGGCTCAAACAACAGGCAAAGACTACTACAAAAATCAGGCTGAGAAATGGCTCAATTATTGGTCTAACGACAACGGTACAGGAGTCAAACACACGCCTGGCGGTCTGGCTTGGTTAACGCAGTGGGGTCCCTTACGCTATAGTGCAAACACTTCCTTTATCGCTGGAATTTATAGTGATACCGTCAGGGATTATAATCAGCGCTACGCCAAGTTTGCCGAAAGCCAGATTGATTATATTTTGGGCGATAACCCAAACAACTTTAGTTACATGGTCGGCTTTGGCGATAAATATCCTCTACGTCCTCATCACCGGGCTGCCCATGATGGCTCATGGGGTACGTTCGATAGTTCTACGCCCAACAAAAACATTCTGTATGGGGCACTTGTTGGTGGACCATCCTCGCCTAACGATTCCTCCTATGTCGATAGTCGGTCAAACTATATCACGAATGAAGTTGGGTTGGATTATAACGCTGGGCTAACGGGTGCTCTCGCCTGGATGTATAGCAACTATGGCGGTACTCCGCTATCGAACCAACAGTTAGATAGCTTGCCTGGTATTGGGGTGCCAAATGTATAGTGCTATTGCCAGTCTGTTATAGCCGTAACCACGGCGGTTAGGACAAGGACGTTTTTGTGGGGGCGCTTCGCGCCCCCACAAAAACGTCCTAAGAAAAGTGGCTACAGCTATACAAAAATAGAGATATGGAGGATGCAGCAGAGGGCATCCTTATAATTGCAGTTTGGTTTAGGTCGCATGAAAACCTTCGGTAAATGTCTTGAAGAACAATACCCATGCAATCTACTGATTTCACGCAGATGGCAATCAGACCCACCATATCCCCGTCCCCAACTCCAACGCTAGGGGAGGATCTCCTGAAACATCAAATAAAAAGGCGTTGCTTAATAAAGGGATGATTAATCCTTGAATTAACCCTGCTGTTGGGTTGCATCACTATTGTGGTGCTGCGCTTGAGGCAGCAACGGCTGAAGTCAAGGTTTTGGGTAATTGTGCGCCCAACGCAATTGTGATGATAACCATATAGCTCACTAACGCTAACCACAGCAAATGGTTATTTTGCAAATACCAGGCAACCGCTGCCAGGGGCACAAATCCTATTCCAAAGGCAGTAAGAACAGCATTACGCAACGTTTCACCTGCCTTTAGCCCAATGAAATAACCTTCAAACATAAAGGCAACTGCTGTCAATTCCAACAGCGGTAAGAGCCAAAAGCTATAATCTGTGATGCGGTTGCTCACTTCAGCGTGGTTGGTCAGCAGCCCAAACACCTGGTTTGGCAGCAGGATGGTAATCATGGCAAAAGCAAGCGCAATGGGTAGTGTCGTCAGGATCGAAACAATGAGTACGGGGATTAACTGTTCGGTGGTGCCCTTACTTTTAAAGTTGCCGATGAGGGTTTGAGTAGTCATTCCCACGCCTTGAATGGTGAACTGGCTCAGCAAGGCAATTTGCAGTAGCAATCCGTTTTGCGCCAGCGTGGTTGTGCCCATTGCTGAACTGAGGTTGGTAAAGATGGCATAGGTAGAAATTAACACAAGAAATCGAATCAGGATATTTCCCTTCAATGCCACAGTCTCTTTGAGCGCTGTCCAGTCAAAGACTTCTTGTAACATCGAGAGATCCTTCCAAGGAATGCTCAAACCAATCCCAATTAAGCCAATCGATAAAGATAAATACTGGCTGAGCGCGGTTGCCAGTCCGGCTCCGGCACTTTCCCAACCCCACCGAAAGATCATGAGATAGTCAAGCAAGACATTTGAGCCATTGCCCACGATCGCCATCAGCAACACAACACCATTCCTCTCTCGTCCCAGAAACCAGCCAATCAAAGCAAAGTTGAGTAGAACAGCGGGTGCGCCCCAAATGCGGGCATAGAAATAATCCACGCCAGAAGCCTCAACCTCCTGAGCACCGCTTAACAAAGCAAATCCCACTTTCTGTAGCGGATATTGCAGCAAGAGGATGACCAAACCTATCAGGAGCGCGATTAAACCACTGCGGAGACCAGCCAATAAAACTGCCTTGGAATCATCGCGTCCAGCCGCTTGAGCAGTGATGGCGTTTGTGCTTGAACGTAAAAATTTCAGCACTCTATAGAGATAATCAAACAAGATTGATGCCAGAATCACTCCTGCTAGATGTCGGATATCTGCCAGGTGCCCTAGAAAAGCAGTGTCTACCAGGCCGGCCAAAGGCACCATCATATTCGAGAAGACGCTGACCAGCGAGAGGCGATAGAAACGAGGTATGAAGCTAAATTGACTGGGAAGTTCAACCATCTCAATCTTTGACGATTCTAAGTATGCCGACCAATAGATGCTGACTTATGCTGATTGGCCTACCACATGGTATCAAACTTCGCAGGTGCACTGCCTTAAGCGGTTAAACAGTCTGGGAAAAACCGTGTTTCTGGTAGGCTAAGGTTTATAGACATATCATTGCTTCGCCTGAGAGGCAGGCAAGGGGCTTAAGCCCCTTGTTCACGGGAGATGAACTTATGCCCTAGCCTACTAGCATTATCTCGGCGATCGCCTCTCTTGTAGTCTGTTAAGGAATGTTTGACAGGTTGCAACCCGTCAAATAAAAATTTGATAGACCAGTAGCATTCAAAGCAAGTATGACTGAGGGCTGCTGGGGGTGTTGCTTTCTGACTCGCGATTGAATGAGAATTTGCAGGCGATCGCTGGGACACGGCAGCAACATCTGTAGACATTTTGGATGCAATCTGTTTACAAAAAAGTATATTGTCTGTTCCCAGGGATTCATCTATAGTAAGTGCGAAGCATGGAGAATGAGATGCTTTATTCTGGCAGAAAGCGTTGATCTACAGATTGCTTCCTGTTAAGCAGGGTAAGCGCATCTCAAAAGCTATTGACAGCTAGAGTTTGAGTTTTCAAAAGGGTCAGGCAATGCGGCGGTCAACACCCGTAGCATGAACAGATCATCCATCGCTGCCCGCTTTGACT
>Ga0224723_1000202_pt1 | contig 41097 bp, 36 predicted proteins | sample Balambano_FR2_Me_FD_161647 | JGI IMG/M metagenome (GOLD analysis project Ga0224723, IMG submission 161647) | Freshwater sediment microbial communities from Lake Towuti, South Sulawesi, Indonesia - Balambano_FR2_MetaG | ecosystem: Environmental > Aquatic > Freshwater > Lake > Sediment | place... | reverse complement strand
CTGCCACAACCTTTATGACTTCGGCAGTGCGCGCGACTCGCTGTCTGTTTCACGTTTCGCGTTCGTCAGCGATCTGCCGCTGCTGCCTGGCATCTTTGCCACAACCACGCGCATGATGGCGTCATTACTGCCATCACTCAAGATACCCTTTATGCTGCTCGGCAAGTTCGAGGCGATGGTGGATGAACGCGATAGCCGCTTCTTTGGCATCTGGCGCGACGATCCGCTGCCGATTCAGGCGATCAGCCTGCGATACATGGCGAGTACATTCAGCACACCGTCCGCCGTGCCGTATGAGCGCAACAGAAAGCGCGTGCTGGTGGTCAACCAGATGCGCGACAAAATGGTGTCGCCGCAGGTGACGCGCCGCAATTACGAGCGTCTGAGCGGCGACAAGCAGTATATCGAAATCGACTATGGTCACTGGGCGACCGGCGAGCGGTTCATCAGCGAGTATGTCGAGATACTCGACCAGTATATGCAAAAGGAACAGTAAGCGTTTTTAACGCAGAGGCGCAGAGATCGCAGAGTTCACATTTCACTGCGTCTCCGCGTCTCTGCGTTAATGTTTCTTATTCCTGTTTCAGCGCTCGCCAGACGCGCTCCGGTGTGAAGGGCAGCGCGCGGATCATCACGCCTGTCGCGTCGTAAATCGCGGATGCCAGCGCCGGGGCGACGCCGTCTTTCGGGATTTCGGCGATTGCCTTCGCGCCGTAGGGTCCCGATTCTTCGTAGCTTTCGACAAAGATGACTTCCAGCTTGGGCATCTCGTCCGCGCGGTAGATGTGGTAACGCTGGAAGTCGGTCGCCAGTGAATTGCCCAGTTCGTCGTAGACCATCTCTTCACAGTGGGCATAACCGAGCGCCTGTACCATCCCGCCCTCAATTTGACCTGAGGCAGTAATGGGGTTAATCGCGACGCCGCCATCGACTGCCATCAACAGCCGATCTACTGTGACCTGTCCCGTTTCAGTATCGACGGTCACTTCCGCGAACTGGGCTGCGAACGGCGGTGGGCTAAGTTCGCTCATGTGGCTGGCGGTCGCCATGATCTGATGCTGGTTGTCCTGATGCAGGCTGTGCAGAGCGACCGCTTCCAGCGTGACCGAGCGTCCGTCGCGGTGGATGACTTGCTTGTCTTCCAGTTCGAGATCGTCAAGCGCGCATTTCAACATGCGTTCCGCCGCGTGCTTGAGGATTTGCTGGCGCACATCTTCCGCCGCCTTCATGACCGCGCCGCCACTGATGTAGGTGGTGCTGCTGGCGTATGCGCCCGTGTCGAATGGCGTGAAGTCCGTATCCGACGCATAGACGATGATGTCGTTCAGTGGCACGCCGAGCGTTTCCGCCGCGATCTGCGCCAGCACGGTATCCGCGCCCGTGCCGAGATCGGTCGCGCCAAAGAGCAGGTTAAACGAGCCGTCGTCGTTCAGCTTGATCGACGCCGCGCCCATATCGAGTCCGGCAATGCCTGTGCCGTGCATGGCGATGGCGACGCCGATGCCGCGCTTCAAGTGCGGCTTGCCGGGAACCGTCTTGTCCACGCCGCGCTTTTCGTACCAACCCATCGCCCGCGCGCCAATATCGGCACACTCCGCCAGCGTGCTGCTGGTAACAATTTGTGGCTTGCCCTCGCGCCCCTCACCGAGGGCGACCGCCATGATCAGCGGATCGCCCTGTTTGATCCAGTTCTGGCGCTTGAAATCGAGCGGGTCGATGCCGAGCGCATGGGCGATCTCTTCGATATGGACTTCGAGCGCGAAGAGTGCCTGTGGTGCGCCGTAGCCGCGATACGCGCCGGGCGTCGGGATATTCGTGTAGACGACATCGCAGGTGAACTTACTGTAGGGTGCGTTGTAGGTACTTAAGCCGCGAAAGCCGCTGACCATCTGCACGGTCAAGCCGTGCGTGCCATACGCGCCCGTGTTGCCGATGATGTACATTTCCGCCGCGACGATCTTGCCCTCAGCATCCACACCTGTCTTGAAGTGGATGATCTGCGGGTGGCGGCTGCGGGCGCTGGTGAACTCCTGCTCGCGCGTGTACTCGAAGCGCACCGGGCGCCCGGTCGCCATCGTCAGATGCCCGCACAGGTCTTCAATCAGCATTTCCTGCTTGCCGCCAAAGCCGCCGCCGATGCGCGGCTTGATCACGCGGATACGCTTGACGGGCAGCCCCAACAGTGGCGCGACCATGCGGCGCACGTGGAAGGGGACTTGCGTGCTGGTGCGGATGTTCAGGCGGTCGTCTTCGTCCCACCAGGTAATGACGACATGCGGTTCGATGCTCGCCTGCTGCACCTGATGGACATGGTATTCGCCCTCGAACGTCTGCGCCGCCTTCCCCCACTGCCCGTCGCAGTCGCCTGCCTCGGCATGGATGTGATGGACGATGTTGCGCGTGCGGTCGTGAATACCTTCGACCTGTGGATCGTCGTGGATGATCGGCGCGCCGGGCTGCATGGCTTCCAGCGGGTCGAAGACGGCGGGCAGGATTTCGTACTCGACTTCAATCAGCTTGCACGCCTCATATGCCAGTTCCTGCGTTTCTGCCGCCACGACCGCCACGCGATCGCCGACATGACGCACCTTATCATCAAGACTGACCTGATCGTAGGGCTTGGGATTGGGATAGCTTTGACCGCCACTGGCGTACAGCACGCGCGGCACATCCTGATACGTCAGCACAGCATGAACGCCCGGAAGCACCTTCGCCTTGCTCGTGTCGATATGCTTGATGCGCGCGTGGGCGTGTGGACTGGTCAGCAGCGCCGCGTGCAGCATCCCGCGCATTTCGACATCATCCGTGTAGACAGGTTTGCCTGCCGCCAGCTTGACCGCATCGATTTTCGGTTCCGGCTTGCCGACAGTCTTGAGCGTCAACACTTGCGGCGGCGTCACGACCAGCGGCGGTGCTATCGTGCGCGTGACCGTGCCGTCACTGCCGTGTGCGCCGCCGCCGTCGCCCCAACCAAACAGGGCTTCCAAATCCCAACCGCTGCCGCCGAATAGTTCCGGTGGCGCAGGAATGGCGCGCTGCAACGGCTCATAGGGTTCGACCGTTTCGCCGCGCAAGATGGCGGCAGCGCGCAAAATCGCCTCAACAGGCTTGGCGTAGCCCGTCTCGCGATCCAGTACGCCGGCGATGGCGTAACGCACCTCGTCTTCGGTCGGGTTGGGGTTGCGCTGGAGCAGGGCATAGGCACAGAGGATTTGCGCGGGCGTGTTGTAGCCACTCTGGATTGCGCCCGTGTCGATGAACGACTGTTGCAGCGGGTGCAGATTGCGCGATGTGCCGATGCCTTCCAGCGTCAGGAGGGTGTGCCCGTCCGCCTGTGCCGCCAGCAGCGAACCGCTGTTGACCGGAATGCCGTCCATCAGCACGGTATCTGCGCCTGTCAGCCCGTGTTCGTCGCCAAACTTGACGCTCCAGCAGCCCGCGCGCCGCAGCAACCGCAGCAAGCGCTCATGCGGGCTGGTCTCGAATGTTTGCTGCTCGTGATTCAGTGTGAAGGTGATGTGCATTTCATAAATCCTGAAGTTCTGACTCGTAGTCATCTGTCGATAAGTCAATATCGCGCAAAATCTTACGAATTAAAGGTCTTGGCAAATCTTTTCCTTTGTGTAACGGGACGGTGGTAGTTCTGCCATCTTCATGTTTGTAGAAGACATGACTACCCTTTTGCCTCAAAATCACAAAGCCTAAACGCTTGAGCAACAAATCCATCAAACGGTAATTGCATATCTGTAACTTGCTCACACTGAAACCTCAATTTGTTGCGTGCCAATGACTTGAGGCAGATCATTTACTAACTCTCCATTGGCTTCGAGACACAGTTCAAGTACTTCTTGCAGATTGAGGCGCAGTTCGTCAAGCGTATCACCGACGCTGTGTGCGCCAGAAATGCTAGGTACTTGACCAATGTAGGTATTGCTTTCGGGATCGAATTCAATGATCGCCGTAAATGTTCGTTTCATAACTAACCCTTTGAAATTAGCCTTTCCAAACACTCCTCCAACGCCCGCCGCACACAGACGACCGCCATCTCGCGCCGGTAATCGGTGCTGCCGTGCCAGTCGCTTACTGGCTCAACTTGCGCTCCGACTGACGCCGCCAGTAACGACAAATCCGCTTCTGCGAACGGCAGTGACGGATCGACAGGGAGGCTTATCAGCATAACAGGTGCTGCTGACGCACCACAGACGGCAGCAAAGGCAATATCCGGCGTCGCTTCTGCATCCAGCCGAATGTAGACGGCTGCGTTGACAATCGCAATATCCGATGGCGTGCGGGCAATAGTCGAACTGCCAAGTAGAGAGCGTCCTTCGCTAGATTGGTGCAGCACCAGATGGTGCATGATGCCTTCACGGGTAAGTTTCACAGGTTCGGTGCGGAACAACTCGTGCGCATACAGACTTATGGGTTGGCCGCGTATCCGATACCAATCGGTATAAATATCTAACGCACTCAGCCCAGCAATCCATTCGCGCAGCATTTCGTTGGTTGGACTCAGGAGACTCTCTGCGATCGAGATTTGGTTACGCACATTGAGCGGGATAGCGCGGATGAGAGCCCGGCGGATGACCGGATCAAGACCAGGTAATTCGGCAACTTGACTCAGTGTAACTGCCCCGCCAATTTCAAATCCACCATCTATCGCTCGGATGCGCTTGAGAGCTTCAATATCCTGTATATCAATAATCGACTCGTGAGGCAAATCAAGCGTATTGAGGGTCAGCCCGCCCCTTGCCAGGACTATGCTGTCCGGTTGGCTCAATAGTCGAAGTGTATCATCAATTGTTTTAGGGCGATGATAGCTTTTCGGATTCGTCATGCTTACCTTGTAAAGACATTGTTTCTTTGATTTCGACAATCAAGATTGTAACAACGATGCAGCAACTTGTCCGGTGTTTTGCCGTCGCAAATGCAGTAATGGTTTCAGCGCGCATAGACCGCCAGCACCGTTGGCACTGCATCGAACGACGCGAGCGTGTACGGCGAAACCACACCTACGTACAGCATCGTCGAGCCGCCGCCGTCGAGATTGACCGCGTTCATGATCTGCATGTCGGTCGTCGGCAGGTATGCTGCCAGGTCAAGCAGCGACAGACCGAGCAGGGGAGTCACCATCAGCAGGATCCGCCCCTGTGCGTCCTGCGCGGCGACGGTGCGGCGCGAACTACGGTTGTTATCAGGATTATTGAATGAGTTGATGCCGTTCGTGACGAGCATCGGGAACGCCTGCACTGCCTGTTCCAGCGGTTCGCCGAAGTACGGTTCGAGGATCGTTGAACGCACGCGCACAGCACCATTCTGCACCTGCAACATGCCGCCGCGATCACTGTACGCCTGCCCATACACAATCCCGTCACTGACGACAAGACCGAGCGCATTCCCCTGTTGGTCAAAGAAGTTGGCGTTGATGATGGCGACCGCGCCCGGCAGCGCTATTTGCCACTCATTCAGCAGCAGCGGCGCGCCGGGGCGATAATGAGCGCGGAAGTTGTAGTAGGCAGGATCGATGCGCAGGACGTAGAGCGAACCGAGCGAGTTGTTTGGCGGCGTATAGGTACGGCTTTCTAGACCGGGCGCGAGCGTTTGCCAGCCCGCCGCGACCGTGACCAGCGGCGGCGCAGTCGCAGTGTCGCTGCTGATGACGCAGCCAGAGAGCAGAGTGATGAGCAGCAGGAAATGAATGCGGCGGCCGGCACGGTAGAAAATGAAGCGGATCATCTGCACGAGCGGTGAACACTCCCTGCTCAGGTTCGGGCTTGAAGCGCTATCTGAGCCTTGCTATACTTCACCTTAGCTTAACACAGGCGCGGGCGATTAGCTCAGTTGGTTAGAGCGCACGGTTCACATCCGTGAGGTCGGGGGTTCGAGCCCCTCATCGCCCAAGTATCAGACGAGTCAATCTTTTAGAAGGTTGGCTCGTTTTGTTTTCCCGTGTTTCTTGTGGGCTGTCTGTCCTACTCTTGTCCCTTCCGCCTGGCTGATGTATTCATGGCTTTTCGTCCATAAAATGTCGCCATCGATCACAAGGAGATTTACGATGGCAGTCAGTCGCACAGAAGCATTGGAAACCATCAATCGTATCATCAAGAACGTCAAGATCGCCATGTTGACAACAGCAGATGGACAGGGTCAGCTGCACAGCCGCCCAATGGACACACATGAACACGAGTTTGATGGCGATTGCTGGTTCTTCTCAGAAAAAAGCTCACGCAAAGTTGAGCAGGTGGGTGGCAACCCCAGCGTCAATGTCAGTTATGCCGCTTCTAACAGCTATGTATCGCTGGCTGGCACCGCGACGATCGTGGAAGATGTTGCCAAAAAGCGTGAGCTGTGGAAAGACGATCTGAAGGCGTGGTTTGAGAATGGACCTGAAGACCCGAACGTTGTCCTGATCAAGATCAACACGCATTCGGCAGAATATTGGGACGGTCCGCCCGGCGGCAAGATCGGCTCGGCGATTGCGGCTGTCACCGTCATGTTGACGGGCAACGAAGAAGCATATGGCACAAACGAGCGCGTCAAGCTCGGTTGATGCCGCGAAAGCTATTTGACGAGCCAGCTTCATAAGAGGCTGGCTCGTGTTCATAATCGGCGAGTTTGCTACGGACGGTTCGCGAGGAAGTCCAGCAAATCGATCTTGGTGATGATGCCGAGAACACGCTTGTCGTCGCTGCCCGCTTCCGTCGGTTCTGTCACCAACGCCACCTGCGCTGTGCCGAAAATGCTCATGACTGCTTCTATCCCCGTATCCATAGTCAGCGTGGGCATAGACGAGTCGATGACATTCAGATCGCGCAGGACAGCCGTCGAATCCCCACCCGCCAGCAAATATTCGAGCAGGCTCACTTCCGAAACTAATCCTAACAATTGTTGGCGCGAGCCGACGACTGGCAGCTGTGACACATCGTTGTTCTTCATCAGCGTGATGACATTGCCGACGGTCTGGTCGCAGTGCGCCACCACCATCTCTTGTCGCGCTTTGCGTTCCAGCACCGTCGCGACACGGACTTCCATCAGGTCGCTGTCGAGATACTGATTTTCGCGCATCCAGTTGTCGTTGTAAATCTTGCCCAGATACTTGGAGCCGCCATCCGGCAGCAGTACCACGACGAGTTTCTCTGGACCCAGATCGCGCTCGGCGGCGTATTTAATCGCGCCTGCCAGCGCCATACCACATGAACCGCCGACGAACATGCCTTCTTCGCGCGTTAGGCGGCGCGTCATCAGGAAAGCTTCCTTGTCGGTCACGCGCACGGCGTCGTCAATATAGTCGAAGTTGTAGACCGACGGGATGAAGTCTTCGCCGACGCCTTCGATCTTGTAGCCATGCGCTTCGGTCATCTTGCCTGTGTACAGGTAGTCATAGAGGATCGACCCCACCGGATCGACGCCGACGATCTGCACCTTCGGGTTCATCTCTTTCAAATATTTGCCGATACCCGTGATGGTGCCGCCTGTCCCCATGCCTGCCACGAAGACATCGATCTTGCCCGCCGTCTGTCGCCACAGTTCAGGTCCTGTCGTCAGATAGTGGGTGAGGGGATTGACCGGGTTGTGGTACTGGTTGGCGAGGACGCTGTTGGGGGTTTCCGCCACCACCTGCCGCGCAACGCTGTAATAGCTGCGTGGATCGTCCGGCTCGACATTGGTCGGCGTAACGATCACCCGTGCGCCATAGGCACGCAGCGTATCGATCTTTTCCTGCGACTGTTTGTCCGCCAGCACGAAGACGCACTTGTAGCCTTTGATCGCCGCCGCGATTGCCAAGCCAATGCCCGTGTTGCCAGAGGTTGATTCGACAATAGTGCCGCCGGGTTTTAGCAAACCGCGGCGCTCGTAGTCCTCGATAATCTGGATACCGATGCGATCTTTGACAGAGCCGCCGGGGTTGAAATATTCGACTTTGGCGACCATCTGTGCGCGCACGCCGCGCGCGACCTTATTCAGGCGAACGAGGGGCGTGTTGCCCATCGCGCCGAGCAGGTTATCATGAATTTCGGGCGCTTCCGGTAAATCGACATGCGGCGGGCGCTGCATCTCGGCTATTTCTGCTGACATGGTGATACAACTCCAGACTGGAACGAGATGAACCAATCATAGCATCAGTGTTGGCAAAACCGGATGATGCTTATCCACCATTCAGCGGCAGCGCGATTTCCACTACTACAGGCAGATGATCGGATGCCAGCGACAGCGGCACTGCCGAACTGAGGAAGCGAATATCGGGCGAGCCGAAGATGTAATCGAGCCGCCAGAACGGTTCAAAAGCGATAAACGTGTTCAGCGCGCCGTTGCCCGTCGCATCCTGCCCGCTCACCAATTCTGCGCTTTCGAGCATCACGATCTCATCGCTGCCCGGCTGCGCGTTCAGATCGCCGCCGATGAGGATGCGTGGGGCGTTGTCCCATAACGCCAGGATACGTTCGACCTGAGGTAGACGATTTGCGCGCTGCATGTGATCCAGATGCGTATTGATGACGGTGAGCGTTTCGCCGTTGCCGACATCCACAACCACGCGCACATAGCTGCGGTTCGTGAATTCGTCGTTGCGTGGCAGCAAGCCGAAATCGGACTCCATGATGGGCAGGCGCGTCAGGATGGCGTTACCCATCTGCCCATCGCCTGCGAAGAAACGATAGGGCATACGCAGCCGCCGCGACAGCCATTCAACACTGTCCGGGCTGCCATTGACAAACGGACCGCGCGAAACTTCCTGAAGCAGTACGATGTCCAGGTTTGCCGCCTCAATCGTTTGTGCAATCGCTTCCAGCCCGACGAAACCTTCGTTGTCTGCACTCTGATGAATGTTGTAGGTCATTGCACGCAGTGTGGTCATGTCCGTGCGCGGCGGCTGCATGGCTTGCTGCGTCAGTACAAGCGCAATCGGAATGACCAGCAGCGCAATGGGCAGCAACGCCAGGCACATGGACGGGCGTGTCGCCGATGCAGATGTGTCACCGGGCGCGAACAGTGCCAGCATCAGCATGGCTGCGGCAGGCATGGCGGTAACGATGACTGGGAGTTGAACAAAGCTGCTGGCGTAATTGACGCCCACCGCGAAGCCGATGAAGAGCAGACCCGCCGCACCAGATGCAATGAGCATTCCTGGAAAACGGGTGGTCGTGCGGATGGGACTGGCGAAGGCACGCACGAACAGTACGCCCGCCGCCAGGTGACCGGTTACGATGAGCAGCGCACCGGGCAAGCCTGTCGCCGTGCGGATGAAGAACAGCGCCGCACCCAGCGCGACGCCTGCAACGAGGCGAGCGGGCAAAGGCAGATGGATGTGCAGCGTGAGCATGGCGGCGATAATGGAAGCAGCGGATGCGAGCAAGATCAGCACGGAGGCTGCCGGAACGTTCAGCCTGGAGAGCGCAGCGATGAAGGCGGTATTGGTCAGGAACGTGATGTGGAGCGCAAAGAACGGGGCGAGCAGCAGATATGCGCCCCACTGAAACGACAATGGTTGTGCGGGGATAGTGCGCGTAATGAAGTGCAGGGCGACGAGCAGCGCAATTGCGATTACGAGTGCCACGCTTGTGCCAGCCAGTCCCGGCTGCCAAACGTAATCCCAAGTAAAGAAAGCGGCATTCAATGCCGAGTCGAGGACGAAGCCCGCGATAATCGCCAGCGGAAAGTGAATTGTCTGTTCGTTCGCAAACCGTTGCAGCGCCAGTGGCAGCAGCAGCCACGCACTGGCAATCGCCGCGCTCGCGAGCAGCAGCATGATGCTTTCGTTCGGTGCGAACTGCATCGCCAGCCGTGCCAGCGCCAACCCGCCGCCTGCGAACAGCAGCGCCCCACGTCCGCCGATCAATCGTGCCAGCAGCGGCGCGAGAAAACCTGCTGCGAACAGGCTTAAGAGGTGGATAGCGACCGTGAGTTCGCTGGTGGTGTCGTACCACAAGCCCGGCTGAAAGATGGCAAGCGGGAAAATCGCGCGAATAGTTTGCAGCAGACAGACGATAGACAGAGCAACGAGGGTGAAGAGGCTGACGGTTATTGTGGTATCACGCATTGGCTATTGCTGTCATCCTTGCGCGGATGCGCGCCTGATCGTCAGCCGTGTAGGTATCGAACGCCAGCGGTGGCTGTGTGTAATCCAGCAATGCCCCATACGCGGGGTTGGTAGCGAAGACATGGTTGTAAACATCGTTGAGATCAAGTGCGATGCTTTGTTCCACCAGCGGCACAGGGATGATCGGAATTGGCGTATCAACGGTAAAACCGTAATGCAGTGACTCGCCAAGATTGGAAGTTTTGGCAGCAACATCTACGAGAATGTTGTAGGGTGTTGCGCCCGACTCTCGTTGCGGGTAACTAGGGATCGTGTCGACAGGAAAACGTCGCTCATGATGAAAATCGATTTCAACCAGATGGATGCCACTTTTGAGGAGTGCATCACGTTTGGCACGGTACTGCGGATAATTACTGCCGGGGGGCTTGTTGGATGGGGATAAGGTCTCCAATCGAGTAACGGGACTTCCAAGATCGCCATCTTGTGCCGCACGATAAATCAGTATTCCAGAAAGAAATTCATCTTCCACGTCCACCAGCGTATCAATAAGCGGTATCACGCGATTGGGGGTAGCAACAGCGGCGGTCGGTACAACAGGCGGTAACACAACCACAGGCTTAAAGATGGTTACATCCGGGCGGAGATCGAACGAGCGCCCTCGACCGCCGCCCAGATCAATGGCGTTAATCTGGAGCGAGCGCTCGTTCATGACAAAGTATCCGTCTGGCACTATCCCTTGCAACGCATCGCGCAAGTAGACATTAAAGGCAACATGAAACGACTCCCAGCCACCGCGCTGCTGAAAATGGCTTTGCAGATGTGCATTGACTCCCTGATAAGGGTTCTGGCGCAATGGGGCGATCATTCGCTTTGCCTTTCACTCGCGTCATCGATCGCGCGCAGCCCGGCGTTCAACACATTCCCGATGTCGGTTGACAGCGGTTTCAACGCCTCCATCAAGGCGCGATAGTCTTTTTCTGTTATCGGCTGCCCCTGCTTGTAGATGACGTCCAACAGATAAGCCGCCAACTGCGCGTTTTGTGTCACGCGCGTCACATCATGCGATATACGGCGAAAGAAATCGCGCAGCGATGCTTGATCCAGCAGTTGGCGGTATTCGGCACGCAGGGAGTCATCATCAGCAGTCATGTTAGCCTCGCAGTTTCGCCAGCCGTTCGCCCGCCGCGCGCAGGGTGTCATCACCTTTGCAGAAGGCGAAGCGCGCATACTTGCGCCCAATGCCAGCATGTTCCGGGCAGTAGAAGACGCCCGGCGGGATGCAGGCGACGCCGATTTCGCTCGTCAGCCAGCGCGCAAACGACACATCATCGCCGTCGTACACGTTGCTGAAATCCGCCATGACGAAGTAGGTCCCCTCCGGCATCGTCGCCTGCAAGCCCGCGCCATCCAGCGCTGCCATCATCAGGTCGCGTTTGGTGGTGTACATGGTCAGGAAGTCTTCGTAGTACGTGCCAGGCAGCGACAGCGCATAGGCTGCCGCCGTTTGCGCCGGATGATGTGCCGCGAACGTGACATACTGGTGCGCGCGCCCGACGCCGTTGACGAGCGACGGATGTCCGTAGACCCAGCCGATCTTCCAGCCCGTGACGCTGTAGCTCTTGCCCAGACTGCTGACGGTGACGGTGCGCTCGAACATGCCCGGCAGCGACGCGATCGGGATGTGCTGGGCTTCGCCAAACACCAGATGCTCATACACTTCGTCCGAGATGGCAATCGCGTCAAACTCAATGCACAGATCGGCGATCAGTTTTAATTCATCACGGGTGAAGACGCGCCCGGTCGGGTTTTGTGGGCTATTTAGCAGGATGGCTTTCGTGCGCGGCGAAAAGGCAGCGCGCAGTTCCGCCGGGTCGAGCGTCCAGTGAGGCGGGCGCAGCGGCACATAAACGGGCTCTGCCTTGACCCATTCCAGATTGGGGACGTAGCTGTCGAAGTACGGCTCAATCACGATGACCTCATCGCCTTCGTCGATCAAGCCGAGGATGGACGAGAAAATACCTTCCGTCGCGCCTGCCGTGACGATCACACCTGCGTTGGGATCGACATCCAGGTTGTAGAAGCGCCCGGCATGATCTGCGATTGCCTTGCGCATGGTCAGTGTGCCAGCGCCCGGCGCATACTGGTTATGTTTGCCGTCTTGCAGCGCCGCCACTTCCGCCGCGATCACGTCTGGCGGTCCGTCAAAGTCCGGTCTGCCCTGCCCCAGGTTGATAGCGTTGTGCTTGAGCGCGAGTTCGTTGATTTCGGTGAAGACGGTCGTGGCGAGGCTGGCGACGCGGTTGGCAATGGCGGGCATGAGCAAACTCCGTGCGGACAGAATAAACATATAGCGCGCACGGATGCTGTAACACCCTAGTCAGACGTGAGGTTCTGTTCCCGTGCGGCGGTCGCTAACTGGTCAACACGTTCATTATACTGATTCCCGGCATGACCACGCACCCATTTCCAGTGAATGGTATGCATCTGCGTCAATTCATGCAGTTGCATCCATAAATCCTGGTTTTCGACAGGCTTTTTGGCAGCGGTTTTCCAGCCGTTGCGCATCCAGTTATGAATCCATGAGGTGATACCGTTCTTGACATACTGCGAGTCGATGTGAAACGTCACTTCGCACGATGTCTTGAGCGTGGCAAGCGAGCGCACGGCAGCGGTCAACTCCATGCGGTTATTGGTCGTGTTCAGCTGATAGCCATAGATCGGTTTCTCATGATCGCCGAAGATCAGCACGGCTGCCCAGCCGCCTTTGCCGGGGTTCGGCTTGCAGCCGCCATCAGTATAAATCGTCACTTTCGGTTTTTCGTTCATTGCATTCCTTTGAAATGCCAAGACGCCAAGCGCGCCATGTGAAATTTCCTGGCGTCCTTGGCGTCTTGGCGTTTAATCTATTTTATTGCAGGAACTTGCGCAGGACGGTTTGCAAAATGCCACCGTTGCGATAGTACTCAACTTCAACAGGCGTATCGATACGCGCTATCGCCTGGAACTCTGTGACGCTGCCATCGTGCGCGGTGGCGCGCACGATCAACAGCTGCTTGGGTTGCAGGTGATCATTCAGCCCCAGAATCTCGAATGTCTCTTCCCCCGTCAACCCGAGTGTTTCATGCGAGTCGCCTTCCACGAATTGCAGCGGCAGCACGCCCATCATGACCAGATTGCTGCGGTGGATGCGCTCAAAGCTGCGGGCGATGACCGCGCGCACGCCCAGCAGTGATGTGCCTTTCGCCGCCCAGTCGCGACTGCTGCCTGTGCCATACTCCGCGCCCGCCAGAATGACCAGCGGCGTGCCATCTGCCTGATATTTCATCGACGCATCGAAGATGCTCATCTGCTCGCCTGTCGGCAGGTAAATCGTCACGCCGCCTTCGGTGCCGGGCGCAAGCTGGTTGCGCAGCCGGGTGTTGGCGAACGTGCCGCGTATCATCACATCATGCGAACCGCGCCGTGCGCCGTAGCTGTTGAAGTCGGCTTTTTCGATGCCGCGTTCCATCAGATACGCCGCTGCCGGACTCTTGACCGAGATGTCACCCGCTGGAGAGATGTGGTCGGTTGTGATCGAGTCGCCCACCTTTGCCAGCACACGCGCGCCGCTGATCGGCTGGATGCTGCCGGATGTTTCGCTGAAATTGCCAAAGAACGGCGCTTCCTGAATGTAAGTACTGTTCAGATCCCATTGGTAGACTGCGCCGCCGCTGGCAGGGATAGCGTTCCACATCGGGTTGCCATCGTAGACATTGCCATACTGCTGCTTGAACATATCCGCCGTTAGCGCACTGCTGACGGTTTCGCTGACTTCCTGCTGGCTGGGCCATATGTCCTTGAGATAAACCGGATTGCCGGACTTGTCGCTGCCAAGCGGGTCGCTGGCGAGGTCAATATCGACTGTGCCTGCCAGCGCGTAAGCGACCACCAACGGCGGCGACGCCAGGAAGTTCGCCTTGACCAGTGGGCTGATGCGCCCCTCAAAGTTGCGGTTGCCGCTCAGAACTGCCGCCGCGACCAGATCCCCTTCCTGCACGGCTTCCGCCACGCGCTGTGGCAGCGGACCGCTGTTGCCGATGCAGGTCGTGCAGCCGTAGCCGACAGTGTGAAAACCGAGTTCGTCCAGATATGGCGTCAATCCGGCGGCGTTCAGATATTCGGTGACGACGCGCGAGCCGGGCGCAAGGCTGGTCTTGACATAGGGTTTGACATTCAGCCCCTTTTCGACTGCTTTCTTCGCCAGCAAGCCCGCGCCAACCATGACGTATGGATTGCTGGTGTTGGTGCAGCTTGTGATTGCTGCGATGACGACGACGCCATGCCCGACTTCGGCGCTGTGACCGTTGTCGCGCACGGTGGTCTTGCGCCCGACTTTATCTTCCGTCAGGGCGAAACCGCGCTGCTCGATCGGGGTGGTCAGCGCTTTGGTGAATGTCGATTGCATGTCGCGCAGCAGCACGCGGTCCTGCGGGCGCTTGGGACCCGCCATGCTCGGCTCGACCGTTGCCAGGTCAAGTTCGAGCGTATCGGTGAAGACCGGATCAGGCGTCGCGTCGGTGCGGAACATACCCTGTTCGATGCAATAGCGTTCGACCATCGTCACCAGCGCTTCATCACGCCCGGTGCGGCGCAGATACGCCAGCGTTTCGGCATCGACCGGGAAGAAGCCCATCGTCGCGCCGTATTCGGGTGCCATGTTCGCAATCGTCGCGCGGTCCGCCAGCGGCAGGCTGGACAAGCCCGTGCCATAGAATTCGACGAACTTATCGACCACGCCCTTCTTGCGCAGCATTTGCGTCACGGTCAGCACCAGGTCGGTGGCGGTCGTGCCTTCGCGCAGCTTGCCCGTCAGCTTGAAGCCGATGACCTGCGGCATGAGCATGTAGATCGGCTGGTTGAGCATGGCTGCTTCTGCCTCGATACCGCCCACGCCCCAGCCCAGCACACCGAGACCGTTGATCATGGTGGTGTGGCTGTCTGTGCCGACGAGCGTATCCGGCATGGCGACCTGTTCGCCGTCAACCGTGAACAACTGCACGACCTTCGCCAGATATTCGAGATTGACCTGATGAACGATACCCGTCGCGGGCGGCACGACGCGGAAGTTATCGAACGCTTTTTGCGCCCAGTGCAGGAATTCGTAACGTTCGCGGTTGCGCAGGAATTCGATGTCAGCATTAAAGCGGATAGCGTCAGACGAGCCGAAGTGATCCACCTGGACGGAATGATCAATGACGAGATCGACAGGCACAATCGGGTTGATGCGCCGCGCATCCTTGCCGAGCTTGTTCATCGCGCTGCGCAGCGTCGCCAGATCGACTGCGACGGGGACGCCCGTGAAGTCTTGCAGTACGACGCGCGCGGGCTTGAACGGGATTTCGATCTGACCCGGATCGAGCGCATTCCAGCCGGCGATGGCGCGCACAGCGTCTTCGTTGACTTCGTAGTTATCGAGGTTGCGCAGTGCGTTTTCCAGCAGAATCTTGATGCTGAAGGGGAGACGGTCGATATGACCGATACCGCGTTCCTTGAGCGCGTCCAAACGATAGATGACGGCTTGCCCTCTACCCGTATCGAATGTGCCGCGCGCACCAAATAAATCGAGTTTCTTGCTCATTCGCTTGTCCTTGCTTGTTCGCTAACCGCTTGAACTGAGGAAACATTTTAATCCATCAGGTGCATCATAGCCCGTTTTGATCTATCATTCAAACAGATGATGTCTATGTGCTTGATAGGAAGTTCCTATAAATGTTGCTGGATTTACACAAGCTGCATGTCTTCATGACTGTGGCACAGCATCAGCATTTCACACGCGCCGCCGAAGCGCTGCACATGGCACAGCCAAGTGTGAGCCAGCAGGTCAGTATGTTGGAGAGTGCGCTTGGCGTTCAGTTGATTGACCGCAGTACGCGCCACTTCCACCTGACCGAAGCCGGGCAAACGCTGCTGCACTATGCCGAACGCCTGGCGCTGCTGGCGACGGATGCGCAGCAGGCGGTGCAGGTGCAGGCGGGGACGATGCGCGAAACGCTCAAGCTTGGCGTGGGGCATACGCTGGCGACCTACCTGCTGCCGGGTGTGCTGAGCGACTATCGCAGGCAGTATCCGCAGTATAAGGTACGGCTGACCGTCGGCAACACGACCGCGCTACTCAGCAAAACAGCAAGCGCCGAGATCGATCTGGCGCTGGTGGGTTCGCCTGCTGAACATCCTGATCTAGTCGTTGAACCGTTCATGCACGATCGGCTGGTGGTCATCGTTGGGTTACAGGATGCGTGGGCGAGCAGAGGCAGCGTATCGGTGGCGGAACTGCGCGAGCGCGTCTTCCTGACGCGCGAACCCGGTTCGGCATTGTATGCCAGCGTCGCGCAGATCGTCGGGCAGGAGATGCTTAACCGCGATGATACCATTCTCCTGGGCGAGACTGAGGCGATCAAGCGCAGTGTGGAATTGGGGCTGGGCGTGGCGCTCATTCAGCAAATTGCGATTGAGCGTGAACAGCAGCAACGGACGCTGTACGCTGTTCGCTTAAGCGATGGTGACGACAGGCGCACCTATCTCGTCGCCAGTCGCAAGCAGTACCGTCATATGCCCGCCGCCACGCGCTTCATGGAGATACTGTTGGCTGCCAGCCGCTCGAAGAAAGCGGAATGATGGTCTTACGCTGCAACGCCGCACAGCATCCTGCTATAATGCGCTTAACTTTTTCACCATTGGTGTACACATGGACCCGGTTACGCTTTGCAGTACCGTGCTGGCAATCGCCTTTATCGGCTTTATCATTTATTATGCCAACCAGCACGCCGTTGATCCCGAAATGCCGACAGCGCTGCGCTGGATGCTCTACCTCGTCATCGCCACGAACTTCATGCTCGGTCTGTTTACGCTGCAAGCGGCGTGGGTTAACAATGATCCGATGTTTACCGAAGCGCTGGCTGACGCCGGCGCGTCATTCACGATTTCGCTGACAGACGGCATCCTGAGCTTTGTGCTAGCGGCAGTCGGCAGCGGATTAGCACTGCTGTTTGTACGCTCAGAAGCTGCGCGCGCAGGCTTGAAACGCCTGCTCCCGGCTGCTGGCTACAATTCGGCTGCATCTGTGCATACCGTCGCCATTGTTCTGACTCTGTTCATGATTGTTGCCAATTTCATCACGTTTGTGCTGGCGGGCGGCATCGCGGGCATGGCGAGCGACCTGGCGACTGATGGATTGGAAATCGGTAGTGTGCTGTTTCAGCAAGTCTTATGGGTCGTCGTTGCGCTGCTTGGTGTAGGCTTTGCCATCCGCCGCGACTTGCCCGACACCCTGTCCCGGCTGGGACTGCGGCTGCCGACACCGGGCGATATGATCAGTGGGGTGGTCGTCGCGATCATCGGGCTAGTGCTGATATTCGTCATCAGCGCGGTCTGGGCGCTGCTCGTCCCGCCGGAAGAGATCGCCGCGCAAACCGCCGCCAGTGACCAGATCGCCCAGTCCTTTGACAGCCTGCCGCTGGCACTTGTCATCGCGCTGGCGGTGGCGATTGGCGAGGAAATCTTCTTTCGCGGTGCGTTCCAACCAGTGTTCGGCAATCTATTGACGAGCGTTTTCTTCGCGATTGTCCATACGCAATATGCGCTCACGCCGGCGACGCTGGCGATCTTCGTTGTCTCGCTCGGCTTTGGCTGGCTGCGCCAGCGCTTTAGCACCAGCAGCGCCGTTATCGCGCATCTCTTCTTTAACTTCATCCAGCTTGCGCTCGCACTGCTGGTCGTTAATCTGTCAGGCGGTATCTAATGCGCCGTATCGTGGCTCTGCTGCTCGTTTTGCTGACCGTGCTGCGCGTGTCCGCGCAGGAGGCGAGTCCCACGCCACCGCCGTTTGGCGGTGCCAGCGCTACGCCCCTGCAAACGTCCACGCCAACCCTCACGCCAACAGCACTGCCGACTTTCGCCGCCACCTATGAGGGCATCGCTACCTATGCTTTTGTGGAAGTTGTGTTTCCCGCCGCCGTGCGCTTCACCATGTATGTGATACGCCCCATTGATGAGATCGCATTGATGACCATCACGCTCACGCGGGAAGATGGCAGCGTGGTCGAGGTTGTGCTTGATCCTGAAGAAGCGCGACGAGACGAGCGCACATTTCCCGACTACGATTATAACTGGTTGTTGACAGCGACGAATGCGCCGCGCCTGTTTGAGCAGATCGAGTATCGCTGGGCGGTGACAACGGTTGATGGCGAAGTCGGCAGCGCCCAAGGCAGCTTTCAATTCACCGATCAGCGCGTGTTGTGGGAACAACGCACGGATGAGGGGCGGCGCATTGACCTGGCGCTGCGACGCGGCTTCAACGCCAACCGTCTGGGGCAGTCACTGGATGTCATTTATGATGCGCTTTCTGCCAACACCGGGCAGCGCCCACAGGCGAGCCTTCTTCTGTACGATAATGCCTTTCCACCGCCTGCCTGCGTCGAAAATGACGACGGGGAATGGGTGGCGATTGCGCAATCGGACGGCGCGGAGTTCCCGTGTGCTGAACCGCAACTCGCACAAGTCATCATCGCTGAAAGTGGCTATGAAGTCCTGCAGAGCCGCGCATACACCATACCCGATATTCAGGATGTCGTGACACCTTATCTGTTTCAGCGCTTCTACGCGCCACTCTGGGAGGGACGGGGTGTGCCAGAGTGGTTCGCTTACGGGTTAATGAGCCTGTACGCGCTCACGCCGAATGCTGACTTGTACGGCGCAGCGCTGGCGGCTGCGCGCGGGGGTGCGTTACTGCCGCTGTCGCAGATGGCGGTGGTGGACGACTCCGATCCTGATCTGTGGCAGGCACAGGCGTATGGCATGGTCTTGTACATGGCAAATGAGATCGGCTTACCGGGTCTGTTTGCGTTGGCGCGTTCGCTGGAGATAGAAGCATTCGCCGATGCCTACCGCGCTTCGATGGGCGCGCCATTGAGCGGACTGATCCCGGTGCTGCGCGACTGGCTGTTCACGCCGGCGGCGGAAGCGGCGTTTCGCGTGTCGATTTACGCGCAGGCAACGCTCACGCCTTCGCCGACGCTGACGTTCACGCCGTTCCCACCGACGCGCACGCCGCGCCCACTGCCGAGCGTGACGCCGACGCCGACGATCACACTGACGCGCACCCCGCGCCCGTCCGCCACGCCCACGCCCAGCCTGACACCGCGCCCGCCGCGCAGTTTGGATACACCGGTGCCGCCGACAGCGATCCCGACACAGACGACTCAGCCGTTGATCGAGACAGGCTCGCGCACGAGTATTCTGGCGGTGCTGCTGATTGTGCTGGCAGTGCTGGTCATACTGTATTCAAGAACGGGAAGACGATGATCGATTTATATGCGCTCACTCAGGATGAACTGAGCGCGCTGCTGGCAGGGTGGGGCGAACCGCGCTTCCGCGCCAGGCAGATATGGGACTGGCTCTACGGTCGGCGCGCCGCCAGCATTGACGCGATGACGAACCTGCCGAAGACGCTGCGCGACCGCCTGAACGCGGAGACGCGGCTCGGTACGCTGACGCTTGCTGCCGAAGAGAGCAGCCGCGATGGGACGATCAAGCGCCTGTATCGCCTCGATGACGGGCAGTTAATCGAGAGTGTGCTGATGGACTATGACGACGAACGGCATACGACCTGCATCTCAACACAGGCGGGCTGCGCGATGGGCTGCGTCTTTTGTGCGACGGGACAGATGGGCTTTGCGCGCCATCTGACAGCCTATGAGATATTCGCGCAGGCGGCGGCGTTCGCGCGCGATCTGGAAGCCCGTGGCGAACGCCTGAGCAACGTCGTGCTGATGGGCATGGGCGAGCCGTTTCATAATTATGATGCGTCGCTGGCGGCAATCCGGCTGCTGATGGATCGGCTCGGCATCGGGGCGCGACACATCACCGTGAGTACGGTCGGGCTGGTGCCGCAAATTCGCCAGTTTGCCGATGAAGGCTTGCAGGTGAAGCTGGCGGTCAGTCTACACGCGGCAACGGACGAAGAGCGCGCGGCGCTGCTGCCCGTCAACAAGCGCTATCCGCTGAGCGAGTTGATCTCCGCTTGCGCCTACTATGTGCAGAAGAGCCGTCGGCGGATGACTTTCGAGTGGACGGCGATCAGCGGCAAGAACGATACGCCGGAGCAGGCGCAGATATTGGGGCGGCTGCTGGCGCACCTGAAGTGTCATGTCAATATCATCCCGCTGAACCCGACGGCGGGCTTTGGCGGCGATCCGTCAGCGCTGGCGCGGATTGATGGCTTTATCGAAATATTGGCGCAGTTTGGCATCACGGCGACGGTGCGCGTGCGGCGCGGCATCGACATCAACGCCGGCTGCGGTCAGCTCAAGTCGGACGTGCTGCGCAGGCAGCGGGCGAATGTCGTTGTGGTGGATAATCCGTAAAGGTACAAGCTTATGCGCAAATTGCGATTGCTTCTGCTGATCCTTGTGGTCGTGCTTCTTTTACTCATTGGTGGTTTTGTCGTGTGGGCGTCCACGCCGCCCGCGCCAATGCCTGCGGCGATTGCCGCGCTGGAAAGTGATGAGCGTGTGACGGTGCAGTCTGGGGACTGGATTACGTTTCTGCCTGCACAGACGACGCCGACCACAGGCTTCATCTTCTATCCCGGCGGGCGGGTGGATGCGCGTTCGTATGCAGTGCCGTTACGCGCGATTGCTGAGGCGGGCTATCTGGTTGCGCTTGTGCCTGTGCCGCTCAACCTTGCGTTCTTCGGTATCGAAAACGCCGATGCGGTCATCGCCGCTTATCCTGAAATCAGCAATTGGGTGATTGGCGGGCATTCGCTCGGCGGTGCGATGGCGGGTCGCTATGCCTATGATCACGCTGACACGATTGACGGGTTGGTGTTGTGGGCGTCGTTTGTTGAAGAGGACTTCAGCCTGGCAGCACGCGATCTTTCGGTTGCCAGCATTTACGGCACACTGGATGGTCTTGCGTCGGTCGAGAGCGTCGAAGCAAGCCGCGCGACACTGCCCGCCGATGCACAACTGGTCGCGATTGAAGGCGGTAATCATGCGCAGTTTGGCGATTACGGAAACCAGGCAGGCGACCGTCCGGCGACCATCAGCCGCGCCGATCAGCAGGCGCAGGCGGTGGCAGCGACGGTGGAGCTGCTTCAGAATTTGCCATCATCGTGATTTGTAGATACATTGTATATACTGAAATTAAGGGGCGGTACTATGAAGTCTCGTATCCAACTGTGGGGTAACAGCCTTGCGTTGCGTATTCCCAAACCATTTGCTGAAGACATCGGTATTGCCGATGGAAGCTCTGTTGACATTAGCCTTGACGATGGACGCTTAATCATTGAGCCAGTTCATGCTGTGGAAAACGACGAACTGGCGAAAATGGTGGCTCTCATTACCGATGAAAATCGTCACAGCGAAATTGATTGGGGTGAACCGCAGGGCAAAGAAATATGGTGACCAGTTACGTACCTGATCGTGGTGACGCCATTTGGATTACCTTTAATCCGCAGGCAGGACGTGAACAGGCGGGTCGCAGACCAGCGATCGTTTTATCTCGGTTGGATTACAATCAAAAGTCTGGATTGGCTGTGGTCTGTCCGGTGACTAGCCAGGTAAAAGGCTATCCATTTGAAGTACTGCTTCCCGCTGGATTGTCAATATCCGGCGTAATCCTTGCTGATCATGTTAAGAGTATTGACTGGAATATCCGTCAGGCGGAATTCATTGCCACAATTTCTGCGGCTCTCGTTGTACAGGTCGTGACAAAAGTTGACGTGTTACTGCAAATTTGCAGTCGATAGCAGTGTGCTAGATGAGGTTGCCCTGCATCTCGCCCGGTACTTTTAGTCCCATCCGACCAAGCAGCGTCGGCGCGATGTCCATCAGTTGATGTCCGCTGACCTTGCCCGCACCGCGCGTTGATGGATCGTACAGGATGAACATGCCGTTTTGCGCATGATTGGCGTCGTCGGGTCCCGTGTCGTTTTCGAGTGTGTAGATAGACTCGTGACCGAGCGTGCCGACCGCGCGCCAGTGCAGATCGCCAAAATAGACCATCAAATCCGGCGCGATGCCGTTGACCTGCTGATAGATCGCTTCCGGCTTAAAGACCTGTGTCTGCATGAGGTTGCCGTCTGCATCGGGGATGGCTGACAAAGCTGCCGTCAGTTGTTCCCGTGTCGCCTCATAAGCAGCAGCCGCAATGCTGCCTTGCGGCTCGCGCCCGGCAACGTTCAGGAAGACGCGCCCGTAGTAACCGCCGCTTGCCCATGCTTTCGTACGCGCCCAATCGACATCGGCTTTTTCGATACTGGTGAGCGCGCCAGGTTGTGGCGGCGTGTTCAGCACCAGCCAGCCGTTGCGCCACAACCATTCGTTGATGCAAATGCCGCCGTCCATGCGCTTCACGCCATGATCGCTGACGATGAGAATTAGCGTATCATCGCCCGCGTGTTCGATCAGGCGTTTGGCATAGCTATCCATTAATTTGTAGTAATCGCGGATAACATTGGCATAGCGGCTGTTCGATTCATGCAGGCGGTGCTGCGGGTCGTGGTAGCGCCAGAAGCCATGATGCACGCGGTCTACGCCGATATTGACGTACATGCAGTAGTCCCATTCGCGGCTGGTCATCAGATATTCCAATAGCTTGAACTGGACTTCGGTCATGTCCAGCAGGCTTTGATGCAGCAGCGCTTTGTCGTCAATGCGAAACTCGCGGACATCAAACTTGTAATCGGGCGTCACGCGCAACACTTCCTGCTTGAGCATGGCAGGGTAGGCGAACGCGCTTTCCAAACCCGGCGTCAGGAAGCAGCCGATCATCTCGCCATTCAGCGGGCGCGGCGGGTAGGTCTGCGGCACGCCCACGACGAGCGAGCGCTTGCCCGCAGCGCTCAGATAATCCCACACACGCTTGACTTTGACAGCGCTGCCGTCAGCGGTGGTGAGTGCGCCGTAGCCTCGGTCAGCACGATTACGAAAGCCGTACACGCCCAGCACGCCGGGGTCACGGCTGCTCATCATGCTCGTCCAGGCTGGCACGGTGATGCAGGGAATCGACGATGCCAGTTCGCCCCATGTTCCCTGTCGCATCAAGGCTGCGAAAGTGGGGAGGTCGGCATGGAACTGGTCAAACATCAGTTCCGGCGCGGCGCAATCCAAACCGAGGACGAGGACGCGCTTCGCCCGTTTGCCAAACAAACGCATGATTATCCTCAGGCTTCTGGTTGTGGTTCTGCTGTCTGCTTACCTGCTTTGCGCGCCAGCAGCTTGATCGGACCGTAATTCTCCGGAAAGCGCGCCGTCTTGGTTTCGTAGAAGGCGCGTATCTGCGCCATGTCTACTTCGATGTCGCCCGATGGTTCGAGATACCCACCGATGCCGACCTGCTTTTTGGCGTAATCCACAAAACCGAAATAGAGTGGGACCTTCGCGCGCACGGCAATGTAATAGAAGCCGCTTTTCCAGCCTTCAGTGCGCTTGCGTGTGCCTTCGGGCGCGAGCGCGATGTGAATATTGTCCGCGTCGCGGATGATGGCAGCGACCTGCTCAACGACATTCTGACTGCCTGTGCGCGTGATCGGAATTGCGCCTGCCCACTTCAGAATGGGTTTCAACGGGGTGTTGTACAAGCTGTCTTTGACCAACCACTTCAGGTTGCAGCGCAGAAGGATCGCCGCCAGTACCATGTAGATCGCATCCACATTGGAGGTATGCGGCGCGCCGATAACGACCGACTTCGGCACGGGGGGCGCTTCCCCATAGGTTTGCCAGCCTGTAAGCCTCATCAAGAACTTCGCAATTGCGTAGACCATCCCCACACCTTTACAGGATACGTTTACCCAGTAAGCTGGTGGTCAATTCTACCGCCATTGCCGCCGTCTGATTAGAGACATCCAGAATCGGGTTGACTTCGACAATATCGAGCGAGCGCACGCGCCCGTCATCCGCCAGCATTTCCATTAGCAGGTGCGCCTCACGGTACGACAATCCACCTGCGACAGGCGTGCCGACACCGGGCGCGATGCTAGGATCGAGCGAGTCGAGGTCAAAGCTGATGTGCAGGCTGGTCGCACCCGTCAGCAACCGCAACGCGCTTTCGACGGCTTCCTTCATGCCCATCTTGTCGATGTCACTCATCGTCAATACAGCCATGCCATATTCGCGCAGGCGCGTGCGCTCTGCCGGATCGAGGTCGCGCGTGGCAAGCATGACGATCTGGTGCGGTTGCAGCTGCGCCGTGCCGACTGTCAGCGCTGGCGGGCAATGCCCCATCAGCGCTGACACGACCATCCCATGCACATTGCCTGTGAGCGTGCCTTCGGGTGTGTTGAAGTCGCCGTGCGCGTCCACCCACAATACGCCCAGACGACCGGGCTGCTCCAACGCGGCGGCAATCGAACCGAGCGCGGTGGTGTGATCGCCGCCGAGTGCAATCGCGATGCTATCGTGCATGGTCGCGCGCATGGCGTTGTAGAGTTCGTTGCAGACCGCGCCAACAGCTTTGGCGTTGTGTGCCTTGCCATCGGAGGGATCAATGTCCAGTTCCTCAGCAATCGGCACGCGGATATTGCCGCAATCAATCACGTCGTATTGGAGCAGCCGGATAGCGTCTGCCAGTCCCGCGTAGCGAAGGGCGCTCGGTCCCATATCCACGCCGCGCCGTTGCTGACCCAAATCCATCGGCACGCCAAAGATGCGCACAGTGCGCGGAGAGACGCTCACGTCGCGGTCGCCCTGTCCGAAACGCCGCTGAAACGCCGACCAATGGCGACCAGGATGATGCTGATGACGTACAATACGAGGAGTGGACCCATCACCAGCCCCATGTTGACCGGATCAATGGTGGGCGTGATGAGTGCGGCAGCGATTGCCGCGCCGACGATGGCAACGCGCCACTGTTTAAGCAAACCGCCAGCAGTGACGAAGCCCAGCAGTGAAAGGACGAAGAAGATGAGGGGTGTTTGGAAAGCGGCTCCCATCCAGAAAATGAGCGCGGTCACAAAGCTGAGATAAGCGTCTGCCGTCCAGTCGGGCTCAAAGATGGTTGACTGAAAGTCTTGCAGGAAGTCCATCGCCGGGGGTACGAGTACAAACCACGCAAATGCCGCGCCGATCACAAACAGCAGCGTGATGGCAGGCAGGGCAGTCAATACGTAACGCTTTTCCTTGTTCGTCAAACCCGGCAGGACAAACATCAGCAGCTGGTAGGTAATCATCGGTATGGCGAGAATGCCGCCGACGAGCAGCGAGACGCGAAAGTAAGCGACGACCGAGTCCGTCGGTCCAATGACCTGGAACTCGCGACCGTAGGGCTTTTGGAGTTCCAGCAAGACGGGGGGCGTCACCGCCACGCCGATGATCGTGCCGATAACCAGCGCGATTGCCGCCCATGTAATCCGCTTGCGCAATTCATTGAGATGATCCCAGAGCGTCATGCGCGGCGAGCCATCATTGTCTTCGATGATCTCGGCGTCTGGCTGCGGCGGAGGTGTGATTTTGCGCGGTGGGGAAAGTTTCGTCGCCATAGCTTACTCTGCTTTATCCTTAGGTGTTGGTCCAGCAGACCAGGTGCCAAAGCCAGAATTATCGGATGCTGGCGGGGGAACCGACGGCGTGCCATTGCTGACAGCCGGGACGCGCACAGCGGGTGTCGTGGCAGCGGGAGTGCGCAAGGCAGTATTCGCCTGCTTTGCAGTGTCGCGCACACTCGACAGGTCTTTGTTGATTTCCTGCTTGATGTCGTCGAAAGGTTGCGAAACAGGCTTGATCGCCTTGACGACGGTGCGCTGCAAGTCTGCTTTGGTGGGGATGTTCTTGGGAACTTCGACATCCACGCCCGCTGCATCAAATTCTTTCTGGAGCATGGACGCTGCTTCGCCCCACATCTTTTGCAGCATGGCGATGTATTTGCCCAGCACATATGCCCACCGGATCATCCGCTTCGGTCCGGCTACAACCAGCATAATGACCAGAATCAGGATGAGTTCTGCGCCACCGATTCCAAAGATATTCATAACTCGTCATCTCCATCGGACTTCACATGCAGGCTCTTCACAAGGTCTGCATCTTCTGCCACTGCGCCTAATACACCGTTGATGAATGCGGCAGTGTTTTCTGCGCCAAAGACTTTCGCCAGTTCCACGGCTTCGTTGATGGCAACGCTGACTGGCACGCGGGCGCTCACGGCAAATTCGTAAAGGGCGATGCGCAAGATATTGCGGTCAATGATTGCGATCTGGTCGAGCGGGAAGTCTGGCGCATACTGGCGGATAGCAGTGTTGAGTTCGGCTTGATAATCGAGAATGCCATGCACCAGCTTCTCCGCATAACGTGCGACCTGTCTCGGCGGTGTCTGCTCATCAAATTGTCGCGCCAGTACCTGGTCTGCCTCGTGTTGAGCGGAGTCAATTTCATATAAAGTTTGTAATGCCAGACGACGCGCCACGCTGCGCTCATTGGCGGGTGGAGCCGGTTCAAGTTCTTCAACCTGCACTTCGTCGTCCGGCTCAAAGACCGGATACTGGGACACCGCCACCTCTTTTTCGCCATCGGATCCTCTTATCAACAGCAACGACTCTACCGTAGAAGTCCGCGTTTGCCTATCTCAGGATTGACCGCGATTGCGCACCATGCTACACTTCGTCTCTATGTGCGCATTTGGATGCGTGCCATGGAGGGATCGCCTAGCGGTTTATGGCAGTGGTCTTGAAAACCACCAGGGGTCACACCCTCGTGGGTTCGAATCCCACTCCCTCCGCTGGGGAGACAATTCCATATTGGGGAGGTGCCAGAGTGGTCGAATGGGCCCGCCTGCTAAGTGGGTATACGTGGGTAACCTCGTATCGAAGGTTCGAATCCTTTCCTCCCCGCACGATTGGAGCTGAGTCGAACATGCTCCTTGAGAACCGACGGTCATACAACCGTCGGTTTTTTGTATTTTGCCCTGCTTTTTTGACGGCGTAAATTTTGTTTCTGGGAAAGGTAAAACAGTCCTTTTGCGCTCAATCTGTTGCCTGTGACTCATGTGCTGCTTGTGAGCGTTCAAGCACGTCCAATCGCGTGGTGATCCGTCGTTCAAATGCTTCAAGCTGGTTACTGAGATTACGGATGCCTGCTTCCGCTCGGACATTGACTTCGTACTCAATGTCATCACGTACCCGGTCGTTGGCTGCCTGCCGCTTTTGTTTAATCAGGATGAATAAAGACAAAAACACCATTTCGAGGGATACGACCATGGTCAGCAATCCAAATGGAAAGGGGTCAAACACTTGTAATCCCGGCACAACATCCAGGTTCCAGATGATCCACACCGTAAACCAGAGGAGACTGAAGATCACGAAGCCGATGTTACCGGACCCGTCCGTAAAGAAATCCGAGATGCGATCAGACAGTGTGCGTTTCACTTCGATTACGTCGGTTGCGTTGGGCACGACCCGTTCCTGCACCAGCGACGCAGTGTATCGAAGGCGACCGGCAAGCAGCTCCAGGAGGTGAAGCGCGACTGTCGGGTGCTGATGCGTAATGCGTACCAGCGTTTCGCGTGAAACACTGAGGAGCGAAACATCCGTCAGGGTACGAGCGCTGGCGGAGCGCGGTCGATTGTCGAGCAGTGACATCTCACCAAACACTTGTCCTGGAGCCACCGTGAGCAGCGTCACTTCATTTCCGCCTTTGTCACGTACGATCAGTTCAAGATTGCCTGTCACCACAATGTACATGGTGCCGCCAGGATCATTCTCGCGAAAAATGGTAGCTCCAAGGCGGTAGTGTTCCACACATGAGGCATCCGCCAGCGCAGACAAATCCAAGTCATTCAATCCATTGAAAAGCGCCGTCTGGCGCAGCGCGTTTAGCTTGTCCATCGTTTGCTGGGTCATTCACACGACTACTTAGTTTCCACACGGAACTCAAGCATATCCTTACCCATGTTCCTGTTGCCTTAGCGAAGGTTTCTGTGAAAAGACAGGCGATTTTTGTGCTTAGCTGACAAACGCCGGAAGATGACCCGTGTCGTGACGAAAGATAAAATGCCTGCTTCATGACAGTTTCGACGAGAGGTGACATAATCACGACAGGTTGGTTCATTATGGCTTAGAGGTCGTCATGAATGCCCCCAATTTTGAAGACGCAGCCGCTTACGCACGCAACCGTCTGAGCAGAGAACTTGTCGCGCAGATGACCTATCATTCGCTGGCGCACACAGCCAATGAAGTGGTTCCAGCCGTGCGACGTTTCGCGGCTCTTGAAGGAGTTACAGGCGAGTCGCAGCAGCTTCTGGAAACCGCAGCATGGTTTCATGATCTGGGGTACGTCGTACAGGCGCATGAACACGAACGCATCTCCGCGGAAATCGCCGGTTCTGTGCTGCCAACGCTGGGATTCAGTACCGAGCAGGTACAGACCATTCAACGTATCATCATGGCAACACAACTGCCGCAGTCGCCATCCACTCTTTTGGAGCAGATCATGGCGGACGCCGATCTCAGCGTGCTGGGGCAGACGAATTTCTTGCTCAGGAATCAGGCTTTGCGAGAAGAACTAGCTGTGACCCATGACACGATGGTAACGGATTGTCAATGGTACGCCGGACAGTTGGCGTTCTTGCGTAATCATCGATACTTCACGCGCGCCGCAAACTCCAGCAATAGGATGCAAAAAGTGCGCAATATCAACCATTTGATACAACTCCTGGCGAAATGCGAGGATGAAGGATCGACAGTGGAGCCTTTGGAAGCACCCAAATTCTGATAACGCCCCCAAAATTTGTAGGTTTTCAAAAAAAGCATAATATTCGGTAAGACTTTGTATCGTTCCCGCCCAGCTCGGCAAGGCTTTTTGCCCAAACCAATTCGAAGGCGAAATATGTATGACAATACTGGTCACAGGTGCATCAGGGCATGTCGGATTGACGTTAATACAGCAATTGTTGGAAAAAGGCAGCACAGTGCGCGCTCTTGACAGGAGACGTAACCCAATCCTGGAAACACTGCCTGTAGAGTTTATTGATGCTGACCTTCGCCATGTTGCTACCTGCGAACATGCGTTCAGAGATGTTGAAGTCGTATTTCATGTGGCGGCTTACATCAGCATTCAGATGCATGAGTGGGCAACGCTGGAAGCCATTAACATTCAGGGCGTGCGGAATGTTGTCAACCTCTGCAAGCAATACAGGGTTCGTCGGCTCGTTCACTTCAGTTCCATCGAAGCCCTTGACGTTCATCCTGTTGACAAGCCAATTGACGAAAGCAACGCTCTGGTTTCAGCCGATTTTGCCATTCCATACCCTCGCTCCAAGGCGGCAGGACAACGCATCGTCATGCAGGCGATTGAAGAGGGGCTGAACGCTGTGATACTTTATCCTACGGGAATCATGGGACCCAATGATTATGCTGCTCGCGCGTCCAATCAATTGCTGATCCCGGTAGCAAATGGTGAGGTCCCCGCCCTGCCAATGTTGGGATACGATTTCGTTGATGTGCGTGATGTAGCAAGTGGCGCGATCGCGGCTCAGGAAATAGCGCCCACTGGAAGGACCTACGTGTTGGGAAATGCTCGTTATATGCTGCCTGAACTGGCTACGAAGGTTGCTGCGCTCGTTGGCATTCCGGCACCGCGTCCGATTCCCGCATGGATGATGACACTCACCCTGCCGTGGATGGATGTGACGGCTGCAATAACCGGCAAACCGAGCATGATTACGCGCGCCTCGCTGTATCCCCTGCGGAACAGCCATGCCATTAGCCATGCTCGCGCCACTCAGGAACTTGGCTACCATCCACGCCCGATTGACCAAACCCTGCATGACACAATCAGCTGGTTTCATAAAATCGGGAAAGTCAAGCATCCGGTGCAACGCCCATAGGTGACCCAGGTTCGTCCCGATCATTGCAGAGCTGAGCCGTGTTTGCGAACTGAATGTATTACCAGGAATGAAATAGACCACTATGAAATCCCTAGCTGCCGCACCCGTGAAGCCCCTAAAACCACAATCGCTCTGGCAGTGGCTTGCCCAGCGAACCCAACCCTCCAGCGTGCTGACCGATGCCGAAGATCGACGTCGGGCGCGCTTGCTGGCGTCCATTTCCGGTACGTTGGCGATTATCCTGACACTGGCATTTTTCATCAGCGTGACCACATCGATAATCTTCCCGAACCCTGAAGTGTCATTGGGACTTTCCGGGACACTGGTGGTGCTTTCAGGCGCGGTTGGCTTCTGGGTCGCTTACTCTCAAAGCATTACGCCGCGCTACAAAACTGGCGCGATTATCACCATCCTGGTCATTTGTTTGTTTCTCAGCGGTTTCATCTACCTGCCACAATATGCGCGCTTTAGCACCAGTCTCGTGCTGGGATACGCTGTCCCGGTGTTGATGGGAACTATTTTCCTTGACTCGCAAGGGACTATCCGCGTCTTTATCGTTGGCATCACGCTTGCGATTGCGGCTCTGTTGTATCAGGGCGTCCTGGTCGTCAACTTCGCCTTCATCGTCGGTATCGTGCTAACCGTGATGCTGCTGGTCGTTCTCGTGGCGCTTTTGCGTGAACAGGACCTGAAACAAGTCCAGCGATTGCGCGAGCTGGAAGCCGAGGACGCAGAGCGACTGCGCAGAGAATTGGATTTGGCGCGCAACGTTCAGCAGGCAATGCTTCCCAAGACACTACCAGTTCTGCCCAATGTTGAACTGGCGGCTTTCAGTCAGCCCGCATTCGAGGCAAGTGGCGATTTCTATGACATCTTTTCAATTGCCGCGCGCGGCTCCGACTCGCCCAAGATCGGTATTGTCGTCTGTGATGTGGCGGGCAAAGGGATTTCTTCAGCACTCGTGATGTCTGCCACACGCGCTGCGCTGCGTGCTGAGGCTGAAAATACCGTGTCGCCCGCACGTGTGTTGAGCAAAGTGAATGAAATGCTCGCTGCAAGTCTGCCAAGTGGGCTGTTCGTGACACTCTTCTACGGCATCTACGACATCGATAAACAAAATCTGGTCTACTCCAGCGGCGGACACCCACATCCCTATCGATACCATGATGGCAGCATAGGGGAACTGGAAAGTTATGGAATGCCGCTTGGCTTACTGGCGGAGAGCGACTATCACGACTCGCAGGTGACGCTCGCTTCAGGGGAATGCATTTACATCTACACTGACGGGCTGGTCGAAGCCCTCAATGCGCGGCGCGAGATGTACGGCTTTGAAACTGTTCGCAATAATGTCGCACTCCACGCAAAACGAACGCAGGATGCAAACACGCTGTTGGCAAACACTATCGCCGATATGGAAACTTTCCTGGCTGGCGAACACCCACATGATGATGTGACTGTTGTCGTCCTGCGAACCAGGTAGGGCAAACGCAGCCTTGTCGCAGAGGAGAACGAAGGGGGAGACAATGCGTCACGAATCGCTGTTGAAGTATATCCCGCGCGACCGCTGTCAAAGCCTGATCGATGACAGCGAGTTACCAGTGCGTTGTGAAGGCGCTGTCTTGTTTGCGGATATTTCGGGGTTCACATCACTTGCCGAGTCGCTGGCACGCCTGTACGGTGCGCGACGTGGTGCTGAAGAACTGACACGCCAACTCAACAGCGTGTACGATGCCGTCATTGAGGAAATCGAGCGCTATCATGGTTCCATCCTGGGCTTTAGCGGCGACGCCGTGACCTGTTGGTTCAACAATGAGTCGAGACCAGACGAAGGCGCTCTGCTGGCAGTCAGCTGTGCTTTTGCACTCCAAACAGCCATTCAGACATTGCCTCCTGTGCTGCTTTCCAATGACGAGCAGGTTGAGTTTTCTCTGAAAACGGCTGTTGCGTCCGGGTCAGCTCATCGCTTCGTCGTTGGCGACCCGGAAATCCAGATGATTGACGTACTTGTGGGAGATACGCTCGACCGGATGGCAGAAGGGGAGTCCTGTGCGAAACGCGGCGAGGTGTTGGCTGACAGCCGAACCGTCGAACTACTGAACAGGAACGGGGAAAGCGTGGTAGTAGGCGAATGGCGGATTGCCACTGTCAGTGGCAATCGCTTCGCGGTGCTTGCACGGTTGCTCACCCCACATCCGCCATCCCCCTGGCTGCCGCTGCAACCAGAAATGGTCACTGCTGAAAAACTGCGCCCCTGGCTAATGAAATCGCTGTACGAACGTGACGATGAAATGCTCACGGAGCTGCGGCAGGCTGCGGCACTTTTTGTCACATTTGAGGGTATTGATTACGAGCATGATGACCGGGCTTATGACAAGTTGAATCAACTGGTGAGCTGGGTGCAATCAATTCTGATCCGGTATGGCGGTACGCTGATTCAATTGACAACAGGAGAAAAGGGCGGCTTTCTTTATTTCGCCTTCGGTGCACCGGTCGCTTACGACAACAATGCCGAACTCGCGGCTCAGGCGGCGCTAGACCTGCTGGCAATTCCGCCAGAGCTTGATTTCGTGACTGCAACGCGCATCGGGCTAACGCAAGGTTTCATGCGTACTGGCGCTTATGGGGGACAGACACGTCGTGTCTATGGCGTACTGAGCGACGAAACTAACCTGGCGGCGCGGCTGATGCAGGCGGCGGCATCGGGGGAAATTCTGGTCAGCCAGCGCTTTGGCAAAGCACTGGCGGGCAAGTTCGTGCTGCTTCCGCTGGAACCATTCCATGTGAAGGGGAAGCGAGACCCGGTGCCAGTGTTACGGTTGCTCGGCAAAGCGGAGGCTTCGCGTGCGCGCGCGGGCAAGGAAAAGCGGTTGGTTGGGCGCAGCGAAGAGTTGGGGCTGCTGATGGCTTACCTGTCATCTGTCAACACTCGGTCACATGGAGAAACCATTTACATTTCCGGTGAACCGGGCATCGGCAAGAGTCACTTGATCGCTGTAGCTGCCGAGCGTATCGGCGTGCCAGAACGCGTGCCGTGGTATGTGTGCCCCGGCGAACAAATTGTGCGTCATTCACTCCATGCGTTTCTGCCATTTCTCATCACACTGCTGCAACCGGAGGGCGGCGAGACGGAGCATCAGAAAAAGATGCAGCTTGAGATGGTGATTGAGGGCTTGATCGAAAAACTGTTGGCACGAGAGACAGAGCTCGCGCTCGACATCGCGCTTGCTCTCGATGAAGCCCGCTGGTTTCTTGGTTCACTTCTGGGTCTGCGTTGGAGAGGCTCACTTTATGAAAACCTGGAGCCTAAACTGCGTTTTGAACGTGCCTTACAGTCGGTTGGTACGCTCGTGCGCGCTGCGAGCTTCGTTCAACCCTTGATCCTTCATATTCAGGATGCGCAATGGCTGGATGAAGACTCGGTTGACCTGCTGCGCATCTTGATACAAGGCTCAGTCAATGCACCGTATGCTGTGTTGATAGATAGCCGAATGTCATTTGAGGCTTTCCATGAGCAGTTGGGGCTAACCACTGCTGTTGAGCTGCGTGCGATAGACCTCAACCATCTCTCAGAAGCGAATGTGCGCGAGCTTGCGGAAGATGTTCTGCGCGGGGCGATCAGCGAAGCGTTGTGCCGTTTTCTGAGCCAGCGTGCCAGCGGCAATCCGTTTTTTACCGAGCAACTGGCTCTTGATCTTTCCGAACGTGCAATGCTGATTCGCCAGGAAGATGGCTGCTGGAATTTGAGCAGTTCGCTACCGGATGAGCTGCCGATGACGATTGATGCAATCCTGGTTGCACGCCTGGATCGTCTTGTCAGCGAGGTACGCAACATTGTCCAGGTCGCATCAGTGCTTGGGCAGCAGTTCGCGGTTCCAGTGCTGGCGCGTATGGTCACGCATGAAGCGCAGTTACTCGACCGCGTTCAAGAGGCGGAAGCAGAAGCGATTTGGACAAAGCAGGATGATGAGGAGCTGACTTATCTGTTCCGTCATGTACTCTTGTGCGATGCTGCGTATCGTATGCAGATTCAGGAGCGCCTGCGCGAATTACATATGCGCGCAGGGCACGCGATTGAGCAAATTCACGCGGCTGACCTTAGTAGATTCTATCCTGACCTGGCGTTTCACTTTGAGAAAGCTGGACTGCGTGAGCGCGCCTTAACCTATCTGGTTCTGGCTGCAAAAGGGATGATGGATGTGTACGCCAACCGCGAGGCGTTCGATTACTTCACACGCGCGGCTGAAATTGCCCGGGAAGTAGAGATTTCACCGCAAGATATTGCCACGATTCACGAAGGACTGGGTGAGTTGTACGAGGTGAGCGGGGCATATGAACAGGCGATTGACGCTTACAGTGAAGCTCAGCGTCAGCTTCCTGCTCATCAACCAGCTGCACGGTCGCGGTTGCTGCGCAGGAGCGGAGAGGTCCTCCTGAAGTGGGGGAGTTATGCTGAAGCAGCGGCGCGCTATGAGGCGGCTTTGCAGGAACTCCAGTCAGACTTGAACGCCGATGAAGCATCGCGGATCTACGCAGGCTTGAGTATGACGCTCTATCGCCAGAACCAGCTAGACGATGCCATAGAACTTGCCCAACTCGCATTAGTCATGGCGCAGGATAACAAGAGCAACCAGGCTCAGGCGCTGCAAAACCTCGGAACCCTGTATTGGAAGCGGCTCGAACGCGAGCGGGCACTCGAATACAACCGGCAGTGTCTCATGCTCTGGCAGGAACTGGGTAACCTGAACGGTTCGGCAGCCGTCCACAACAATCTTGGGCTGCTCTATCAGAACCTGGGCGATTTTGAGACAGCAATAACACATTATAATTTGAGTCTGGCACAGTTTGAACAGATTGGCAATCGACATGGTCTGGCGCGTGTCTATGACAACATGGGACAAACCTATATGGAAATGAACAATCAGGCGGAGGCTATCCAATGTCTGGAGGCGGCTGTGTCGATACTAGCGACAATCGGGCTGACTGAGAGTGAAGTCTTTACTGGCATGTGGATTTCAGGCATGTGGTAATGATGGGGCGGTATCAAACGCGGGTTTATAACGTGTATAGCATCAGGGAGATTTTATGGACATGAAGACCGTTGAACTCAAGATTCCCAGTGAAATTGGCTATGAAAAGCTGGCGATGAGAGTAGCAGGCGAGCTTGCCGAGCAGATGGGCTTTAGCAAAGATCGTATTGATGACTTGAAAACCGCTGTTGCCGAAGCGTGTATTAATGCGATAGAACATGGCAATCAACTCGATAAGACAACCAAAGTCTTTATTCTGATGACTGTCCATGAAGATCGGCTCGCAATCAATGTTTCGGATGAAGGACGTGGTGGTCCGCCCCCCAGTGAGGTAACAACCCCTGATTTGGCAGCACAGATTGATGGGCTGATGACGCCAGGCGGAATGGGTCTGTTCGTGATTAAAGCATTGGTGGACGAAGCAGAGTTTGTGAAACCAAATCTTGGTAACGGGAATGAGTTCCAAATGGTCGTACATCTTCAATCAAAGGACAAAAAGTCGTGAGCAATAACCTTAGCGTTCAGACGCGCAAGATCGGTGAGAACGCGACAATCATTGAGCTGGCAGGCGACGTGAATTCGGATGGAGACACACTGATCAAGGAGACGTATCGCAAAGCGGTCGCTGAAGGCGCGAATACCATCGCGTTTGATATGACGCACACAGACTACATCAACACATCAGGGATTTCGGTTCTGATTTCGGTGGTCATGGAAGCCAAGAAAGCGAGTCAAACGATCCTTGTCTACGGGGTTAGCCCGCATTACAAAAAGGTCTTCGATCTCGTCCGGTTTTCTGTGTACGTGACGATGTTTGACGATGAGGCGAGCGCACTTGCCAGCCTGACAACGCCGCCCACAGCAGCACCCACTTCCGAGGCATCTTCAACCCCAACGACGACTGATCCCCATCCATCTGTGCCGCCAACTGTATAGGCGGCACCGCTCCTCTGCTGGATGGCGGCAGCATATCGCGCAAGGCATGATAGGTCAGACCGCGTTACGCGATACGCTGCCGTGAGGAGAAGCGTGCGGCGCAGCGTTTTCCAGTGCATTTACTCGTGAGCGCAACTCTGTAACATCCATAACACGCGCACGCAAGCTCTGCGTAACTACCTGCATAATGCCACGCACAACCTCGATCTGGTCAGCCATCAATTCATAAAAAGGCTCCTGGTCGAGGCGGAAAAGAAGGCTATCTTCGACGGCAGTCACAGAGGCGATGCGAGGTTCTGGGTCGAGCAGCGCCAATTCACCAAATACCTGGCGCGCCCCTCGATAATCGAGCGTAGTCTCCGCGTCGTGGATGCGGACTTTCCCGGTGACTACAATGTACATACAAGTGCCCAGATCTCCTTTGCTAAAGAGTTTTGTGCCGCTGGAAATCCGTTCTTCTTCCAGCAGACTGGCGACTTCAACCAGTACATCATCAGGCGTGTTCGCGAATATACTGACGGTCTTTAGAATGATGACTTTTTCAAGTGTTGATGTCATGATATTGATGCCTCTCTGAGCGCCATCACTGGCAGATTTGGTGGTCAATTCAAACAGGGCTATTCGCGCGCTTTCCTCCAGCAATGGGTCGTCTGTTTTGGCAGCCGCCTGAAGTGGCTTGATGGCGTCTTTCAGGCGGCGGCGTCCGGCGGCATAGATGGCACAGGCGCGCACCCAACGCTGCGGCGTGCCGACCAAATCCAGAATACGTTGGTCATGCGCCAATCGATTGAGGTCAAAGTGTTTGAGCAGCAGATCGAGCTGCTCTGCTGGCTGTAACGGCTGGACGAAAGGCAGTACGTACGGCTTGGTCGTTTTGGAAAGTGTCGTATCGAGCAACTCAATGCCATACGCTCGCTGCTGTGGCGAACCAAACACAACTGCCTGCCGCACGCCGAGCATGATGTGGGGATCATAGATAAAGGAGATGAGGAAGAGCAGCCGTTCGCGCACACGCAACAACTGCTGTCGCAGTGCGTCGTGTAGCAGCTCGACGCTTTCTTCTACTTCCAAATCGTTGAGCGCCGCCAGAACAAGTGCCCCTTGTTCCGCCTCAACCTGGATTTGTTTCTCAACCCTTTCGGTCTTCTGCGCCTGGTAGCCACCCAGGTTGAGAGACGAATAGATGGCAGTCCTGACATCGGGGTCGGGAAAGTCCATATGGCTTTCCAAAAGCTGCATGGCTGCCCTGCTGCGTACTCGACCACAGACTCGCGCCAGGCGTATCAGCAGGTGGCTGGGGGACGACTGCGACTGGAACGACGCCTTGATCGTTGGAAGCACACTATCTGCACCGTTGGTGAGCGCAATAATCGCTGCAGAGCGGCTGGTTTCGTCCTCAACCGCCTGGACAACAGTCTCCCACAGGCGTGGATGTCTGATTTTCCCGGCAGCGATCAATGCTTGCCGGCGCACAAGCGGGTGATCATCGTGCAGCAGCGGCATGAGGGGCTGGTAAAAATTGCGCAGTCCCGACTCGCCCAGAATTTCAGCTGCCAGTGCCCGTTGCTGTGGTTCGGGAGAAACCAACAACTGTTGGAGCTTGTGACCAGAACGCAGAATGCCATCCAATCCGCCACTGTGCAACAGTCCAATCATGGCACCGCGCTGAAGATTCATTTGTGGATGATTCAACATTTCGTTCACGAGATCATCTGTATCTTCTTCGCCCAAAGCAGCCAGCGTGCGCAGGGCTGCTTCCTGAACCTTGAGATCTTGAACCGTATTCAATACGTCGGTCACTTGATGCAGAAACTCGCGTCTTTCAGTTCGCTGGATGTAATCCAGCACCCAAAGTTGAACATCGGAGGAGGAGTGTCGCAGAAGTTTGGGCAAAGATTGGACGAGCGCTTCATCCTGATCCTGCATCTGTTCCAGCAAACCTAAGGCATAGAGTACTTCTTCCCCGTAGGCGCTGTCCAGGCTTTTCTTCACCACCTGAGCGGTTGAATGATCGCCCAATTCAAGCGAAAGTGTAGTCAACTGCCGCTTGTCCAATACTTGCTTGAGCGCGCGCGGATAGAGTCGAATGACCCATAGACTGAGAAGTACCCAGACAATACCAATGATGGTAAAGGGCAGCGCCAGCTCAAGCGGTCGCAGGTTCAATGTCTGGATCAGAAACAGGAATAGCAACCCCGCCAGACCAATCGCAACGGGTTTAATGACTCCCTCGGATAAGAGACTGACGGTGCGACGCTGCGACTGGGGAACGGGCTGGGTGATCACGCGCTGGGTGGCAGAGAAAAAGGCATGTCCCAACATGATCGAACTCAACTGCGCCACCGTTGACAACACCGCGAGTGTGCTCAACGTGCCATCGAAGCTGCCAGAAATTGCTATGATGATAAAAATGATCGTTACTACGACCGGTTGTATCAGTAGACCGACGGCGATGCCGAAGCAGCTCAAGAGTCGTCCAACGAGGAAGGTGCTGGAGACCACTGTTCCCAAGCCGGCGATCGCTGACACAGTTGCGGCGAACGCAGCCAGTTGATTGGTATCCGCGTAGATGAGCGCGGCGCTCTCGTAAAAGACACTATTGACGAGGAATTCGCTGCCGACTGAAAAAATTACTAACCCAAGCATCGCGAGCACATAGCCGTTACGCGCCAGGCTGCGCGGTCGCTGAAGGTCGCCAGGGCGTGCTTTGCCGCTCTGGGCTGCAAACACGTCCTGACGCTGCCGAACGATGTTGATGAGTAACGCGAGTGCCACAGCGAAACTGGCTGCGGCAACAACAAGCAGGTTGGAAGTGCCGATGAGCGGGACAATCAAGGGGACTGCAAAACCCCCTAGGCTGAACGCAGACCATTTACCAGCGTTCAGCAAGCCACCCAAACGTTTTGTCTGGCGAATATCAAGAAAACGTTCTACTAGCCCCCAGAAAAAGATCGCTCCCAGATATTGCAGTGTCACATCCCACAGCGGCATGATAAAAACGGTCACACGCTGGGCATCAGGGTATTCAAGCCCCAGCCTGAACAACATAGTGATCATACCCATGAGAAATAGAATGACGAACAGGAAGCGCACAGGTTTCAAGGCGCGCGCAAAGCCGAGGTAAATCAGCGTAAGGAGGGGTGTCCCAAGGGCGATTGCAAAGTATGTGTAGGGGAGCAACTCACTACCAAAACCGGTTACAAAGAGTGCATAAGCTGCGGTTCTGGTGCATACAAAGGCGATGCCCATCATAAAATAAAAGCTTGTGAGCAACACAACTAAGGCGCCTTCGCCGAGCTGTAGGTGAAAGAGCAGATGGGCAAGTCGTCCAATATTCATCAAATCCGCCGGGTACTAATGAAACGGTCAATGCGCTCGGCTAGCAGTATAGACTGTTCCAACATCGGGACATGACCACAATCAGCGATTGTTTCCATGCGCGCATCTGGAAATGCAGTTGCCAGATCGGTGTAGAATTCGAGCGGCTGGATCGGGTCAGAATCAGCCTGCAACAGCAGCACGGGCATAGCAGATGTGGCAGCCAACCTGGTGGTCTCCGCACGCAGGTCGTCGGTCGTTTCCGAGTAGTATCGAATGATCGTCTCTGGGATGCCCTCGTAAGAGAACTCCTGTGCAATGCGCACAACATCATCTTCAGCGATGGGTTGCACGACAACCGAGCCGGGTACATTATTCATCAGGAAACTACTCGACTCACCTGTGTACATGCGCCTCACGAAGCCCTCACCATCACCAAGCACTTCCGCACCGATCTGGGGCAGCATTCGCAGGGTAGCGATTTGTGCGATAGCAGTATCGCTCAAGGGTGACTGCAATCGGATGAAATGCGTCACACGGTCAGGGAAGTTTCCAGCCAGGTAGCTGCCGATTATGGAACCCCATTCGTGGGTCACCAAAGCAAAGCGCTCAATAGCAAGGACATCCATAAGCGCCACAAGTTCGGCTGCGACTGTTTCAGCGCTATAACTGCCGCTGTCAGGCGCATCGGTCAGCCCCAGTCCTTTGAGATCGACTGCAATTAAGCGGTATTTATCATCCAGCGCGGTCATGACATGATGCCAGCTGTACCAGGCACCGGGTATGCCATGCAGCAGCAAGACCGGCTGTCCTGTACCGCTTTCGACATGATGCCATGTGAAGCCTGCTGCTTCGGAGTAATAGTGCCTGAACGCAGTTTCACGGATAATCTCCGTTTGATCTGCCTGCCGTGTACGCAAAGTGCTTTCGGATAAGTTTCTTTGCAGCAGGAAGATGCTTATTGAACCAGCGGTGAGTACAACAAGGACGAGAATGATCCCAAGAGTGATACGACGCTTCATTGTTTTATGTCACCATGTAACAGACATGTGCTTTTCAGCAGACACGATTATCGCCTCTGCCATCTTGAGTGCCATTGCACCATCATGTCCCATGACCAGCGGTGCATGACCATTGCGGACAGCGGAGATGAAATGTTCGACTTCGTGAACGAAACCCGCGCGTAGTTCCCCTTGCACGCGCGGCATGAATGTAATATCAGGATAGAACATCTGCTGCTCAGGGCTGAGGTGGATGCCCTAGTTGAGCATTTCCAAGTCTAGTCTACCTTGCGATCCCTGCACGATCAACAATTGATCTGCGCCTGCAGGATGACTGTTGGGCAACACCTGTCAACTGGGGTTCTGCGTGTTCCAGCAAGGCAGACGCAGGCAAGACATGCAAGTCACGATCCCATGTGTTTTGTACGATCCGGTACACCGCAGATGCCGAAGGCGATGTTGGTGGCAGACGTGGGCTTGCCGACGCCTCCTTGTAAGTCAGGGGATTGTTCGGATAAGTTCCTGCTGTTCCCGCAGGATAAGACCCAATCCGAACATTGGGTCTCGCGTGAACCGTCAGCCTTTGGGCTGGCGGTTTTCGTTTTCCTGCCGGAAGTCCCTCTACCTTTACCGCCGCGTACCTGATGAGAGATGTCGTTCAGATATCGAACGGCGCGCGCAGTTCTAGCCTGACCTTCCCTGCCGGGTTGACGACAATCCGCTCGATCATCTGTTGTAACAGTTCTTGGCTCATGTTCAGAACGAGTGAAGGCGAACGAGAGCAGAGATGAAAGCAGGCGAAGTGGCTTTGAGATTGACGCGAAACTCATGAATAGCGACATAGCCATGCAGCTAGCCCTTGTGAACACCGCGAAAGGGACGCAGGAAATTGCGCAGTCCCGTCCACAGCCCTTCAAGGCTGTTGGTG
>Ga0224723_1000201_pt1 | contig 41283 bp, 35 predicted proteins | sample Balambano_FR2_Me_FD_161647 | JGI IMG/M metagenome (GOLD analysis project Ga0224723, IMG submission 161647) | Freshwater sediment microbial communities from Lake Towuti, South Sulawesi, Indonesia - Balambano_FR2_MetaG | ecosystem: Environmental > Aquatic > Freshwater > Lake > Sediment | place... | reverse complement strand
TTGCGGGTCGTTTCGCGCGCGCCCCTGCCATAGCTGGACACCGCCATAAAGTCAATCTCATGTGGGACGGTCACATGACGGGTGAGGTCAGTCAGGAACATCACGCCGCCTTTCAGGATACAGATCAGGAGCAGGCGCTGAGAGTCGGCATAGTCGAGCGAAATCTGCGCCCCGATCTCCGCGACGCGGCGGCGCAGCGTTTCTTCATCGATCAGGATTTCTTGCAGGTAATGGTCGTAAGACTTCAACAGCATCACACTCCTCGTGGCAGGCCGCATTATATAACGGCCCGCGTGAGCACGCGATACTGTCCCCGGAGGGGTACGTTTGTTATACTGCGTTAGTGAAACGCCGCTTTAGCGGAACAGCACCTGCACGGCCAGACGGCCCAGGAGCAGTTCATCGCCCTTGCGAATAAGCGTCGGGATGTTAGGGTCCAGCCGTTTGCCGCCCAGGAATGTGCCGTTGGTGCTTTCCAGGTCGGTGACAAACAGCCGATCATTTTCGATGTGCAAACGGGCGTGGCCGCGAGACACACCGCGATCCAGCGCGCCGTAGGGCGTCAGATCGACATCGGGGTGATAACGCGCATTCAGATCGGTGCGACCGAGGACGATCTCCGCCCCGTCGCCGGGAAGGACGATTCGCTCGACCATGCCACGGATGACCAGCAGCAGTTCGCGCTGCCCGCCGATCGACATCGTATCGTCAGATGATTTCATATGAGACGCACGCTTATTCGCTCCCGGCAGGATAGCAGTGTCGGGTTTTTCCGCGCTGTGATTGTTTCGATTCGATGACGTTCTGTCGTCGTAATCCATCGGCGTTATAACTCTCTGGGAACGCAGCGCATCACTTGCTGTACAGTGAGTATAGCATAACTTATTCGCCTGAGGCACGCATTCTTCAAACAACCCGTTTCGAGCGACACCTATGACCACACCTTTCATTTCTCATTCCCAACCCCGCGATGACGTGCGCGTCACGCTGCCGGATCGTTCGGTTCTCAGCGGCCCGATTGGGACGACCATCGGCGCGTTTTTCGCCGCCGCATTCCCGGCCGCCCCGCAGGCCGATCCGATCATCGCGGCAATCCATAATAACCAACTGCGCGAGCTGACGTACAGCGTCCGCCACGACGCCACGATTGAACCCGTGCTGCTCTCAACCAGCGATGGCGGGCGCATCTATCGGCGGTCGCTGGTCATGCTGCTGACAACGGCCGCTGACGAAATGTGGCCGGGCTGCCGCATCAGCGTGCGCTATTCAGTGGCGGACGGCGGCTTTTATTGTACGCGACTTGGCACAACACCCTTCACGCCGCAGGAACTGGAACAGCTTGAAGCGCATATGCGCCAGATCGTCGATGCCGACGCGCCGATCGTGAAGCGGGTCGTCCCGCTCGACGAAGCCATCGACCTCTTTGAGTCACGCCAGGAGCAGGATAAGCTGCGTCTGTTGGAACAGCGCACGCGCGATCACCTGACGCTGTATACCCTGCGCGGGCGCGATGACTATTATTATGGCTACATGGTCGCGTCTACCGGCCTGCTGCGCTACTTCCGGCTGATCTGGGTGCGCGATGGATTTATCCTCCAGTATCCGCGCCAGGAAGACCCGTCCCGCTTAAAGCCGATCCGCGCTTATGACAAACTCAGCCGGGTCTTCCGCCAGGCCGATGACTGGCTTCAGATGCTCGGCGTGGAAGATATGGGCCATCTGAACCGGATTATCCGCGATGGCCGCCACATTCAGGAACTGATCCTGGTCGCGGAAGCGCTGCATGAGCAGCACGTGGCAGAGATCGCCCAGGAGATCGTCCAGCGTTATCATGAAGGCGGCGTGCGGCTGGCGCTGATCGCCGGGCCTTCATCCTCCGGCAAAACGACCTTTGCCAAGCGCCTGGCGATCCAGTTGATCACCAATGGTCTGCGCCCGCTGATGCTGGAACTGGACAATTACTTTGTCGATCGGGATCTGACGCCGCGCGACGAAAAAGGCGAATATGATTTCGAGGCGCTCGGCGCGGTCAATGTGAAGCTGTTTAACGAACATCTGGTGCGGCTCTCTGCTGGTGAGGACGTCAATCTGCCGCGCTTCGACTTTATGGCCGGGAAAAGCGTCGCCGGGCGCACGGTGCGGCTGGAAGCGAACCAGATCGTGCTGGTGGAGGGCATCCACGGGCTGAACCCTCATCTGGTTTCCGATGTGCCGCGCAACCTGATCTTCCGTGTGTATGTCTCTGCTCTGACTCAGTTGAACATCGACAATCACAACCGCATCCCGACCACGGATGTGCGTCTGCTGCGGCGGATCGTGCGGGACACGCGCACTCGTGGGCACGACGCGGCCTCGACCCTGGGCCGCTGGGCCAGTGTGCGCCGTGGCGAGAAGATCAATATCTTCCCGTATCAGGAAAACGCCGACGCGATGTTTAATTCCGCGCTGGTTTACGAGGTGGCCGCGCTGCGCCCGCTGGTCGAGCCGCTGCTGCTGCAAGTGCCGCTGGGCACACCGGCGCACATCGAAGCCAAGCGGCTGCTATCCTTTCTGGGGTGGGTGCGGCCCCTGCCCACAGAGTATCAGCGGTTGATCCCGGATACGTCGCTGCTGCGCGAATTCGTCGGCGATTCCATTCTGGATGATTACAACCCCTACCGACCGGCGGATGATCTGCGCGACCTATAGAAAAGTTAAGAGATTGCAGTGGTTGAATCCAGTCAACCGATCTTAGAATAGGTTTATTCATGGTTTGATCATCGACCTCATGAGGCGCTGCTTCCTTTATGGCCTATAAACTCGCAATCGACTTCGGCACGACCAACAGTGTGATCGCTCAGTGGCAGGGGGATGAGGAAGAGGCGCTGATCGTGGCGCTGCCGGGGGCCAGCGACTCCGGCGCGGACGGGATGCCGTCTGTTGTTCCTTCGTTGCTCTATGTCAAAAACGGCTCGGACAACCAGATCGTCTACGGACAGGCGGTGCGCGATCAGGGGCTGGATGCCATGCGCGATAATCGGCTGTTCCGCAACTTCAAACGCGGGATCGTCGCTTCGCCCGCGCCGGAACCGCGCGCCATCGACGGCGTGCTGTGGGCGGATAAGGACGCTGGGCGGCAGTTCATCAGGCACATGATTGAAGCGCTGCCAGTAAAACCAGAAGCGATCGAACAACTGGTGCTGACCGCGCCGGTCGCCTCCTTTGAGGGTTATCTGGCGTGGCTGAATGATCTGATCGATGGGATCGCGCTGGATAAGATTCGGATCGTGGATGAATCGACGGCGGCGGCGCTCGGTTACGCGGTGACTAAACCCGGCGCGGTCGTGCTGGTGTTCGATTTCGGCGGCGGCACGCTCGATCTGTCGCTGGTGCAGCTCCCCGAAAGCCGGGACAAGACCGGCGGCATCCTGGCGCGGCTGCGCGGCGGCAAGGCCGGTCAGCATACGGCCAAAGTGATCGCCAAAGCGGGACGGATCATCGGCGGCAGCGATATTGATCAATGGCTGGTGGCCGATGTGCTGAAGCGCGCCGGGATCACCACGCAGGCCCTCGGCGCGGATTATGCCACCCTGCTGACGCTGTGCGAGAAGGCCAAGATCGCCCTGAGTACCGTCGATCAGGCTGAGATCACATTCAGCGCCGGCGGCAATATGCATACCGTCATGCTGAAGCGAGAGGAACTGGAAACCCTGCTGGAAGAAAACGGCTTTTACAGCGCGCTGCGCCGCGTGGTCGATAAGGTGATGCATGTGGCCCGGCAGCGGGGCATCTTCAAAGAGGACATCCATTACGTGCTGATGGTCGGCGGCACCTCGCTGATGCCATCGGTTCAGCGCACGCTGGCGCAGTATTTCACCGATATGGCGGTGCGCGCCGACAAACCCTTTACCGCCGTAGCGGAAGGCGCGCTGCAAGTGGCCGCCGGGTATGGCCTGGAAGATTATCTGATCCACAGCTACGGCCTGCGCCATCTCAACCCGGAAACCGGCGACCACGAGTATGACGAAGTGATCCCCATGGGCAGCCGCTACCCCGTGGAAACGCCGGTCGAAGTGATCCTCGGCGCAGCGCATCCCGATCAGAAGGAGATCGAGTTTGTGATCGGCGAGATCGACACCGAATCCGTGGCGATGGTCGAAGTCAAATATGAGGATGGTCAGGCCGTGTTTGTCGCGCAGGCATCGGATCAGCAGCAGCAGATCATCCCACTGAATGAAGCCGATGTGCTGAAGGCGCTGGCGAGGCTTGATCCGCCGGGTCAGCCGGGCGAGGATCGCTTCAAGGCCAGCTTCACGATCGATGATCGCCGCCAACTGCGTGTCACCGTGATCGACATGCTCAATAACAAACCCCTGCTCACCAACGTCGCGCTTGCCACCCTGCGATAGGAAAGGGCCACATCTGCTATGACCACTTCACAGATTACCGGACGCGAACCGCGCCTGGCCGCCGGGTATACCAAAAAAGGCGAACACCGCCTGTCGCTGCGGCGGCTGGGCACGATGCTGAATCTGCTGCCGCCGGATCGGGTATCGCTCGACGCACTGGCCGCCGCCGTGCAGAATGATGAATTTTTTGTGCGCTTTAATGCCGCCAGAATGCTGGCTAAGCGCGGCGATCGGGACGCGCGGCTCATCATCCAGCAGACGCTGGAAACTGGCGAAGCGCCTTCCCGCGCCAGTGTCGCCCGCCATCTCTACGGTTTCACATGGTTCGCCGCTGAAGCGCTGATCCGGCAGGCGATGAAGGACAGCGATTATCGGGTGCGTGAGGCGGCAGTTTACGCCCTGTGCGATCTGCGCGAACTGAACGCTTATCAACTGCTGGTCGATGTGCTGAAAAATGAGGACGATCAGGTGCGAGAGGCGGCGGCCTGGGGCCTGCGCGACTGTCAGGACTCGGCGGCTGTACCGGTGCTGGAGGTGGTGCTGGAAGCCAAAGACCCGGATGTGCGCGTCAAGGCGCTGGAAGCCCTGGGCGCCAATGACACCCCGGAAGCGATCCCGGTGGTGCGCAACGCCATGAATGATCCCGAACCGGATGTGAAATATGCCGCCGTGCTGAGCCTGCTGGAACTGGCGGGCGAACGCTGGCTGGACGAACTCTCTGGCATCATTGGCCGCACCAGCGGGGTAACGCTGCAACAAGTCCTGCGCGGCTTCTTTCACGCCACCAATTACCTCAAGATCGATGTCGGCAGGACCAAAGCCGCTGACCTGATGATCGACGCACTGGAGACCGCCCTGCTGGACGATATGCCGGAGGTGCGGCGCGCCGTGATCTGGCCCCTGGCGTGGATGCGCCACGAACGCACACCGATCATCCTGCGCAAGTCGTACAACCTGGAACAGAACAGCGACGTAAAAGCGGAGATTGTCCGAATCAGCAACAGCCTGATGGCGCAGAACGCAGGCGGGACCGCTGCCGAACGCGACGTGGCGGAGTTTATCCTCCACGATGCGCTCACGCACAGCGATGCGAAGGTTCAGGCGGCAGCGGTGGAAGTGCAGCAGAGCCGCGAACGCATCAAAGCCCCGGCAGCAGGCTGATCGCGCAAAATTGATGACCAGGCGTTAAGGATTTCATAATCCGCAGCGGGCAAAATGGCCGGATCAAATGCTGTAGCTCTGTGATAAGGACGAAGCCGACTTGAAAACTCTGATCTTGGCGACTCTGGCGCTGATCCTGCTGGCAATCCCGACCCTGGCGCAGACGGAATCGACCCGTGAGGCGCTGATCATCATGGAACATGGGGCCGTAGTGACTTCCGCCCAGTGGAACGCAGACGAAACACAGATCGCCACCGCGTCAGAAGATGGGTCTGCCGCGCTTTGGGATGCAGCCAGCGGCGAGTTGATCCGCCGCCTTGATCACGGCAGCCCGGTGCGTGGAGCGCAGTGGCAACGCGACGGCACACAGCTTTTAACCTGGACCGAAGATGGCCGTGTGCTGATCTGGGATGCGTCCAGCGGGACGATCATCACTGAGACCCGGCACGAAGGAAATGTTTACGGCGCGGCCTGGAACGGTGATGACACGCTGATCCTCTCGTGGTCGGGCGATGGCCTGGCGCGCATCTGCCCGGTTGAGGCCTGTGATGCAGAGGCACAGGATTTTGATCATGGCTCGGCGGTGTTGAGCGCGGCCTGGAACACGGACGAAAGCCATTTATTGACCTGGACGCTGGATAATCGCGCCCGGTCGTGGGACATCGCCAGCGGCGACCTGCTCCTTGACCTGCGATTTCCGGATATGTCGCTGGGGGCGCGCTGGTCGGCCGATGAAGATCGATTGTTGATCTGGAGCGCGGATGGCTCGGTGCGCCTGTGGGACACCGAAGCCAACACCGAATTACGGGAAATGGAACATCTCAGCTTCATTGATGGCGCGATCTGGAACGCGGATGAGAGCCGCGTCCTCTCCTGGGGCGGCGACGACGCGGCGCGGATATGGCAAGCGGAAACCGGCCAGCAGATGCTCGTTCTGAGCCATGAGGACTGGGTGAACGGGGCGATCTGGAACATCAGCGAAACACAAATCCTGTCGTGGTCGTTCAACTCTGCGACGCTGTGGAATCTGCGCGGTCAGCCGCTGGCCGTGTTCGGACATGACAGTCTGGTGAACGGCGGGGTCTGGAACGCCGACGAATCGAAAATTCTCACCTGGTCGTGGGATGGCACGGTGCGGGTGTGGCCCGCAGCGGAGTGATTGGTTGGAGGCAGCCGATGGCGCGATCGATCGGCTGCCTCAGATGGATTATCGCTGCTGCTGATGATGCGCCTGCAAGCTGCGCACCTTCAGCGGTTTTTCCTTCAGCGCGCGGATGCCCTGCACCGTTGCCATGGCTGCGCTCATGGTGGTGACGATCGGGATGCCGAGCAGATGCGCCGTGCCGCGAATCAGCCCGCCGTCGTCATGCGCCTGCCCGCCCAGCGGTGTGTTGATCACCAGATCGATTTTGTCCTCGCGCATCAGATCGACGATGTGCGGCGACCCTTCCGCCACTTTATTAACCGGCTGCACCGGCAGGCCGACCATTTCCAGCCAGCGCGCCGTGCCTTTGGTCGCCACCAGCGAGAAGCCCATCAGGTGCAGATCGCGCGCAATCTTGGCGACCGCCCCCTTGTCGAAGTCATTGACGCTGATGAAGGCTGTCCCGCTGGATGGCAGCGAAACGTTGGTCGCCATCTGCGCCTTGATAAAGGCATGGCCGAAGGTCGAGGCATGGCCCATCACCTCGCCGGTGGATCGCATTTCCGGCCCCAGGCGCGGATCGACGCCGGGGAACTTCTGGAACGGCAGGACGGCCTCCTTGACGAAAAACCCGTCAACGCGCGGTTCATGGGTGAAGCCGAGTTCGTCCAGGGACTTGCCTGCGGCGATCATGGCCGCGTAGCTTGCCAGCGGATGACCGGTCGCCTTGCTGACAAACGGCACGGTGCGGCTGGCGCGCGGGTTGACCTCCAGCACATAAACGACTTCGTCCTTGATGGCGAACTGGATGTTAAACAGCCCCTTTACGCCGAGCGCCCTGCCGATGCGCTGCGTGTATTCGCGGATGATCTCCAGGTGATAGGCGCTGATCTTGTAGGGCGGCAGCACACAGGCCGAGTCGCCGCTGTGGACGCCCGCCTCTTCAATGTGCTGCATAATGCCGCCGATCGTCACGCGCGCGCCGTCGCACAGGGCATCGACATCGACCTCAAAAGCGTCGTCCAGAAAGCGATCGATCAGCACCGGATGATCGCCCCAGCGGATGCGTTCATCCAGCCAATTACTCAATGCGCCTGAGTCAAACACGATCGCCATGCCGCGCCCACCCAACACATAGCTGGGGCGCACCAGCACCGGATAACCGACTTTCTCCGCCGCCGCCAGCGCTTCATCGCGGCTCAACGCCGTCGCCCCGGCGGGCTGGGGGATGTCCAGCGCTGTCATCAGGGCATTGAAGCGTTCGCGGTCTTCGGCCAGATCGATCGTATCGACCGATGTGCCCCAGATCGGCGCGCCAGCCTCGGCCAGGGCGCGGGCGATATTGAGCGGCGTCTGCCCGCCGAACTGCACCAGCACGCCATCCGGCTTTTCCACGTCGATGATGTTCAGCACATCTTCCGCCGTCAGCGGCTCGAAGTACAGCCGATCGGCGGTGTCGTAGTCGGTGCTGACCGTCTCCGGGTTGCAGTTGACCATGATCGTCTCATAACCGAGCGTTCTGAGCGCGAAACAGGCATGAACGCAGCAGTAATCAAACTCGATCCCCTGGCCGATGCGGTTCGGGCCGCCTCCCAGGATGATCACCTTGCGCCGTTCCGTTGGCAAAACCTCGCCGTCGTCTTCGTAGGTCGAATAGAGATAAGGCGTATGTGCCTCGAACTCCGCCGCGCAGGTATCCACGCGATAAAAATCAGCGATCACGCCCAGGGCTTTACGCCGGGCACGCGCATCCGGCTCGCGGACACCATACCATCCCGCGATCTGAACATCGCTGAAACCGTTGCGCTTGAAGCGCAAAAAAGCCTCTGGCGTCAGGTCGGTTAACGCGGGATGATCGCGCCGGACGGAGTCCTGAAGCCGCATGAGATCGACCATCTGCTGCACGAACCACGGATCGAAGCGCGTCGTCTCAACAACCTCATCCAGAGAAATCCCTTCGTGCAGCGCAGAGGCGACCTGAAATAAACGCTGCGCCGTGGGCACTTTGAGGGCCGTCGGGTGGACATTTTGCAGCCGCCCGCCAAACCCGCTGATGCCAATATCCAGCGAGCGGATCGCCTTTTGCAGCGCCTCGTTGAAGGTGCGGCCGATCGCCATCACCTCGCCGACGGCCTTCATCTGCGGGCCGAGGACACCATCAACCCCGGCGAACTTGTCGAAATCCCAGCGCGGAATCTTGACCACGACGTAATCAAGCGACGGCTCGAAGCTGGCAGGCGTCACTTTGGTGATGTCGTTCGGAATTTCGTCGAGCGTAAAGCCGACCGCCACCAGCGCCGCGATCTTGGCGATCGGGAAGCCGGTCGCCTTGCTTGCCAACGCCGAGGATCGGGACACGCGCGGATTCATCTCGATGATGTACACCTCGCCGTCGTCCGGGCCAATGGCGAACTGCACATTTGCGCCGCCGGTCGCCAGACCCACGCGGTCGAAGATCATTCGCGCCATGTCGCGCAGTCGCTGGAGTTCCTTATCGGTCAGCGTTTGGGCGGGGGCGACGGTAATGCTGTCGCCGGTATGGACGCCCATCGGATCAAGGTTTTCAATGGCGCACACCACCACAAAATTGGCAAGGCGATCGCGCATGACCTCCAGCTCATATTCCTTCCAGCCCAGCAGCGACATATCGATCAGCACCTGACCAACCGGGCTTTGCTTGATGCCGTTGCGGGCGATCTCCCGTAATCCGGCCTCGTCATAGGCCACACCGCCGCCGCTGCCACCGAGCGTATAAGACGGGCGCACCAGCACCGGATAGCCGATCTGTTCCGCCGCGCGCAGGGCGTCATCCACCGTGGAAACCACCTCGCTGGGCGGGCACTTCAGGCCGATCTCGGCCATCGCATCCTTAAACAACTGTCGATCCTCGGCCAGTTGGATGCTGGTCATGCTCGCGCCGATCAATTCGACGTTGTGCTTTGCCAGCACACCGCGATCCTGAAGCGCCAGCGCCAGATTAAGCGCGGTCTGCCCGCCGACCGTCGGCAGCAGCGCATCCGGGCGCTCGATCTCGATGATCTGTTCGAGAATGTCCGGCGTCAGCGGCTCGACATACGTCGCATCCGCAAATTCGGGATCGGTCATGATCGTGGCCGGGTTGCTGTTGACCAGCACGATCCGGTAGCCCTGCGCGCGCAGCACTTTACAGGCCTGTACACCGGAATAATCAAATTCGGACGCCTGGCCGATCACAATCGGGCCGGAGCCGATCACCATGAGGGTTCTGAGGTCTGTTCGTTTTGGCATAGCTCAACATTGGTTAATTGCGGACGCTAATCCGTACCCGATAATTCGATCCCGTCAATACCCTCGTGCGGCGACGACTCGCGCCCGTCAAAGCGCACGCGCATGACGACATCCGCAGCGATCTGAGACAGGCACGCCAGCGCGATCAGCAGCATGATCACGATCTCGTCCAGGTTGCCGCCGAACAGACCAAGCGCGAGTACCGTAAGCGCCGCGCCGACACGCAGAACAAAATCGACCTGGCTTTTGCGTTCACCGCCGCGTTCGATCGTCGCCAGTTCAATGATGCCGAGGGCAAGCCAGGCTGCGGCGGTCGAAAGCGCGATCAGCAGGCGGTAATTTTCCGGCAGCGGCGCATCCGGCTCCAGCGTGATCAGCTTGTACATCCCGACACCGACCGCCGCGACCGCCCCCTGGAAAAACAAATGCGCAAATAACCACACCTGCGCTGCGCGTGTGCCGCCGCGCACCACCGCTTCTGCCACATTGTCAAAGTAAATCCACCACAGCGCGCCAATGATCAGCAGGCTGGGAAAATTGGCGATCAATGTCGCCAGGTCGATCGGCTCCCCGGCCAGCCCGCCGATGATCTTAAGGAAAGACTCCCCCATCACAATGATCGTCAGCAGGCCGAATCGCTCCGGCAGGTGATGCGGGCTGGGGGGAAGCTGCGCCTGAAGCCGGCGTGACCGGCGGGAAAGCGGCATGTACAGATCGATCGCGATCGCCAGCGCCCACAGGCCAAACCGTGCCGGGGATGGGATCAAGACCGAAACCGCCCACAGCGCGGCGGCGGTCGAGAAAAAAGGCAGATAACGGGTGATCAGTTCACGCGCTTCCGGGATAAAGTATTGCGCGCGCAGATACATCACGATCAGGATCGCCCGGTTGGCTGCATAGGCCAGCGCGAAGCCTGCCGCGCCTTCGCCCAGGCCGTCGTATACAAACAGCGCCATCGTGCCGACCGTGTAAATCTGTAAAAAGACCAGCACACGATGGAGCATATCGTCGGAGTCGAACCGGTTATCGTAAAACGTCGTGCCGACCCACGACCACCAGATCGGGATAAACAGCACAAAGTAGGAGAACGCGCCTGACCAGCTTACGTCATCGCTGAGATGGTCGCCAAGCTGCACGATGGTCGCCACGTAGACCAGATCGTAAAACAGTTCCAGCCAGGTCGCCTTGCGATGTTCTTCCGCCGGGCCGCGATGCAGACGCGGGGGCGCAAACAGGTTTGCCGTCATCAACGAGCCTCCGCCACATTGGCTGAATGGTCTGTACCGGACAAGCGCCGACCGCCAGGCCGGGATCAGCCGCCGCCGCTGGCGACCCGGCTCCTGACTCGTTCGACAAATTCATCGAACAGATAAAGCGAGTCGTGCGGGCCGGGCGCGGCTTCCGGGTGATACTGCACGCTGAATGCGCCCAGTTCAAGATGACGGATGCCTTCGATCGTATCGTCGTTCAGGTTAATGTGCGTCACCTCTGCCCCGCGCAGTTCGCTGCCGGGCGACACCGCGAAGCCGTGATTGTGCGCGCTGATCTCCACCACGCCCGTCAGCAGATTCTTCACTGGCTGGTTGCCGCCGCGATGACCGAAGCGCATTTTTTCCGTGCGCCCGCCCAGCGCCAGGCCGAGGATCTGATGCCCCAGGCAGATGCCGAAGATCGGCACTTTGCCGAGCAGGTTTTGCACGTTGTGGATGGCATACGTCACCGCCGCCGGGTCGCCGGGGCCGTTGCTCACAAACACACCGGAGGGGTTCAGCGCCAGCACATCCTCGGCGGAAGTGTGCGCAGGAATCACCTTCACGCGCAGCCCACGGTCAGTCATCATGCGCAGGATATTGCGCTTGATGCCCATATCATAGGCAACGATCAAAGGCCCGGCGGACTCTGCGAAGCGGGTCTGATACCACTGCGGATCGCTGCGTTCGCCCCAATTATACGGTTCCGCACAGGTGACTTCATCGACCAGATTCCAGCCGGACATATCGGGCGACCGGCGTGCCAGGTCGATCAGCGCGGCGGGTTCATGGGCGGCTTCACCGTGTGCGATCGCGGCGCGCATAACGCCCTTTTGGCGGATATGCCGCACCAGCGCGCGTGTGGCGACTTCCGACAGGCCGATCACGCCCTGTGATCTAAGATAACCGTCGAGGTCGCCGTGATTGCGCCAGTTACTCACGATTGGGCTGAGTGAGCGCACCACAAACCCGGCCACCCAGACCCGTTCAGACTCGACATCATCGGGATTCACGCCGGTGTTGCCCACATGCGGAACGGTCATCGTGACGATCTGACGGTGGTAGGATGGATCGGTCAGAATTTCCTGATAGCCGGTCATCGAGGTGTTGAAAACCAGCTCACCGGTCTGAACGCCCTGCGCGCCAAAGCCCGCTCCCGCGAATGTTCGTCCGTCTTCAAGCGCCAGCAGGCCATCCATGATCACTAACTCCGGTAATGCCCGTTGATCGAAACGTAATCGTGGCTCAGGTCGCATGTCCACACCGTAGCCCAGCCGTCACCCTGACCGCATGTCAGCAGGATAAAGATCGTCGCTCCCTTGAAGATGGCGGTCGCGTGTTCCTCGCTGTAGGCGGTTGGCACGCCGCCCCGCACCAGCGTCAGCGCATCGCCGGAGAGATCGGCCACATCCTCACGGGGGGCGATCAACAGCGTCAGCCGGGAAGGATCGAGCGGCACACCGGCCCGCCCCGCCGCCGCCAGGATTCGGCCCCAGTTGGCGTCGCCGCCGTAAAACGCGGTTTTGACCAGCGGCGAAGTGGCGATCGCGTCTGCGATTTTGCGTGCGTCCGCATCGTCTGGCGCGCCGTGAACGCTGATGGCGATGAATTTGGTCGCGCCCTCGCCATCGCGCACAATGTCCTTCGCCAGCTTGGTGCTGACGGTCGTCAGCGCCTTCTGGAACGTCCGCAGATCATCCGGCGACTCAATGACCACGCCGCTGGCCCCGTTCGCCAGCAGCAGCGCTGTATCGTTGGTACTCATATCGCCATCGACCGTGATCCGGTTAAGGCTGACCTGCGCCGCCATCGTCAGCGCGCCATGAGCCTGTTCCGGCGTCAGCCCGGCGTCGGTCACGATCACCGCCAGCATGGTCGCCATATTGGGGGCGATCATGCCCGCGCCCTTGCTGATGCCGGCGATGCGGCAGGTCTGGCCGCTGCTGAGGGTCACTTCCGTAAACGCCATTTTTGGCCGGGTGTCGGTGGTCATGATGGCGTTGGCCGCTGCCTCCCATTGATCCGTGCCCAACTGCGCCGCCGCGTAGTCAGCGCCGCGTTCGATCGCGTCCATCGGCAGGTGCGTGCCGATCACACCCGTGGAAAGCACCAGCACCTGCGTCTCCAGCACGCCAAGACGAGCCGCCGTCAGCCGGGCCATCTCGATCGCGTTATCCAGACCGCGCTGTCCGGTGCAGGCGTTGGCACAGCCGGTGTTGACGGCCACAGCGCGGATATGCGCCGGGTCAGCCGCCAGGCGCTCCATGTCGAGCAGTACGGGGGCCGCCTTGACGTAATTGGTCGTAAAGACGCCCGCCGCCGAACAGGGACGATCACTGACGATCAGCGCAAAATCGAGCCGGTTATCTTTTTTCAGCCCGGCATGAACGCCGGCTACGCTAAAGCCCTGCACAGACTCAATGACAGGCAGCACATCGCTCACGGCATCTGCTCCGCGAAGATTGCCGTCAGCCGTTCGACCAGCACATCGACCTGGGCCTCTTCCACAATCAGCGGCGGCACGAAGCGCAGCACGTTCGGCCCGGCGTTGACGAGCAGCAGACCGTGCCTGTAACCCGCCTCGACCAGCGCCGTGGTATCGATCGACAGTTCCATGCCGACCATCAGGCCGCGACCGCGCACCTCCCTGATCAGCGGGCTGTTGATCTCCTGCAAGCGATCCAGCAGATACGCGCCCACGCGGTTGATCTGATCGAGAAAAGCCGCAGCACTGACGCGCGCGAACACTTCCTTCGCAGCGGCAGTCACCAGCGGACCGCCGGAAAACGTCGAGCCATGTTCGCCGGGGTGCATAGCAGAGGCGACACGCTCCGTCAGCAGGATCGCGCCGATTGGCAGGCCGCCGGCCAGCGGTTTCGCCAGCGTCAGAATATCCGGAATTACGCCGCTGTGTTCATAGGCGAACAGTTCGCCGGTTCGCCCCACACCGCACTGCACCTCGTCGAAGATCAGGACGGCGTTATGTTCGTCGCACAGCGCGCGCAAACCCTGTAAGAATAGCGTATCTGCCACATGGATCCCGCCTTCACCCTGGACTGGCTCAACGATCACGGCGGCCGTGTTGGGGCCGATCGCGGTGCGGGCACTTTCCAGATCGTTGAATCCGGCCACCTGTATACCGGGGAGAAGCGGCTGGAACGGCTTCTGATACTTTTCGCGCGGAGTCAGCGAGAGCGACCCCATCGTGCGGCCATGAAACGCGCCGGTGAACGTGACAATCTCGGTTTTATCGGTGTGACCACCCTCATAGGCCAGTTTGCGCGCGAATTTGATCGCGCCTTCGTTGGCTTCTGTGCCGCTGTTGGTAAAAAATACGCGATCCGCAAAAGATTTCTCGCACAGCATGGCCGCGAGTTCAATGTGCGGCGCGGTGTGATACAGGTTCGAGGTGTGGATCAAGCCGGTGGCAAGCTGTTGGTTGAGCGCGCGGGCAAGCCCGGCGTCCCCATACCCCAGCGCGTTGACTGCGATCCCGGCGACCCAGTCCAGATAGGCGTTGCCCTCGCTGTCGTACAGGTTCATGCCCTCGCCGTGTACGATCACAAACGGCGGGCGCTTATAAACCTGCGCCACGTGCGCCGCTTCTAACTCCATCAATTGATCCGTCCAGTTCATGGTCGTCAACATTGCGCGATCTGCTCCTTTTACACCCTCACGTAAGGTCGCGTTCATCCGGCAGGGACAAAGATCGTCCCGCCGTGAGTCTTTAATCCGGTCAGATTGGTGATCGCCACCTGAGGGACACCAGCCCCAAGTGTTTCCAGCGCGGTGCGCACTTTGGGGATCATGCCGCCGAAGATCGTCCCGTCGCTGAGCCACGCTTCCGCCTGCGTCTGCGAGAGGGTCGCCACCCGCTGATCGTTCACCAGCACGCCTTCCACATTGGTGAGGAACACGATCCGCGCCGCGCCGACCGCCGCCGCCACCGCGCCCGCCACCATATCGGCATTGACGTTCAGATTGCTGCCCTCGCCCAGACACACCGGCGCGATCACCGGGACGATGCGCTGATCCAGCCATCCGCGCAGCACATCGGCCCGCACCTGGCTGACCACACCGGTAAATTCCATCTCTGGCGCAAGCGGGCGCGCGCGGATCAGACCGCGATCCACACCGCTGACGCCCAGCGCATCGACGCCTACGTCCACAAGATACCGCACCAGCCGCTTATTGACCAACCCGGACAGCACCATTTCAACGACCTGTAACGAGGGCGCATCGGTCATGCGCAGGCCATCGACATAACGCGGTGTGATGCCCATCACGGTCTGAAGCTCGCTGATCTCCGCGCCGCCGCCGTGGACGAGGATCACCGGCTGATCGAGCGATTTGACTGCCTGCGCCAGATCAGTCAGAAAGGCCGCGTCGCCGATCTCATGCCCGCCAATCTTGATCAGAACAGGCGCGGCAATCATAGCAGCCCCATCGTCTCTGGCAGGCCGAACATCAGGTTGAAGCCCTGCACCGCCTGGCTGGACGCGCCCTTGCGCAGATTATCGGTCACGCTGGTGATGTGCAGGTGGCCGGGCAGCGCCGGGGTCAGGCTGATGGCGCAGTGATTCTGGCGCACGACATGACGCAGCGTGGCCTGTTCGCCAGCGGGCAGCACATCGATCAGCGGCTCCTGCTGATAAGTCTCCTCATAGAGCGCCTGCGCCTCAGTGCTGTCAAAACCAGGTTTCAGGGTCACATAGAGGCTCGCCATCAGGCCACGATCGGTGGGGAGCAGATGCGGCGTGAAGATCAGCGGGCCAGCGCTGGCGTTGATCTTGGCGATCTCCTGCTCGATCTCGCCGACGTGCCGGTGCGCCCGGCCAGGATTATAGGGCGAGAAATTGCCGAAGACCTCGACAAAATGCGTGTTTGATTTTGGTTCTCGCCCCGCGCCGGATACGCCCGATTTGGCATCAACGATGATGGGCGTGCCGTGGGCGATCACATCGGCGCGTAGCAATGGATACAGCCCCAGCAGCGTTGTGGTCGGATAGCAGCCCGGCGCAGCGACCAGCTTCGCGTCGATCAGCGCGGCGCGGTTGATCTCCGGCAGGCCATAAGGAACCGGCAGCAGTTCCGGGTTCGGATGCGGCGTTTGGTACCACTGCTCATAGCGCTCCGGGGTGTTCAGGCGCAGATCGGCGGAGAGATCGACGACGCGGACTCCTTTTTGCAGCGCGGCGGCGGCCACCGGGGCCGATGCCTTGTGCGGCAGCGCCAGAAAGACCGCGTCCACCGCCCCCAGGTCGGCCTCTTCGGACGCGATATAGCGCAGATCACAACCCGGCACGCGATCGCCGGTGTAGGTATTTGAGGTCGCAAAGGTAAGAGCCACCTGGGGATGGCACGTCAGTATTTCGACCAGATCGAGGCCCGCATAACCGGCGGCCCCATATACCCCCACACGAACTCGTCCGTTTCCTGTTTCGGCCATTGCAGCTCCCATATAACAAAAAACCCTGACCGCACATGCAGGTCAGGGATGCTCGTGTCCTGGTCTGGCGTCACATCATGTTCAGCAACCCGCCAAAAGCATTCCTCTGACCTGTGCGGTCAGGGGGCGACGGCTGCGGCGGAGTGACGTGGTTGCGATCATCATATTGCGGCGTCGTTCGTGAATTTGCCCACACTTGCAATTATAACGATAGCGATCCGGCGCGTAAATACCAGCGATTTCGTGCATTCTGTCAGGATTTTTGTGCAGCCTGCACAGGTTCACGTTCAGATTTTGTCAGAGGCGTGTCTCGGAAGTTTCACGCTTGCTTGACGATCCGGCGGCCAGACTGTAGTATGCTGAGAAATCTGCAATGCAAAGATGCTTCCATGATCGAAGTCAAGAATCTGACGAAGCAGTACGGTTCGCACATCGCCCTCAACAATGTTTCCTTCAAGGCGCATGAAGGCGAAATCCTCGGTTTACTCGGTCCCAACGGCGCAGGTAAAACCACCACCATGCGCATTCTGACCGGCTTTATGCCACCCAGCGAAGGTTCAGCAATCGTGGCCGGCTATGACGTGATGCACGACTCGCTGCGCGTCCGCCAGCAGGTCGGTTATCTGCCGGAGCGCGTGCCGCTCTACCCGGATATGACGGTTGAATCGTATCTGGCCTTCTGGGCCAGGCTGCGCGGGCTTAAGCGTCCGCAGCCGCGCGTGAAAGCGGTGCTGGAACAGGTCAATCTGCTGGATCGGCGCAAGTCATTGATCCGCAGCCTCTCCAAAGGGATGAAACAGCGGTTGGGACTGGCGCAGGCGCTCGTCCATGAGCCGAAAGTGATTATCCTGGACGAACCGACCATCGGCATCGACCCGCAGCAGGTGATCGAAGTACGCGAGAGCGTGCGCGCGCTGGCAAAAGATCACACGGTGCTGTTCAGCACGCACATCCTTTCTGAGGCGGAACAGGTCTGCGACCGGGTGGTGATCCTGAACAAGGGTTATGTGGTGGCGCATGGCAAGCCAGAGGCGCTGCGCCAGCAGTTGGATACGGGCGGGCATATCTACGTACAGTTCACTGGCGCGAGCGAAGGCCAGATCAGAAAGATGCTGGACAAATCGCCGGCCGTCGCGTCTTACCAGAAACAGGCCGCCGGTTACGATGTGCGCGGTCAGCGCGGCGTCGATGTGCGGGAAGCGGTGTACGAACAGGCGGCCAAAGCCGGGATCAGGATCGTGGAGCTGAGGCCGGTGGCGATGACGCTGGAGGATATTTTCCTTGATCTGGTGGGCAGGGAAGAGTAACCATGCGCGGGACGTGGACCGTTTTCCAGAAGGAAGTAGCCCAGTATTTTGCCTCGCCGATCGCCTATCTGATCGCGTTCGCGTTTCTGCTGCTGACTGCGCTGTGGTTCAATCGCGACCTGACCGTCAGCGCCGGGCAGCGCATCCCAGCGGATGCGGCCATCATCCCCAATCAGCTTGCCCTGCTGCTGATCTTCATCGCGCCGCTGCTGACCATGCGCCTGCTGGCGGAGGAAAGCCGCGAAGGCACGCTTGAGCTGCTGATGACCGCGCCTGTGTCTGATGTCGCTATCGTGATCGGCAAGTTTATGGGCGCATGGTTTTATTATTCAGTGCTGCTGGGCATCACCGTCGTGTATCAGATACTGCTATCCGGCGTAACGAACCCGGATCCGGGCGTGGCGATCGCGGCGCATCTGGGAATCTGGCTCTATGGAGGCGCGGCGCTGGGGATTGGGCTGATGTTTTCCGCCATGACGGAAAATCAGATCGTGGCGGCGTTTCTGGGTGTTTCTGCGCTGCTGCTGCTGTATCAGGCTAACGCTGCCGGGCAGATTGTCGCCAGTTTTGAACTTGCTAACTTCCTGCGCACTCTGAGCTTTCCCGGCCACTTTGAGTCATCGTTTGCGTTCGGGCTGGTGCGCGGCGAGGATATCGTCTATTACGCTGGTATTATGGTGCTGGCGCTCTTTATCGCGGTGCAGGTTGTACAGTCGCGCAGGTGGCGTTAATGCGTCGAGAGTCTCCTATTGTCGTGACGAGAAGCAGCATCGGGCAGGCGGCGGGATTGGCGGGTTTCGCGGCGCTGATCGCGGCGGTGCTGGCGATGGTCTGGGCCGGGGAACTGAACACCACGGCCAGCATCGCCCTGGCGCTGGCGGCGCTCGGCATCGCTGCATGGTTCGTGATCTCCCCTCAGGAGGCGATCGGCGCGCTGACCGGCAGGCAGGCGCAGTACGGAAGTTTCGCCGTCTTCGCCACGCTGATCATGGCAGGGATCGTGGCCCTGGTCTACACACTGACCGCGCGCGCCGTGCTGACCGTGGATATGACCCAGAGCAGCAGCTTTACCCTGAGCCAGACCACGCTCGATCTGCTGGCTGATGTCCGGCGTCCAATGCAGATCACCGGCTTCTATGGATCGCGGCAGGCGGCCCTGCGCGAGGTGGATGATCAGATATTCCGGCTTTATGAAGATGCCACCGACGGCCTGATCACGCGCTTATATGTGGACCCGGTCGCGTCGCCAGGGGTGGCGGCCAGCTTCGGCGCTCAGGAAGGGGATGTCTTCATCTCGTTCCTCAGCATCACCGGCGAGGTCGATATGAGCCAGACGCTGCCGGTGATCCGCAGCACACGCCAGGAACGCGATCTGACCGAGGCCATATCGCGCCTGATCATCGGCGGCCAGTTCGTGATCTACTTCGATGTGAGCCTGGGCGGGCTGGACATCACCGATAACACGGCGCGCGGGCTTTCCAGAGCCAACAACCTGATCCAGCAGTACGGGCTGGTGACACAGCCGATCGATCTGATCGAACTGGCCCAGACCAATACCCCCATCCCCGATACTGCCTCGACCGTCATCCTGGCCGGGCCAGCGATCGACCCGCCTGAATCGGTGATTGTGCTGATCGAAGACTACACCCAGCGCGGCGGCACGCTGTTTATCATGGCCGATGTGCAGACCGAATTCATGACGGCGGACAGCCCGTTTAATGAGTATCTGTGGAACCGATATGGGCTGCGGATGCTGGACGCGGTGGTAGTGGATGATCTGGCAAACGGCGGCACACCCGTCGACATCGTCAGCGCGGCGATCTTCGACACCGAGATCACCGCCAGCCTCGATCCAGCCACCGATGAAGACTTGGCAACGCAGTTCCGGCTGGCGCGCCCGATCCAGGTCAACACCGATCCTCCGGTTCCCAACGGCAGCGCGATCACGTCTTCCCAGTTGAGCTACGGCGAGACCAATGTCGAGGCGGTGCTGACCCAGGATGAATACGCGCCCGACGGCGAGACCGACCTCCCTGGCCCGCTGACGACCGTTGCCTACGCTTACGATGAAGGAGACGGTTCGCGGGTGCTGCTGGTGGGCGACAGCGATTTTGTCACCAACGGACAGATCGACATCCGCCAGGGCAATGCCCTGCTGTTCTTCGATGGTCTTGGTTGGCTGACTGGCTTCAGCGAGCGGATCACATTCGGGTCGCAGGCGATGGCGGTCGGCGCGCCGGTCGTGTTCGTCAGCCCGGCACAGCTTGACCAGATCGCGTTTGTCACGACAGTGCTGATGCCCGGTGCGGCGCTGGTACTGGGCGCGGTGGTCTGGTGGCGGCGGATGAGACGATGAAGCGCAGACCCGGATTACTGCTCATTCTGCTGGCTATTTTTATCGTCCTGGCCGCGATCGTCTGGCTGCAAGGGCCGCAGCGGCAGCCCACTGTCAGCCAACGGATCAGCGCCACGAACCAGTCGATCTTCAGCCAGTTCCCGCGTGTCTATCCCGACCTGACGGAAGCGGAACTCCAGGCCATCCAGATCGAAGTGCCCAGCACCGGTCAGTCGTTCACTATCGCGCGCGATGATCAGCGCCGCTGGATCGCGCCGGGCTATGAAGGCGCGCTTGACCCCGAAGCGGCGATCGTGATCCCACGCACGATCCAGTATCTGATCTACACCAGCACCGTACCCTATCCTGAAAACGGAGATCTGCGGCAGTATGGCTTGGCCCCCGTACCGATAGTGCTGATCTCCTTTATCACGATCAACGGCGAGCAGCATGTGATTGCAACAGGCTACGATGTTGCGCCGGGATACATCGACTTCTACGCCCTGGTGGACAGCCGGGAAGAAATCTATCTGCTCCAGCGCAGCCCGATCGATCAGATCACCAGTTACCTGGAAAACCCGCCCATAGTGCCGTGAAACAAATTGGACATAACGCCAAGTTGCAAACTGCTTGACAAGAATCAAACATGGCGTTAACGTATATAGGATCGCCCTTTGTTGAGGCGATTTTTGTTCGCTATTCTCCCCGTCCCCAGAGGCGGGGTTTGTCGGCTATCGGAAGTGTGTTTCCGATTAATAAACCGATAGAAAAGTCGTCAGTGGCGCTTAACTGCGCCATAATGTTCCTAACGGAGAGAGGATAAGGAGTCCGCCCTGCTATCTCATAGCAGGGTTTGACGTGTGTGAACTATGGCAGCCATAATCTCGATGGGACAACGTGAGGAATTGCAAACGCAACTGGTCAACCGGGCGCGTGAGCAGGGTGCGATCAGCTACGACGAAATCCTGGAAGTTTTCCCAGATGTCGAACGCGACGTGAATCTGCTGGACGACCTGATGGATGGCTTGTTGGATGCTGGCGTTGAAGTGACCTCAGCGGAGCGCACCGCAAACGCCGATCTGCCGGACGAGGCCGAGTCGATTGATGCGGGCTTCGAGGATGAGCCGGACATGGCGTCCGCTCATCGTTACCAGTTGAGCGATGCCGATCTCGTTGAAGACGCCGGCTACCAACAGGCGCTGGACACTGACGATGTAGTCGGTCTGTATCTTAAGGAAGCAGGCCGTGTTCCGCTGCTGACCGCTGAGGAAGAAGTGGCGCTTGCCAAGCGGATGGAGCGCGCGGCCCTGGCCCGTCAGAAGCTGGAAAAGGTCGGCACGACGCTTCCACCGGATGATCGTTACACGCTGGAAGAGATCATCTATGACGGTGAACTGGCCCAGGAACATCTGATCCGCGCCAACGCGCGCCTGGTGATCAGCGTGGCGAAAAAGTACATCGGGCGGGGTGTCCCGTTCCTTGATCTGATCCAGGAAGGCAATATCGGGTTGATCCGCGCTACCAACAAGTTCGAGTATCATCGCGGGCACAAGTTCAGCACCTATGCAACCTGGTGGATTCGCCAGGCGGTCAGCCGAGCGGTGGCCGATCAGGGCCGCACGATCCGTGTGCCGGTGCATATGGGCGATCAATTGAACCGGATGCGCCGCGTTCAGCTTCAGCTTTTGCAGGAACTGGGCCGCGAACCGTCGATCGATGAGCTGGCTGTGGGCATGGAGACGACCCCGGACAAGGTGGAAACCCTGCTGGAGATCGCCCGCCGCCCGGTCAGCCTGGAAACACCGATCGACGAAGAAGGCGACTCGACCTTTGGCGATTTCGTCGAGGATGTGACCAGCCCGGCTCCGGCGGAAGAGGTGGCGACCCATCTGCTGCACGAACAGCTTCAGCAGGCGCTCGATCGTCTGCCCGCGCGCGAGGCGCAGATCCTCCGCCTGCGTTACGGCCTGGAAGATGGCCGTGTCTACACGCTGGAAGAGGTCGGGCAGACCATCGGTGTGACCCGTGAGCGCGTCCGTCAGCTTGAGGCGCAGGCGCTTAACCGTCTGCGGCAGTCATCGGCGCATATCATCCTGCGCGATTATCTGTACGAGGAATAGCCGATTTGGGCGCTCGTACCGGCACGACCCAAAGCGCCAGCGGCCCGTGGCTGTGGCCGTTGGTGCTGGTCATCGCTGGCTTTCTTCTGCTGCTCGATAATTTTCTGCTGCTGGGCGATTTTAACGCCGCTGCCCTGCTGCCGTTGCTGCTGGTGATCGCCGGGGCACAGATTTTGCTGCGCGGCGATCTTGTGCCCAGCGCGGAAGCCCGGCGTTTCGGCATCACGCGCGGCAGTGTCGAGTCGGCCACGCTGGAGATCAGCAGCGGCGAGATCGATATGGATGTGCGCGCGCTTCAGGAAGACTGGACGCTCCAGAACGGCCAGCCCGCACTCATCGCCGGTCAGTTCGCCGCCGATACCCGTCCTCAGCTCAGGATGAAGGACAATTACGCCCATCTGCGCCTGGATCGGGCCGCGACACCGTGGCTGTCGATGGCCGACTGGAAGATCGGTGTCGCGCGCGATCTGCCGTGGCAGATCATCGCCAGCGCGTATCTTGGTCAGATCAGCCTCGATCTGTCTGGCCTGATCGTTCATGACGTCATCGCGGCCACCGGCCTGTCGGAAATCCGGTTTGTGTGCCCCAGAGAGGCGTTAGGGACAATCGCGCTGCGTTCTTCGGTGGGCAACATCCACGTGCTGACGCCGCCCGGCTGCCACGCCCGGATCGAGGTCAGGCCGGCGCGCCTGTTCACCGTCCACGCTGACCCCCGCCGCTACGAAAACCCCGAACTGGGCCTCTTTATCGCACGCGATCCCAATGAAGACGCGCCGATCGTCACGATTCAGGTCAGCGGGACTTTCGGCGACGCCTATCTGGCGTAGCGGATCTCCAGGCGGTCATGACCAGCGCCACGGGATTTGTCATCCGCGACGGGCTTGAGGTAGACATCGCCGCCTGTCTGAGCCTCGATCTCAGCTATGAGACCGACACAGTATGGCAGGTGACGATCCGCCAGGAAGTCGGCCTGCGCCAGGTTATGTTCAGGACCGAACGTCTGCCCCGGCCAATGCAGGTCGAACAGGCGCCAGATGATGCTCGCCTTCGCCGCACCCTTTCCGACAGCGATTGTTTCCTGGTGGCCGCCACACGTGACCATCATACCCTCCTCGGCTACCTATTGATGAGCCGCGAGCGATCGCGCCCGTTTGCCCTGATCCGAGAGCTGGGCGTCAGCCAGCCTTATCGCCGCCGCAAAATCGGCACACGGTTGGTGCGAGCCGCGAAAACCTGGGCGCAGGAAAACGGCCTAGAGCAACTGATGCTGGAAACGCACACTAAAAATTACCCGGCCATTCAGTTTGCGCAATCCTGCGGCCTGAATTTCTGTGGGTTCAATGATCAGTATTTTCAAAATCAGGACATTGCAGTATTTTTCTCGCAAAGCCTTCGTTAACCCTGGCGTTGTGATGTTCGCAGCGCGCCCGCCCCGTCGAAAGCAGCCAGAGCCGTGACCGATTTTCTCCGCCCCCTCCTTGATCTGAGTAACGAAACGCTGAACGCCGCCATCGTCGTGATCGCCGCCTCGATGCTGCTGTACAACCTGTCCCACAACCGCAAGGATCGTGTGGCACGTACATCGGGCGCGCTGCTGGCCTGCGTTACTGTGGTTTACGCCTGCGAGGTGCTGATCGCGCTTGATCCGACCCTCGACACGTGGGCAAATTTGCTGCGTTTGCAGTGGTTGGGGGTCGCTTTTGTCCCTGCCACAACCTTTCATCTCTCCGATGCCCTGCTGGCAACGACCGGCCTGCCTTCACGCGGGCGCAGAAAGCGCGTCGTCCGTATCCTGTACGCGATCGCCGTTGTGTTTCTGATCCTTGCGCTGTTTACGGACGCGCTGATCATGCCCTCGCCGGCTGAAGGACGGGTCAGCGTCGAGATGGGTGTGTTGTTTCCCATTTACCTGATCTACTTCCTGCTCATCAACGGGATCGCGCTCCTGCTGGTGGAACGGGCGCGCCGCCGCTGCCTGACCAGCAGCACCCGGCGCCGAATGGCCTATCTACAGGTCGCGTTCCTGACGCCATCGATCGGGATTTTCCCCTACTCGGTGCTGTTAAGTCCGGGCCAGGAGTTCACCCTGCTGGCGCTGCTGATCCTGAACCTTGCCAATATTTTTGTCGTGCTGATGCTGCTGTTTCTGTCCTACCCGCTGTCATTCTTTGGATCGCGCACCTCTGACCGGGTGGTGAAGCGCGAACTGCTGCGGTTCATGCTGCGCGGGCCGGCCACCGGTCTGCTGGCGCTGGTGGTGATCGTCTACACAGAGCCAGTGATCGCCGACCTTCAGCTTTCAATCGAACGGCTGACCCCTTTTGCGACCGTCGCTGTGATCCTGCTGTGGCAGTGGGCGGTGCATGAAACCCTGCCGTGGCTGGAAAAACGGCTGATCTACCCGGACGAGAACGACGAGCGGATCGCGGAACTGCAAAATCTCACGGAGCGCGTGCTGACTCATTCCGATCTTATGCAGCTTCTCGGCGCCGTGCTGGAGTCTGCGCGCGATTATCTGCGCGTGAATACCGCATTCGTTGTGTCACTGACCAACGGAAAGCCAGAAGTCGTACAGGCGTCTGGCCTGAATGCCGACGACATCGACGACGCACAGCTTACAGCGCTTCGACAGGAGGCGGCCGCCCTGCCGCAGGAAAACGGCAGCATCCAGATCGCATCGTGGACAAGCTACTGGATATCGCCGTTGTTCAGTAAGCGCAAGGCCAGCACCAGCGGAAATCCCGCCCTGATCGGCGTACTCGGGATTCAGGCCCGCGCCGCACAGATCGATCTGGATCATGACGATCTGGTCCTGCTGCGCACTTCGGTGCGAAGAGTGGCACAGACCCTCGATGATATGCTGCTGCACGCGGAGATCAATGCCGCGCTGGAAGGCTTACTGCCGCAGTTCACGCTGGATCGGGCGCGGGCGGCGGAAGTCGAGTTTAAGCCGGGATACATCACCCGCCAGGTAGACGCGCTGGCGCTGCCAGATCGGGCGCATGTAATCGAGCAAGTCCACGCGGCGCTGCGACATTACTGGGGCGGCCCAGGGCTGACCAGCAGCCGTTTGCTGGAACTTCAGGCGGTGCGCGCCAGCCTCGCTCAGTACGAGAACAATCCGGTGCGCACACTGCGGGAGCTTTTACTGGCGGCCATCGAAAAGCAGCGTCCGGCAGGCGAGCGCGATTTCAAAAGCCCGGAGTGGACGTTATATAACATCCTTCAGCTTCGGTTTCTTGAAGACCGCAAGGTAAAGGACACGGCCCGGCGGCTGTATATGAGCGAAGCCAATCTCTATCGCAAACAGAACATCGCTATTGAAGCGGTGGCCGACGCGCTGCTTGAGGTGGAAAAAGACACCCTGCTCGCGGCCAGCACGCCCCCTGCTATCGTGTCATCACCCACGAATAAGGCTTGATTTCATCGAGACATTGCCGTGTTTGACAAGTGTTCCTTAGAGTTCATATAATGACCACCAGCAAGAGATAGGGGATCTCTCATCGCGGCCACTGCTCTATTAAGACGCTGATAACTAGTTTTGTTGTTACGAGGGGGGTTATGTCAACCGATCTACAGCGGCACGATCTCAAACCTGCGCCGCCCACAGTGGACGAAGGCTATTGGGCAGCCCTGCTCAATGAGGGTGAATACGCCAAATCAGCACCTGCCGAACCGGATATGTCTCATTTTCGCCCCGATGAGGACGGGCTGAACCGCGATCTTGAACTCAACTTTGTCGACTCCTACGCCACCGAGGCCGATTGGCAGGCGATCGCCCGCGTCAACGACAACGATGAAGTCATCGAACTCAAGGTGATCGGCTACAATCGCGGCGGACTGCTGGTGGAATGGCGCAGCCTGCGCGGGTTTGTCCCCGCCAGTCAGTTGATCAACTTTCCCTCCACTCAGAACAGCGTTTTCCGGCGCAACGCCCTTGTGGAACGGGTCGGCCAGGTGCTGCGGCTGCGCGTGATCGAACTGAATGCTGAAAAAAGCCGCCTGATCCTGTCCGAACGAGCCGCTCAGGCCGAACCTGGCGGGCGCGCTTACCTGCTGAACCGGCTGAAACCGGGCGATACCGTCGGCGGCCACGTCACCAATCTGTGCGACTTTGGCGCGTTCGTCGATCTGGGCGGGCTGGAAGGGCTGATCCACATCAGCGAATTGAGCTGGGGGCGTGTTGGCCACCCGACCAGTCTGCTGGAGCGCGGTCAGGAGATTCAGGCTTATGTGCTGGAAGTCGATCGTGAGGCGGGGCGGATCGCGCTGAGCCTCAAGCGGCTGCGACCCGATCCCTGGCAGACGGTCAATGACCGCTACCGCCTCGGCCAGACGATCGAGGCGGTGATCACCAATGTGGTCGATTTTGGCGCGTTCGCCTGCGTGGAGGAAGGGCTGGAAGGGCTGATCCATGTTTCGGAAATGGCAGAAGGTCATTTTCTTCACCCGCGCAATGTGGTTTCAGAAGGCCAGCGGATTAAAGCACGCATCCTGAGCATCAACGGTCAGGCGCGGCGGCTGGGCCTGAGCCTGCGTCTGTATGACTGACGCTTCCGGTTGATAGCGAGCGGTGATCGAAAGGCCACGATGTGACGCTGGCCTTTCTTTTTTCATCGGGCCTATAATCGGTACAATCGACGTTGAGATTGAGTTAGCGTATCGGGATGCCTGAGAGTCGTGGCACAGCAAAAACCGATCAATAAAGAGACAACTGCAAAAAAAGGCCCGGCAGGGGGCAAGAAGACGGCTGCGCCCGAACCGCCGGCTAAAGCTCGCTATGAAGTCAAGCCGGAATTCTGGGAATCGCTGCTTGACGGAATCCCACCCTGGCTGGATGAAGTCGGCGGCTTCACGCTGATCGTGTTCGGGATCGTCTCGTTCCTGGCGGTCTTCGGATTATCGTCAGACGCGGCGCTGGCCCGTGCCTGGTCGCAGACGCTCCGCAGTCTGTTCGGCTACGGCAGCATTGTTGTGTGCGCCGCCATCCTCGCGCTGGGGATCATTCTGCTGCTGCCGAAGATGAACATCGTCGTGCGCTTCCCGACCAGCCGTCTGCTGGCGCTGGAACTGGGGTTTCTGAACGTGCTGGCGCTGCTGCATCTGACTGAAGGCGATGAGGAACTGCTCGCCATCGCCCGCGCCGGTGACGGAGGCGGTTACATCGGCTGGGGCTGGAGCATGATCCTGGTGTGGCCGCTGGGGACGCTGGTCGCCACCATCCTGTTTGTGGTCGGGCTGGTCGCGTGCATCGGTGTCGTGCTTGGCCTGCGCAAATCGCAGATCAGCGCGTGGGTGGGCCGGATGACTGAACGGCTGACAACCTATGGCGAGGCCATGTCCGCCGCCGCTCAACCACCCCCCAGGCCGGTTAAAGTCGTGCCAGCGCCGGAAGCGTCGCGCCTGGAAGTCGCCACGCCGTCCAAAGTGCAGACTGGCACGTTTATGCGCATTCGCCCTGAGCCAGGCAGTCTGCCGCCCTCGCTGCGACCGATCCCGGAACCGCCGACTGGCATACCGACATCGTCCACGGCAGCCGCCGCCGCACCCGCGCCGCCGCCCATCGACCCCGAAGCGGCCCGGCTGCAACAACTGATTGTCACCGGCGGCGAAACCAAAACGGCGGGCGAACTGGAAGCCAAACTGGTGGCAGGCGGCATCGGCAGGATCATCACGCCCCGATCAGCCAAAGGGACGCCGGTGATGGTCGAACGACCGGATGGGCGCGTCAAACGCTATTTCACCGTCGAAAGCATGAAGGAACAGAAGAAAGTCACCAAGCGTGACAAGGCGCTGCCACCGCTCGATCTGCTGGCCGAGCGCGAAATGAACCCGCCGGATGAGTACGAAATCAACCGAAACGTCGTGCTGATCGAAAACACGCTGATGGAGTTCGATATTAACATCGACGTGGTGGAGGTGAAAGTTGGCCCGACGGTGACACAGTATGCTGTCCAGCCGTTTAAGGAAGGGACGGGCGAAGACGGCGCGACCGTCGTCCAGCGCACCCGCCTGAACAAGATCGCGGCGCTGGCAAACGATCTGGCGCTGTCACTTTCCGCCAAGCGTCTGCGTCTGGAAACCCCCGTGCCCGGCCACAGCTATATGGGCATTGAAGTGCCAAACAAGAACCCCAGCATGGTGGCGCTGCGATCGGTCTACGAAAGCAAGGACTTCCAGGAACGGCTGCTGAAAGCCAAGTCACCGCTGATGGTTCCGCTGGGGCGAGATGTCTCCGGCGCGCCGGTCGGGATCGATCTGGCCGGGATGCCGCATATGCTGATCGCCGGGACGACCGGCTCTGGCAAATCCGTTTGTATCGCGGCCATCGCCACGGCGCTGATCCTGAATAACACGCCGGATCGCATCCGGATTGTGATGCTCGATCCCAAAATGGTGGAACTCAGCCGCTTCAACGGGATCCCTCATCTGCTCGGCCCGGTAGAGACCGACATGGAGCGCATTATCGGCGTGCTGCGCTGGTGTACGCGGGAGATGGATCGCCGCTACAAGCTGCTGGAAGAAGCCGCTGCGCGCAATATCGAGGTCTATAATTCCCGCCTCGGCCAGCGTCGCAAGGACGAACAGCTTCCGTACATGGTGATCCTGGTCGATGAGATCGGCGATCTGATGATGAATCGCCCGCAGGAAACCGAGCAGACCATCACGCGGCTGGCGCAGATGGCGCGCGCGGTCGGGATGCATCTGGTAGTCGCCACCCAGCGCCCCAGTGTGGATGTGATCACCGGGCTGATCAAAGCCAACTTCCCGGCGCGGGTGGCGTTCGCGGTCGCTTCTGGCATCGATTCGCGCGTGATTCTGGACACAATCGGCGCGGAGTCGCTGCTGGGTCGCGGCGATATGCTTTATCTGGCGCCCGATGCCGCCGGGCCGAAGCGCCTTCAGGGGTGTTATGTGGCCGACGATGAGGTGCGCCGCGTCGTCGAATACTGGAAGACGTGGTGGGCAGAACAGGCCGCTGAAGGCAAGGTCGATAAGCCGGCGATCGCGCCCTGGGAACGCGGTCTGACGCGGCGCGAATTCCTGTCAGAAACCGACCCGATGCTGGAAGACGCGATCGAACTGGTGGTCAACGAGCAGGAAGCCTCTGCCTCGCTGATCCAGCGCAAACTTGGCCTCGGTTATCCGCGTGCCGCGCGTATGATGGATCTGCTGGAAGAACTGGGCGTGATCGGTGAGCCGGTGGCCGGTGGCCGCAGCCGCCGTGTGCTAATCGAAAAAGGCAAAGACCCGTTCAAAGTTATTGCGGAGAAGAAGGCAAAGGGAAAATAGAGGTGTCATCATGGCTGAAGACCCCCTGCCGCCGAAGCGAACGATCTGACAGATTAATAAGTTCGTGCAGGCCGTAGTTGAACGCGAGACCGGTAATGAAAAGGTAATCGTCGATGGCTTTGTCAAGCGTATTTTCGTCTCCGATCGCGGTCATCTGTACTTTGACTTATACGACGAAAACTACCAGATTCCGTGCATGGTTCCAGACAAAACCCGACATACGTTGGGGATCCGGCTGACGGCACATCAGGAAGTACGTGTTTTCGGCACAATCCGGGTCTATGATCCGCGTGCTGAGGTTCAGATCGAAGTTGAGAACCTTGAACCGATCGAGCCGCAGCCGCGAGAGTCCGACGCAGCAGTTCTCGATCAACTAAAGGCTGCCGGATTATGGCCGAAGCAGAAAAAGCCCCTGCCGCCGCTGATCCGCGCTATTGGTCTTGTGACCAGCAAACAAAGCGAGGCACTGCACGATTTTGATCATGAGTATCGCAAGGCGCTTCTGGATGAACAACGTCAGCCGGCGGCTGTCAAATTAATTGATGTCCCTCTTCAGGGTTCGCAGGCCCCGCGTCATATTGCGGATGCTGTTGAGCGGTTTAGCCAGGATCAAGAAATCGATGTGATTGTCTTGGCACGCGGAGGAGGCAGAGACGCTGAATTGGCGGTGTTCAACGATTATCTAATCGTGGAAGCAATATGCCGTTCACAAAAACCAGTTGTTACGGGGATCGGTCACCAGCGAAACGAAACCACGGCGGATATAGTCGCAGATTTGCAACTGAGTACACCCGCAATCGCAGCTGTTTCGCTGGCAGAGCACAACCCTGTAATTGCGGCACAGGGAATCAGTCCCGTGGAAGCCGCCATGAAAGCGCGCGATTATCGGCTGGCGGCGCTGATCCTGCTCGTGATCGCCGGGGCGCTGGCGGCGGTGCTGATCGCTGTCCTGATCAGCACCGCGCAGTGATCACAACAGCGAGGGTTGATCCGCCATGTTGAGCGGCACGATGCACTCAGCGGTGTCGTTGGTCGCGCTGTTAACGGCCTTCGACACCTCATAGATTGCCATCCGATCCGCGTCATAAGGGCGCAGCAGCGGCTTGACGATCTCCGGCCCCAGTTCATCGGGTGAGAGCCATAACTCGTAATCGGACGGGTCGAGGATCACCGCCATGCGATGATGCAGCGGTTTGATCAGTTCGTTCGGCTCACAGGTAAGGATGGTGCAGGTGCGCAGTTCGTCGCCGTCGGCATTGCGCCATACCTCCCACAACCCTGCAAAGGCGAACAGTTCGTGATCCCGGAGATGAACGTAAACCGGGTTCTTCTCCTTGCTGGTTTTGGGCCACTCATAAAAGCCGTTGGCCGGGATCAGACAGCGGCGACGGCGCAGGGCCGACCGAAACGCCGGTTTCTCGTCGGCGGTCTCGCTGCGGGCGTTGATCATCTGGCTGCCAACCGACAGATCTTTGGCCCAGGACGGAACCAAACCCCACCGGAAAAACGTGAGCGCTCTGGCATCATCGTTGGCGATGGCGGCCACGGGCTGTGTCGGCGCGATGTTGTAACGCGGGATCATCTGGGCCGTCACGCTGTCGAGGTTAAAGGTTTGCTGAATCGCCGAGGGGTCGGCGGTCAGCGCGAATCGTCCACACATGATTACTTGCTCTTCTTGGAAGGCCGCCCCAGTTCGGTGATCTGGCGCACAATGCCCAACACCGCAAGGGACAAACCGATCAACTGTCCGCTTGGAATTTTGGCCGGCCGGCCGCCGTTGCGCTCAGCCTCTTCCTCAGCGGCGCGGTTATAAAGATACGCGGTCAGCGCGCCCAGCACCGTTCCCGCCAGCGTACCCAGCACATAAGAGTTGCGCTTCCAGCCTGAATTAGGGTCGTTCATCGTGAATTGTCTCATCCTCTCTGCCGTTCTGCCGGGGTTCAAAAGCCCGCAGCCAGCGATCCACAAAGGCAAAACGCGCGTTCCAACGGATAGAACTGCGGCTCAATCGATCCCCCAGGGTCGTCGCCCGGTCCGCAGCCGACCGGGAAATCGTCTGCACACGGCGCAGCCCGTCCGCCGCGCTGTGATCGACCTTGTTCAGCAAAAACGCGCCGAGCGCAAGCAGCAAATAGATCGGAAACGCGCAGATGACCAGGGGGCACAGCACAAAACAGATCAGAAAAATGTTGCTGATGATGCTAAATTGACCGGTCTGGGTCAGGTACAACGGTGAACCGGGTACGGCCAGCGACAGCGCAAGCAGGAGAAGCAGCAAACCGATTGACAGGACAGGTAGAAAGATTCCCAGGCAGGTCTGGCGGCGATGGCGAGCGATCGAGTCCAGTTTTTCAGGCTTATCAGCCATGCAGGTCCTCGGACACGTGCAGCCAGGACAGGGAACCGCAAGACTTCACTATCCAGGCACTCTAACCCCTGCTATTCTACCCTAACCGCGATAAATTACCATCCCGCGACGGAGGTAAATTATGACTTTCATTGTCGCCCCACATGTTGCGCACGCCCTGACTGAGGGAAGCGCCGTCATCGCGCTGGAGTCGACCGTGATCGCCCACGGGCTGCCCTATCCGCACAATGTCGAGACCGCGCTGGCGATGGAAGCGGCTATCCGTGATGCGGGCGCAGTTCCGGCGACGATCGCGGTGCTGCAAGGGCGGATCACGGTCGGCCTGACAGCGGATCAGATCGCCTGGCTCGGCCAGCAGCCATCCGAACGCATCCGCAAATGCAGCCGTCGTGATCTGCCGATCGTGGTCGGCCTGCGCGAAGACGGCGCGACCACGGTGGCCGGGACGATGATCGCCGCGCACCAAGCCGGGATCAGGCTGTTCGCCACGGGCGGCATTGGCGGGGTGCATCGCGGCGCGCCGATGGACATTTCTGCTGATCTGATCGAACTGGGACGCACCCCGGTCGCGGTGATCTGCTCCGGGGCGAAGAGCATCCTCGATCTGCCGCTGACGCTCGAAGTGCTGGAAACACAGGGCGTGCCGGTGATCGGCTGCGGCACGGAGACGCTGCCCGCTTTCTATTCTCGAAGCAGCGGTTTACCGGTCGATGCACGGGTCGATACACCGGAACAGGCCGCCCGCATCGTCCATGCGCTGCATGATCTGGAGGCCAGACATGGCCTGCTATTCTGCGTGCCTGTGCCGGAAGCGGACGCACTCGACACCGGAGTGGCCGAGCGCGTTATTGAAGAAGCCATTCACGCGGCAGAAGCACATGGGATCAAAGGCAAAGCGATCACGCCCTTTATCCTGAGCCGCGTGGCAGAACTCACCGGGCAGGAATCACGCCGGGCCAACATCGCCCTGCTGATCAACAACGCGCGCATGGCAGCGCAGATCGGGGTGGCGCTGATGGCGCTGGAACGGAACGGGCCGGACGCCTAATCCTGGCTGACGCGCCACACGTCCAGGCCCAGGTCGCAGCCGATCGCCAGCGTCGTCCCATCGAGGCTGAGATGAACTGAATCCGGCACGCGGCTGCACGCCCGATACTGGCCCAGATCGATCCGGTCGCCGGTCGCCACATCCCAGGCGACAACAATCGGCGCATCATCGATCGCCACGCCCAGGATGACATCCGAGGCAGCGGTCAGGAGAATGGCCTGTGCATATTCACCGCCCAGCGCGGCCACGGTACGGTTCTCTCCTGTCTCAAAGTTAAGCAGTTCCAGCCGCTGCGATTCGGGATCGATCCACGCCATCTGCCCGGCGCTGCTCTCGTTGACGCGGCCAAAGATCGGCGTGATGCCCACGTCAGTCTGCGCGATCACCTCGCCGGTTTCCAGATTCCACAGCTTTACGATGCCATCGAGCGTCGCGGTGACGGCCAGCGGGGCGGGAATTCGCCCGATGCGCACCAGCGAGTCGGGGTCGTTCTGCGGGCCGGAAAGCAGCGTCTCGATTTCGCCGTCGCCGTCGAGTGGAAGCCGCATGACGTAATAGCTCTCAGCCGGGTTCCCAGGGGCAACTTCCAGCCACACGTTTTCCAGGGCCTGATCCAGCCATACACGAACCGGAAAATCGAGCGGTTCCGGGAAAGGGATACGCTGGAGAGGTTCGTCATCGGCGACGGAAAAGATCACGACCTCATAAGTCTGCCCATCGGTATGAAGTGCGGCGGTGGTGTGGCTGTCCGCGCCGAACACCGAGTCGATCACGGTTGTTGGTGTGCCATCGTCAGCGGCCACGGTATAGGTGTTGATCACGTCCCCGGTCACATCGTACATCAGCAGCCCGCCGTCGCGCCGCACCACCGCCATCAGCTCACCGTCCGGGCTGAGGATAAAAGTGCCCGAATCGATCGGGCTGTAGTCGTCCGGCAAACTGGCGAAATCGATCGTGTTGACTGAGCGCAGATCGCCTGCATTCTGGGCGGTGATGATTTCCGGGGCTGGCGCTTCCTGAGCTTGCATCGCGGTCGCTGACAGGATGGTCAGCATCAGCGCTAGAACGAAACTTTTTGCAGACATGATCTCCTCCTGAACCCGGCGCATTGTACACCCCATCACAGCGGCGTGGAAAGCTGTTATAATCCCGCGCTGCAAAGGACTCTACGGGCACTCACAGGATAATCACCGTATGCGACTTCGTGTTCAGGGCGGCGAACCCCTGACCGGCATGTACAGGCCGACCGGCAGCAGCAACGCCGCCGTCGCGTTGATCGCCGCCGCGCTGCTTACTGACGAGCTGGTGACGCTGCATAATGTCCCTAATACCGCCAGCACGCGCGCCATGATCGAACTGGCGGGTCGGATCGGGGGGGCGCTGGATGTGCAACCAGGCGGGACGGTGCAGTTTTCGTCACCTCAGATCATCCGGCGAACGTTGGATCGGGCGGATGTCAACGGCCTGGTAAGCTCGCTGCTGTTTATCGCGCCGATCCTGGCGCGTCGGCAGTATGTCCGGGCGGAAATTGACTTTCCCCTGAATCGGGTGCGGACGCATTTGGAGGCGCTGCATGATCTCGGCATCGAAGTTATCGCCACCGAGGGCGCGATCGAATGCCGGGCCTCGGCCTGGGGCAAGCGCGATGTTATCCTGCTGCAATCGAGCGTCACCGCCACCGAGATCGTGATGATGCTTGCGGCCTGCCTGGGTCAGGAAACGATCGTCCACAACGCCGCCTGCGAGCCGCACGTTCAGGAACTGGGCGCGCTGCTGGTGAGCATGGGCGCGCGGATCGATGGCATTGGCTCTAACGTGCTGAAAATTTTTGGCTCCCCAACACTTGCCGGCGCAGAGGCCACGATCGGGCCGGATCATATCGAAGCCGCCAGTGTCGCCGCGTTCATCGCCCTCAGTGGCGGACGCGCGCAGATCGACGGCGTGCGGGGAGGCGATCTGCGGATGATCGACAAGATTTATCGGCGCATAGGGATCGCGCTTGATATTGACTCGACCTTGATCTTCGTCCCGCGCCATGACCAGCTTGAGGTATCCACGCGCGATGAAGACGTGGACGGCGCAATCGAAACCGCGCCGTGGCCTGGCTTCCCTTCTGATCTGATCGCTACTGCGACCGTGGTCGCCACCCAGACGCGCGGCACACTGCTCATCCACGAAAAGTTGTTTAATAACCGCCTGATCTTCATCGACAAGCTCAACGCCATGGGCGCGCAGATCGTGTTGTGCGATCCGCACCGGGCGATCGTGGTCGGGCCGACCCCGCTGCGATCGATCTATATGGACTCGCCGGATGTCCGTGCTGGGCTGGGGATGCTGGGCGCGGCGCTGATCGCGCAGGGAGAATCGGTCATCGACAACGCGCAGGTGCTGGGAAATTCGTTTGAAAACGTGGTGCAGAAATTTCAGGCGCTTGGGGCGCAGATTACGATCGAATGAGCGCGCTGTCACCGTCCCTTACTTACGCTGAGATCGACGGCGTTCGCATCGCGCAGGTTGTCGTTGGCGAGGGCCTGCCTGTGGTAATGCTGCACGGCTGGGGCGCGAATATTGGCCTGCTGTGGCCGCTGGGGACAGCGCTGGCGGCTAAAGGGTATCGTGTTTATATGCTCGATCTGCCGGGTTTCGGGGAGAGCGCGCCTGTCCCCGCGCCGTGGTTGGTCGCTGACTACGCGAACTTCGTGCTGCGCTTTATGGACACGCACAGCCTGGATCGCGTTCACCTCTTCGGGCATTCGTTCGGCGGGCGGCTGGGCCTGGCGTTGGGCGCGGATCATCCGCAGCGGCTGATCCGGATGGTTCTGGCGAACAGTGCCGGGGTGCGGCTAAAAGCATCATGGGCGGCTCATCTGCGGCTGAAGGTTTACAAAGGCGTGCGTGACAGTCTGGCACAGGTTGGGGCGCGATCCCTTTCCGAATGGCTGCGCGGCTGGTACAGTCAACGCTATGGGTCGGCGGACTTTAACGCGGCGACCGGCGTGATGCGCGAAACGTTTGTCAGCGTTGTGAATCAGGATTTACTCCCTTACGCGGCGCGTGTGGCTGTGCCGACTCTGCTGCTGTGGGGCGATCAGGATCAGGATACGCCGCCGTGGCAGGGGCAAGTATTGGAAAAAACGATCCCCGATGCCGGGCTGGTGGTGCTGAAAGGCGCGGGGCATTACAGTTATCTCGATCATCTGGCGCAGACGGTTACGGTAATCGATTACTTTTTCAGGCAGCCGGGGTAGATGAACACCATTGTGCTTGTGCTGATCGCGCTGGTATGGCTGGCCGGAACCTGGGTGCGGATTTACCGGCAGGCGCGCTTTTACCAGATCGAAGAATACATGGGCCGGCGGTATCTGCGCTGGTGGCTGCGAGAACGCGATCGGTTGGCGCCGGGCCGACCGATCACTGTGGCGGCAGTCGGCGCGCTGATGGCCTTTTTTTTGTCGGAAGCGCCCAATTCACCACTGCCAGGATTGATCGGCCTGATCGCGGCTGCAATGGCCGTGCTGCCGCCAGATGAGGGCGAGATCAAGCGCAAATTCCGCCGGACGCCGCGCGCCACCCGTCTGCTGGGGGCGTCATGGGCGGTGGCGTTACTGGCCGACGCGCTGATCACCGCGCTGTTTTCGCGTCTGAATCTCGATCAGCCCGAGTTGCAGGTCGTGGGACTGACGGCGATCGGCCTGCTGCTTTATCTGAGCGCGCCGCTGATCCTCGTCAGCGCGAACCTCCTGACGATGCCGGTCGAAGCCTATCTGCGCCGCCGGTTTATCGCCCGCGCAAAGGCGGTGATGGCGCAGGTCAACCCGATCGTGATCGGCATTACGGGCAGCTATGGCAAGACCACGACCAAGACCTTTCTGGCAGAAATCCTCAACGCGCGTTATAAGGCTTACCCTACCCCCAAAAGTTACAACACGATGATGGGCGTGTGCCTGGCGATCAACAACGATCTGGCAAACGACTACAGTGTCGATTACTTTATCGTGGAGATGGGCGCGTATATCCGGGGCGAGATTCAGCGCATCGCCGCGCTGACACCGCCGCAGATCAGCATCGTGACCGAAGTCGGCCCGCAGCATCTGGAACGTTTTGGCAGTCTGGAAAACATCGCCATCGCCAAATACGAGATCATCAGGGCGCTGCCGCCGGACGGTGTGGGTGTGTTCAACTGGGACAACCCCTATGTCCGTGAGATGTACGAACGCGGTTATCCCGCCACGCGAATCGCCGTGAGCCGCGCGATCGCGCCGGACGCGGTTCCCGCCGGTGGGCCGCGTCTGATCGCCACCGATGTGAGCGAAACGCTCGACGGGCTGAAGTTCACGATGATCGATACCCAGACCGGTGATCAGGCCGCGATCATCACGCCGGTCATCGGCGACCATAACGTCACCAATATCCTGCTGGCGGCGGCGGTGGCCGTTCATGAAGGGCTGACGCTGGCGGATGTCGCTTTCCGCGCGCGAATGCTGAAACCGGCGGAAAGCCGCCTGGTGCGGCAGGAGACGGCGCAGGGGATCACCATCATCAACGACGCCTACAGCGCCAACCCGGCCGGGGTGATCAGTGCGCTCAAGGTGCTGGGGATGCACACCACCGGGCGACGACTCCTGATCACGCCGGGCATGGTGGAGTTGGGCGAACTGCATGAGCCTGAAAACCGCAAACTGGGCCGCGCCGCTGCGGATTATGCCACTGATGTAATTCTGGTCGGCGCGGAGCAGACACAACCGGTCCGCGCAGGTCTGGCGGAGGCCAAGTTCCCATCAGATCGGGTGCGGGTGGTGGATGCGCTGTCTGAAGCAGTAGCGTGGTATCAGGAACAGCTCAAACCGGGCGATACTGTGCTGTTCCTGAACGATCTGCCGGATACGTATTAGGAGGGTGACGCATGGATGCACAGACCTATTTTCTCCATGCCGATGACTGGGGCATGATTGAACTGGTTCCAAAGGAAAATCAGGATGTCGCGCGCAAGGCGATGACCGCTGGCGACCTGTTCACGCGGCCTGAATACGTCTACGTCATTGGCGATCGCGGCCTGTCCCTGGCGGCACTTGGATCGTTCCTTGAAGGCGCGATGATCGCCGCCGAACAGTTGATCAGCGGGACGACGCGCCAGCCCGAACTGATCGAGGATGGCTTCGCATGGTTCGATCCCGATTTTGGCGCGGTTTATGGCACGGCGGTCGATGGTCAGGTCGTGAGGCTGTATTTCCATAATACGGTCTGCGACTGCGGCGCGGATTTTGAGCCGCACATCGCCGGGCTGCTGACGCTTGGGCGCATCTTCAACCTGATGCTTGTCGATTGGTTTGTCGATCAAATTGTAGCGTTCAATGATCAGGACGATGAGAACGCCCTGCGCGCCTATGTGGAAGAAGGCTGATCCATACCCCGGAGGTCATACCCATGAGACCCAGGATCGGGATCACAACCAGCTACCAGGATGATCGCCAGTCGGTCGATCATCATTACATCCGGGCCATCGAGATGGCGGGCGGGCTGCCGATCATCGCGCCAATGCTGGAAAGTTCCGAAGCCGCCCGTGATTTCGCCGCGCTGCTGGATGGGTTGGTGATCACCGGCGGCCCCGGAATCACACGCGGACTGATCGGAACCCTGCCGGACGATCTGCCCGCAGTGCATCCGATCCGCGATCGGGCTGATGGGCTGATCTATGCTGCCATGCGCGATCGTCCGGTGCTGGGCATCTGTTACGGAATGCAGTTCATCAACGCGCAGGCCGGCGGCACGATCTACGCCGATGTCATGGCGCAGCGCCCGGAAAGCATCGCGCACAGCCCAGGGCGTGGGGCAGCGCCGCACCCGGTCATTTTTGAGCGGGGTTCACAGTTGGCCGATCTGCTCGGCCCGAACATCATCGCCAACAGCTATCACATCCAGGCGCTGGCGCAGATCGGGGCCGGTTTGCGCGCGGTCGGTTATGGGCCAGACGGCGTGATCGAAGCGATTGAGTCTGAGGATGGGCGGCTGATCGGCGTGCAGTTCCACCCGGAGCGGATGCTGGAGCAGGCACGTCCGCTGTTCGAGCATTTTGTCGCGCGCTGCCGTCGCGTCGATCATTGACAGCGCTCGATTTTGCCTGCATAGTAGCCAGCGCTTTCGCCAGTTAACAGCCGGGGCCATGCAGCGTGCGCCAACGACTCAAGCGCCTGATCTTCCGTTTTGCGCGCTCATGGATCGGGCGGCGTGTGGTGATTTGGATGCTGACCAGGATGAGTTTTGCGATACCTGCCAGACGACTGCGGGAAACCCAAACGCTGCTGGCATTTTATCACCCCAGCCCAGCCTATCCCATGCATATCCTGATCGTGCCGAAGCGTGCGATCGCCGCGCTGACTGAGCTTGATGGGGCGGATCACGATTTCATGATCGATCTGTTCGCCGTCGTCCGGGGTCTCGTCCTCGACCTGCGGCTGGATGAACACGGCTACCGCCTGATCGCCAACGGCGGATCATTCCAGGATTTTCCGCATCTGCATTTTCATCTCATCGCAGACGTATCAGCGCCAGGCGCGCACCATCAGCCGGAGACGAATTCATGAGCAGCAAGCGTAAACTGACGGTCGGCGTGGTCTTTGGGGGTCGCAGCGTGGAACATGAGGTGTCGGTCGTCACCGGGCATCAGATTATGCGGGCATTTGACCCGGAACGCTATGAGATCATCCCGATTTATATCACCCGTGATGGCCGCTGGTTCACCGGTGAGCCGCTGCTTGACCTCAAAAATTTCAACCAGGAAGTTGTCAGTCACAAAGGCGTGATGAGCGCGATCATCTCGCCCAGCATCCAGCACCACGGATTGATCGTCAACCCGGTCAGCGGACGCTTTCAGAAGAACGCGATCAGACGGCTGGATGTGGTTTTTCCGGCCATTCATGGCTCGCACGGGGAGGACGGCACGCTTCAGGGTTTGCTCGAACTGGCGGACATCCCCTATGTCGGCTGCGCGGTGCTGGGATCCGCGCTGACCAATGACAAGGCGATGACCAAGACCATCCTGCGGCAGCGCGATATTCCGGTCGTCGAGGATGTACTGTTCAGCCGCGCCGACTGGCTGGCCGACCGGGAGCAAATTCTCAGCCGTATACGGACCGAGATCGGTTTTCCGGCGTTCGTCAAGCCCGCCACGCTGGGTTCGAGCATCGGCGTGAACCGTGTCAACGAAGAGGCACTGATCGGCGCGTATATCGACATCGCCGTTAACTTCGACCGGCGTGTGCTGGTGGAGAAGGCGGTGGTCGGCGCGGCGGAGATCAACTGCGCTGTGATGGGCTTTGGCGGCGACATCCGCGCCTCGGTGCTGGAGCAGCCGGTATCGTGGGAGCAGTTCCTGACGTTTGAGGAAAAATATATGCGCGGCGGCGAAGGCATGAAGAGCGCAGAGCGCATCATCCCGGCTCCGATCAGCGCACACCTGACCGCAAAGATTCAACAGATGGCGATCGACGCCTTCAAAGCGGTTGATGGACGCGGCATCGCCCGCCTCGATTTTCTGCTGAAGGAAGCCGAAGGCGCGGTTTACCTGAACGAGATCAACACCATGCCTGGATCATTGGCGTTTTACCTGTGGCAGGAGACGGGCCTCTCGCCGCGCGAGGTGGTCGAGCGGTTGGTCCGGCTGGCTCAGGACGCCCACGCAGAAAAACGCCGCAGCATCTACGACTACCAGACCAGCCTGCTCCAGGTCACGACGGCGCGCGGGTTGAAGGGTGTTAAAGGGACAAAGGCGGCCAGCAGGACGGCGCGCTCAGACTGATCGCTGTCACAGCCGATGACGTGTTTGAGTTCGCTAACCCATGTTCGCCAGTTTGCCGGAAACCCATTAAAATCCCCAGATGGATGAACTTTATCGAAGCCACACACAAGCTCGGAGTCGTGCCGTGAGTGCGAGTGCTTATCGAGTCGTTGCCCTGCTTCTGCTGCCGGCAGCCTTTATGCTGGCTTCCTGCGATGCGCGGAACAGCGAGGCCACACCAGCCGAAGCGAGCGCCACCCTGCGCGGCGCATTGGTTCCCACGCGCGCGGCCACCGAAACCCCGACGGCCACGGCCACGGAGACCGCCACCCCCACATCGACAGCAACCCGGACGGCGACACGTACCGCGACAGCGACA
>Ga0224723_1000200_pt1 | contig 41456 bp, 32 predicted proteins | sample Balambano_FR2_Me_FD_161647 | JGI IMG/M metagenome (GOLD analysis project Ga0224723, IMG submission 161647) | Freshwater sediment microbial communities from Lake Towuti, South Sulawesi, Indonesia - Balambano_FR2_MetaG | ecosystem: Environmental > Aquatic > Freshwater > Lake > Sediment | place... | reverse complement strand
ATAAACTGGAAGATATTCGCGATGCGAATGTGAATCAGTTGCACATCATTTCCGACAATGTGCTGGCCATGATTCGCAAAGGCGAGCCTGGCTGGGAAAAGTTTGTGCCGCACAAAGTAGAAGAGGCCATTAAAGAGCACGGCCTGTTTGACTACCCTGGCGTCACAAACGCTGAGCCGGTCAAGTCGGCCCCTACCACAACTTAGCTGCGCAGCCGGCCAAAGTAAGCCTTGGCTTCGGCCGTCACCTTAGGGGCAAGAAGAAGTCCTGAGATCATGGTGGGAAGCGCCATAAGCGCGTAGGCAATGTCAATCACATTCATTACGTCCGTCATAGAAGCCACTGCGCCAACAATGATCGTGGAAAGATAAAAGTAGTCGTAGTACCGGGCGGTCTTGGCACCAAACAGAAACGACATGCCCTTGCTGCCGTAATAGCTGTATGAGAACAACGAGGTGATGGCAAAAAAGAATGCGCTAATCAGTAGCAGAATCTTTCCCGCGGGGCCAAGCGATATTTCGAAAGCCGTTGCTGTTAGCGTAACACCGCTGGCGCCTGACGTTTGCCACACATCGGTTACTAAAATCGCCAGGGCTGTGAGCGTGCACACCAGCAAGGTATCGATCAGCGGACTCATCATCGATACCAGCCCTTCGCGAATGGGCTCCTTACTGCGCGAAGCCCCCAGCGCCATAGGTGCGGTGCCAATGCCGGCCTCATTGGAGAATGAAGCCCTGCGTACGCCCGCTACAATCAGGCCACCAATCATGCCGCCAAGGGCCGGATCACCTTTGTAGTGATGGGCCGCAAAAGCATCGCTCACCACCATCCATAGATAAGCGGGTACTTTGTCGATATTGACAAACAAGATGGCGAGCACTGAAAAGAAATAGACGATGATCATCAGGGGCACCATCTTGCCCGCCCAGGTGCCAATGCGCTGAATACCGCCCACGATCACAATACCCGAGATAACCATCAGCACCGTGCCGATCACGAACTTGGCCGTGTTGATCTCCACACCGCCAATCGAAAAAGAGGCGGCTTTTGCCTGCTCGCTGGTTAAACCAATATCGATGATTACTTGCGTAAGTTGGTTGGCCTGAAAAATAGGCAGGCAGCCTACCATCACGCAAACGGAAAACAAGTAGGCCAGCGGCTGCCAGGGCTTGCCCAGAGCTTGGCGAATGACGTACATGGGCCCACCCTGAATTACCCCGGCCGAATCTTTGCCCCGGTACATTACCGAGAGGGTGCTGGTGAAAAAATTGGTGCTCATGCCCACGAAGGCCGTTACCCACATCCAGAACAGTGCGCCCGGGCCACCGATGGAAATGGCCGCGGCTACACCGGCAATGTTACCCATGCCCACGGTGGATGCGAGTGCTGTGGAGAGCGCCTGGTAGGCATTGATGTGCCCGGGGTCGTTCTTATTGTCGTACCTGCCGCGCAGGATGGCAATGCCATGAAAAAAATAACGATACTGGATAAATCGGGAAAAGAAAAAGAAAAACAACCCACCTAAAATCAAAAGAAACAAAACGGGCGTCCACACTCCGGTGGCGATGTCGGCAATGAGTTGGCTCATGAAACGGTTTTAAGTTGGCGCAATAAAGACAAATTCAATTGGCCTTCAAAACCGTGTTAGGCTGTGCGGCCCTGCGAGGCCCCCATCCACAAGCATAACTGATACAGCAACCGCGCAGCCACGTTCGCATCCCAGTCGTTGTCTTCGGCATAGCCCACCTCATTTAAATCAAAGCCGATGATTTTTTTGCCGGCTTGTACCAAAGTGCGAAACAGGTGCAGCGCCTGCGCGAACTCCAAACCTCCCGCCACAGGCGTGCCGGTGTTGGGGCACAGTTTCGGATCAAGGCCGTCAGCATCGAAGCTGATATAAACTTTCTCGGGCAACTCGGCTACGATGTTGCGGCACAGCGCATCCCATGTGGCGCCCCGGTATAAAGCCGACTTCAAGTCTTCATCAAAAAAAGTTTTGATGCGGCCTTGTGAGCGCTGTATCGCCTGAAACTCCTCATCGCACAAGTCGCGAATGCCCACCTGTACCAGGCGGCTAACCGCCTGGATTTTCAACGCGTGATGCATGATAGAAGCATGCGAATAAGTAAAGCCTTCATACCCCTTGCGCAAGTCGGCATGCGCATCAATTTGCAAAATACCAAATGCTTCATGCTGCTCATTCAAAGCTTGGAGAAAGCCGAGGGGTGTGCTGTGGTCGCCTCCGAGCAAGCCTACCAACTTGCCCTCGCGCATATACTTTAGCGTGGTATTTTTTACATACACCTGCAAGCTCTCGCAGGCGGCATTTACTTTTTCGGGCACAGGTGCTTCAGCGCCCTGCTCTATCATGGCAATGTGCCTGGCGGCATGCTCGCGCAACTTTACATTCTCTTCGTACAGGTCTTGCGAAACGGGCAACATGGCAATACCCATTTTCCACGCATCGGGCAGTTCTTTTGAAAATAAGTCTACCTGTGCAGAGGCGTTCAGCACGGCCTCGGGGGCTCTGGCAGTGCCAGCGCGATAGCTGACGGTCACTTCCCACGGTATGGGCACGATGACCACGTTTGCCTGCTCCACACTAAACGGCAAGCCGAAGAGTTTGCCGGGTTGGCCTGGAGCGTTTTCATCAAACTGCGCGATGGTGTCTACATTTGTCATGAGGTGGACTTACGGTGTAAGTTGAAAATGTAAAGTACAGGTATTCGGCCCAATATCTTTCCAATCACCGGCAAAATTCAATATTACCAGGGCCGCGGGCGTAAAATGCGGTACTTCTTGCCGGCTAAGCGAAGCAGCCAGAAAACTGATTACGGGGTTGTGGCCCACCATCATCACATGGTGTTGCACATTTGGCAACTGCTGTAATTTTTCCATGAGGGTATCAAGCGATGCCGAGTATATTTCTTCCCACAAGATCACTTTCTGGTCAGGCCACAGCAAATGTATCAGTTGTTGCGCTGTTTGCTGCGTGCGCACAGCAGGACTACCGTAAATGCCATCCGGGGAAAAAGAAGTTGCCTGCAGTGCCAAGGCAACTTTTTCTATTTGTGAATAACCCAGCGCGGTGAGTGTGCGCTCACGATCGCTTTGCTGGGCAAGCTTATCAGTTGTGTGGGCATGGCGCATCAACATCAACGACCTCATCTGCTGCAAGTTAAGGCCGCACAGTGATGAATCAACTCGGGAGTAATCGCAAATGGCAGCACATCAAATATTTTTTCTGTCTGAAAGATAAGTGCATGCATCCGAAAATACGCGCAGTGATCGATCGTAAAATCCGACTTTTTAAAAAATTCCGATATTTGAGCGCTTCGTTTAAATATTATGTCAAAGAATTTAGTGATTGTTGAGTCTCCTGCGAAAGCAAAAACCATCGAAGGTTATTTGGGTAAAGATTACAAGGTGCTTTCGAGTATGGGGCATGTGCGCGATTTACCGAAGGGTAACAACTCGATTGATATCGAGAACGGATACGAGCCAACATACGAGGTAAGCCCGGATAAAAAGGAAGTCATTGCTAAGTTGAAGAAGTCGGCCGCTGATGCTGAACTGGTGTACCTGGCGAGTGACGATGACCGTGAGGGGGAAGCTATTTCGTGGCACTTGAAAGAAGTATTGGATTTAAATGATGCCAAAACGAGGCGTATAGTTTTTACAGAAATTACAAAGAAGGCTATTCAGAATGCCATACAGTCGCCTCGCGGCATTGATATTGACCTGGTAAATGCGCAGCAGGCCAGGCGCGTGTTAGACCGCCTGGTGGGTTTCGAGCTGTCGCCTATTTTATGGAAGAAAATAAAAACAGGGTTATCGGCTGGGCGCGTGCAATCGGTAGCAGTACGCTTGATCGTTGAGCGTGAGCGCGAGATAGACAAGTTCGAAGCGAAGTCTTCCTTTCGCGTGGTGGCCATCTTCGATCTTGACAAAGGGCGAAGCCTGCAGGCCGAGTTGGCCGAGAAATTTGCCTCCGAAAAGGAAGCAGAAGAATTTCTGCTGTCGTGTAAAGGAGCGGCCTTCACCATCAAAGATCTGCAGAAGAAGCCCGGCAAAAAATCGCCCGCGCCTCCGTTTACCACATCAACCCTTCAGCAGGAAGCGGGCAGGAAACTGAGTTTCTCGGTGTCGCAGACTATGATGGTGGCGCAAAAACTTTATGAGGCAGGTAAGATCAGCTACATGCGTACCGACTCGGTAAATCTTTCAGACGAAGCGGTACAGGGTGCCACTCGGCAAATTGAGTCGGCCTTTGGCAAGGAATATATTCAGGTGAGACGCTACAAAACCAAGTCATCGGGAGCGCAAGAGGCGCACGAGGCCATTCGCCCCACCGATTTTTCGGCTACCGATCCGGGCATGGATCGCAATGCGCAGCGGCTTTACGAGCTCATCTGGAAACGTGCCATCGCCTCGCAGATGGCCGATGCGGAGTTGGAGCGCACGACAGCCAGTATTGGCATTTCTACCAACGCCCGTACGCTTACCGCTACCGGTGAGGTGGTCAAGTTTGAAGGCTTTTTAAAAGTGTATTTCGAATCGCGCGATGAGGATGAAGATGAGGAAGGAGGAAAAGTATTGCCTCCTTTAACGATCGGCCAGACATTGGCGCTGAACGCGATGACGGCAACCGAGACCTTTGCCCGCCACCCGGCCCGATACACCGAAGCAAGCCTCGTAAAGAAACTGGAAGAGCTGGGCATTGGCCGTCCTTCCACGTATGCGCCCACCATATCAACCATTCAAAAGCGGGGATATGTGGTAAAAGAATCGCGCGAGGGCTACGAACGCCACTACAAAACGTTGCAACTGAAAAACGACAACATTACAGCTAACAAGGAAACGGAAATTACCGGAGCGGAGAAGAACAAGTTGTTTCCCACCAACATGGCCATGGTGGTAAATGATTTTTTGGTTGAGCACTTTCCCGACATCACGAACTATTCGTTTACTGCTGAAATTGAACAAGAGTTCGATGAGATTGCCACCGGCAAACTTCAGTGGCAGAAAATGATCGATCAGTTTTATCAGCCTTTTCACAAAACGGTATCGAAAACCGAAAAGCTGGAGCGCTCATCCGTTCAAAACAAGAGCCGCGAGTTGGGCGTAGATCCCAAGTCGGGTAAAAACGTTTATGTAAAGCTCGGCAAGTTTGGTGCTTATGTGCAGGTAGGCGAGAATCCTGACGACAATGGCGGTGAGAAGCCCCGGTTTGTCAGCCTGAAGCCCGGGCAGTTTATTGAGAATATAACCTTGGCCGATGCGCTGGAGTTGATGAAGATGCCGCGCGATATGGGCGTGTTTGAAGATAAACCTCTGGTGGTGAATATCGGGCGGTTTGGGCCGTACGTGCAGCACGATAAGAAGTATGTGTCTATTCCCAAAGAAGAAGACCCGTACAGCATAACGCCCGCGCGCGCCATCGAGCTAATTGAACAGAAGCGCGTAGCCGATGCTAACCGCCTGATAAAATCGTTTGCAAGCGAAGGTAATACCGAAATAGAAATACTCAACGGCCGTTTTGGCCCGTATATCAAAGCGGGAAAGAAAAATGTAAAAATACCCAAGGGGAAGGAGCCCAAGGACCTGACGTTAGACGAATGCGTGACATTGGCCGCCAATGCGCCCGAAAGCAAAGGAAGGTTTGGCCGCTTCAGCAGAAAGAAAGAAGCTGACGCTCCTGCCGTGTCGCAGGCTGCTGGTACGGCCGTTACCGAAAAAAAGGTAAAGAAAGTAGCTGCGAAAAAGAAGACTGCAGCAAGCAAAAAACGCGCGAAACGATAAGCCGCTTCAAAAACCTAATTTTTTCCTCACGCGCTGTAGCACATCGCGCGCCACTGTGCGTGCCCGTGCTTCCCCCAGTTGAAGCTGGTTATCGAGTTCGCTCGGGTTTGCCATCAGGAAGTTAAATGTCTCGCGTTCTTTGGCAAATCGTTGCAACAGCAACTCGCACAACGCTTGTTTAGCATGGCCGTAACCGAAGCCGCCTGAGAGGTATTTTTCGCGCATGGTCGAAATCTGGTCAGCCGAGGCCAACAGTTTATAAAGGGCGAAGGTGTTGTCGGTGTCAGGATTCTTGGGTGCCTCCAACGGAGTGCTGTCTGACACGATGCCTTTGATTTGCTTCATCAGCTCCTTCTCAGGCAGAAACACATCGATGATATTCTGATACGACTTGCTCATCTTCTGTCCGTCTGTGCCGGGTATAACCATCACCTGCTCTTCAATTTTCGCTTCGGGCACTACAAATGTTTCGCCAAACTGCGTATTAAAAGCAGCGGCAATGTCGCGCGCCATTTCAAGGTGTTGCTTTTGGTCTTTACCCACCGGCACCAGGTGCGCATCATATAAAATAATATCTGCCGTCATCAGCACCGGGTAGGTAAACAGCCCCGCGTTCACATCGCTCAATCTGCCCGACTTGTCTTTAAAGGAATGGGCGTTTGCGAGCATAGGGAAGGGCGTGAGGCAGCTCAAGTACCACGCCAACTCGCACACTTCCGGAATCTGGCTCTGGCGGTACAACACATTTTGATTCACATCGAAGCCACAGGCTATCCACGCGGCCGCCACCGCGCGCGTATTGGCGATGCGAAGGGTTGCATCTTTGATGGTGGTAAGGGAGTGCAGGTCGGCAATAAAGAAAAATGACTCGTTGCCGGGCTGTTTAGAAAGCTCAATGGCGGGCAGTATTGCCCCCAACAAATTACCCAGATGCGGGCGCCCGCTGCTTTGTATTCCCGTAAGTATTCGCGACATAGCGCTGCAAAGAAAGGGGCGGACACGGATTTACGTTAATTTTGCATCAGAAATAATATGAGATACTTAATCCTCTCGGCAGCTTTTGCATTGGGTACCTGCACGGCTCGTGCGCAGTTGGCAGAGCCGCTTCTCTTTGCCGAAAAATCGCACGACTTTGGTAAGGTGATAGAAAGCAATGGCGAGGTCGCGTTTCAATTTCGCTTCACCAATTTATCGCCACGGCCGGTTAGAATCATTTCGGTGCAACCCTCGTGTGGGTGCACTACCCCGTCATGGACGCAGGAGGCGGTTATGACCGGCAAACAAGGTTTTATCGAAGCACGATTTGACCCGCGCGGCCGGCCCGGCTACTTCAGTAAAACGTTGTCGGTGCTCACAGATGTATCTGCAACGCCCCTCGTGCTTGAGGTGAAGGGCGATGTGGTGGGCGACAAACCCAAAAATGCCGACCGTTATACCTATCGGCAAGGACGGTTGGCCACCAAAAACAGCAGCCTTAACCTCGGGCGTGTGTACATCAATCAACCCCCGGCCGTTCAGTTTTTTGAATTTTACAACGATAGCGATACCGTGGTGTCACTACAACAGGTAGAAGCCCCCGATTACCTGCGGGTAGATGGCCCGGCCCAGTGGGCACCTTACGAGACCACGGTGCTGAAACTGACCTTTGATGCACGCAAGAAAAACCAATTTGGTTTTATTTCCGAAAACATGGCGTTGATCACTGACGACCGTGAGCAGCCCCGCAAGAGCTACTCAGTGTATGCAACGGTGGAGGAATACTTTGCCCCTGTAAAACCGGGGTTTGAAACTGCCGGGCCGTTGTTGTCGGTAGAGGAGAACAGCATCGACCTGGGGCGACCAAGAGCGGGCGCGTTGGTACAACATAACCTGCGCATCAGGAATGCGGGCAAAAAGGAATTGTTGCTTCGCGATGTGCAGAGCAACTGTACGTGCATGACAGTAAGAGTTCCCCAAAAAGCGTTGAAGCCGGGCGAAGAGAGCATACTGGCCATCGAATTCGATACCCGCGGCAGAAGTGCCACACAACAGAAATCGTTCATCATTTACAGCACCGACCCGATAAACCCGGTGCAACGTGTAGTGGTTTCGCTATATATTGAAGGTTAACGCGCCAGCGACTGTGCAATGAACTCGGCTGCCTTGCCGTTACCATACAGAGCTTGCCCTGCCGACACTACCGTGTTCTGGTGTCGATCGAAGTTACTTAATATCGTTTCGGTATTGGCACCGCACAGGCTGTTGGCATTGGCCTGTACCAGTTCCACCCATTCGGTCTGATCGCGCAAAGTGAGGCAATACTTTCCGAAGAAGTAAGCCTCTTTTTGCAGTCCCCCGCTGTCGGTTAACACCATGCGGCAGCGTTCCAGCATGGCCAGCATGTCGAAGTAGCCCACGGGTTCGATTACGTGCACCAGCAGTTCAATTTTTTGTGTGGCTAAAAACTGTCGGGTGCGCGGGTGCAAGGGCAGCACGATGGGCACCTGCCGATGAAGCTGATTAAAAGCCTGGCAGATGGCGCGCAGCCGTTGGGGGTCGTTGGTGTTCTCGGCCCGGTGCAGGGTGGCGAGCAGAAAGTTTTCTTTGGGAATAGCTTGTTGAAACACGGTGGCACGCTGGGGAGCCCATTGGCGATAGTACAACACGGCATCGAACATCACATCGCCACTTTGTTCGATAGTACAATTAAAATTTGCAAAGCCCTCTCGCTGCAGGTTTTCCAGCGCTGTTGCCGTAGGGCAGAACAGCTTGCTGCTGATGCGGTCAGTGAGGATGCGATTGATCTCTTCCGGCATGTGCATGTTGAAGCTGCGCAGGCCGGCCTCTACATGCGCAACCGGTATATGCAGTTTGCTGGCGGCCAGTGCTCCGGCCAGCGTAGAGTTGGTGTCGCCATACACCAGCACATAGTCTGGTTTTTGCGCCTTGTAAACTGTTTCCAGCTTTTCGAGCATGCGGCCAGTCATGGCCCCGTGATCAAGACCGGCTACTTCAAGGTTTAGGGCGGGCCGCGGAATGTTCATTTCCGCAAAGAACACTTCGCTCATATTCTGGTCGTGGTGCTGGCCGGTATGAACAAGCACCTCCTCGATGCCCAAGGCGGCCAACTGCCGCGATACCACTGCAGCCTTAACAAACTGTGGGCGCGCGCCCACAACCGTAATTACTTTCATCCTCACAACCTACGAGAACGCAGGTATACCCGTAATGTGGCTACCCAAAATGAGCAAGTGGATGTCGTGTGTGCCCTCGTAGGTCACTACGCTTTCCAGGTTCATCATGTGGCGCATAATGGAGTACTCGCCCGTGATGCCCATGCCACCGTGTATCTGGCGCGCTTCGCGGGCTATATCGAGTGCTATCTGTACGTTGTTGCGTTTGGCCAGCGAGATTTGTGGTGTAGCGGCCTTGCCTTCGTTCATTAATGTGCCCAGCCGCCAGGTGAGCAATTGTGCTTTGGTGATTTCGGTGAGCATCTCGGCTAATTTTTTTTGAACCAGCTGAAACGAAGCGATGGGTTTTCCAAACTGGATTCGCTCCAACGCATAGCGCCTGGCGGAGTCGTAGCAGTCCATCGCAGCGCCCAATGCTCCCCAGGCAATGCCGTAGCGGGCCGAGTCGAGGCACATGAGGGGGGCACCGAGCCCGCTCTTTCCCGGCAGCAGATTTTCCTTTGGAACTTTCACGTTGTCGAACACCAGTTCGCCTGTGGCGCTGGCGCGCAGCGACCACTTGCCGTGTGTTTCGGGTGTTGAAAAGCCGGGCATACCGCGCTCCACGATCAATCCGTGAATACGGCCTTCTTCATTTTTTGCCCACACCACCGCCACATCGGCCCGGGGCGAATTAGAGATCCACATTTTGGCACCGTTCAGCAAATAGTGGTCGCCTTTATCTTTAAAGTTTGTCACCATGCCACTGGGGTTGGAGCCGTGGTCGGGTTCGGTTAAGCCAAAGCAGCCGAGCCACTCGCCACTGGCGAGTTTAGGCAGATATTTTTTGCGCTGCTCCTCCGAGCCGAACTTGTAGATGGGATACATCACCAGCGAGCCTTGTACCGAGGCGGTCGATCGCATGCCAGAGTCGCCACGTTCAATCTCCTGCATGATGATGCCGTAGGCAATATAATCGAGGCCACCTCCGCCATATGGCTGTGGAATGGTGGGCCCGAAGGCACCTACTTCGCCAAATTTTTTTACGATTTCGTAGGGAAAGTGAGCCTGCTGGGCCCACGCTTCAATGAACGGACTGATTTCCTTCTTAACGAACTCACGCATCGAGCTTCTGATGAGTTTATGTTCTTCCGTGAGCAGCGAGTCGATGTCGTAAAAATCCGGATGCTCGTATACATCCTGCTTTAGCGATTTTTTTGCGGCAGGCTTGGCTGCGATGGTGGCGGTTTGCATACGTTTTGGTATTTCTGTTTAAAGCGTTCAAATTTACTGAAAAACTGGCATCAGCCGGCTGTCGTTGCACGTAACCCTTTGCTGTTCATGTCGTCTTCTTCTATCGATCCGGCCCTGGCCCAACAACTTCAAAAGCTTCAGCAAAAATTTGCCGTGATGGGGCAGGACCTTTCGTCTTACCTGGATGGCTTGCTGCATGCCGAGTATCTCACGTACTGGGACTACATACACCTCGACACCTTGCTGAGTTTGCAAACACCAAAAACCGGCTTCCCGGATGAGAAAATATTCATTGTTTATCATCAAATAACCGAGTTGTACTTTAATCTCATTTTGTGGGAGACGGAGCAACTGGCAGCTAAACAAATGCGGACGTCAGAATTTTTTTGCCAGCGCCTAGACCGCATGAACCGCTACTTCCGGCACTTGGAAAGTTCTTTTGCTATCATGGTTGACGGCATGGAAAAAGACCAGTTTCTGAAATTCCGGATGTCGTTGCTGCCGGCCAGTGGTTTTCAATCCGCACAATACCGCCTCATCGAAATTGCCTCTACCCACTTATACAACCTGGTGCCCGAAGCCGACAGGCGAATGGATGATGCGCAGGCAGATGTTGCCAGTTTGCTGCCCAGGTTGTATTGGCGCAGCGGTGCCACCGAGTTGGCCACCGGTAAAAAGACACTCACGCTGCAGCAATTTGAAGCTAAGTATACCGACCGCTTTCTGGCGGCAGCTAAAGCCGTTAAATCTACGAACCTGCGCCAGCTTTACCTCGATCATTTCGCTGGCAACTCCGAAGTAATTGCCCGCCTGCGGGAGTTCGATTTGTTGGCCAACGTTCTGTGGCCGCTCTCGCATTTTAAATCGGCCGCACGCCACCTGCAGAAAGATCCTGAAGACATAAAAGCCACGGGCGGCACCAACTGGCAAAGATACCTTCCCCCGCGTTTTCAGCGGATTATGTTTTTCCCCGAACTGTGGTCGGAGCAGGAAAAACAGGATTGGGGCAAGGCCGGGGTTAACAGCCTTCTCTCGACCGCCTGATTTTTCTAACTTTGATGTCGTGGTACATCCCCGGCATATCTTGTTCTGCCTGCTGTTGGCGCCCGCAGCGCTGAGCGCGCAAGGTGTTACCCGCTTTACCTATCACGATGCGGAGAAGCGCAGCCTGAAAGAAATTTTCCAGGTGCGCGATACCGTGCGCAATCATTTGCACGGCCGCTATATTTCATACTACCTCAACGGCAATATCGAGTCGAAAGGCCAGTTTGTGAATAATGAGACCAGCGGGGTGTGGGAATTTTTCTATGAAACCGGCAACCTGAAGATGCGCGGCATTCTGCGCCAGAGTTCCAACTACGGGCTGTGGGAATACTTCTATGAAAATGGCCAGCGCAGCATGGAAGGCACCATCAACGGCAAGAACAAAGAGGGCGTTTGGAAAATCTATTACGAAAGCGGTGAGTTGAAAGAAGAAGGCATGTACGTGGGCAATAAGCGCGAGGGGCTATGGAAAGTATTTTTTGAAGACGGGCGCCTGAAGGGAGAAATTGAATACAAAGAAGATCATGGGCGCTTTACCGAGTATTATCCTTCCGGAAAGGTGGCAGCGGAAGGCCCCAAAGTAGGGCCACGCCAGGTGGGGCTGTGGCGATTCTTCGATGAAAAAGGTGTCTTGCAAGGCGATGGCGAGTATGCGAACGGCAAAAAAAATGGCGTGTGGCATACGTACTATCCGTCAGGAAAAAAGGCATCAGAGGGCCGATTTGAAAACGATGTGCCGGTAGGCTCGTGGACGTATTTTTTTGAAGAAGGCACGGTAAGTTCGAGCGGTGAGTACGTGGGTGGGCAAAAGAATGGCTATTGGAATGCCCTTAACCCCGATGGCAGTAAGCGCAGTGAGGTAAACTACAGCAATGGCGTGGGCGAATATCGCGAGTACTACACCGATGGCCGCCTGCGTGCTAAAGGGCAAATTGTTGATGGCAGGAACGAAGGTAAATGGCAGTACTATTTTAATGATGGAAAGTTAGAGGGCGAATGCGAATTCGATAGCGGCAAAGGCACGTACTATGGTTACTACCCCTCCGGAACTCTGCAAACCAAAGGCACTTTGGAAAATGATTTACGTGTAGGTACGTGGGAGTTGTATGAAACTGATGGAAAACTATCGGGCTACTACCGGCCTATCTATGAAAAGTCGCGCCTGGCTGACGAAATCAATGCGCTGGCGATTAAAGCGCAGACGTCTGCCTCAACCACCCAGCGTTCGGCCGCGCGCGGTTTTACCTATTTCCAGCCTCGTTTTCCGGAGTACCGCGGGGTCATCATCGAAGGCAACCCCATGCTGAGTTTTATCGGCCTCATGCCTCTCGGCATCGAATTTTACAACGAGGAGCGGTTAGGGCACGTGTTTGAGTTTGAAGGCATACGAAACCCTTTCTTTACTGCTGATGCGCGTGTGCCGCAGAATAAAATCTTTCAGCGGGGATATGCCATTGGGCTAAAGCAGAAATTTTACAACCCTTGGCGCAACGGCATGTGGTACTTTGCCCACGAGGCGCGTTTTACCAACCTGGGCCACTATGCCAACGTAGACCTTAACCTGGGCGGCAACAGCCTGGTTACCGCCAATGCCACCGAACAGCGCGCAGAATATGGGGTGCTGCTGGGCACGCGCCTGATGCAGCAAAACGACCGCGATGGGTTCACCATCGATGCTTACCTGGGATATGGCCTTGGCTTCAGAAACTTCGATGCCGACCCGCTGTATGAAAATGTGTTTGTAAACGTGAACCAGCGGCAGTTGTCGCATGGAGTAAGGTTCGGCCTGAACCTTGGGTTTGCCGTTTCGTTTGAAGGCCGCTGAGATGGCACGAAGCTAACACAAAATGTCGATCGCGATTTCGAGGGCTGTGCCCGGGCACTACATGATGAGGTAGCCTACCGAAGAAAGCCATGGCAAAGCAGTTGTCTTTAAATTATTTGTATGGAAATTTGAGGGATTGTTTGAGTCAAGCACCGCTTAAAGGATAACAACCTTTCAACGCGCATGTACAAAACCATTGAGGTAAACCTCCCGCCAGAAGAGGCATTTAACGACCAACAGTGCCGGCCGGCACTGCACAATAAACTTCGCTTGCCGGCTACCGACTTTCATCTACGCATGCTTAGGCGGTCTGTCGATGCGCGGGCAAAAAAAATACAAGTTAATTTCTTAGTTGAGGTGGTGCCGGTAGCTGAGATGCACCGGCAACCAAAGCCTTCTTTTAACTACCGCGATGTTAGCCGTGCACCGCACGCCCTTATTGTGGGGGCGGGCCCCGCGGGTATGTTTTGTGCCCTGCGGCTGATTGAATTGGGGGTGAAGCCTGTTATTCTGGAGCGAGGTAAAGACGTGCAGGCCAGGCGCAGAGACATCGCTGCTATCAACAAAGAACACCTCGTAAGCGAAAACAGCAACTACTGTTTTGGCGAGGGTGGGGCAGGTACATACTCTGATGGCAAGCTTTACACGCGATCAAAGAAGCGCGGAGACATCAGGCGCATACTCGACATTATGGTGCAGCATGGCGCCCGCGATGAAATTTTGTTCGATGCCCATCCGCACATCGGCACCAACAAGCTGCCGCTGCTGGTCGCGGCCTTGCGCAAAACAATTATGGCAGCCGGTGGGGAGATTCACTTCAACACGCAGGTTACCGATGTGTTGTTACAGGGTGATGCTATAAAAGGCGTGCTTACACACGATGGCCAGCGGTGGCCGGCCCGTGCAGTCGTTTTGGCCACGGGCCACTCCGCCCGCGATGTTTACAGGCTCTTGCACGAACGCGGCATTGCCATTGAAGCCAAGCCGTTTGCGCTGGGCGTGCGGGTAGAGCATGCACAGGCATTCATCGACAAGGTGCAATACCATTGTGCTGACGGCCGCGGCCCGTATTTGCCCGCTTCGTCTTACGCCTTGGTGCAGCAGGTAAATATGGGCGGCAGGCAACGCGGTGTATTTTCTTTTTGTATGTGCCCCGGAGGTTTCATTGTGCCAGCGGCTACCGCACCGGGCGAGGTTGTGGTAAACGGCATGAGTCCTTCAAGACGAGACTCGCAATTTGCCAACTCAGGCATTGTGGTGGCCATTGAGCCACGCGACTTCAAAGGGTTCGAAAAGTATGGGCCCTTGGCGGGGATGTGCTTTCAACAACATGTCGAGCAACGCGCTTGCACGGCTGCCGGAGGCACCCAAGCAGCACCTGCCCAGTTGTTGGCCGATTTTGTAGCACGTAAAAAGTCGGCCGCCCTGCTGCCCACTTCTTATCAGCCGGGCTTTGAGTCGGTGATGATGGATGATGTGCTGCCCGGTTTTTTGAGCAGCGCCCTGCGCGAAGGATTCAAGGGGTTCGAGAGAAAGATAAAAGGATATATAACCAATGAAGCACAAATAGCGGGCGTGGAAAGCCGCACCTCTTCGCCCGTGCGCATTCCACGCGACACGGAGTCGCTGCAGCACATTCAAATCAGAGGCCTGTTTCCCTGTGCCGAGGGTGCAGGGTATGCCGGTGGCATTATGTCGGCAGCGATGGATGGCGAGCGCTGCGCAGAAGCCGTGCTGCGATTTTTGGCTATATAAAAATCCATCCTACCTTGACATAAAGGATTGAAGCGATGAACATCCGCGTGCATCTCGGTAACGGTAAACGGCAATGAAGAAAACGGTCATTTTTGGGGCAACCACCAACCCCGCGCGTTACGCCTACCTGGCTGCCGACATGTTGAAGCAATACGGGTATGATTTTGTGCCGGTGGGCATCAAAGAGGGGGCGGTATTTGGTAAACAGATCTTGCCGCTGGCGCAGCACCCGCCTGTTACCGATGTAGATACTATTACCCTGTATGTGGGGCCGCAAAACCAGCCGCCATGGTACGCGTACATTTTAGGCCTGCGGCCCAGGCGAATCATATTTAACCCTGGGTCGGAAAATCCCGAGCTGGCGCAACTGGCCCGACAGGCCGGCATCGAAACATTGGAAGCCTGCACGCTGGTAATGCTGCGCACCGGCCAGTACTAACTTAATCGTTAGGGTATTTTGCAATGGCGCCCACGCAAATAATCTTCCATTTACCATCTTTCTTTTCCAGAACGCGTATCTGTGAAGTTTCATCGCGCTCTATACGGTCGTCCTTTACCCGCTGAATGTAGTGGGCATAAGCCCCGTTGCCATATACACGAATATCCTTCCACTCGCGTTCTATTTTCATTGCAGCACTCTGGTGGGCTACATCAATGTTGCGGCTGGCAACCTGTGTTCTAAAATACTCGTCAAACGATTTGTTGAGCGCCTCCCACCCTTCAATAAAACTGGTGCCTGTGGAATCGGAATACGACCAATACACATATGGCACGTGCAGCCAACTGTCTTCCCAATCTTTTCGGTTTACATTAAAGAACGATGTCGTCTCCCGCTCAATCACAGCCTTGATGGCTGCCACCTCTTTGTCTGCCTGGGCGTGGGTACCGGTGCTAAAAAGCCATGCGGCCAGCAGCAACAATTGCTTTGCATTTTTCATAGTGGTAGAGGGTTAAAATGGTATAGTGAAAGATACACATCGGCCGCCACACTTCAAATCGTAAATCCCAAACTGTAAATAAAAATGCCTCGTACTGGGTATTCTTTGCTTTTCAGGCCTTAGCTTCATTGGCGTAAACGACAACGCGATGCTTTCCGATGAAAAATTAACTCGCACGAAAGAGTTGCTGGCCACACCGGGCAAACCTGCCACACCGGGTCGCTTCGGTACGTTTTATGAGCACAAACTAACTGACCAAAGCCCAGGCAGCAAAAAGAAACAACCCCAGAAGAGATGACACAAAAAAGTATTAATCAGGTGCCGGCCCTGCTTGCTGCCGCCTGTGTGTACGTAGCCGTGAGTTGCGCACCTGCGTCAAAAGAGGCGCCAACCGAGCGCAAATGGTGGAAAGAGGCCGTGGTGTATCAAATCTACCCTCGAAGCTTTAAGGATAGCGATGACGATGGGGTGGGCGACCTGCCCGGCATTATCTCTAAGCTGGATTACATCAAAAGCCTTGGCGTGGATGTTGTCTGGCTCAACCCCGTTTACCAGTCGCCCAACTACGACAATGGATACGACATCAGCGACTACCGCAGCATTATGCCGGAGTTCGGCACCATGGCCGATTTTGAAAACTTACTAGGGGGCTTGCACGAGCGCAACATCAGGTTGGTGATGGACCTGGTGGTGAACCATTCCAGCCACGAGCACGAATGGTTTAAGCAATCGCGCAGCAGCCGCGATAACCCGTATCGAAATTATTACCACTGGTGGCCTGCTGAAAAGGGAATGCCTCCGCCACGCTTCAGTTTTTTTGACGAGGAAGGCGATGCCTGGCAATACGATTCGCTCACTAACGCTTACTACCTGCACTACTTTGCCGATCAGCAGCCCGACTTGAACTGGGAGAACCCAGCGGTGCGGCAGGAGGTAATCGACATCATGCGTTTTTGGATAGCTAAAGGTGTTGACGGCTTTCGCCTGGACGCATTTCAATACGCAGCAAAAGATACCACCTTTCCACGGCTTCCCGCGGGCTATGAAAAAAACATCAACAAGTATTACGGCATGCAGCCCCAACTGCATACTTATTTGAAAGAGATGCACCGCGAAGTATTTAGCCAGGCCGATGTAATGACCGTAGCCGAAGGGGCCGGGTCATCGTTTCAAGATGCGCACGACCTGGTGGATGCGCATCGCCAGGAACTGCAAACGGCTTACCATTTTGAGGCCATTGATATTGGCAAGCAAACGGGTAACTACAGCCTCCTTGATTTTAAGAAAGTATTTAGCCGCTGGGACAGCGCCTTTGCCACAGATGGCTGGCTGGCTATTTACCTGGCCAACCACGACAACGCACGTATGGTGAGCCGGTTTGGCAACGATAGCGAGGCCTTTCGCGAGCGGTCGTCCAAAATGCTCACCACATTTGTTCTTACCATGCGCGGCACGCCCTACTATTATTATGGCGATGAGTTGGGCATGACCAACATTCGGTTTAGCTCAATAGACCAATATCGTGATATTGATACGCGAAACCGGTACAAGAAAATACAAAGCGAGGGCGGGGATTTGAACCAGTTTCTGGAGGATCAAAAACGGGTAGGGCGCGACAACGGCCGCACGCCCTTTCAGTGGGATGCCACGCCACAGGCAGGATTTACCTCGGGCACGCCCTGGCTGCCGGTCAACCCCAATTACACGGTAATTAACGCGGCCACCCAGGAGAACGATCCCAACTCTGTGCTGAACTATTTTCGCTCGGCTATGGCGCTGCGAAAGAACCACCTGGCATTGGTGTATGGCGCCTATCAGCTTTTGGATGCCGCCAACCCACAGGTGTATGCTTACACCCGCGAGTGGCAGGGCGACAGACTGTTGGTGCTACTCAATTTCAGCGGCACTCCGGCTGCAGCCAACGTAGGCGTTGACGTGGCCAAAGCCGAGCGTGTACTCTGCAACTATTCTGAAGGCGAAACGAGTTTGGAATTACGGCCGTACGAGGCGGCTGTGTTCCGGTTAAAGTAAGTAACTAAAATCCGATCACGACAAAAGGCGCCCAGTAAAATGGCAATGAAAATTTGCCTTCGCGCATGAGTTGCTGCTTGGCATATTGTAACTCTCTGCGATAATTGGGATTTTTTTCGCGCAACAGCTTTTCGTAAAAGTGCGTCATGAGTTGGGCGGTCGACTCATCGGCCACACTCCAAAAGCTCACCATAAGGTTTTGAGCCCCCGCATATACCAGTGCGCGCGACAAGCCGATAACCCCTTCGCCTTTTGAAATTTTGCCGAGACCCGTCTGGCAGGCCGACAGCACGGCTAGGTTCGCGTTGAGCTTGAGGTTGTAGATCTCGCCTGCGTACAGGTTGCCATCTTCGTGATCGCCCGTATGTAAAAAGATGCGCGAAAGCTCCGGCCGCTCCTCATCTACAATGCCATGGGTGGCGAGATGGACATAGTTATATTTCGTGAGGTCTTCCATTTTTACCCTCGACTCGTTGGCCTGTTGATAAGTTACCACAGCTCTGGCCTCATCAGCGAAAAGACTTCCTATCTTCTCCACTTCTTGCGCGGTGGCGGGCAGCGGGCTAAGGTTGTCCCTGTCGGGAAACGAAACAGGTGCACATAAGAAAATGGAGGGGTTTTCGGACTTGCTTTCGCGCTTTGCTTTCTGCAGAATCAAACCCGCTGAAAACTCATAGCCCACGGCATATCGGTTCAGCAAAAACGGGGTGGAGGAGAAATCTCTGCCTGCGGATGGCTTGTAAAACAATGCTTCGAAGGGAAGCGTGCCCAGGCGGCCTGAGGGGATGAAGACAACTTCGGTAATGGCCGTGGGCAGCCGCGGCACAAGTACTTTCCGCAACGATTTACCGGTGGTTTCATAGGTCTTGAAATCGTTGTACAGCAGGCTGTTGGTAAAACCTCGCACATCACGGTCAAAGTCAGCCGGGAGCGTAAGATTTTGAACGGTAAATCCTCGCGCTGTGATGATGAACTGATAGATGCGCGCGTTCTTTTCGGCTATAAAAAAACTAATCACAGCCTGTTCGTTGTTCAATAGCTTTTGTAGTTGGGCAATGGAGGGTGAGCTGGCGTTGAATTTTAAATTGAAATAGTTGGGGTAGTCTTTTTCCAGTTTCTTGATGAACGCGTTGTATTCCAGGTTCAAACCAAACAGCGCCTCGCGCAGGTATTTCTCTTCTTCGGCCGACTCCGGTTTCAGGCTGAGTTTTTGGGTCATAAAGGCAATAGCCGATTTGAGGTTTTTCTCTTCCGCTACCAGCACATCAGGTATGCCTGCAAACGACTTTGCGTCACTCTCGGCAATTGATTCCAACAGAATAGCCGATTTACTTTTCTCCGCGAAGTAGAATGCTTTTTCGTTATAAACGGCCGGAGCCAGCGTAATGTCAGCCAGGGTGGTGGCTACCCGTACCCCATCTTCATATACTTCTGTTGCCAAAGCCCCCAGCGCCAATTTGTCGCGCTCGTTGGTGCTATGTTGCCGCAGGTCGTCAATCAGCGAGTCGCACAAATACAGCGCGGTGAGGGCCTGTTCGAGGTCTGCCCGTTTAAGCGTCTTGCCGAGGTGTAGTTCCTCAAAGCCCTGCGCTTTCAGACGCAGGCTGTAAAGCAGCACCATGCCATTGTAATAATTCTCAGGCGATGGGTTGGTCGTAATCTCGGTAGCAGCGAAGCCTACCACGTTGGCCACTAAGGCCTGTTGAAAGCTGACGAGTGACGCCACGTATTGCCGGGCCTCCAGTTGCAGAGTGCCTAGATCATTCAAGGTAGAGGCGATATCGGGGTGTTTGGCACCGTAGGTTTTGCGATATAACGCCAACGCCTGATTGAAATACTCCGCGGCCGCTTTTTTGTTGCCCATGCGGTCGTATGTAATGCCGAGGTTGCGCAGCACAAAGGCTTCGTTAGGGTGCCCGGCCGGGTAGATCTTTTGCCAGCGTGCTTGGGCGTCTTCAAAGTTGTTTACAGCATCGCCATACAATTCCATGTCGCGATAGAGCGCGCCCATGTTGCTGGCGATGACCGCCAGTCGTGCATTGCTTTGACCGTAAACTCTTTGATAGATGGCCTGTGCTTTTTCATAATACTCAAGTGCTTTCTCGCGGTCGGTTTGGCTGTACAAAAGACCTAAGTCGTTGTAAGAGGCTGCTACACGGGCATCATTATCGCCAAAGAGTTGCATGCGCGTTTGCAGGGCCATCACCCCGTTCTCCTCGGCTTGGCTCAACTTACCCGAGGCGAGGTATGCCAGGCTAAGGTAGGCCAGGCATTGCGCAGACTCGGCTGTGGCCATGCTGCCACCTTCCTTAAAGTTTTTGAGCGCTTCGGTGAGGGTTTCGATGGCAAGATCTTGCCGGCCTTTATTGAGCAATAGAAACCCCTGGCTGGCCATGACAATGCCTTTTACTGACGACTGTGGAATGTCGCTTCGCAGCAATTCGCCAATGGTCTGCTCGGCTGCAGCCAGGTTGCCTTGCGCGAGTAAAATTTCCGCTTTCTTGTTTTGTAGCAATACGTAAGTTTCCGGGTTGGGCTCCGCCCGATCGATGGCCGCCAATGCCTCATTGTACTGAGAGGCTGCCAGCAGCGAGTCAGCCATGGCAATGGGCGATTGCGGGCCCTGCGCAAAAGCAAAACAAGTGCTGATGCTAAAAAATGCAGCTGCAGCCAGGCGCATGCCTAAAATCGATAGAAGTAGGTGATGGACGAAACAAATTCGCGGGTCAGTCCGTCAGGGTTGGTGGAGCGCTGCGCCAGTTTATGACCCAACAGCAAGCGCAAGCCCGACTGCACGTTAAAATGATACCCGGCAGTAACAATGCCCGACAGGGCCAGACCGTGCGTCTCTGGCGGGCTAACCTGCGAAATTTCGCTGCCCGCTTCTTTACCTGATTTCCAAAATACATCGCGGTTAACGCGGTAAATGGGCAACAAGCCTGCCGAGAAGTTAAATTTTGAAAAGCGGAAGTTGCGCTCAACGCGTAACATTACATCTACGCCACGCCTGAGATCCTTCGATTGGTTATACCGATCTACGTACTCTTTCTCGGCCGAGCCGGCCCAAGCGCTCCATACAAACTGATTTTGATTTTCATTTAGCGGCACCTGTATACCCGTGGCCAGCAGCCATTTTCTGTTGATCAGCGACAAACCGGTAATAAAATCGTAGGTACCCAGGCTGGTTTGGTAGTACATCGGCAGGGGCAGTCCGTCAGCCTGTTGATTGGATGCGTGGGTGGGTATTTTGCCACCTACCGACAGGTTGATGTCGAAGTAATCGTTGCTGATCATGTTCCGCGTGTAGCAGAGCGAGATGTCGCCAATGCCGGCTGTGTTAGCCAGTCGGCCGGTTACCATTTGGTATGGCAGCTTTACCTGGAAGGCACTCTTCGCATTCAGGCTAAAGTTTAAATCGGCCGTGGCGACATAAATGCGCGGGCTCAGCGAAGTCGTTCCACGGTAAAAACTCATCTCCATCGACCGGAGCTTCACCTCAACTTTACGATTGTAGGGCTGGTCGGGCTTCATCGCACCCATGGTGCAAAAGCCGGCATCGCTACAGCCTTGCGCGTGGCCCGCAACTGCGACAACAAGGCAAGCCAGAAACAACACGAGTCTACTCATAGCAGTTCGAAAGTTATGTATGGGCCACCGAAACGCAAAAGTAAGCTCCTGCAAAAAAAAATTACATGACAGCGACCGGGCATGCCAGGCGTCTCATCGCAGCCAGTGGTCTTAACGCCTCCGCATCTCAGCCTGCTACTTTTTTACCCTTATGGGGTAGGCCGGGCGCTTTGGCTCTTCCGTGGGATTCTTTTTTAACTCACCCAGTGCCACCTCAATCGCTTTTTGTAATTGCGGATCATTGCCTTTTATTACTTCGGATGGTGTTTGCTCTACTTCGATGTCCGGGGGTACCCCCACATTTTCCACGATAAAGCCGTCTTTTGTCCAAATGGCCAGGTTGGGCGCGGTTACTGAGGCGCCATCGATAAACTCTGGGAATCCTAACACGCCAACCAATCCGCCCCATGTACGCTTGCCCACCAGCGTGCCCACGTTGAATTTCCGAAACATCCACGGCAGCATATCGCCACCAGAGCCAGCGGTTTCATCAATCAACATCACCTTTGGCCCTTGAATAGATGCATTGGGTGTCTTGAAGTCGTTACCGTAGCGCGTGTTCCAATGCGAGTGGTACGGCTGCTGCAGCAGATCGATGTAGTAGTTGGCGATTTGCCCGCCACCGTTAAAACGTTCGTCAATGATAATTGCTTTCCGGTTTGCTTGCGGATAAAAGTAACGCTTAAAGTATTCATGCCCGGCACCGGCGGTATTGGGCACGTACACGTAGGCAACCTGGCCGTTGGTGGCCTCGGTTACTTTTTTCAGGTTACCTTCTACCCAGTCGCGGTTGCGCAGAGCGCTTTCGTTTGCTATCGGCACAACTTTTACCGTGCGCGAGCCGGCAGGGGTAGCGTTAGGACCGATGGTGAGCTCCACAATCTTACCGGAGGTGTTTTCGAAGAAGCTGTAGATGTTTTGGGCAGCCGTAACTTCTTTACCATTTACGGCCAGAATGTAGTCGCCCACCTGTGCGTTAATGCCTGGCTCGGTAAGTGGCGATCGCAACTCGGGGTTCCAGTTAAGGCCGCCATAAATTTTTTTGAGTTGGTAGCGGTTGTTCGCGATGGCGAAGTCTGCACCCAGCAAACCTCCGGGCACCTGTTCGGCATTGGCTACACGATCGCCAGCGCCTTGCAGGCGGTGATGGCCCACGGCTAACTCGCTGCACATCCACTGTATCACTGTGTTCAAGTCGCCCCGGCACGACAGGTGCGGCAGAAACTGTTCGTATTTCTTTTTCATTGCTGGCCAGTCGGCACCATGCATGCCGGGGTCGTAAAAATAGTCGCGGTTAATTCGCCATGCCTCGTAAAAGGTTTGCGGCCACTCTTGTGCAGGGTCAATTTTCACCTGAATGTCGCCCACGCTTAGGGTTCCTTTGCCCGCCTCCGGCTTCTCGCCTGCATTCGCGATGGTGTAGCTGTTTCCTTTTTTGAAGAGCATCTTTTTCTTATCGCTGGAGAGTACATAATCGTCCATCTCCATCAGTTCAGTGTCTTTGCGTTTGGCCAGGTCATACTTGTGCAACTTGCCGCTGTTGCCGCCAAAAGGAAAATCCAGATAATAGAGTTCGCCCTCTTTGGCCACGTTCAAGCCTCCGAAATTGCCTGCTTTGATGGGCAGGTCGATGATGCGTCTGTCAATGCCATCCCAGTCTACTCGCAGCGCCTCGGTTTGCCGGGCAGATTCAGCATCTGGTTTGGCGGTTTTGGCTTTGTCTGCAGCCGGAACGGCTTCAACTTTGTCCGCTTTTGCGGATTCTTCATCACTCTCTTTCGCCAAAGGCGAGAGGGTGTTTTTCTGAAGCGTGACCAGGTAAATAGAGCTGGTGGCGCGCATATCGTTGTTCGATTGATCAAACCAGTTTACCACGGGCCCCGCGTTGGTTGAAGCAAAGAAATACAAGTACTTGCCGCTGGGGTCCAGTTGCGGCTCGCGGGCATCGCTCAGGCCATCCGTAACCGGAAACGACCTGCCCTGATCGAGCGAGTGCAGGTACACGCGTTTAAAATTTGTTTCGAGCACTTTATCGTAGGCGAGCCACTTGGAGTCGCTGCTCCAACTGCCAAATAGGTTGCGGTATACTCCGGGTGTGTAGACCTCATCCGAATCTATTTTTTTGGAAACGCCCGAGGCTACGTCTACCACAAACAAGCTCCTGCTGTTGTCTGCGTAGGCTATTTTTTTGCTGTCGGGCGACCAGTGCGGGTGGGCATAGAAGCCTGCACCGCTCAACTTGATGGCGCGCGCATCGCCTTTACCATCCTGTTGTTTGATGTGTAACTCGTATTCGCCCGAAGCATCAGAGAAGTAGGCTATCCAGCGGCCATCGGGCGACCATGCCGGGAAGGTTTCATGTGCTCCGGCTGTTTGTGTAAGGTTGCGCACATCGCCTTTTTCAGCCGGCACGGTAACGATTTCTCCCCTGAAGTCGAACACGGCACGTTGCCCGGTAGGCGAGATGGCGAAGCCTCTGATATAATTGGTGCCTTTCACGAACCGGGGTCGCACATCCTGAAGATCGGCAGCAATGCCGATGGTTACTTTTTTAGGCGCGCTGCCGGCCGTCATCGTATGCAAATAACCAGCCTGCTCAAATACGATATTGCTACCCCCGCTGCCAAGGTTAGCGACATGAAAATCAGTGTAGCGCGTGGTGGCGGTAACCGTTTTGGCCGAGACGTCATAGGCGTAGATGTTAAACTCGCCATCGCGATCGCTGCGGAAATAAATGGTGTTACCCAGCCACACAGGGTCAGCATCGTTGCAACCCCCTGTGGGTTGTGGAATTTTGATAGTCGATTTGTCATCGAACGAAAAAATCCACAGCGTTGAAATTGTGCCACCCCGATAATGTTTCCATTGGTTGAACGCGGGCGACAAAGGGGAGTAAACCATCTTTCTGCCATCGGGCGAAAAGACTCCGTTCCAGGCGTTCGGAATTTCGATTTGCGTGGGAAACCCACCGGTTACCGGCACCGTGAACAATTGATGATAGCGGTTGGTGAACACCGTTCGTTGTGATGCAAACACTACATTTTTTCCATCAGGTGTGAAGCCGCGCACCCAATCGGCACCCGGGTGCCACGTGAGGCGCGCGGGCACGCCACCGTCAACACTTACGACAAATACATCGGTGTTGCCATCGTATTGTGCGCTAAAGGCGATCAGCTTTCCATCGGGCGAGAAGTAGGGATTAGATTCGATGCCTTCATCTACTGTGAGTCTTCTCGGAAAGCTACCATCGAGGTTGGACACCCACAGATCTTCGGCATAAATAAAAGCCAGGTGGCTGGCGCTTACAGTGGGGCGGTTAAGTAATCGTGTGTCTTTCGGGTCAATGGCCAACGCAATCTGGCTCATCATCAACAGCATGGTACAAAAACTCAGGAGGCACAGTTTTTTCATAAGGTCATAGTTAATGCCTTAATATACAAAAACGCCCCCGAGGTGAATGCCAAAATTATACAGGTGGATTTAACCTGGTGAAATACTGGCCCTTGACGTGCCCGTTAGTCTAAGCCATTACATGCCCAGCGACTGGTTTTCGATCGAGGCCAGTGCGATGATCTTCTCGTACTCTGCCGCGTTCAGGTCGTTAAAGAAATAGTGCACCGGGTTTACCTGCGCACCTGCGATCAGTACTTCGTAGTGCAGGTGTGGCGCAGTTGAAAGCCCGGTGTCGCCCACGTAGCCAATCAGTTCTCCGCGCTTTACGCGCTGACCTTTATGTACAGCAAAGCCATGCATGTGCGCATACCGAGTGCGGTAACCGAAGCCGTGGTCGATCTCGATCATTTTGCCGTAACCGCTAAAACTGATTTGCAACTCGTCAATCACGCCATCGGCAGTGGCATAGATAGGCGTGCCGATAGGGGCGGCAAAGTCGATACCGGTATGCATCTTTTTTACTTTGTAAACCGGGTGAATGCGCATACCAAAGCCTGATGCCAGCGCGATAAGTTCTTTGTTGGAGACAGGCTGAATGGCGGGAATAGCAGCAAACAGTTTCTCTTTGTTTTCGGCCTGCAACACAATCTCGTCTTGCGATTTTGACTCGATGTAAATCTTGCGCCTGAGCTTGTCGACCGCGGCATGAAGTTCTACAATCACGTCTTCATGAATAATATTTTTGTCTTTGATATCTTGGTAGCGATCCAGACCGCCTACACCTGCTTCGCGAATGGCAGGGTCGATGGGCTCTGCGCCCAGCACTACGCGGTAAATGTTGTCATCGCGGTGCTCCATGTCGGCCAAGATAACATTGAGTTTGTCTACCTCGTTTTTCAGGCGCTCATAGTAGAACTCCATTTCCTTCACCTCATTGCTCAACATCAGCTCTTTTGGCGATTCAAAATAGTTAGTGTAAAGGAGCAGTAGGCCAACTGCCATCGCCAGGGTAAGCGAAAAGATGCCGAGAGTGTTCAGAATGACGTCTCCGGTGCTGGTGCGTACCCGCTCGTATTTGCAACTTTCGGTGTCGTAGTAATATTTTATTTTTGCCATGGTATGGCTTTTTAATGCTTTAGCTAATCGGCTTTAGGCCTAAAGGGCTTCATCACCTCTTCGTTACACTCTATAAACGGACCTCCCAGCAGGTCGATACAATACGGTATGGCCGGGAAGATCACCTCGAGGCACTGCCCGATGGCCTTTGGTTTGCCGGGCAAATTTACAATTAAAGTTTTATTTCTGATTCCTGCCGTTTGGCGCGAAAGAATGGCGGTAGGTACATAGGTAAGGCTTTTAGCCCGCATTAACTCGCCAAAACCCGGCAACATTTTGTAGCAAACGGCCTCGGTGGCCTCAGGCGTAACATCGCGTAAAGCGGGTCCTGTACCACCGCAGGTAATAATCAGACAGCAGCCGCGCTCATCGGCCATTGCTTTCAAGGTTTTTTCGATCACGTCCTGCTCATCAGGCACCACAGCATATTCTTTCTGCCAGGCCGATCGAAGGTATTGGGTTAGTAAAGATACGATGGCCTGCCCCGGGGTATCCTCATAAATACCCTGGCTGGCGCGGTCTGACACGTTGACAATTCCTATTTTAACGAGTAATGGGGTTGGGGCTGTTCCGTTCATGTGTGTTTAGCTGAAAGTTAAAAAAATGATGAACACCATCACGTTCAAAATCAGTACCTTCCCTGATCAAAAATAAAAACGCATGGCTAACTATCAACTCCAAATAAATGGCAAGCTTATGTCGGTTGACGTAGAATCTGACACGCCTCTGTTATGGGTGCTGCGCGACCACTTTCAGTTGGTGGGCACGAAGTATGGCTGTGGCATTGCCCAGTGCGGTGCCTGTACCGTTCATCTGAATGGAGCTGCCGTGCGCGCCTGCACGTTGCCTGTGTCGGCTGTGGGGACAAAGGCTGTTACCACCATCGAGGGGTTGTCGCCCGATGGTCAGCATCCCGTTCAGCAGGCGTGGAATGAGGTGGATGTAGCCCAATGCGGCTATTGCCAGGCCGGGCAGATCATGACAGCCGCGGCCCTGCTCGCGAAAACGCCTAAGCCTACACGTGCGCAGATTGACAATGCCATGCAGGCAAATCTGTGCAGGTGCGGTACCTATCACCGCATCAGAGAAGCAGTTGAACGGGCATCAGAAAAAATGACTAAATCATAATGGCGATGGAGACGCTTAAACCCACACGCAGAGAATTTTTGAAGCTGGCAGCGGCAGCCGGGGGCGGCCTGGTGCTCGGCTTCCACTGGGGCGATTCAGAGGCCACGGCTATGCACGTGGTTACCAGCGAAGCAACGACACTAAACTTTAACAGCTACCTCAGTATAGGCACGGATAATATCATTACAATTTTCTCGCCTAACCCGGAATTAGGGCAGAACATCAAGACCTCGTTCCCGATGATCGTGGCGGAGGAGTTGGATGCCGACTGGGCAAATGTGCGGGTGGCGCAAGCCGCCCTCGACACCGCCCGCTTTGAGCGCCAGCTTACCGGTGGCAGTGGTGCCATACCACATTCGTGGGAGCGCTTGCGCAAGGCGGGTGCCACCGCACGCCACATGCTGGTGGAGGCGGCCAGCGCAAAATGGCAGGTGCCCAGCGAAAGTTTGCGCACCGAAAGCGGAAAGGTGTGGCATGACGCCTCGGTACGTGCAGCCACCTATGGCGAATTAGCCGCTGACGCCAGGGCGTTGCCAGTACCCTCAGAGGTTAAGTTGAAGAACAAGAAAGATTTTAAACTTATCGGCCAGCCCGTTCGCAATGTTGATCACCCGGCTATCGTGTCGGGCAAGCCTTTGTTCGGCTTAGACTTTTATCGCGAAGGTATGTTGCAGGCTATGATTCAGCGACCCCCGCAGTTCGGATCGAAAATAAAATCGGTAGATGCTACGGCCGCCAAGGCCATGCCAGGCATAGTAGACGTGGTTCAATTCAAAAATAACGTTGCGGTGGTGGGTAAGTCTACCTGGCAGATATTAAAGGCGCGCAAGCTGTTAAAAATTGAGTACGAAGCTGAGGGCACGTTGGAGAGTACCAGCGATCACGACAAGTTGTTAAAAGAGTCGCTGAATGCTGCGAGCGCCACGTTGCGCAGAAAAGATGGCGATGTAGAGGCAGCTTTCAAATCGGCTGCGAAAGTTATCGTGCGCGAATACCAGTGTCCGTTTTTGCCTCATAACCCGCTCGAGCCAATGAATTTTTTCGCCCACGTGCAACCCGACAAAGTGGAGTTGGTGGGCCCTTCGCAAACGCCCGACATGGCCCGCAATGAGGTAGCGCGATTGCTGGGCATCGCGCCCGACAAAATTACCCTGGAGCTTACGCGATTAGGGGGTGGCTTCGGCCGCAGGCTCAAGGCCGACTATGTATTGGAGGCAGCCGAGCTCTCCAGCATCATTAAAGCGCCCGTAAAAGTTACCTGGACGCGTGAAGACGATATGATGGGTGGCAGTTACCGGCCAGCTGTGCGCTACCGCTTTGAAGCTGCGCTCGATGCGCGCGGAGCCATGATTGGCTACAAGCTGCGCGGGGTGGGCATCAACTCGGGCAACCCTACACGTGAAGATAATTTCCCGTCAGGTGCTGTCGAGAATTTATTGATCGACTCCATCGAGCATAAGTCGGCCATCACTACGGGCGCGTGGCGTGCCCCCATTACTAACTTTCTCGCTTTCGCAGAACAATCATTTTTAGACGAGGTAGCGATGGAAGCCGGGCAAGATCCTGTTCAGTTCAGGCTTGCCCTGCTGAACCAAGCTAAGCAGAAGCCAACGGGTTCGGTAAAATACGATGTTGACCGGATGCGCGCGGTGATTGAGTTGGCCGCCATTAAAGGGGGATGGGGCTCAAAAAGGAATCTTGGCTTCAGCGTGTATTTTTCTCATCGCTCGTATGTGGCGCAGGTGGCTGAGGTAGAAAAAATAGATGGCAAGTCGGTGTTAAAGAAGATATATGTTGCAGCCGATTGTGGCGTTGTGGTAAACAAGTTGGGCGCGCTGCAGCAGGTGCGCGGAGGCGTGGTAGATGGGCTGGGTCATGCCTTTTACGGTAACCTTACTTTCAAAGACGGGGCAGCAGAGCAGCGCAATTTCAACACGTTCAGGTTGATACGTTTGAAGGAAGTTCCGGAGATTGATGTGCACTTCGTAGACAATGGCATCGATCCCACCGGCCTTGGTGAGCCCGCGCTGCCACCCACCGGTGCGGCAGTTGCCAATGCCTTTTTCCAAGCTACTGGCAAGCGCTGGTATGAACAGCCTTTTGTAAAGCAACAAGGTCTGGAGGGTGTGCAGTTAGGCGCACCGTGGTAGTTTTGGTGGAGGGAAATATGAAAATGAAATTCGTTTAGTAAAAAGAACGAGACGAGCTTTAACCTGCATAGAAGTCGGGCAGTTCTGCGGCTACGCGTAAGCCATTGTCTCGGATGGCTCTTCGATCATTTTGTGGTAGGCCAACTGGCTAAACACGTCCGCACTTTTTCGCTTTCTTCTTTCTTTTGTGCTCAGGTCGCACTCATACAAACCAAAGCGCCTGGTAGGGCCGAGGTGCCACTCAAAGTTATCCCATGCGCTCCACCAAAAGTAGCCTCTTATGTCTATGCCGTCTTGCAACGCCTGGTGCAGTATGCGGGCGTAGTCTACAATGGCGCGTTGCCGCAGTTCATCGCGTTCGTCACATACTCCGTTTTCCGTAATGATGATGGGCTTTTTGTACCGCGCCCAGTAGCGATCGATACATGTGCGCAACCCTTCGGGATGATATTCCCACATATCGTCATGCGGCTTGCCCAGCGCCTTTATTTTTTCGGGTGTGTCAACATAGGTGATGGGCAGCGGGTCGTGCGACACGCGCGCGTAGTAGCTCATCCCAAAAAAATCCACCTTCTCAAAATGCTTGGGCACGTACTCCATAAACCACCAGTCGCTAAGCCGTGCCGGAAACCAGCCCAATACATTTTCAGAATCGAATACAACGGCATTATGCGAGATGCCTACGGGCTGGTGCGGGAATCGTTCCTTGATGTAGTCGTACACCACGTCATGAGCTGCGCCCATGTTTTTTACGGCCACAGCCGCCTTCACTGGATTAATTTTGAAAGGAGGAAAGAAGCCAGTTATCCAGCCGTAGCTGGCGTACACGTTAGGTTCGTTAAAGGTGTTCCACAGCGCTACGTCTTCGCCAAAACGATCTACTACTTTTTTTGCAAAATCTATCCACCAGGCAATGTTTTCTTTTTTTTCCCAGCCACCGCTGTTGGCAAACCAGACGGGGTTGGTAAAGTGGTGCAACACCATCATGATTCTTACCCCGCGCTGACGCAAGTCAGCAAGAAAAGTCTTGTACTGATGTACCACTGCCTCATCCAGTGGCTGGCCGGGCCCTCGCTGCAGGCGGCTCCACATCAAACCCATTCGGTAATAGGGCGCCAGTGAGGCAATGAGAGCGGCATCTTCCGCAAAACGAAGCTCGTGGTCGGTTGTGCGCTCAAATATATGGCCATCTTTCGCCATCACGCCTTGCCAGTCGTGCTCAAAGGCAGTTTCAATCTGTGCCGCTGCCGTGCTGGTGCCGAAAATGAATTCTTTGGGAAACAGGTAGCGCATGCCTGTTCTACTTTTGTGCCGACAGGTAACGTGCCGGAGCCCGACCCGTGGCAGCTTGCTCCGTTTCCCACGCAGCCCATTGCTTTTTCAGTTGCGCCACCTCCTCATCCAGACACGGATAGTAGCTCGGCTTGGGCGGAGTAGGAAAAATACCCGAGGCGAGTTGGTAACTGGTCAGCCCGCCTGTCCATTCGAAATGCCCGGGGTCAAAGGGGTGCCGCCAGCGACCACCCCATCGCAAACCCAACTTTTCGCCCGCCACACCTACCTTGCGCCATAGGGCAAGATTATCCCACACGGCTACAGAGTCTTTCATCGGCACCACATCCACAGCTAGGCCGTATTGATGTTTAGAATGGCCGCCACCCGAACGGGTGTATTTTTTGCCCATCGACTTATATTCGTTTTGCTTGGCATACGTGCGATAGCTTTCTACAATGGCGAGTTCAATGCCTTTGTCTTTGCAAACTTGTATCAGCGCCCTCACCTTGTCGCGGAAGAAAGGATGGAGCGCGTCCAGATCAGCGATCATCGGCAAGCTTCCGCGATCCTTGCCAAACGTGTAATTGGAAACGGTTTTCCAGCGCAGCCATTCCAGCGATGAGTCGTACATCGCAACGGGTGGGGCAGGCGTTTCAAAATGCTGTTGCCAGCCGACAACACAAGCCGATTGCTCGGGTGTGTAGGGGCGCTGCTGAGCGAGTGCACCACCACTACAAACGGTTAACAGAAAAAGAAAAATACTTAGGCGCTTCATTTTCAGAATAAAACGCTGCAAAAATAGCCAAACTTTTCACACGGCCTGCCCGCCGCTAGCGAATTGCTGAGAGGCCACCATCGGCATGCAATACCTGGCCTGTAATCCAGCCCGCGTGGTCGGAAAGGAGGAAGCAAGTGAGTTGGGCCAGTTCGTCAGCTTCGCCAATGCGCTTGAGCGGATGTCGCTCAGCTGCGGCTTTCTCTTTATCTTCTGATGAGAGAAGTTTGGCGGCCAGCGGTGTGCGGGTGAGTGATGGTGCCACTACGTTCACCCTGATTTTAGGCGCCCACTCGGCAGCGAGTGAACGCCCCAGGCCTTCAAGAGCACCTTTTGCAGCCGCTACGGAAGCATGGAAGCCCATGCCCTGTTGCACGGCCACGGTGCTATATAACACCACCGAACTTTGAGGCGCTGCCTTTAAAGCCGGCAGCGCCCGTTGCAATATGTTAACTGCGCCAAGCACGTTGATGGCAAAGTCGGCTGTAAAGTCCTGTACGGTGAGCCGATGGAATGGCTTTAAGTTGATGGAGCCGGGACAGTACACCAAGCCGTGCAAAGTGTCGGGCATAGCGGCAGCATTGAAATCTCCAACCAGTGCATCACCGGGTAGATGGGTGATATTATCAAGGGCGGGTACAGATCGAGAGAGCACATGCACCCCGTGCCCTTGGGCCACCAACACCCGTGCCGTTGCCAGGCCGATGCCCGAACTTCCGCCTACGATGAGATAATTTTTGCGCACCATCCTGTTTGATATTTTTGCATAACGAATGGTAGAACACCATACCCACCCAATTGTTCGCGGAGGCTCGCTTTCCTACGATGCTGAATTGACGGAGTACCTGGGCGGGTTTTTGAGCGAACCGCGCAAAGCTGCTATTGAGCGTGTGCTGACGAATCGCACACGCTACCTCACCGTGGTGTTGGAAGATATCGTGCAATCGCAGAATGCCAGTGCGGTGGTGCGCACGTGCGAGTGCCTGGGCATTCAGGATATTCACATCATTGAGAATGAAAGCCGCTATTCAGTCAATAAAAAAGTATTGAAAGGATCGAATAAGTGGCTTGACCTGCATCGCTACAAGTGGCCCGAGATGAACAACACGGCTACCTGCTTCAGACAACTGCGCGAAGCCGGGTATCAATTAGTGGTTACCGACCCATCGCCAGGCCTGTTGCCCGTACAAGAAGCAGACATCAGTAAACCTGTAGCCATCGTCATGGGCAATGAACTTAATGGAGCATCTGCTTACGCGCTGGCGCAGGCCGACCAAAAAGTAAACATACCCATGTTCGGCTTCACCGAAAGTCTCAATATTTCGGTGAGCGCAGCGATCTGTTTACAAACACTGATTACCAAAATACGCTCGTCAGCGGTGCGTTGGCAGCTAAGCGAAACGGAAAAAAACTTTTTGCGACAGCAATGGTACAGAAAGAGTGTGCGCAGGGTGGAACTCATTGAGAAAGAGTTTCTGGAATCGCAGCAGCGCAAGCCGCCCGGAAGATAGCCATGAGAAAATAGTTTGGCCCGCGCAAAACAGAGTAGGTGATTAGCTACCTTTATGCCGGTTTTAATCTACAGCGATGTATTGGGTAAAGCGCGTGGGTTGGGTAGCACTGGCAGCTGCCATGGCGATGTTGGTATTGCTGGTGGCGGGCAACCTGTGGGTGGTGTGGAGCACCGAGTCGCGCATTTTGCAACAGTCGCAAGTGCCGGCCGACAACTCAGTGGCGCTGGTGTTGGGCACCAGTTATCGCCAGGCCAATGGAGAGGCGAATCCGTTTTTCCAAAACCGCATGCGTCTGGCCGCGCGCCTGTATCAAGAGGGAAAAGTCAGTCACTTCATTGTCAGTGGCGATAATCGCTCACGGTATTACAACGAGCCCATCGAGATGCAGCGTGCGCTGGTGAGCATGGGCGTACCGGCCAGCGTCATCACCCTCGATTATGCCGGCCTTCGCACCCTCGATTCGATTGTGCGCAGCAAAGAAATTTTCGGGCAGAGTAAAATTACCATTATCACGCAGTCATTTCACTGCTATCGTGCCTTGTTTATCAGCAACTACTTTCAGGTGGAGGCGGTGGCCATTCCCGCGGAAGAGCCTACGCTGGCTGCTTCATATAAAACACGCGTTCGCGAGTATTTCGCCAGGGCAAAGGCTATTCTGGATTTATACGTGCTGAAGACCGAGCCCCGCCACCTGGGCCGCAAAGAGCCGGTGATAACGCAATAGTAAAATCCCGCAGCCATCCGCATTTCGTTTATTGCGTACATTTGAATTTTAAAGTTTTGTGAAAAGGATTTCGCGGCTTACCGGTTTTATTGTTGGCTTCGTTAGTCTTTTTGCTGCACCGCTGTACGCCCAGGAAACCGTGGTGCAGGGCCGGGTGACCGATGCCGCCTCTGGCGACCCCATTCCATTTGTGAATATTTTTTTCAAAGGCACTAACGTGGGTACCACTACCGACTTCGAGGGCCATTACGCCCTTCGCACCACCCGCCCGGTCGACTCACTGGTGGCCACTTACGTGGGATATAAGCCACGCACCAAGGTTGTGCGCCCGGGAGAGAAGCAAGCAGTGAATTTTCAATTGCAGGAAGACGTCATAAGCCTTGAAGAGGTAGTAGTAGAGGCCGGTGAAAACCCCGCGTTCGAAATTATGCGAAGGGTGGTTCGAAATAAATCATTGAACGACAAACGCAAGTTGGCTGCTTATGAGTACGATACCTATACTAAAATTGAAGTAGACGTGGATAATATTTCTGACAAGTTGCGCGAACGCAAGGTCATGAAAAAAATTACCCAGGTGCTCGACAGCATCGACCGCGTTGCCGGAGAAGACGGCCGGCCTATTTTGCCCTTGTTCATCACTGAGAGTGTGTCGAAGGTCTATTATCGCGAAGCGCCTAAGCTGAAGAAAGAGCACTTGCTGAACACCAAGATAAATGGTGTTGGCGTGGAAGACGGGTCGGTGGTTACACAAATCATCGGGTCATCTTTTCAGGAATACAACTTCTATGAAAACTGGCTCAATATCGTAACAAAGGAGTTTGTGTCGCCTCTGGCAGATGGCTGGCGCTTTTACTATGAATACGACCTTACCGACAGCTTGTTTATTGGCAGCGATTATTGCTACCGCCTTGATTTCTTTCCGAAAAGTCCGCAGGAGTTGGCCTTTGCAGGCACGATGTGGATTACCAAAAATCAATATGCCCTGAGGCAGATTGATGTGACCATGGGCAAGCAGGCCAACATAAACTTTATTGAAAAAATAAAAATTCAGCAAGAGCTGGCACCCACCGATGCGGGGCCGTGGCTACCGGTAAAGAACCGCGTACTCATCGACATCAGCGAGCTGTCGGCCAACTCGGCCGGTATGCTGGCCAAGTTTTATACCAGCAACAAAAACTTTGTTACCAACCAGCCTCACGATATAAAATTTTACGAGCGCCAACTGGTGTTGGCTGAAGATGCGCAACTGAACAAAGATGAAAACCACTGGGACAGCCTTCGCCATGAACCACTGACGGCCACTGAACATAGTGTGTATAAAATGATCGACACGCTCCGGAATATTCCGGTGGTAAAAACCTACACCGATCTGCTCAAGATCGCGCTGGATGGTTTTGTGAAAGTGGGCAAGGTGGAACTTGGCCCTTACCTCGGATTGGCGGCATGGAACAATGTAGAAGGTCTTCGCTTGCAGGGTGGCTTCAAAACCAACTTCGCTTTCAGCAAAAAATTTATCTTTCAAGGAGGCCTGGGTTATGGATTTACTGACGAACGCATTAAATATCTGTTCAGCGCCCAGCAAATACTTTCGCGCAACAACTGGACTACCGTATCAGTGCGCGTGCGCAGCGACCTTACCCGCCTGGGCGTTGATGACGAGGCATTGGCCGACAACCCCATCTTTCTGGCTGCCACACGCTGGGGTTTTTTCAGGCGCGGGTTTTACTTTAACGAGGCGCGCGTCAACTTTCAGCGCGAACTGTTTAAAGGGTTTACGCAGAAAATATCTGCCCGTCATTTCACGTTTACGCCTGCCTACCGCTTTGCCTACCTGCTTAACCCTGAAAATCCCACCTCCATTGCCGAAGAGTTTCAGGCTGCCGAGGTTTCGGTAGAGTCGCGCTACGCCCGCGATGAGTTTTTTCTGCAAAACGATAATGAGCGCATCAGCCTGGGCACCACGCGATCGCCCGTTATCACACTGCGTTATACCCGCGGCATTAAAGGCGTGTTGGGAAGCGACTTCACGTACGACAAGCTGCGGATGACGATTACCAAGCGAATAAAATCGGGGCCACTGGGTATTGGCTACCTCACGGCCGTAGGCGAATATACGTTTGGTACGTTGCCCTACCCATTGCTCACCCTGCATCTGGGCAACCAATCGCCTGTCTATTCGCCCATCACCTACAACCTGATGAATTTCGGAGAATTCATCAGCGATCACTATGGCTCTCTACAATACCGGCAGTATCTAGAAGGCTTTCTCATCAATCGCGTTCCTCTGCTTAGTCGGTTGCAATGGCGCCTGTTGGCAACAGGTAATGTTATCGTTGGCGGCATGCGACAAGCCAATCGCGATGTGGTATCTAAGTTTACTCTTGCTGGCGAGGAGACGCTGGGGATAGGATATTTTAGCAGGGGTAAACCTTATGCAGAAGTGGGATATGGCGTGGAAAATATTTTTAAATTTTTGCGCGTGGATTTTATTCATCGCTTGTCATACCTCAACAATCCCGATGCACGCAAGTTTGGTATCTTGTTTACCGCACAGGTGCAACTGTAGTATTTGGGCTCTATATTTGCCCGCTCAATCCTCTACATGAATTTGATCAAGATCACATTGCCTGACGGGAGCATTCGTGAGTTCCCACAGGGAGTAAAAGGTATCGAAATTGCTCAGAGCATCAGCGAAGGGCTGGCACGCAACGCGCTGGCCATCGAAGTAAATGGCGACATCTGGGATCTGAGCAGGCCCATTGCGGCTGATGCGACCATAAAAATTTTTACATGGAACGACAAAGGCGGTAAGTATGCATTTTGGCATTCGTCTGCCCACCTGTTAGCCGAGGCGCTGGAAGCCCTCTATCCGGGCGTAAAGTTTGGCATCGGCCCGCCCATCGAAAACGGCTTTTACTACGATGTAGACCTGGGCGACATTGCTTTTGGCGATGAGCAACTGGAAGCGGTGGAAAAGAAAATGTTGGAGCTCGCCCGCCTAAACCAGCCGTTTGTTCGCCAAAGCGTTTCGAAACAAGAAGCGTTGGATTACTTCACTAAAAAGGGCGATCCGTATAAGATTGAATTGATCGATGGGTTAGCGGATGGCAGCATTACATTTTACCAGCAAGGCAATTTCGTAGATTTGTGCCGCGGGCCTCACATTCCCACCACCGGCCCCATCAAGGCAATCAAGTTGTTGAATGTGGCCGGTGCTTACTGGCGTGGCGATGAGAAGAACAAGATGCTGAAACGTATTTACGGCATCACATTTCCCAAACAAAAAGAGCTGGAGGAATACCTCACCTTGCTGGAGGAGGCAAAGAAGCGCGACCACCGCAAGCTGGGCCGCGAACTGGAGCTATTTGCTTTTTCTGAAAAGGTGGGCATGGGCTTGCCGCTGTGGTTGCCCAAAGGCACGCTGTTGCGCGAACGCCTCGAGCAGTTTATGCGCAAGGCCCAGATCAAAGCCGGCTACGACCCCGTAGTAACGCCTCATATTGGCAGCAAGCAGTTGTACGTTACCTCCGGCCACTATGAAAAGTATGGCAAAGATTCCTTTCAGCCCATCCACACGCCCGATGAGAACGAGGAGTTTCTGCTTAAGCCCATGAACTGCCCGCACCATTGCGAAATTTATCGCGTTAAACCGCGGTCGTATAAAGACCTGCCTATTCGTCTGGCCGAATTTGGTACCGTGTACCGCTACGAGCAAAGCGGTGAGTTGCACGGCCTTACCCGCGTGCGCGGATTTACTCAAGATGACGCCCATATTTTTTGCCGTCCCGACCAGGTAAAAGAGGAGTTCAAGAAAGTAATCGGGTTGGTGTTGTTTGTATTCAAAGCACTGGGCTTCGAAAATTACACAGCCCAGGTGTCGCTGCGCGATCCGCACAACCGCGAAAAATACATTGGCGATGAGGCGCTGTGGAATCGCGCTGAGCGCGAGATACAAGAGGCTGCCGATGAGTGCAACCTGAAGACTGTGGCCGTAGAGGGCGAGGCGGCATTTTATGGACCTAAGCTCGACTTCATGGTGCGCGATGCGCTGGGCCGCAGTTGGCAGTTGGGCACCATTCAGGTTGATTACACCCTGCCGGAGCGTTTTCAACTGGAATACATCGGCTCCGACAATCAAAAACACCGGCCTGTCATGATACACCGGGCACCTTTTGGGTCGCTGGAACGATTTGTCGCAGTGCTCATTGAGCACTGTGCCGGCAACTTTCCACTGTGGCTCGCACCTGAACAACTGGCAGTGCTGCCGATTTCCGAAAAATTCAACAACTATGCCCAACAGGTGGTCAACAGCCTGAAAGAGAGAGACATACGGGGTGTTTTAGACGACCGCGATGAAAAAATCGGGCGCAAAATTCGCGATGCAGAAGTGAAGAAAATACCCTACATGCTGATTGTGGGCGAGAAAGAGGTAGCTGATAACAAGGTTGCGGTGCGCAAGCACGGAGCGGGAGACCAGGGCTCACTGGGGCTGGACGAGTTTCTACAACAGTTCGGCCGCAATTTCGCTTTGCCCGAATAACGTCACCTCGTTGTAAAAATTGAAAATATGGCGATATTTGCAGCCTATTTTTCGTTTCCGAAGGTCGGAAACGGCTAATTATGTTAAACTTAAACCCAGTAGGTGGCATTCATTCCAGGTAATAACCGACCCTTTAACAGAGGTCCAAGAGGGTTTCGGCCGCGCGTTGTAGAAGAACCGTATCGCGTAAATGAGCGAATAACCGCACCCCGCGTGCGGGTGGTAGGCGAGAACATCAAAGTGGATGTGTATCCTACGTTTACCGCCATTAAAATGGCACAAGACCAAGGGCTTGATCTGGTCGAGATCTCGCCCAACGCAGATCCTCCTGTTTGTAAGATTATCGATTACTCGAAATTCAAGTACGAACAGAAGAAGAAGCAGAAAGAAATCAAGTCGAATGCACTCAAAACTGTCGTAAAAGAAATTCGATTTGGTCCCAATACCGAAGAGCACGACTTCAACTTTAAGTTGAAGCATGCACTCAACTTTTTGAAAGAAGGATCGAAAGTGAAAGCCTACGTTCACTTTGCGGGCCGTTCGATTGTGTACAAGGAGCGTGGCGAAATTTTGCTGCTCAAGTTTGCGCAGGCACTCGAAGAGGTCGGAAAGGTGGAACAGATGCCACACTTAGAGGGTAAGCGCATGTTTATGCAGATTACTCCGAAAGGAAAAAAATGATTTTAGTTGATTAAATAGTAAACACAAATGCCAAAGTTAAAAACCAAGTCGGGGGCGAAGAAGCGCTTTAAGATGACCGGTACCGGTAAGATTAAGCGTAAGCGCGCATTCAAAAATCATATCCTGACGAAAAAAGAAACCAAGCAGAAACGCAGGCTGAGTTCGAAGGCTGTTGTAAACAAAACAGACGAGAAGAATATCCAGTTGATGTTTCCCTACGGGATCTAGAGAAAAATCGGTTTTACCGGAAGCCATCACCAGTTTACCTGTTGAAAATATCCGGAAATGTTTAACCCGGTGTTTGGCCTGACAAGTGTTCTGATAATGAGCCGCCAACCGCCAAAAAATTAAAAAAAATGCCACGTTCAGTAAACAGTGTAGCATCGCGCGCCAGGCGCAAGCGCATCCTGGAGTTAGCCAAGGGGTTCTTTGGCCGTAAGAAAAATGTGTGGACCGTAGCTAAGAATGCGGTTGAAAAAGGGTTGGTATATGCCTACCGCGATCGCAAAGCCAAGAAACGCGACTTTCGGGCGCTGTGGATTGCGCGTATCAATGCCGGTGCCCGCCTGCATGGCTTGTCGTACTCAGAGTTCATGGGCAAGTTGAAAAAGTCGGGTGTGGATTTGAACCGTAAGGTGCTGGCAGACTTGGCCATGAACCACCCCGAAGCTTTCGAAGCCGTGGTGAAGAAGTTGAAGTGACTTTGTTTTCTGGTTTAAAAAAAAGCCGCCCCGACTTGTCGGGGCGGCTTTTTTGCTATCATATGTGAGGAGCTACTTTATCAGCATAAAGAATCGCCTCCACCGGATTTTATTGAGCAAGCCTGCGTACTTGTCTATCGAGAGCCAGATGAAGAATGCTTTTCCTACAATGTGATCTTCGGGCACAAAACCCCAATAGCGTGAGTCGAGGGAGTTGTGTCGGTTGTCTCCCATCATAAAATAATAGTTCTGCTTGAAGGTGTACTGCATTAATTCTCTGCCATCGATGGTAAGTTTACCGCCCTCGATTTTCACATTCTCATTGTAATCGTAGAGGCGGATAGTTTCTCCATACACCGCCAGCGTGGAATCGTTAATGGCAATCGTCATTCCTTTTTTCGGAATGACCAGCGCGCCATAGTTATCGCCATTCCAGGGAGTGTACTTCGACATCGGGAAGATGCGCATATCGGTACCTTCGTGCGTGCGGTAGTCGTCATCTACCCCAATAATGTAGGGCACAGATTTTAATTCTTCGGCTTTCTCTTTCGTAAGAAACATTTGGTAGACAGCCCGATTGGTTTCGGGGCGACCCAGATAATTATAATCGTCAGGGTCGAGACCTAATTTCGCAAAATTGCGCTCGTTGATCTCGTCTTTTGCCGAAACCAGGTAGCTGTATTGCATGTGCGGAGGGTTGGCCAGTGGCTGGCCGTTCACGTACAACTGCCGGTTTACCACCTTCAGCTCATCGCCAGGCACGCCCACGCAGCGCTTAATGTAATTGGTTTTCAAGTCGATGGGGTAGTCGATGCCGTCATTGAGTTCGCGGGGCGGTATGTTAAACACCACCACATCTTCGCGCTTAACTTTACGGATGCCCGGCAACCGGTAGGTAGGTAGCTGAATCCAGTCGAGGTACGAAGGGATATTGGTGAACCATATTTTCTGGTGCGTAAGGGGAAGCTGCAATGGCGTGCGCGGGGTGCGCGTACCGTAGTGAAATTTACTGACAAACAGAAAGTCGCCTACCAGCAAGGAGTTCTCCATTGAAGGCGTGGGGATGGTGTAGGCTTCCATGATGAGCCACCGTATGAGTGTTGCCGCCACTACGGCAAACACGATGGCATCGAACCACTCGCGCAGAGGCGACTTTTTTACTGTTTCTTTCTTCGCTTTTTTTTGCCAGAACTTCAGGTTCATATTTTTCAGATCTGTTTAGTCTTTTGTTTGCACAAGCGCTATCATCATTTGACCAGATGGTGTAACCGGCAATCGTCCACGGCTATCAACATCTTGAATGCAAATGACTTACTTTATGATTTTAGCTGTTGGTTTATTTTTGATCGCTGCAAAGAAAGGGAAAAATTACGGAAGTCAGAATTTCAAAAAGTCACGCATGGTCAACATGCCTTGTGCCGGTGTTATCCACTCGGCCACCTGCACAGCGCCCGCGGCAAAGCCGTGGCGCGAGTGCGCAGTGTGGGTGATTTCTATGTCATCTACCACACTTTTGTAATGCACTGTGTGTGTTCCAGGTGCGGGGTCAACGCGCAGCGACTCGATGGTAATTTTGTTCGCATCGGTGTTGGGGTGCAGCGCCCATCCGTTTTTTGTTCTGAGGTTTTTCAGCATCCCTTCTGCCAGAGTGATGGCCGTACCGCTGGGCGCATCTTTTTTTTGCGTGTGATGCGTTTCGGTAATAGAGGCCTCGTAATTGTTATGCCGTGCCATGAGTTGTGCCAGGTATTCGTTCAAACGGAAAAACAGATTCACGCCCAAGCTAAAGTTGGAGGCCGTGAATACGCTGCCGGATTTCTCCTGGCAGTACTGCGCTACCTCGTGCATGTGCTGATACCAGCCGGTGGTGCCGCAAACTACGGGAAGTTGGTGATCCAGGCATTTTTTTATGTTGCTAACGGCTGCCTCAGGTCGGGTAAACTCAATGGCTACGTCAGCACCAAGGCGATGCCAATCCACCATCGTATCTGCATCAATGCGTGCAACAATGTGGTGCCCGCGTTCCTGCGC
>Ga0224723_1000199_pt1 | contig 41703 bp, 47 predicted proteins | sample Balambano_FR2_Me_FD_161647 | JGI IMG/M metagenome (GOLD analysis project Ga0224723, IMG submission 161647) | Freshwater sediment microbial communities from Lake Towuti, South Sulawesi, Indonesia - Balambano_FR2_MetaG | ecosystem: Environmental > Aquatic > Freshwater > Lake > Sediment | place... | reverse complement strand
GGGTAAAGATAAGTTTTCAGTCATGGTTATCGCCTCGCTAGATATTTATAATACAACGTCTGCCGCACATTTGCAATAAAATTTTCAGCCAGTTCGCCTTGCATAAATTCTAATGAGACAATTTCATCTGCAACCAACCTGTTTGGATGCTCCGCTTCAAGCCTACCAGCAGGCTGAATCTTCGTAGCAGGCTGGGGCAATGTCGTGAGGCGTTGTTCTTCATCCAAAATAAAATAATATTCATAAGTTCTATAAATGGAACGATTGATTTCGTACAGAGGAGTCAATGCGCCGATGATAAGTAACAAGTAAATGGTAATTAGTAATTGACGAGAAATTTGTTTTTGAAAAATTGTTTCGGCAGTTAATATCATTAAATAAAATAATGGAGCAATAGAAGCACGCATGACGAAGTCACGTCCAGAACCAATTTGGATGAATGGGATGATGATTAATAAAATGCCTGTAACTATCCAACGCGGGTCACGATATTTGATTGGAGCAAGCAAGAGCCATAAAATTCCGCCTTCGAGCAAAAAGAAAAATATAAATTCTTTGAACGGAATAGTTTGTAAACTTCTTTCTTGCGCGGCAGTGTTGGATGAAAAGTAGAAATAAGAAACAAGAAAGATGATGATGGATGATAAAAGAAGTGGGTAATTAATATTTTTGATTAGTGATTTGAGGTTTGTGTTTTTGAAAATTTCAATTAATAGATAAGGGAATAATCCAATCGAAGCAAGTGGGGCGAAGAAGAAGCACAGAGACCAAATAAATATTATTAACATGTCATTCCCCAAAGGGGACGCTGTGCGAGGGCGATGCACTTCGCCCGAAGCAATCTCCTGCTTAGTTGGGGGTTGCTTCGTCGCTTCGCTCCTCGCAACGACATTAATCAACACAATACATAACCACGCAGGTATCGCTTGATTAAAAACCCAAAACAATTGCGTGGTAAAGGATGAATACTGTAAATTTCCCGACCAAATTTCAAGATGAGTGACAAATGGAAATAAAGTTGGATATTCTTGCGGAAAAAATAAAACGCCTAATGCATCTAATCCGCTGAAAAAGATTAAGAGCAAAGTTATTTTGATTGGTGATGTTTTAAGAAAGTTACTCAGTTGCAGAGCAACAAGAATAATTCCAAGCCATGACCATAAAAATAAGAAGAGATTCGCAACTCCCCAACCAAAAAACTTTCCGACAAGTGCAGAAGGAAGCCAATAACCAACATAATAGACCAGCATTTTGACAGGTCCGCTTTCGGGTTGGGAATAGTAGACTGGAAAATCGAAATTGATTAAGTCATGAAAAACTGCATTGCGCCAGTGATGGTCCCAGTTTTGGAAGGCGTAGCCACCGATGCCAGAAAAGAAAAGCCAAAGGAAAGTAATTAGTAAGTAGTAAATAGTAATTGGAGAATTAGAGGATTGGAGATTGGAGATTGGAGATTGTTGCTTGAAAAGTTTGTAGAGTGTAAAAATAATAATTAATGAAATTGGAATTGCTATAGATAATCTTAACCACCCAAATAAAAATAAAAGGAAAGGAAGTATTAGATACAGAATTGAAATTTTTTGTAAATGTTTCATAATTGAAAACAGTCTATCGTCTATGGTCTATCGTCTAACTCGTAAATGACATAATCATCTTTTTGAATTGTAATGGAATAATTTTCGTCTAAGAAATTCTGTAATTCGGGGAATTTGGTGCGAGTTGTATCATCACCACCCACCCAAGGTTTATCTGGGGATGTGACTTCGATAATGAAACGTGGGCGAGATTCTCCCAGTTGATTCATAAAATCATTTCGTAAATTTTGAATGTATGGATTTGAAATATGATGATAGAAATAAAAATCAAAAACATATTCTGTGGCAATGGGTGTACGAGTTTGGAGCATAGCAAGTAAAGTACCCCCTGTCCAATCCAGTGGTTGGACTGTATCACCATCATCTAAATTCTTTTCAAGAAACTTTCCAATTTCCACTGCACGGTCGGATGAGGTAACAATTTCTTTGCCTTCAAGTTGGCGGATAAAGGTTTGAGAGGGTCGAATGGTGATGAAGATGGTGAGAAGAAAAAGAAGTGATGCGTAATGCGTAATTCGTCCACTCCGCTTTGCTTCGGGATTATATAATTGGTGAATAGTAATTGGAGAATTTGAGAATTGGGGATTAGAGGTTGATAATGATGCTAGTGTAATAACAAAGTAGGTAAATAAAATGTAATGGTATGGAAAAAATTGACCTGTGAAGGCGGGGTAGATTGCATAACATAAAGCCAAACTTGTAAGTAGATATGTTTTTTTATTTTGATTTAGATAAATGGTAAAGGCGGCAGGGATAAGCCAAAGTCCATGACCACCTAAACGCCAGATTTGATTGAGGATGTAAGATAATCTTTGTGAGTCAGATAATATGACTAACTCTCCATTGATTTGGGAATATAAGCCCCAGTAATTAAGTGCAATGTCAAGGAATGGAGTTAGTGCATTTGTGGATGTAAGCCAGATGATGATGGCTATGACTGGAATTAAAAATCCGAGAGTGTAGGGGAAAATCTTTTTTAACCACAAAGGGTCACGAAGGGACACAAAGGGATGAAGGTCAAAGAGAATGATGGGAATGAGCCCAATGGCGGCGTGAGGTTTGATTGACGCGGCAAGACCAAATAGAAATCCAAGCATGAGGCGGTGATTGTTAGAAAGAGAATCTTGAAGCGAGATAAAAATCGCTGACGAGAGAAATATCAAAATTAAATATTCACGTTGTAATGAAAGTGATGGACCGCCTGATAGATATTGAAGTGCGAATAAAATTCCTGCAAGGATGGCGGAAGTTTTATTTATTTTTTTTAATGCTTGATAGGTGATAAAAATGATTGAGATGAGAATTAGTAAATCTAAAATGCGGATGCGAAGTGGACCGAAGTTGCTGATGATGCCAAGTAAATAATAAATGATGTAACTGCCTGGCATTTGAAAGTCGTAAAAATCTTTGTAGGGGATTTTTCCGTTTTGCATGAGGAAGGTTTCGTAGAGGAGTGGGGCTTGGTCGTGTGCGAGGGGCCATTGCAAAGAAAAAATTGCTTGCACAATTAAGAATATGGCAAGCAGTATGATAAATAAAATTTGTAAAGGATGCGTCGCACTTTTGTTGACAGAGTTATTCATAAGATGGTGTTATTCGCATTTTGAAGTTATGCTATTTGGTGTGGTGCGACGCACTTTATCATTAAATGAATTCGCCGCCAAAAATATCTTTATCTATTAAAGTTTTATCTGCTGAAAATTTGAAATGGACTTCAATGCGTTGAAAACATTTGTTTTCACCCATGAGCATTTTGCGAGAATAATAAAATTCGTTATCGCCTTCATATTCAACACTCAGGTCGTTGACTAAATCAATGTGACCTTGAATTTCTTCTCCACAGCGTTTGCATTTGACTGTGAAGGTGAAGTCATTTCTTTGGGGTTGTGGGGATGATGAGAAAAGTTTTTTGAGGAAGTTCATTTTTTGTTTTGCGTTAATTCTTTTCGATAAAAGGAATAAATTTTTCAGCATAATCTAACGCCTCTAAAACATTTTCCTTTGTCAGTTCGGTTTCTACCTCATAATCTCCCGTTTGACGCATTTCAAAAACGCGCCGTAAGAATTGACCCATTTCTTTTGGCACAAGTTTCGTTTTTATAAAATGTCCGTCAAATAATGCCATGACCCCGTTATGTGTTTTTGTTTGCGCGCCCACTGTTGAAAGCATAGCAAGAGCCGCATAAAACATTGCATAATATGCGCGGTTGACAATACTGGCAGGTGAACCATTTTGCCGAATCAAAGAACGAGCATCTTCTAAAGTTTCTTTGGCACGTTCCAAACGATATTGAATCAATGCTTCTTGATTATCTTCTCCCATTAGACTGCTATTCCTTCACGTTTTACATTTTGATAAAAAGGTAAAAAGTCATATCGCTTCATTTTTTCTTTGGTAGTTGGCACTGCACTGACAAATTTATCTGTCTCGAGGCTAAAATCATAAGCCACATCTGAAATCAGATTACGAGTTTTTGTATCTATACTTGGCACAATGACTAACAAATCAATATCGGAATCTTTTTTCGCATCCCCGCGTGCTTGCGAGCCGTACAGTATCACCTTGACAGGTTTTCCCAATTCTTTCACAAGTCGCTTGCGGACTTCGGCGGCTAATTTCAAAGCGCGAACTCGGGGTCGGAGTTTTTTCATGCGGTAATTATAATACGCAAGAGGGGATTATAATTATTTGTGAGGTGTATTATGACGGACATGGAAAAATCTATTATGTTGGAAATCTCAACGCTTCCAGATGAACAACTGGCAGATGTCTTAAAATATATTCGTTTCCTTAAGTTCAGTTCATTGGATAGTAAAGAAATTGAAAGACGATTTGATGAATCTTGGGAGCGAGTTCGCGCACGAGCAAAGGAATTAAACATTACAGCAGAAGACATTGAGGCTGAAATCCGTGCTGTGCGTGAGGGGAAATGATGCGGGTTGTCCTTGACACAAATATTATTGTTTCAGGCTACTTAGGCGGAACAGTTGAGGGGATTATTGTTGCTTGGAAATCTAGCGAATTTACCTTAATTGTTACAGAAGTCATCATAGATGAATATTTGTCTGTTCTCAAAAGACCTAAATTTAAGATTGAACAAGTTGAAATTGAAAATTTTTCTGCTCTTTTAATTGATAAAGCAGAATTTGTTATTCCATTAGAATACATCAAAACAATTTCAAATGATGACTCGGATAATAAGTTTCTTGATGCGGCAGTAGCAGGACAAGCGAATATCATTGTAAGTGGAGACCAGCATTTATTAGAATTAAAATCTTTTCGAAATATTGAAATTTTGAACGCGAAAGAATTTCTTGAAAAACTGAAGCGTAAGAATTAGAAAGATAAGCGAGTTGTGTTATGGAAAAAATATCTTTTGAAAAACTAAATGAACGTATCAGTGAACTTGAAGGTGAAATACGAAAACTTCAAACCGAATTGGCTGTGTTACGTTCTGAAAAATTGGTTGAGGAACTCTTGAAAAAAGATGGTCCGCTGGTGCGCGAAAATGAGACGGTTACTCGCACAGAAAGAGGATTAACTGTCAAAGGCTCTCGCTTAACTTTGTATTCGATATTGGATGCGATGAAGGAAGATAATTCTCTCAAAAATGTGCGAGATATATTTGAACTGACTGACCAAGAAATGTTAGATGTTTTGGATTACATACATTTGCATAAAGAGGAAGTTGAAAAAGAATATCAAGCAGTTTTAGAGTCTGCACAGAAGAATAAGGAATATTGGGAAGAAAGAAATAAAGAACGGTTAGAAAAAATCTTAAAATATTGAAAGTTATCTCGGTTTGGGAAGAATTTATACTCCGTGAGTTTTTTGTCTTACAATAAGACAGCCAGTTTACAGAGATTACAAGAGGAGTAAATTTTTAAAGTTTCAACTTATCAGTAGATTTCGGAGGAAAAATGAATTTTTTAACAATTCTTTATGGTATAGCTGGATTTTTAATTATTGGAATTATTGTACATGTAATAATAAATAAGAAGGTCTCTTTAGGAGATACAATTGCATTATTAAGTATAGTAATCTCTGCTATTCTTGCTATAGGCATTCAAAATAATTCTCTGTCTAATACTCCAACCCCAACTCAATTATCCCAAACGAACACGCCATCATCTACTGACACTCCAAATTGGGCAATAATCTTTGAATATCGTTTTCCCGCTGGATTTTGGTCAGTAGGGACGCATGAATATACTATTGAAAGCGATTGCCCTATTATAGATAGCTCAGGTCTTTGGACTAATCAGTTTAGAGTTTCTGAAAGTGCTCAACTGATACCTGGAGATATTTATTTACGCATAGCAGGATTAAAAGATAAGCATCTACCAGAAGGTAGTCAAACTTTCGATGTAATTCATCCAATGCAAACTACTTCGGCTGGTTTTGTTATTTTTGAAGTTACTCAATCAGATACTGAACTTGCTTTCAGAGAATGTGTTATCACAATTATGTGGGATGGTGGAGAACCAAAGCAATTAACCCCAAATTTACCATTTCAAAATTAAAATCAAAACTCCCACTTCCCCAACACATCCATTGACTTATAACTCGTCAAATCCAATTGCAATGGTGTGATAGAAACATAACCTGCTTTCAATGCGCCGAAATCAGTACCTGCTTCATCAATGCCAGTTGGAGAATCGCCACCAATCCAATAATAGGGTTTGCCACGCGGGTCTTCACGAACTATCAATTCATCACGATACACACGCAATCCCTGACGTGTAATCATGTATCCCTTCAATTCATTTTCTTTCAAATATGGCACATTGATATTTATCACAACATCTTTGGGTAAATCATCTGAAATAATTTTTTCAACAACACGTCGCGCAACAAATGCAGAGGTTGAATAATCCAATAAGCCTTTGAATCCATCTGGCGAATCGAGTGAAACCGCGATTCCTTTCACACCTGTAATGACTGCTTCCATTGCGGCTGTGACTGTACCTGAATATGTAATGTCATGTCCAATATTGGCATGTGGATTAATTCCCGAAACGACCAAATCAATTTGTTCTTGATGCAATCCAAGCAAAGATAATGCCACACAATCGGATGGTGCACCATCGGAGGTAAATGCCGAGATTCCATCGCTCAAGGTCACTTCACGCACACGAAGCGGTCTTTCCATCGTTTTGACATGCCCCGAAGCAGACCAGTTTTTATCAGGTGCAAAGACAGTCACCTTGCCAAGTTTTCGCATCTCTTGGGCAAGGGCTAAAAGTCCAGGGGCGGTTACGCCGTCATCATTGGTTACGAGAATGTGCATAGTGATTTGAATTATATAATGAAAAACGCTGACGATAAATCATCAGCGTTTTTATTTGAAAGTTTGTTTACGGTATCAACATCACCACTATCATTATCCCCAAGGCTACCAAATTTCCTTTGATGATTACTTTGCGTGCTTGCTTCTTGATTTGTTTATCTACACTTTCATCTTCAATTTTTTCTTTTTTATCAGTCATGTGGCGCAAACTGCGCGAGGCCAGCAATACTCAGGTTTTATCTCGCCATTGAAAATAACTTGATGTAGCGGCGGCAAATACAAAAAACAAAGGCAGTCGCCATAAAACATGCACATCAAAATAAAGCAAAGCGACTAGAAGCACAACCGCAATCACACCCTGTCGGATTGCAAAATCCAGACGCTTCTTTCTTTCCTTCGGGCTAATGTTTGCAATGCAAACTTCATTTGCGCCTTCATCGCCTAATGGATTCAACTGATTTGTACTGGAGAAATTTAGATGCATAATTATCGAATTATATTTACTAACATTAATCCCAATTAAAAGTAGTTAGACAAGAAATTTAAGTACAGCGAAATAAATTTCGCTTTTTACTAGCGACTTGAAAGTCGCGGTACTTTTTATCTCAACTTCAACACCACACCATTTTGAGATGGGTCATATAACAAAATACCGTCATCGGTTTTGTTATAGGAAACGCCTGCTTTATCAATATTTGCAATGGATTCGTCTAACGCTTTTTGATTTGGAAACTCAACTGTGAAATGTCTCAACCCAACTGCATCGGCTGGAGGAGGTGGGGCACCGCGACCTTGCCATGTATTTAATCCAAGATGATGATGATAGCCACCTGCTGACACAAACGCCATTTGAAATTCTCTGACATTGCCCATTACATCAAAACCAATCACATTATGATAAAAATTGACTGCTTCATCTATATCACGGACGTGTAAATGGACATGTCCCATTTTTGTTTCGGGTGGAACAGGCACACTTAAATCTTCATCTTCTTTCAATAAACTGAACAAAGCGTTTACATCTAAAGGTTCGCGTCCATCACTCCATGAACCATCTTTGCGACGCGTTTCATATTTTCCGTCTTTCAATGTCCATGTGCCATCTTCGGGAGATTCAGCATACAACTCAATGCCATTCCCTTCGGGGTCATCGAGATAGGTTGTTTTGGTCATGATGTGGTCCGTGGGATGATTGCGATATTTAATCGCAAACAAACGCGCAATGGCAATGGCAAGTTCTTTTCGGTTTGGGAACAACACCGCGAAATGATATAAGCCCGTCACACGTTGGTATTTTTTGAGATTTTGTTCTTCAATCAAATGTAATAAAGCATTGTTATCAGAACCAAGTGTGGCTTTGTTGCCTTCGTGAGAATGAAGTTTAAATCCAAGTGCTTGTTGATAGAAGCGAATCTGATTTTCAAGATTGGCAACTGTCAAAGTTACAGCACCAACTCCCACGTCAGGATGAAGCGAAAAATCAGTTTGTTGATTGATGTGCATATCTTCAATCATTATAAATCCAATTCGTGTCACTGTTTGCTTTCGCTCAGAGTGACACACTATTTATTATGAAAATAAAGTGAAACGTCCAAATACAACAAATATAGCAAGTGCAAGAAAAACGATATTTACAGGAATCACTTGATATTCTTTCTTTGGTAAATGCACTGTAAAAATTGCTAAGAGTTGAATCAAAGCAAGCCCAATGGCGGCAAGCACAGTGAGCCATGGAAAAATGTTAGTGATGAGTGGCAAAATTAAACCAATGGCACCAAGCAATTCAGCAATACCAATAAAGCGAATGTAATTATCTGTTTTTCCATGTGCCCAAGTCATGCGTGCTTCGGCACGAACTTTTGCAGGTGTAAATGTTTTCATTTGCCCCGACATAACATATATAGCGGCTAACAATCCTTGTGCAATCCATAATGCGATATTCATTTTGACTCTCCTTGTATTGAGTGGTAAGATACAGTTGTATTCTAAACAACAGTTGTTGATTAGTTTACAGTTTGAAATTTGAAAAGTCAACCATCAACACTTTGATTATGTTGGATAAGCAACACTGGAGCGAAAATGTCGTTTAACTATCAAGCAGATGAAAAACTAGACCCACGCATCAAACGCACCCGCAAGTTGATTCTGGATTCGTTTGGCAGTTTACTGGCTGAAAAAAATTTCGAGAACATCTCTGTACAAGATGTGACCGACAAAGCCCAAATCAACCGTGCTACATTTTATGCACACTTTCAAGATAAATACGCTTTGCTTGATTATGCTGTCAGCCAAATGTTTCGGAGTGAAATTGAAAAACGCACACTAAATGCTTGTCATTACTCCCCTGATAATTTAAGAAATTTAATTCTAGCCGTGTGTGAATTTTTGAGCCGCCTGCATTCTGATTGCGCACAACCACATCAACAATTTGAATCGTTAGTTGAATCACAAATCAAAAGACAAATTTTTGATTTGCTATCTTTCTGGTTAAGTAAATCGAAAACAAAAATCTCAACAGACATCCCTGCAACTGTTGCTACCTGGGCAATTTATGGTTTGGCATCACATTATAGCCATCTAAAAAAACGCCCCGCTCTCGAAAAATTCGTGAACGAGGCACTTCCGTTGGTATCTGTTAATTTGGAGCAGTTTGCGTAAGCAAGAAGTAGGTATTGATAAAACAGAAAATATGTTCTATAATAGAACATATTTTCCTAGAACAAAATAGAACATAAAATTAAAGATTTCTTAAGATGAGTGTACAACTTATGTTCTATAATATGCAATAGAGTAATTATAGGTTTTACATTTAGTATTATTTTATTCTGTCCTTTTCAATAAAAATACATTTATCAAAAGTTTTTATTGTAATTAATAAAAATTCTATATGTGATTCCGATTTTTCAAACATCTTACTATGACCAATCATCGTATTATTAATTAAGGAGAAACAAGATGAGGACAAACACGTTTGATCCAAAATCAATAAGTAAAATTTTATTATCTACCGGTCAAACAATATTGCCTGACCCAAAAGTTTTTTCTATTTATTCCAAGAAATTTCAAAATGAAAAAAATCGCTCAGAAAGAATTCGTAAATATTGGAAATCTACTGGACGTTATCTTCAAATAGCAATGAATGAAATAGAATTACAAACACCAAATTATAAGGAAGATGAAAATGACTGAAAAAGGGGATGATGGGTTAGTACCCATTGAAGGTGAACCTGAACAACTACCTGAGGAATTAAAAGAAGTAGCTCAAGAGGTTGGTGAAGAAAAAGTTCGTCGAATACTTGCCCTTCATTCTATTCATATGGAAAGGCATTCTGGGCCTTTGCCTCACCCAAAGTTATTTTCTCAATATGGTGAAGTTCAAAAAGATGCACCTGAAAGAATATTGAGGATGGCTGAAAAAGAGCAAGAGCATGAACATTTAAAAGAAATGAAATTGCTAGAGGGAGATGAAAAACGAGCAAATTGGGGACTTGGTTTGGGCTTTTTCATTTTTGTGATAGTTTTTATTGGTGCAATTTACTTAATTTCAATTGGATTTGAAATCGCAGGATATGTTTCTTTAGCAGCACTAGCACTAAATGGTGTTATAAATTTCTTTAGAACAGGAAGAGAAAGGCATATTTCAAAGGATAAATAAAAGAACGGCTCACAATGAGCCGTTCTTTTATTTTTTCGCCATCTCTTCTTTAAACCTTACCAATGCTTCCACAGGCGTGGGGTCAACACCATAACCCATGGCTAAATAATATGCCATGTAATCGCCAAACAAAATCAACGTCCACATTTGTGCAAGAGAACTTTTTCCGCGTGCATCGACAAAATCAGTGTTCAATCCTTCGAGCATAAATGTTTTACGAGTTAAATCAGAACGTAAACGATTGCGACGATTATCCGATGCGGCGCGTAAAAATAATGTCATAGTATGTGCATTCAATGTCTGTTGCGGATTAATCGTGCCAGCCAATGTGTTGTGATTCGCTTCTGGTAAAAATTCAAAATTCGCGGCAGCTTTGGCAACTTCGTTAATTTGCCCTTTCCATCTGCGCGCCACAGGTGCAAGCAAACCCGCGCCCATCACCGTCACCCAACGCCCCATCAATTGTCCCGCATATCTTTTTGCAGGGTTATTCGCTGCAAGCACATCCGCCTTCAAATGTTCTTGTGATGTTTTCATTGCTTCGATTGCTTCAATCAAATCATTTTCTGGGTTTGGAATTAAATTCATTCTGCTGATTAAACTTAACAACAAGCCGAATGAAAAACCTACCGCGGCTCTTGGCTGACCGTTATGGCTGAATCGCCATACTGGAACATTTTTCTCGCCTGCAAGTTTTGCAAGTTCACCACCAGTGGATACAGCCACAATCGAACATTCATTTTGAAGAGCAGTTTCAAAAGAGTTTAATGTTTCTTCTGTGTTGCCAGAATGTGATGAACAAATCACTAAAACATCTTTTCCTTTTGCAAAAGCGGGCAATCCATAATCACGATGCACAATGACAGGAATTGATATGCTTGATGCCACATAAGCGGAGACCAAATCAGCCCCAATGGCCGAACCGCCGAGTCCACAAATGATGATGCTTTGATAATTTCTTTTTTCAGGCAGTGGCTGAATTTTGCCTAAATCCCATGCGCTTTGTAATTGATTGGGTAAATTATCAATTTCAGCGAGCATGTTTAATGTATCTAGTTTTTTGAAATATTCTAAATCGTCTAAGTTCATAAATCTCCTCATGTCATTCTGAGCCACGAAGTGGCGAAGAATCTCGAAGATTATCTTAGAGACCCTTCGCTACGCTCAGGGTGACAATTTTATCTAATTCGCATCCTTGATAAATTTTGCCAAATCGTTTTTCATCGCCTTTAACGAAGGCATGTGAATATACATCATATGCCCTGAATCATAATAATACATGCTGACATTTTTTCTCAATGATTCATCCAAACCGAGATGGTCAAACGTATATTCAGTAGCGGAATACGGTGTTCCTAAATCGTAATATCCATTGGCGACATAAATTTTCATATATTTGTTGAACGTCATGGCTTGGCGTAATGTCTCAGCGACATTGACGTATTGATTTTGAAAATAACTGTAAGACCAATTCATCCAAACTTTTTCGCTTAAAATTTCATAAGGTGAATCGGTCTCAAATTTTAATTCACTGCGGATGTAATCGTTGAATGCGGCAGTATATGGTCCGTTAACTTGGGCGAAGAGAGGGTCATATTCAATGGTTTCAGTTACACCTAACCGGTCAATGCCTGTGAAGCGGCTATCTAATCTACCGACAGTTTTTCCACGTTCGCGTAATAATTCTTTGAAGAAATGTCTATCTTCAATTCGCAAATTACTACGGCGGATAAATTCTTCTGAAATGCCTGTATAACGTGAAAGTTTTTGAACGATATTTTCACGTTCTTCTGGAGTCAATGACGCACCTTTGAGTAACGCACTTGCATATTCACCCACTGCAAATGCTTCGGCTTCTTTTATCACATCTTTCAATGAACCTTTGAAATTTAATTTTTTGTGATACCAAGCCGTCGCCGCATAAGCAGGCACAAATAAAATAAACGGCAAATCATTATTGAGATTGAAGTCAATAGTGGTGAAATCTAACACGACAGAAATTAACATCAATCCGTTTAACATCATGCCGTGACGGTCTTGCAAATACCCTGATAATCCCGCCGCACGAGTCGTGCCATAGGATTCACCTGCTAAGAATTTTGGTGAAAGCCAACGGTTATAACGTGTTGTATATAAACGAATAAAATCACCAACTGATTGAATATCTTTTGTGAATGAATGCCATTCTTTTGATTTTTCACCCTCCACCGGGCGACTAAAACCTGTGCTCATGGGGTCAATGAAAACCAAATCGGTTTCATCTAAAACAGAGTATTCATTATCGGTTAATTTGAAAGGCGGTTTGGGCATTTCGCCTTCATCCGTCAACACAACTCTGCGTGGACCTAATACACCTAAATGCAACCAAACAGATGAAGAACCGGGTCCGCCGTTGAAGGAAAATGTGAGCGGACGTTTAGCTTTATCTTTCACGTCATCACGCGTATAAGCCACAAAAAAGATTTGTGCGCGTGGTTTTTCCACTTCGGCATCTTTGTCTTTATCTACAATTTCTTCTTTCAACACCATCGTCCCAGTGGTGACGGTATATTTAATATTTTTGCCGCCAATTTTTACTGAATGTTTACTGGTGACGATGTTGTCTTTTGGTGAATCTTTCTTTTCTTCTTGCTTTTTGGTTTCTTCTGCCATTTTATTCTCCAATTATTTTGTGGGTCACGCTTGTAGCGTGACTTGATTGTTAATTTATGCCGTCACGTTGAAAACGTGACCTACTTTGTTTTATTCATCAAATTATATATTTTTTTCTTATTCCAACCACTAGACTCAGCCAACTCTGCTGAAATCTCTTTTGCGGATTTATCTTTCTTCAATTCTTTCTTGATGGCTTTCAAAAGTTCTTCTTCCGTCCACCGTCTACGGTCTTCGGTCTTTTTCCCTTCAATCACGAGTGTAAATTCTCCGCGCGGTTCTTTGGATTCAAAATATGTAATCCCATCACTTACACTTCCACGAACATATTCTTCGTACATTTTTGTCATTTCGCGGGCAATGCAGATTTGACGATTACCTAATGTTTCTTGAATATCAGCAAGTGAGTCTAGTAGGCGATGAGGGGATTCGAGAAAAATCAATGTATAAGTTTGGTCGGATATTTGTACAAGTGATTTTTTTCGTTCGTTTTTTTTGTGAGGCAGATAACCAAGATATAAAAACGAATCTGTTGGTAAGCCGGAGACAGTTAAAGCGGAGATAGGTGCTGAGGGTCCGGGAACAGGTTTCACGTCAAAGCCTGAGGCGAGTGCGGCTTTGACGAGTTCGTAGCCCGGGTCATTAATCGCTGGTGTGCCTGCATCAGAGACAAGTGCAACATCACCTTGTGAAAGTGTATCGAGGATTAAATCTAGTTTGTTAATTTTGTTGTGTTCAAAATAACTGGTGTACGCGGTTTTGATTTGGAAATGGTCGAGCAAAATTTTTGTGTGGCGTGTATCTTCGGCGGCAATGAGAAGTGATTCGCGCAAAATGCGCACGCCACGTGGATTCATGTCTTCGAGGTTGCCGATGGGGGTTGCTACGAGATAGAGAGTTCCCATACAATTATTTTATCATTCATAGAATAAAAAACGGGCGTTGTCTAACGCCCGTTTTGTTGAAACTTTTATTTTTATTCACAACCACGCATTTGTACTTCTGTTATGACACAACCTGCATCTTGCGGTGGAATTGCTACACAGCATTGATTGGCTGAATCAAACGTTGAATCTGTGGAGCATTGATTCAACTCTTCGTTTGTCAACGGAGGTGGCTGGCAAACTTTAAAATCTAATTCAAGGAAATTGGGTCCGCTACAAGAAACAACTTGCCTGGTGCCACTGGTTGATTCTACTTTGCATGTGGCTTCGGGGTTGAGGGCTTCAAAGGTTGTATCAAGTGGAATTGCAAATAAAGCATAGGCTCTTCTTTGCAAACAGCGATTATCTGTGAGGCGTACTTCTGGCACAGGGAAAGTTACATCCGCAGAACAAGCAGGTGCAAAGGCAACAGGTTCAATGGTGTCTGTAACTGGCACTGTGGTTAAAGTAGGTTGTTCAATAGTAGCAGTGGCGATTGGTTCGGGTGGCATGAGTTGATTGCGAATTAAGAAAAAGCCAATTAATGCAACCACTAAAACAACGCCAACCACAATTAAGCCTGTACGGTTTTTGGAAGGAACAACGGTATTGTTATTGGAATTAAGACGAGATGTAACCCCACTATTCGTGCTAAAAGTTAAGTTGCCTTCTTCACCAAATGCAATTTTGTTTAATGCTTTGGCAAGTTCAATGGTATTTTCATAACGGCGATTTTTATCTTTCGCCATTGCCATTTTGATTAATTCATCTGCTTCGGGTGGCAGTTCTGGCATGTCTTTCAGAATTTCAGGCACCGGTTCAGTAATGTGTTTGACGACTACACCCATAGGGGTATCCGCACTATAAGGTTGATGCCCCGTAAGCATTTGATACACAATCACACCCAAACCATAGACGTCGCTTCGCCCATCTACATCTTTCCCTTGTGCTTGTTCTGGGCTCATGTATGCTGGTGTACCAATCACACCGCTTCCGGTCAAGTTGCTACTTGATTCAGCAAGTTTGGCAATTCCAAAATCCGAAATAAACGGGCTACCGTTTTCATCGAACAAAATATTATCGGGTTTCAAATCACGATGGACAATGTTTTTACGATGGGCATGTGCCAACCCTTGTGCAACCTTACCAATAATAGCGGCTGTTTCTTGAACAGTAAATTTGCCTTTTGCAATTAAATCAGAAAGCGAGCCACCCGTCATATAACGCATCACATAAAATGGCTGACCTTCAATATCTCCCACATCATATACAGGCACAATCGCTGGGTGTTCTAACGAAGCAACTAACTTAATTTCTCTTTCAAAACGGGCGCGAAATTGTGGGTCATGTAACATTTCACGTGGCAAAATCTTAAGTGCCACTTCACGGTCAAAGCTCGGGTCGTATGCACGATAGACGGTCGCCATGCCTCCGCGTCCGAGTTCTGTTTTGATGATGTAACGTCCAATTTGTTCAGGGATTGGCATATCCGCAAGTATAAACCAGCAGGAATGAGTATGCAAGCAATCAAGTTATATTTTTATGCTGTTAATATGATTCATCTTCCCGCAGTTTCCAATGATTGATACGTCTGTAACAGGCTAACCAAAATACCGTCTGTAAATGTGTGCATCTTGGCATACATCTGCGAAGTTTGCATCATCGGCATTTTTACTTCACCACAAGTTTTTATCACTGCTTCAACCAAAATGTTACGAAAAAATAAAAAGGCGCACGTCGCGTCCACATAGCTCAAGTTGTAACGTCTGGCACGTGAAGCGTATTCATATCCAATAGCATACGCTTCGGTATCAGCATCTTCGCCCTCACTTGCCAAATAATTCATCAAACCATGAAAAATAGAACGCCCACTCAAACGATATTGCGCACGCGCCTCTTCATCCAATTTTTGATACCAAGATTCGGCTTCCAAACTTCCTTCCGAAATTTGGATTCTCAAACTGCGCATAATTTCTTGCATGATTTGATTCGCATCAAACCGTGAGGGGAAACTTGATTCTGCCCACAGCGATATTTCATTACGCCTATACCTGCGATGCCCACCCTGTGTTTTATGCACAGGCAAAATCCCTTTATCTGACCAAAGCCGTACTGTGCTAGGGTGAACACCTAAAATAGTTGCCGCATCACTTAAAGAAAGCCAATCATTCATTGTGTCTCATTTTACATCAGTACGGCTGATATTCTTTCTAAAAAATTTTATTCCGCTGTAATGGCAACTTTCTCTGCAAAAGAAGGTTCTTCCACTTGCTTTTTGAATTTGGCAACATCAATACGTGTCAATAAAATGGAAGCAACCAATAACATCAGGGCTTCAATGCCAAAGACAATTAAATATCCATATAAATCACTACCAGAGATTGAAGTGGCAATATCTGCCACAATGCCTGCCATGAGTAAGCCCGTCAGGCGAGAAAGTCCATTTGAAAAGCCCCATGCGCCGATATATAAACCAACTTTTTCTGGAACAGTTAATTCAAACATCAGCGATAAATTTGCAACGGTAGAGATACCGGTGCCAAATCCTAATAAAATAATGCCAACATAAAATGCAGAAAGGCTTTGGAATAATCCGCTGATGATGATAATGATAAAACCTATCAATGCACCAATGTTGCCGATTTGCGCAATTACTTTTTTCTGCACACGCCCTTCCATAAAACCAGCAACTACAAACGCAATTAATGTGAATGTACTGCTAATGGAAACAATGCGCGAGGTTTGTTCTAAACTCATACCAAAGGCTTGTGCGCCAAACGGTTCGAGCAGAACATCTTGACTCAAAATGGCGGCGAGTAATAATAATAAGTAAACAAAAAATATTTTTGCTACTGGATTGGCTGTGATGGTGGCTGTCATTTCTTTGACAGTGTAATGTTCAGATTTATGTTGCTCAGAAGATTCGCTGGCGTGAGGCTCAAGTTTGAAAATGCCGAGCAAGCCTAAAACAAGAGCAGAAGCGGCGACGATGATGAAAGCACGCGATAAAGCATCAGGGTTATATTCGGGGACTAATCTACTTAAAGTGATTCCAGTCGCAATCAAACCGAAGACCATTACGAAGAACATGGTTGCAATGGTAGCACCACGCCCTTTTTGACCTGAGATTTCGGTGGCGAGTGAAAAATATGAAACGGCTGATAAGTTGTAACCCATGCCCCACGCGCCAAATGCAAGAATGCCAACGATGATGCCGAGTGTGAAATTATCATGAATCAAAATGGCAACTTGTGGCGAGATGGCAACACCAAGGACACAAAGAATTAAACCCGCCAGAATGTATGGTGTACGACGATAACCCAAAATAGGGTTACGGTCTGAGAATGAGCCAATGTACACTTGAATGGGTGCAAGTAGATAAGGGAAAATGGCAAGTAAGGTGAATAATGTCTTTGAAATTCCTAAATCAAAAATCATGACGCGATTTAACGTGCTGTTGATAGGAACGAGCGTGATGGCTATGGCAGTATGAATGAGAGCGATTTGGAGGCGTTTTATAAGCATATTTTTTACCAGTAATTTAGTAATCAGTTATCAGTTTGCGTGTTGAATGAAGTTCGCTTGTGATTTTAATTTCAAACACGAACGGGTCAATATAGATTTAGTTAGAATTTCAATAGAAGTTTATGAGCAGAAAATGAAAGGGGACAGGTAAACAAGTACACTATGTACATGTTTACTTGTCTATTTACTTCCCAAAATTTTGAATCAATTGATTGTATTGCTCGACCATTTCAGGTGAAGGAGCTTTATCAAAATTGAGGAACACTTTGAAAGCGGAGTTTCCGCGTTTGTCGTAAAACTGAAAGGAAAGTGATTCGTGTTTATCTAGGTGGCTTGGTTTTTTGAAGGCAAATACAGATGCTAATTCCCAGCCGCGAATGTGCATATCAAGCGAATCAGTGCGGATGTTTAAGAAGCCGTCTTTGTTGAAAAATTTTCCAAATTGACCTGTGACTTCGATGGTGGTTGCACCATTCGAAACAATAACGGTCACTTCGCCTAGTGCTTCAAAAGCGCGGATAATTTCTTCCCAGCGAGAAGCATCGAGTTCGTAAGCAGTGTCACCTTGTAAGGCGCGTAAAATTTCAACTTCTTGAATTCGTAACTGATGAGCCAGCATCAAGGTCATTTGTGAGCGGTCTTGATTGTATGCCTCACGAATGGCTTGTACCCGTTCTTCAGCGGTCATATCTGGACTAAGATTTACTGAGGTTTGAAACATGAATTTTTACTCTCCATTAATAGAATGGGCGGAGTATATGTTCCAAATCTATATAAATCTAGTAATGTGGATAAAATTCAGATTAATCCGCTATGAAAACGAATTTCAACCTAGTTGATAAATTAGTCTATTTGATAGACTTATTCCAAGATTTTCAACACATCATCCAACAACATATCTCTACCGCGTAAGCCCGGGTATCCCAAACGGTCTAACACAAACACTTGATTGGCTTGCACAGCCGGCAAATTTGCCCATAACGGATTCGCCTTCACTTCTGCTAACGATTCTTCTTCGCCTTCCACCTGATTCGATTGAAGCAAAATTAAAGTATCTGCCGCGAACAAATCAAGCCGCTCTAAACTAAAGAAAACGCGCCCATCTCGAATACCAAAATCTTCCACTTCGTCAGGCGATGGACTCAATTGAAAACCCAAATCCAACAATAATTGTGGCACAGCCGTTGGTCCATCTACCCATGCCGCAGGAGATTCATCAGGATAAATTGTGCCGACTGAAATTAATTTTCCATTGGCATTCAATTCTTCTCTGATGGCGGACAAACGCGCCTCATACGCCATGATATTTGATTCTGCTTCGTCAGCCTTTCCAAACACCGACAATGTTTCTGCATACGTTCTTCGCCATTCCCCTTCAGTATCAATTGCAACTGTTGGAGCAATTCCAGAAAGTTTGTTATAGCCAATGCGTTGAATGAAATAATCATTCCCAATAATCACATCTGGATTTAGTGAGGCGATAGTTTCTAAATTCGGTTCTTGGGCAAGGAAAAGATAAATATCTTCCAATTCCCCTTCTTCAAAACCAGCAATGTCTATTACATTGACGTTTGAAGCAACGACGTTAATCCCTGCATCCAATAAATCAGCCAGCATGTATTCCTGACCCAGTGCCACCACACGTTGTGGATTCTGGGGAACTTGCGATTCTCCAAAACGATGAGTAATGATTCTTACATCACCTGATTCTTGTACTGTAATTGGAAACGGTTCAGAATTTCTGCCACAAGCAGAAAGCAAAATAACTATTAATAATGTACATGCGAAATATTGGTATTTCATATTTCAACCTCGTTACTTATATATACGTTTTGTTGGTAAACACAAAGGTAGCCCCGTCATAGGATGTTTCACAATTTGACACTCAACATGAAATACATTTTTTACAATCACCTCTGTAATCACTTCTTCTGGCTTCCCCTGCGCGACAATTTTCCCAGCTGACAATGCGACTAAATGATTTGCATAATGTGCGGCATGATTTAAATCATGCAAGACCATGACGATAGTTTTACCTTCGGCATTTAATTGCACAAGCAAATCCAACACTTCGAGTTGATGTGCTAAATCTAAATAGGTGGTAGGTTCATCGAGTAAAAGAATGTCTGTCTCTTGTGCTAACGCCATTGCAATCCATGCGCGTTGGCGTTGACCACCTGACAAAGTATCCACAATGCGATTCGAGAGAGAAGATAAATTGGTTAAGGTTAATGCTTTTTGTAAAGCATCTTCATCAGCATTGCTCCATTGTTGAAACCAATCTTGATGTGGATAACGTCCTTGTGCAACCAACTCGCGGACTGTGATACCTTCGGGTGCAACAGGTGCTTGGGGAAGAATGCCTAATTCTTTGGCAAGTTGTTTGGTGGAAACTGTGTGAATGGCGTGTCCATTTAGTAGAACAGAACCATGCTGAGGCTTGAGAAGACGCGCGAGTCCTCTTAGTAAAGTAGATTTGCCGCATCCATTGGGTCCAATCAAAGCAGTGATTTCGCCTGATGGAGTTTGTAAATCTAACAACTCGATAATCGAAACAGTGTCATAACTCAATGACAATTTTTCGGCTTGTAAAAAACTCATACTTGTTCTCGCTTCCATAACAGATATAAAAAGAAAGGCACGCCTACAATGGATGTAATAATGCCTGCGGGAATTTCTGTGGGTGCCATAATTGTGCGACCGAGCAAATCAGAAAAGATGACAACGAATCCGCCAACGAATGCTGAGGCGGGAATTAAACCTTCATGGAGTGAACCAACTAAACGTCTGGAGAGATGCGGGGCAATTAATCCAACAAAACCAATAATGCCAGCCACAGTAACTGTGACAGCAGCTAATGCAACGGAAAGCAATAACAAAAATCCGCGACGAATAGTGATTTGCAAACCCAAGCCTTGTGCAACATCTTCGCCGAGATTCAAAGCATTTAAATCTCTGGCTGTAAGAAATGCCAACGGCAAACAAATCAAAATCCATGGAAGAATGCTTTGGATATCGCCCCAATCGCTGGCATAGACACTGCCTGATAACCACATCATTGCACTTTGCACATACCAAAGATCACCGAATGTGAGTGCGAAAGAAACAAATGCACCCAAAACGGAAGATAAACCGATACCTACTAAAATTAATCGAATTGGTGAATCACCTGCAGAGGCAGAACCACTACGCCATGCAAACATATATAAAATAATTGCAACTAAAATACCGCCAGCAAATGCGGCAAGGGGCAACCATTCTTTTGGAACTTCAGGCATGAAGATAATTAACAATACAGCGGCGGCACTTGCACCTGCGGTAACGCCTGTTAAATCTGGTGATGCCAACGGATTGCGCGTGAGTCCTTGCACAATGGCACCTGATGCACCCAATGCCGCGCCAACTAACCAAGCCACAATGGCACGTGGCAATCTTAATTCCATCACCACGAAGTGATAATTTTTATCGCCAACTTCTCTACCTAATAAAGTGTTCAATACATCTACGGGCGAGATGTTGTATTCACCAACACCCACATGCAAAACTAAAATAATAAATGAGATGAGTAATATCAAACCCAACACCAATGGAATGCGCTTGTCAATTCGCATTGAAAATTTTTGAGTTTGAACCATAAACCACGGTGAAGAAGTTGATTTCATCGCTTCACCTTCCAACGCACTAGATAAATAAAGATAGGACCACCAATTGCGGCGGTGACAATGCCCACGGGCATTTCATACGGACGAACTAAGATGCGTCCGACTAAATCTGAAATTACTAAAAAGGATGCGCCCAACAATGCAGAATATGGAAGCACCCAACGATAATCAATACCTGCAAACATGCGAACCACATGCGGGATGATTAATCCAATAAAACCGATTGGACCTGCCAACGCAACTGAGCTTCCTGCTAATACAACAACTGCGATTGCGGCGACAACTTTTATCCACCCGACGTTTTGACCGAGTCCACGAGCGATGTCTTCCCCCATAGATAATGTTGTGATTTGCCTGCCCATCACAAATGCAATGAACAAACCAATCAAAATAAATGGCGCGGCTTGCAAGACCAAACTCATTTCACGCCCAGCCACACTGCCTGCTAACCAAAAACGAACTTCTTCCAACGAACGTTGATTGAACATCAAAATTGTTGTCGTTAATGAAGAAAGCAAAGAAGCTATAGCCGCACCTGCAATTGTTAATTTAAACGGAGTTGGTCCACCACGCCCCATTGAACCCAACGCATATACAACCAATGCAGTTAATGTTCCACCAATAAATGCAAAGATGGCATACACAAATAATGAATTAATGTGAAAAATAAAAACACCACCCACCACAGCCAATGCTGCACCTGCTTCAATTCCTAACAAACCAGGGTCAGCAAGTGGATTGCGAGTGAGTCCTTGCATGATTGCACCCGCAACACCTAATGCTGCACCCACTAACAGGGCAGTAACTGCGCGGGGCAAACGCAAGGTTTGAATAATTAAATGATTCGTATTTTCAATATCAAAATTAAATATCGAAGCCCACACTGTTTGAATATCAATATCCGCCGCGCCGAAAGCAATGCTTGCAAATACAGTCAACACAAGCACAGCAATACAAATTGGCATTGCACCAATCAACAATGGTTTGGGTGCATTCGTTTTCACAAAGCTACTCGATGTAGATGCTCGAACTGCCATAATTAATGCGCTGCCTCCGCATGTTCTTCTTCCATGTGACGCTTCACTAATTCAATACGCTCATCCATAGGGCGATGCGGACACGAATGACAATATCCGCCACCATCTACTTTGTAATATAAACAGCAGGATGTTCGATCTAATAGATAATGAGTGGTGCCAACATGTTCAATAGGGATAAAAGAACGCTTCGTACTTAACTTAGACTTGCTTTCTGAAAACAATCGGCTTTCTTCTACGCCCAAAGCTTCGTTACCAACAATTTCACCTAATGCAGTAAATGAATATGCAGCATAATCTGCGGCGATTGCCCATAAACCTGGTCTGCCCAACTTTGAATATGTAGCAACAGAATTGATTAGAGTTGTGAAACCATCTAACATTTGTTTGTGCATGTATTCGCGTAATGCTTCACGTGTCGGCAAGATAATGCAATCAGGATGAGCAGCGCCATCATCATTTGGTAACGCGGCAAATTTACGACCCACCCATGCAATCGAGTCCACTTCACCTGCTTTATCAAAACGAAGTTGAATATTTTCAGGGGAAAGGTCGGGGACTCTTCTTTCAATTAGAAAACATGCAAAGGTGATAATTTCAATAGCATAGGCATAATGCCCAAACCACAACATGGCAGGTGGACGTAAACTATCGGCTTTGTATTCAGATGATGCTCGATGGACCATGTCTTTAATATGAGGCGAGCTTTCCGCCGCAAGGTCTGCGGCGGAAAGCCAACTATCAGCTTGAGAATCTGTTTGGGTGAGCAACCAAGTTTTTCGGTCAGGGCGAAGCGTTGCTAATTTGGCGAAGGTCTCTTCGATGGGATGAGTCATATTATTTTGTATAAACTGTGGCAGGGTCACCATCTACGGCTAAAGAAAGTTGTTCTTCTAAACCATCTAAAGCGAATGGCAAACTCAACACAGAACTAAAATTGAAAGCATCGTAAATGGGGTCTGTATCGGTGAGGAAGATGTCGCGGTTTTCGCTATACAATTTCAATTGTTGATAGATAGGTTCGGCACGATAGGCTTCAGATTGTTCTGCATTACCAGCAAACCAAATGGTGACATCTAAATCAACTAGGTCGAGTCTTTCGAGACTGACGGTTGCTCCAAAACTATCTTGTTCAACTGCCAACTGATTAACTTCTTCGGGAATAACGAAACCAAGTTCGGTCATAAAACGTCCGCGTGAATCTTCGGGACCGTAAACCCAATAGTTATCAGGATAGCCCCATGAAGAAGCAACCACGCCAGTTGCACCTTGAAATTCTGGATGTGCTTCACGCATGGCGGCGAATTTTTCTTCAACACCAGTAATCAATTCTTCGGCACGTGCTGATTCGCCAACAATTAAACCAATGGTGCGAGTAAGTTCTTGCCACGGAATTCCCCAATCGGCATATTCAGCAGGTTGTGCAACCACTGGAGCAATTTTTGAAAGCGTATCAAATTCTTCTTGTGTGATGCCTGCATACAAACCAATGATGATATCTGGGTTTAATCCAGCGATTTGTTCAAAGTTAAGTTCTGCACCTGGTAAAACAACGGGCAATTCGGCACCGTTGAGTTTATCTTCTGCCCATGTGAAGATAGCACCTGGTTTTTCACCATACCATTCACGCGTTGCAACTGGAACAACGCCAAGTGCAAGCAAAGCATCTTGTTCTGTCAAACCAACTAAAACAATTCGTTCTGGTTTTTCGGTGATGGTGGTCTCACCATATTTGTGTGCAATGGTGACAGGGTATGCAGAAGTTTCTTCAGCAACTTCAGTTGCTGGTGCTTCGGTTGCAACAACTTCTTCTGTTGCAGGGGCTTGAGTCGCTTCAGGTGCGGGAGAACCACATGCTGAAATTACTAGCATGGCGATAAAAAATAAAATTGAAATCTTAGATTTAGTAAACATTTGTAATCCTTATTAATTATGTATTGTGTATTTTTTTACAAACCTCGCGGCAGTATAGTGTTGATACAAAACAAAATCCAGATAAGACCATGAAACCCAAGTTATGTTTTTGAAAAAATTGTTTTCAACATGGTTGATATGGTTTATATAGATTTACGAAGATTTTCTTAAAAATTAAATGAGAGCCGTTTTTTAATAACAAAAGACAATTCATAAAATAAAAATTCACCTCAACTTTGTTGAAGTGAATATATAAACTTGTTAAATTTTTTTTCAGTAAGTGAGGTTTTATGTAATCGCGTTGAAGCGAGCTTATGCTGAAAAAATATTCAATGAATGGTCAGTATTGACATGTGCTTGCACACGTGCACCCACTGGAAGAATACGAGTATGTTCGGTAAAAGCATGTAGGATTTGACCAGAGTCTAAACGTAAGCGATACAGGTTGAACGCTCCGCGAAAGAAGCGTTCGATGATGAGACTGTTTCCGCTTCCATCAATCTGAAAATCTATATCGTCGGGTCGAAGCGCGATTTCAACTTGAGTGGTGAGTGGCAAATCTACAAGTTGTTTGATTAATCCAATTTCGGTTTGAATGCCATCTTTAACAACTTTGCCTTTCAGAAAATCACTATCACCTATAAATTCTGCCACAAATCTTGTTGTTGATTCGTGAAAGATTTCTTCCGGTGTGCCGATTTGCTCTAAGTGTCCTTTTTGCAATACCGCCAGTCTATCGCCCATATACAAGGCTTCTTCTTGGTCGTGTGTGACGAAAACAACGGTGGCTTGAATCGTTTTCAAAATTCGGCGCACATGCTCGCGGACTTCTGTTCTTAAATCTGCATCGAGACTGCTAAACGGTTCATCCATTAACACTAAAACTGGTTTGGGCGCTAAGGCACGTGCCAACGCCACACGCTGACGTTCTCCACCAGAAAGTTCGTGTGGATAGCGTTTTGAAAATGAAAGTAAACCTACCATGTGAAGCATTTCGCCGACGATAGAACGAATTTCAGTTTTTGTTTTTCCGCGCAAACCAAAGGCAACGTTATCAAAGACAGTCAAATGCGGGAATAGGGCATGGTCTTGAAAGACCATACCAATGCCACGTTTTTCTGGCGGAATAAAAACCGATTGGCTTGCAACTGTTTCCCCGTTTAATAATATTGAACCTGAGTCAGGTCTTTCCAGTCCAGCAATGAGGCGTAAGGTTGTTGTTTTGCCACATCCGCTTGGACCCACCACTGCCAAAATTTCATCATTTTGTAATTCAAAAGAAATATTATTCACAGCCGAAAATTCTGAGCCGTGAAATTTTTTGGAAAGGTTTTTTATTTGTAGTGTAGTCATTAAAAATTTATCTTATATACCGTCCCGCAGGTTTTGCTAAAAAATTAATTCATTCAAATCAACTGCGGGACGTTTTGCATAACATCATCTAAAAATTTGTTCTCGGCGTAAAAGAAAATATAACGGCAATGCCGAAACGAAAATCAAAACAAATGCGGCAGGTGCGGCTTGAATATAAAAACCATCTGCCGCCCACGCCCAGACGCGCACGGCAAGTGTATCAAAGCCAGCAGGGCGAAGCAATAAGGTAGCAGGTAATTCTTTGAGCGAGGTTAAAAATACAAGTGACCCACCTGCTAATAGACCAGGCAAAATTAACGGCAATGTGACTTGAAATACGGTTTGAATGGATGTGCGCCCTAACGTGCGCGACGCTTCTTCTAACGTCGGGGATAGTTGTTTCAGCGCCGATTCACTTGACCTAACTGCTTGCGGCATGTGACGCAAGACATACGCCATCACTACAATCAATGGTGTGCCGTATAAAAATGGAAGAAAGCGATTCACAAGCAATACCAAACTTAATGCAATCACCACACCTGGAATGGCATATCCAACCTGACAAATCCTCGAAATAATTTGTGATAAACGATTCGGATAACGAACTGCTAACAAACCCACTGGAATAGATAGTATCACTGCAATCAAAGCCGCTACACCAGAACTCCATACACTATTCCAGACATAACTGCTAAAACCTTGTGAACCTGTATAAAAAATTTTTGATAATGTTTCAGGGTCCAGCAAGGCTTGAATGCTCCAAGTCAATAACACAATGGCAGGCAGTAATAAACTCGCTGAAACAACACCAAACACAATGACAAACGCGAGCGGTTTCCACTTCCCTAAATTAAATAAAGAAGCGGGTCTCCAATTGGATTCGACTTGTGTAAAACGGGCTTGCCCTTGCAAACGCAACTCGCTCCACAAAAACAAAATCGCTAACCCGACGAGAATGCCACTTAACACAGAAGCAGATGAACGGTCGTAACGACCCGAAAGTTGAATAAAAATGGCAGAAGAAAAAGTTTCATATCGTAATAAAGCCACTGTGCCATATTCTGCCAAAATATCTAATGCCACTAATAATGCACCTGCGGTTAAGCCTGGACGCAATGCAGGCAATGTCACTTGAAATAATGTCTGCAATGGATTTCGTCCCAGCGTGCGTGCGGCTTCTTCTAATGAAGCATGTAATGAACGAAACGCGGCGGCACTTAGTAAATATACATAGGGATACATAAAAAATGTCAGAATAAACGTCGCGCCCCAAAAACCAAACGGACTGGGCGTAAAAATTTCTCGTCCAAAAATATTTTCAAGAAATTGCGGCACATATCCGCCACGCGGACGAAGCAATGCCAAATGCACAATTGCCCCAATATAAGCAGGGATTGCCAATGGCATCGCCAACATCCAACGAAAAATTTTCTTGGCAGGCAAATCAGTTCGTTCGGTAAACCATGCCATGCTTACCCCAACGATTAATGCGCCTGTTGTCACTGAAAAAGTTAACAACAACGTATTGCCGAGTAATTTCCAAATGCGGGTTTGGAATAATCTTTGCCATGCTTCTACTTCTGCCCCCGCCGCGCGGATGAAAATATAAATTAATGGTATCGCTACAAAAAGCGCAACCAGCCCTGCGGAAATCAATAAGCGAGGGCTGACTGGGATTGTTTTTATTTTTTGTAAAGAAAAATTATTGGTTGTTTGCAAATGATTTACCAAAAGTAAAACATTTTTACCACAGAGTTCATTGAAAAGTTATGACCGCAGACCACAGAAGCATGGCATTCCCAAAGTAAGTTGAAACATATTGGGCATCCATCCAAAAGGCTTAACGCGAATGTCGCAAAAGGGCAAATTACGCGAAATTCGTTTTTTCGCGCTTTTCGCGTTAAGGTTTTAAGACTTTGAGAATGCCATATTTAAGAATCTCTGTGAACTCTGTGTTCTGTGTGGCTAAATCTTTAAGGCAAGCCAACTTGTTCAATCAAATCAAACGCCGCATCAAAATTGGCAGAGGCTTGCTCCATATTCACTTCCGCCAAGCGAAAGTCTGCTAACGGTTGCACACCTTCTTTTAACGGCACACCAACCAACAATGGATACTCATAATTTTGTTCGGCAAAAATCTTTTGTCCTTCCTCTGAAACAAGGAAATCTAAAAAGGCTTGCGCGGCTTGTGGGTGTTGAGCTCCATTCACAATCGCCGCCGAAGTAGCATTCACAATCAAACCAATTTCACCATCGGCTTGGTCTGGATAAATCACACCTACATTACTACCTTCAGCCAACTGCAAATGATAATAATAATGATTCACCAAACCGATTTTAAATTCACCCGCACCCACTGCTTTACGCACATCAGTATGCCCACCAAAGAAAGTAACCTCATTCGCAATCAAACCATTCAACCATTCGGCAGTGGCATCATCACCAACTAATTGTTGCATTGCCGCAATTTGTGCTTGCATACCACCATTGGTCGAACCTGCCGCCGCAATTTGCCCCTGCCATTTAGAATCAGTCAAATCAAAAATAGAAGACGGCACTTCATCTTCCGCAACCAAATCTTTATTATAAATAATCACACGCGCGCGCAAAGTCAAACCCGTCCACAAATTATCTGGGCTCACAAATTCAGCAGGGATATTCTCCACACCAACAGGTGCATACGGCTGAAAAATTCCTTGCACTGCCAAGGATTGAATCGTAAACAACTCAGTCGTCACAAACAAATCTGCTTGTGGGTTGGCTTGTTCTTCAATCAACGCATTCGCCAACTCGCTATTCGAGCCAGCCTTCAACAATACATTCACATTCGGATACTTCGCCCGAAAGGCATCTACTACTGGCTGAAACAACGGCTCAGACCGACCCGAATAGATGACCAAATCACCAGAAATTTCTTCAACGACTTCAGTCGCCTCTTCTGTCACGGGGATAGTTGCTTCTGCTGTGGAAACAGATTCTTCAGTGGCGGCAGGGGTTGCTCCACCACATGCACTTATGATAATTGCCACCACAAGCATCAAAACAAAAAACATACGCTTACCAAACATCTTGAAACTCCTTGAAAAATAATATAGTGTACGAAAAACAGACAATCTCAAAACTGGTCTGTATTGTTCACGGCGCGTAGTATAGTGTTCGCCACACAAAGAATCTAGATACTTGAAATAAAACTTAAATATATAGTGTTGTATTCTATTTTCAACTTGATTGAAAACTTTTCATGGTGTATTAATTTACATTTCATTTTTTTCAATGAATATATAGATTTTTCCTAATAAACTGTTTAGAGTTTTACAACTCAAAAATAACTCCCATACAATCCTTGCAATATGAATATCATCGGTCTCGTTGCAGGCATCACGACATTCTTAACCATTTGGTTTGGACATGTGATGGTACGCGAAGTAGAAAAGCGGGTACATTCCATTTTGCCCCCCATTTTAATTTGCATCGGAATTGCTTTGGCTTGTTTTTACGGCTCGCTGAAAACCTCATCACTGACACTTTCCAGCTTTTTGGGAATTTTAGGAGTCACCTTCTTGTGGGATGCTCTTGAGTTTTATCGTCAAGAACACCGCATTAAAAAAGGACATGCACCTGCGAATCCCAAAAATCCACGTCACGCTGAAATATTAAGCAAATATTCAAACGCCACCACACATGATTTACTCAAGCGTGAAGCGGGCTCTATATCAAAAACTGAAAAGGCTACACTATGAATACCTTTGGCATTGAAGTTGGCAGTATCACCTTGCTGATGATTGGGTTGGGATTTGTGTGGGTTATTTATGGAGAGAGATATTTAGGTCATTTATGGTGGCCCTATTTTATGGGTGTAGGAATTATTCTAGTAATTGCATCGTTATTTATTTCATCTGCATGGGGTTCGGTACTTGTCGGCATCATCGGCGGTTCATTCATTTGGGGTGCCACCGAATTTAAGGAACAAGCCGTGCGCGCAGAAATAGGTTGGTTTACTTTTAATTCCAAGAAAATCAAGCCGCCTTTTGAACATATTATCAAAACATGGAAAGCACCTCATCTTTAAGTTTAAGGTGATTTTCTAAAAATTTAGACCAAGGAGTTTATATGAGCACTAAAGCAGAAGAAATTAAAAAGGAAAAACAATCTTTACCATTGAAAGTGAAACTAATCATTTTATTTGTGGCTTGGGCTTTTTGCGTGCTGATGGTCTTCAACACAAGCACAAGTGTCCCTTTGCAAATCTTTATATTTATTGTGGCTCTTGCTTGCACAGTGGCTATGGTAATCATTCAGACTGCTCCAAATGCAAAACCGCTTAGTGAAAAAGCATTAGGTTTTTTTCAACAACTTGGATACGGCGCACTAGCAGGCTTCATCGGCGGATTGGTATGGGGCATTGCCGGGCGTACCATTATGCGCTTTGTTGCCAATGTGGCAGAAAAAGCTCCGCAATTTAATTTACGTTTGACTTTAATGATGATTATTGCAACCGCTATCATGGGGTTAGTGGTTGGGTTGTTTTACATCATCATTCGTAAATGGATACCTGCTAACATTTGGGTCAAAGGCTCGCTTTTCGGATTAATCATTGCCTTCACATTAGGGTACGCGCTTTACGTCAGCCCTGTTATGCAAGCAGATATTGCTCGCGTAGGCTTAGAATGGAGACCGCTCATCGTCTCATTATTCATCCCTAATTTTATTGCCTACGGTCTAGCAACAGCACTTAGTTACAAGCACTTTACTTCCCTTGAATAACACCAATATTACATAAAACAGAGGCATCACACTGGAGTGATGCCTCTGTTCAAAAATTATTGACTTTCTTATCTAACTATGAACGAATGAGCGTTTTTACATCCAAGTACAAAAACACCGAAATAATGCTCACTGCCACAAAGCACCAAATTAAATAACGCTTACGCCAATGTGTATTCCACAATCGCCTTATATTCCAACCCATCACGCTTACAGCCAGCAAACTAATCCCAATATTCAGCCAAACTGAAACAGAATCACTTAATCGAATAAAAGGTAATAAAAACGGCACAATTAAATATTGCACGCCACAACGTGCCGCCGCCCACCACATCAGTCCATTGAAAATACTTTCGGCATTTTCATTCATTTCAATAGGTTGATTCTCTGTTGAATGTGTTTGTGATTGCGTCATATAAAATCTTTCTCTACTTCATTATACAGTAGTATAATTCCGTCTCTGAATAATTTAGATATTTGTATTAAAAATTTGATAATTTACAGACCTTACAGGTTTAGCAAGATGGAGTTTTATGACAGTAAGCCCCGCCATGCGGCGTTATGCCGCTGAAATTTATCGTTTACAACAAGACCACGAACAGGTTCCGCTTTCGCTTTTAAGTTCGCATGTGGATGCCTCTGCCCAAGCCATTTCTACGATGATAAAACGCCTCAACAAAAGTGGATACTTGGTACACGAACCCTACAAAGGTGTGCGCCTGACAGCTACTGGCGAAAGAATCGCCATGCCTTCATTAAGAAGACATCGTCTCACAGAAGTATTTTTAGTCAAAGTGATGAAATATGATTGGGCATCCGCACATGAATTATCGGATGTGTTTGAACGCGGTGTCAATGATGAACTTGAAGAACGAATGGATGAATTGGCAGGTCACCCTACCCGTTGCCCGCATGGAGAGCCGATTCCTTCCAAAGACGGAATCATGCCCAAAGTCAAAGATGAAGCGTTGATTGGCGTGCCATCAGGTTCAGACTGTGTCATTAGTCGAGTACGAACACATGATGCCGATAAATTAAGATACATCGCCGAAATTGGTTTGGTACCGGGCAAACCTTTTCATTTGTTTAGTTGTGCACCATTCAAAGGACCTTTACGTTTGCAAATGAAACCACAAGACCATTTGATTGGTTATGAATTAGCCAGCAGTATTTGGGTGGAAGTGACGAAAAAAGGCGAAGGCAATACGCCATTGCCATTGAAAAAATAAGTATGTATTTATTTCGCAATCTTACTCAACACTTCACCCAATTTTGTAGTGACGTTAATCGTCCATCCTAAACGTAAATATTTTCTTTAGATAATTCTTCTAAAAGTCCGCAGGTGGTTTCAGAGCATGTTGTGAATCAATTTACTTTGCCTCGCACTGACATAGCAACCAAAAAATAGAAAATTTGTGCTATACTCGGTTGATGCGACCCATCCGTTCTTCTGAAATTGGCTCGTACCTGTATTGTCGCCGCGCGTGGTGGTATCGAAAGACAGGTATCCCTTCTGAGAATCAGACTGAACTTGCGGCTGGTACAGATTTACATCGTCAACATGGACGAAAAGTCCTCGCCGCCTCTTTGACTCGCAGCCTCGGCTTGATTCTGCTTTTGCTAGCAACTCTTTTGCTTGTGGCATACCTTGCTTTTCAGTGGTTATAAATTTTAAACACACAGGTTTAAAAAAATCCGTGAAAATTAGTGAAATTCGTGGCTAGACAAAATGACTTACCTAATTATTTTCCTTTTCCTTCTTGCCCTCATTTTTTTCTGGCAATCCAATCGCCAGCAAAAAGCGACAGGCTTGCCCGGTGGACAAGTCATATATACAGACACACGCGCTTGGGGCAAAGTGGAGAAACCTTTGTTTTATGCGGCACTTGGTTTAACAGGAAAGCCCGATTATTTGATTCAAAAAAATAATCAAATCATTCCTGTAGAAGTGAAATCAGGTCAGGCACCAGAAGCACCTTACGACTCACATATTTTTCAATTGGCTTCATATTGTTTATTGGTTGAAAAAAATTATGGAAAACGTCCGCCATACGGAATTATCCATTACGAAAATAAAGATTTTTCGATTCGTTATACCAAAGAGTTAGAAACTGCATTGATTGAATTATTGGCTGATATGCGCGAAGATGACTTTAAGAAAAATGTCTCACGCTCACATGAGCAGGTGTCCCGATGTAAAAGATGCGGTTATCAAAATCGCTGTGAAGAAAGTTTAGTTTGATAGTCAAATTGTTAGCCTGTACTTTATAATTACAAGATGTCTTTCATTCCGCAACGCCCCGTGGTGACGGCTTACCCAAAAATGGCAGAGGCTTTGTCTGAAGCCGAAGTTATGTCTGGTTATTTGAAATCCAAAGGCATGGATGCGCCCTTCGGTTCGATTTACGATGAAGAGTTGCGCAAGCGTGTGCGGCGTGGCGAGTTTGATATGTTAATTATTGCTGGTGGCGATGGCAGTGTTTTGCGGGCGTGTCATTTATGTGCGCCGAGCAATGTGCCAATTTTAGGAGTCAATTTGGGCAGAATTGGTTTTCTGATTCAAATTGGACGAGATGATTGGCGTTTGCACTTTGATAAATTATTAAACGGCGAAGCATGGATTGAAAACCGTATGTTGTTGAAAGCCGAGCATATGCGTGCAGGTGAATCACTTGGCAATTGGATTGCATTAAATGAAGTGGTTGTTGGTCGCGGACAAAACTTAAGACCCGTGCGATTAACTGCTTCTGTTGATGAGCACCGCCTGACGAGTTATATGGCTGATGGATTAATCGCTTCGACTCCTACGGGGTCAACTGCTTATGCACTTGCGGCAGGTGGACCTATCCTTCCACCAGAATTGCGCAATATTTTGTTAGTGCCAATTGCTCCGCACCTTTCAGTAGATAGAGCCGTTGTGCTTTCGGAAGGTTCGTCTGTAGATATTGAAGTGAAAAGTGAAAATACAGTTTTGAGTGTGGATGGTCAGGCACCGATGAACTTAATGGAAGATGACCATGTATTAATCACCGCATCAGATGTGACCGCTCAATTTGTTCGTTTTGGAGATGCAGGTTATTTTTATAGAAACATTACTTATCATATGAATGAAAATTCTTTAGGATTACCGAGATGAATTTTTTACCACAAAGAACACAAAGGGTCACAAAGTTTTTAACTTCTTTTCTTTGTGTTCTTTGTGACACTTTGTGGTGAAATTTCTTAGGATTTTGAAATGACAGAAATAACTTATTGTTACGCTCACCCGACTCGTGAAACGACATTGCGTTGCAAAAATTGTGAACGCTATATCTGTACGTCTTGTGCGGTTGGCACGCCGACGGGTTATATGTGCAAAGAATGTATTAGCCAGCGCAAAAAAAGATTTGATACAGCCGTTTGGTACGATTACTTAATTGGGTTTGGAATTACTTTTGTTTTATCTTTAATTGCCAGCATCCTTGTCGGTATTGTGGCTAGTTTCATCGGCTTTTTTATCTTTTTCTTAGCAATAGGCATTGCTAGCGGGGCTGGTGTTCTCATTTCAAACCTGACTTTACGCGCCATTAATAAACGTCGCTCACGCACATTGTTTTATGCTTGTGCTATCGGTGTTGCATTGGGAGCCATTCCCATTGCTATCTTTCTGTTTTTCTTTGGGAATTGGTTTGCTGCAATAGCAGTTGTGCTATACGCTGTGATTGTGACACCGATGGTATACACTCGCATTTCAGGGATTCAACTTTAACCTATGCTTACCGAACTTCACATCCAAAATTTTGCAATCATAGACAAATTAGATTTACGTTTTGGGAATGGATTAATCATCCTCACTGGTGAAACAGGCGCAGGGAAATCTATCATCCTCGATGCTGTCGTTATGTTAATCGGCGGCAAAGCGGATGTAACATTCGTCCGTTCAGATTCGGATGCGGCATTTGTTGAGGGTGTCTTCCAACTTAAAGGTCCAGAAAAAGAAGCGGTGCATGAAATCCTCAAACGTGAAGATTTGATGGACGATGAAAATTATGTAGTGCTGATGCGTGAAGTCCGTAAAGAAGGACGAAGCGTTGCAAGAATCAATGGAAGAACAGTTAACGTTGGTTTGCTGAAAGAAATCGGCGCGTTGTTGATTGATATTCACGGACAAGCCGAACATTTGTCATTGCTTGACCCGCGTGCTCATTTAGGTTTATTAGACAGATATGCCGAAGTTTCAAAACCATTGACTGAATATCGTGAGAGTTATCATAAGTTATTAAATTTACGTCGTGAATTATCCGATTTGAAAAAAGCACAAGCCGATGCAGACCGTCGTATTGAAATGTTAACTTATCAAGCAGAAGAAATTGAAGCCGCAAAATTAAAAGCAGGCGAAGAAGATGAATTAAAAAAAGAACGGGATAGATTAGCCAATGCAGAGTCGCTTGCACAAAATGCACAAGAGGCGATTGCCATTTTAGAAGAAGGTTCACCTGAAACTCCCGCCGCCACAGATTTGATTGGTCAGGCGGCGCAAGCATTAGCCGCACTTGCAAAAGTAGATGAATCGCAAACCGAATTGGCGAACCAAGCCGAAGGTGCGTTAGATGCGATTTCAGACATCATTCACAATTTAAGAAATTATCTTGATGAAATTGAATTCAATCCAAAACGCTTAGACCAAGTGGAAGAACGTTTGGATTTAATTCACTCGCTCACTCGAAAATATGGCGGCAGTATTCCAAACGTCATTTCGTATGGTGAAGATGCGCGCAAACAATTGGAAACCATCACTGGTGCGGCAGATAAAATTGTTGAACTTGAAATGGGTGAAGCAAAACTTTTAGAAAAACTTTGCAAACAAGCCAGCACACTTTCTGAAAAACGAAAGAAAGCCGCCATTGAAATGGGTAAAGGTATTGAAATTGAATTGAATGATTTGAAGATGGCTTCTGCTCAATTTGGTGTGGACTTCCAAACCAAACCTGACCTGAATGGTTTACCACTTTCAGAATCACGCCTCGCATTTGACCATAATGGATTCGACCGCGTCGAATTTCTCGTTGCCCCGAATCCAGGCGAAGGACTCAAACCACTTGCAAAAATTGCATCAGGTGGTGAAACTTCTCGTTTGATGTTGGGATTAAAAAATGTCATGGCTCGTGCTGATGAAGTGCCTGCATTAATTTTCGATGAAATTGACCAAGGCATTGGCGGACGTGTGGGCATGGTGGTCGGTCAAAAACTTTGGAATCTTTCACGCATTCATCAAGTATTTTGTGTAACTCACCTTCCACAACTGGCTGTGTTTGGAGACCAACATTATCAAGTGCAAAAATTGGTTGATAAAGGAAGAACACTCACTCGCGTTGAACCTCTTGAAGGTGAATCTCGTTTGCTTGAACTTTCGCAAATGCTTGGTGAAGTTGGCGAAGGTACATTACGTTCGGCACATGAATTACTACAAACTGCAAGGCAGATGATAAAGTCAAATAAAAAATAAGATTATGTCATTGCGAGGGCGCTGCTTTTCGCCCGAAGCAATCTCCAACATAATCATAAGATTGCTTCGCCACCAAAAACAAGAGCGTGGCTCGCAAAGACATAAAATGTTAAATAAAAAATCCCTCAAAATTTGAGGGATTTTTTTCTCCGTTAAATGTTGACTGCTAGGGTGAGGGGGGCACCCTAGCAGTCAACGCTTGCAATAATACTAATATTACAAAAAATAGTCAAGGGTTGAATTTTAGAAATTCATTAACAATGTTGTACAAACATCATGCACATATATATGCCCTGAGTAGGAATCGAACCTACATCTAAGCCTTAGGAGTGCCTTGTTCTATCCATTGAACTATCAGGGCGTAACAAGATTATAACTCATAGAAAATTTTAATGCAAAAAAATCTTCTCGTGCTAAAATTTTTACATGAACACGCCCCGCCCTCCCTGCTAAGTCTTAATCCCCTATGTAAATAAAAATCCAACGCCCGATGACCTCGACGGTGCTTGACGCCGTCTATTTGCATTTAAGCGTGCTCGTGCGCCACCTTTTCCAATTTGTTTTGACTCAACTCAAACAGATTGGAGAAAACAAATGGAAGCAATCCGAGGAAAAAAATCCTTTGATATAGATTTTAACGAGTTCACGCTTCGACATAAAAACTACAACCGCCTCATCCTTGACCTGGGAACTGGTGACGGCAAATTTGCATTTCATTACGCCCAAACATTTCCCAACCACTTTGTGATTGGCTTAGATTCATGCCGCGAAAATTTAAAAGAATACTCGCGTGCAAATGTATCGAATCTACTGTATGTGATTGCGAATGCAAATTCATTGCCTCGTGAATTGCATGGATTAATATCACAAATTAACATAAACTTTCCGTGGGGCAGTTTATTACAAAGCCTGTTAAGTGGAGATGTAAACTTATTTTGTGGGCTTGAGAAAATTTCAACGTCTCATGCTTCGATCAACTTGCAACTCAATTCAGGCGCATTGAATGAACAAAGCTGGACTCTGCCAAAGGGCGTTGACCAGATTCAAGTCAATTTGATGCGAGCAGGTTGGCAAATTAATCAACGAAAGGAGATGAATATTCAAACTCTGAAAAAATTCCCCAGCACTTGGTCAAAACGGCTTGCTTATGGTCGAGACCCAAGAGCCATTTCATTAAGTGGTTGTAAATAAAATAACTGCCGAAGATACTGCATCTTCGGCAGTTATTTTTTACGGTTCTTAAGAATTTCTAAAAGCACAACCCCTGTCATAGAAATTAATATCATTGCCGCACCGAGAACTGGCGAAGAAAGCATTTCATAATATTCTAAAAAGAAAAATGCCCACCCGATACCGACGAAGACAAAAATAAAAAATATCCAACCATCTTTTATTTCCAAGCGATTATAAGCACGCCAAAGGTTATATGGCACAAGTTGTGCACTGGCGTAACTTACAATGATTACAAATAGTATTTTTATCATTTCAAGCCATGTTGTCGTTTGCAAATTAAATTGTGTCAGCATCAGCGTTAGAAAGAACATCAAGAAATAGCCGACGTGGAATCCGACATACGCGCCTTGAAACATGTACAGCCACAGATTAATAGGCTTTTGAATATTTTGTTCTTTCCAATATAAATTGTTTTTGATATTTGTCATTCCCCCAATGGCAAGTGGGATAAATAAAGTTCCAATTACATACAAATACATATTTTGTTTGGCAGTCTCATTATCTATAAAAGGAAATTGCAGAGAGGGGACGATGAACCAGTACGTCATAAAAAATATCCATGCCCAAGCAATGACTTTGGCAACATGCCAAACGGATAATGAATCTGTAAATTTTCTTATGTTAGTGACACTCTTTTCTGCCCAAGCAGGGACTGGACCTTCACGTTCTTTTTCATCCGATATAGATTCGGGAAAGAGTATGTTGATTTCTTCTTTGTTAAGTGCACGATAATCCCCTAATTCCAATAAATCATTTGCATCAGATAGAGTTTTGATTCCGCCATATTGTTTAAGGATTTTTATAATTCCACATAACAAGCGGCGGTCATTCACATCTATTCTGCTTTTGCCAATTTCCCAATCACTAATTGCTGTGTTGCTATAAAGAATATCAATTTCTGCGTATAAAAATTCTGCAAATTGACTTTGCGTCATTTGCTTTCCTGTTTCAGGGTGGCGACACATCAGCCGAAGTTTTCTTAATTGTTCTCCAAATTTGGAAGTTGCCATTCTATAACCCTTTATTCAAGCGTTACTTGAATACATTCAAGTGATTCATGGTTTGTTATTTGCCTTAGCAGTTATAGACTATCAGCAAATAAAGTCACTGCACCTTAACAACTGAATCAATTTTTAGCAGACCACAACACTTGCACTTTTGTGCCTTGTTTTGGCTGGGATTGGAGATTTAACGTGGCTCCAATTAAGTGGGTGCGTTCAAACATACCCACCAAACCGAAATGACGACTCGCCAACAACGTCCGCAAATTCCATTTCTCATTAATTTCAAAACCAACTCCATCATCTGTAATAGATAAATCTACATGTTGCGGAGAAATGGAGCCTTCAATTTTTATGAGTTTGGCTTGGGCATGTGCTAAAACATTATTGCAAGATTCTTCTACAATGCGAAAGAGATGTAACTCAATATCTTCGGGGAGGCGTTCTTCTGTAGCTTGCAAATCCACTTTTACTTTTAGCGTGTCGTTTGATTTCTGCATCAAATTTTCAGCCAGCGTTTTGAGTGCATACGTTAATCCATTATCAAGTGCAGGTGGGCGCAAATCGTTGATGACTTCACGCAAGCGGTCTTTGATAATTTCATACGTCTCATCTACTTTTGGAGATACTTGTTCAAGATGTTTGCGTAATTCGCTTAATTCATGCAAAACACTATCATGCAATTCGTGTGATAAACGCAAACGTTCTTGTTCGTATCTATGGATGCCGCGCTCGTGCATTTCTCGTAATGTTTCGGCACGCAAAATGTTACTTAATGCAACGCCAGTTTGATTAGCAATCGATTGCATACTCGGAATTTCTTGTTGATGATATATGTCATCGGGGTCGCGGCTTCCGAGTAAAAAAAAGCCGAGGGTTGAGTCACCAACTTTCAATGGAAGAATGAGGCGAAGCCAGTCATCATTGGGTGGAAGATTGGGGATGAATCTTCCTGCTATCTGATGCAGTTTTGAAATCGCTTCTTTTTCTGGAATTTGAGCCTGTGTGACTGCTTTCGTCAACAGTGGATGTAGGTGATGATTTTCGACTTGCACAAATGCGTATTGACGAATGAGCAGGCTGGGGAATATTTTTTCTTCAAGCATTTGCAAGAGACTTTGCATGGTGGTGTTGGTGATGATAAGGTTTGAAAAACTTTCTGCTAAGTTTTTAGTATCAATGTTGATGCCGAGAATATTTTTCTCAACGTATTTTTGAAATTTTGGGAAATATTGAATAGAAAGCACTGCGGTTAATAATGGAATCACAAAATCAAGAAATGCAGAAATTTCAATCGGTAGCAAAGCACTCAAATAAATTGCAATAATAAGTACAGTACCTACAAGTATAAGGAAGGCAAATGAAGAAATGAAGAGATTGGCTTTTGTTTCTAACCCACCAAGCTGACTACGGAAAATTAAATAGTCGTAGGCAATGGGTACAAGGAGCAAAGAAAGTAGGGCTAAGGGTGCAATTCGTGGAAATTCTCCACTTGACGACAATACTAAAAAGAAGGTGATAGGTAATGAAGCAAATAAAGTAAAACCTGCCAGCATTAAGATTTTTTTTCTATGTTGGGGGCGAAACATAAGACGGAAAAGATGTAAAAGGAAACTTCCAACAAGAGCAAGTATTAATGCAAAGAAATACAAATTTGGAGGTAGAAGTTGAAATAATTCACTAATAAAGAAGATAGCAGTGATTAAGTAAAGTAGGATGCCTGAAAATTTTGGTAATGGATATAAAGGCTCGGGGAAAATCCAATTTAGGTGTAAATAAAGGGAGGCGATTAACCACGTAAAGGCGTGTAACAGAATAGATGCACCGAATAAATGCCAAAAAGAAAATGCACCTACTAATAGCCAAAAGCCAGTTAAGTGATTGGTAATGAGTAATAACCACCATTTAACATCTCGTGGGCGAATAAATAATTCGATGATAGCTCCAAATATCCAAAAAATATAAGCCAACCACCAAATGTTTAGAAGTCGCCCACGGAATTCATTGAAATTGAAACCAGGTATTTCCCAATTTAGATTTATTTCTTCTCGTTCTTCTCCGCGCTGTATTGTGATAGGAAAAATGTCACCCTTTTTTGTTGTACTGGGGAACAGCGGTTGAGTCGAATCTTTAAGGTAATCCTCTTTCAATGAAACATCACCTACACTGACGATAATATCGTCTTCTTTAAGAGAAGCATGATTTGAAACATAAATATCAACGATATGCCCGTTTTGTGGATGAATGTAAAGACCTGTGTATGGAATCAAAACAATGAAACAAAAGGTGAAAATTCCTAAAATAGCAAGCATGAACATTGAAAGAGGTAAATCTGTAATGCGCTGAAATGGAGCTAGGAATTTGTTCATTGCAGTCTCTTTGAACACAAAATTTTTAATTATGAAAGGAGGTGGTTCAATTATATCTGATGAAACCAAATTGTTTTAGTTTTCGTTCGTCAATTCAATCAAAAAGGAGTAATTCAAATGAAAACAATGTCTGATTTTAATAAGTGGCTTTTTTCCAAGAATGGGAAATCTGTAGCCTATCGTCGGAGTCTCAAAGGTCTGACGAATCTCAGCCCTGCTGAGTTTTCTGCTGTCTCAAGTAGTAGCACTTGGTTTCATTGGTCAGAAGAAAAATCTTCAGATGAACCAGCCCCAGATGAAAAATTGCTTGTTGCCTAAGTAAGAAAATGAACATATCGGAGGCGCCCCGATATGTTCACGGGGATTCGTCATTGCGAGGAGTGACAAAGTCACGACGAAGCCTAAGTTGGAGATTGCTTCGCTTGGTCTCGATATGCCCTTCGGGCTACTCGACCATCGCTCGCAATGACATAACACAAGGAGAAAAAAATGGAAATATATACAAAATTAATCAATCAGTTTTCAAATTTGCCACATTTGAAAGAATGGAATGAAGTCCAGTCTTTGTTTCAACGTGTGGCTTCAAGCAAACCTGCTCACTGGTTATTACCAGTGCGTGTGTGTGAATCGGTGGGTGGGACTCAAGCACAAGCCTTGTCTGCTATGTTAGCAGTGGCGTTGGGTCATATTTCAATTGTGTTAGTTGATGACATGCTCGATGCCGATGAACGTGGCGAGTATAGAAAACTTGGTGAACCTGCTGTGGCAAACATGGCTGTGGCGTTACAGTCTGCGGCGTTGCATGTGGTTATGAATCGTCCCGCAGGTTTTTTAGAAAAATCTGATTCTGTGAGTCAAGCCTGCGGGACGTTAGCAGTAGAAGCAGTGAATGAAATGTTTTTTGCTACAACGATTGGTCAGTATTGGGATGTGAATTCAATGGTCAAAGATGAAGATGATTATTGGAAAATTGCCAAAGCAAAAAGTTCGCCGTTCTTTAGCACGTCTTTACAACTGGGTGCGTTGTTTGGGGGAGCAGATAATAAACTTTCTTTGCAAATTAAAGAATTGGGAAATATCTATGGCGAGATGGTGCAAATCCATGACGATGTGCATGACACGTTAGAAAATTCTGCTACGCCAGATTGGGATGCGAATCGTGCGCCATTGCCGATTTTGTTTGCAAGTACTGTTGACCATCCAAAGCGGAATCGGTTTAATGAACTGCATCCGCTTGTAAAGAC
>Ga0224723_1000198_pt1 | contig 41908 bp, 41 predicted proteins | sample Balambano_FR2_Me_FD_161647 | JGI IMG/M metagenome (GOLD analysis project Ga0224723, IMG submission 161647) | Freshwater sediment microbial communities from Lake Towuti, South Sulawesi, Indonesia - Balambano_FR2_MetaG | ecosystem: Environmental > Aquatic > Freshwater > Lake > Sediment | place... | reverse complement strand
ATACGCCAGTTCGACCGCCTGCCCCGTGACCTGTTGCACCTGCTGTGCCAGTTGCCCGACCTGCGCGCGGTCTTGTTCGTTGGCAGGCGTGACATGCAACGCCAACAGGTGTCCCAAAGTGTCCACCGCCATATGCGTCTTCTGCCTTTACCCGCTTTGCCCCATCGTAGGCGGCACGGTCGCCACTTTCAGGGCTGGATTGCAGCGTCCGGCTGTCGAAGATGACCGCGCTCGGTTCGCTCTGCCTTCCAGCCGCCACACGCAGCAGCACCCGCAAGTCATGCACCATCCCCTCGAACACGCCCGCCGCAATCCACCGCTGCGCTTGTTGGTAGCCTGTGTGCCAGGGCGGAAGGTCATTAGCCATCATCCGCCACGGTGCGCCCGTGCGGATCATCCAGCGCAAGCCGTTGAATACTTCGCGCAGGCTATGCGTCCGCTGCGGTGCATCTTCGCTCATCAGCGTCAGATACGGCACAACGAACGCCCATTCTTCATCGCTCACATCACTGGGGTACTGTTTTCTGTTCATCCCTCCAGTTTACCGCCACACTTTTCAAAAGTGCATAACGGGCTCTAGTGATTTTACGAGTAAAATGAAGCAGTGTAGGATGCCGCGACTTTGTTTCGCTTTTCATTATCGGCTCTGTTATCTCAGGAAATCCGTATGACAACTATTATGACTCTCGGCGTACATATCCTCGATATTCTAGGGCGGCATGTTGACCGTATTCCTCCAGGGCAGAATATCGACCTGCTGAATGAAATCCGCCTGACTGTCGCCGGAACCGCCGCTGGAACGGCTGTTGATCTGGCAAAGCTGGGTGCCAACGTCGTTACAGCCGGGGCGATTGGCAAAGACGAACTCGGCAACTTCATTGTCGATACGATGCGGCGCTACGGCATCAATACCGATCATCTCGTCCGCAAAGATGGGGTCCAAACCTCCGCCACCATGTTGCCCATCCGCCATAATGGAGAGCGCCCGGCCCTGCATGTGTTGGGGGCAAATGCTCATTTCTCACTGGATGATATTCCGTGGAAGGCAATCAAGACAGCAAATTACCTGCACTTCGGTGGTACTTATCTGCTGCCGAAACTGGACGGCGCACCGATGGCGGAAGTCCTGAAGTTCGCCAAACAACATGGCGTAACTACGACTGTCGATATTCTGGCAATACCGCGAGAAGACATGCTGGGGGTGATCGCCCCGTCACTCACCTATATCGACTACTTCATGCCGGGCATCGAAGAAGCTGCCATGATCGCCGGTCTGCCAGTTGAAGATACCGACAGCATCATCCGCTTTTTTCTGGATCGCGGCTTGCGCTATGCAGTGTTCACGATGGGCGCACGCGGCAGCATCATCGCCTCCAACGAACTGGATAGCTGGATACGCATTCCGGCTTTCAAAGTACCAGTTGTAGATTCAACCGGCTGCGGGGATGCCTATTGTGCCGGGTTCCTGGTCGGCTTAAGCAAAAGTTGGTCGCTGGAGCAGTGTGGCTTGCTGGGCGCAGCCGCCTCCGCCTTGGTGATTACAGGACTGGGGTCGGACGCGGGAATTGTCGCTTTCGACCAAACCTGGCATCTAATGCAAACAGGGGAGCGTCTGTCTGCATCATGATGCACAAATGTGCAACCTGCGCGGCTCAATTCCATGTTGCAATCCGCAACATGTGCTGTAAGGCTATGTTGCATTTTGCAACAAAAGTACGGTATGCTTGCAAGATGAGGACGCACTTGATTAACTCGACAGTGACGCACACTATTGTGTGCCTCAAATGTATTTGCACAAGAGTAATGAGGTGTCATTTATGAACAGTGTTTCCAAACGTCCGTCTCGTTTAATCGGTGTCGCCCTGCTCCTCCTCTCAAGCCTGATCTTTTCCATCACCCCGGCTCTGGGGCAGGATGCCCACCCGCTGGCTGGTCAATCCATCCAGATGTCGGTGCTGGGTATCGGTGGCTGGCTGCCCAGCAGCCTGGGTGCACAGATGGCGAATGACCTGTTTGTCGGGTATGCCCAAGAAAACTATGGCTACGATGTCAGCTTCACTTTTACCGAGTCGCCGTTCGAGTCCCTCTTCCAACGCGCCGCTGCTTCATTAGCGACCCAATCCGATGAGTTCAACATCATCATCAGCGATAGCCAGTGGCTGGGTGCGCTCGCCACCCCCGGCTGGATTGTCGACATTGATGAACTGATCGCCAACGGCCTGCCCGATCTGGGGATTGCCCCGCAGCCCGGTCTCGACCTGGAATTGTTCAGCGATGTCGCCCGCAGCACCTACCAGGTCTTCCCGGACGGCAGCGATGAAATCTGGGGTCTGCCGCAGGAAGGTGACGTGCAGGTGCTATTCGTCCGTACTGACATCGTGAACAACCCCGACGAAATGGCCGCCTTCGAGGCTGCCAATGGCTTCGCCATCCCCAGCACCTTTGAGGAATGGGACGCCCTGACGATGACCCAGTTTGAGTTGATTGCCGGGCATTTCACCCGCCCGGATCAAGACCTGTATGGTATCGCCATGCAGCACTCCATCGTCTATGACTTCTACTCGATGCAGCTCTATCCGTTCATGTGGTCGCTCGGTGGGCAGGCCTGGGACCCGGTCACGCGCACGATGGTCGGCGTGCTGGATACCCCGGTCAACGCACAAGCCATGGAATGGAACCGCCGGATGCTGAACTACACTCCGCCCGGTGCGTTAAACATGGGTATTGGTGAGAACGTTGATGCCTTCGTCCAGGGCAAGGTTGCCACTGCCCTGCAATGGGCCGCCGTCGGCCTCTCGATGGTGACGGATGAGAACCGCGACGTGGTCGCTATCGTCCCGCCGCCAGCCTTCACCCGTGAAGATGGCACCATTGTCCGCATCTACTCAATGGGTGGTCAGCCGTGGGTCTTGAACGCCTTCAACCCGGCGGACAAGATGCGCGTTGCGGTGGACTTCCTGAACTGGTGGTACCTGCCGGAAACCCAGTTGGAATTCGCCCGTCGCGGTGGCAACCCGACCGACGCCGCCACCCTGAACAACCCCGAATTCGACAGCATCAACCCCTGGAACCGCGCCTACAAGTTCATGCTCCAGAATGAACGCGCCCAGGACTTTTGGCACGAGCCGAACTACTCGGAGATGCTGGCGCTGCAGCAAGAAGTCTTCACCGCTTACGCTGCCGGTGAATATAACGACGCCTTGGCGGTGCTGAACTACGTCGCCTGCCAGCAGCAGGAAATCCTGTTCAACAATGGTCGTACCGAAGTCGCTCCGCCGGATGAGTGCGAAGACGCGGAACCGCGTTAAGCCTTACAGTTCAAGTGTTGGGGAGGGCGGCAACGCCCTCCACTCCTCAAAATAAATTGACAAAAATGCCAGAGGTCAACTCCATGACACAGGCCAAATTAACGACGCCTGCGCGCCTGCCAGAACTGGCAGTGCCACCGATGACCCCGCTACGGCGCTTCACAATGCGACTGACGCGCATTGCCGATGACGCCCGGTTTCTGCCCGCGTTGCTCATCACGCCCGTCCTGCTGTTCTTCATCATCTGGAACGTCATCCCCACCATGTGGATGATCGGCTTGAGTTTTTATCAATACCAGATCACGATGCCCGATACCCTCAATTTTCTGGGCATCGAAAATTACACTGATATTATTCGTGACCGCGCCATGTGGCAGGGACTCAGCCGCACCTTCATCTGGGTGTTCTTCGGCGTCGGTGTGCAGACCATCCTGGGAATGGTGCTTGGTTACCTGTTCTGGGGCAGCAAGGACATGCCCGGCAGACGGCTGGCGCTCACACTGCTGTTTACGCCGATGATCGTCACGCCAGTGGCTGCCGGTCTGTTCTTCCGTCTGATTTACGAGCCGACCTTCGGCATCCTGAACTGGTTCACAAAGGCGGTGTTTGGTCAGGAACTCTTGCTCCTGCAATCGCCGGAACTGGCATTCTGGGCGGTGCTGTTTGTGGACATCTGGATGTGGACGCCGTTCATGATCCTCATCACGCTGGCGGCGCTGGCTTCTGTGCCGAAAGCCGAGATGGAAGCAGCGGAGATCGACCGGCTCTCGTGGTTTGACCGCATCCGCTTTATCATCCTGCCGCACAGCAAGTTCGTGCTGATGCTGGGCATTCTGCTCCGCACGATTGACTCGTTCAAGACGCTTGATCTGGTCTACCTGATGGCAGTCCCCGGCACGACCACCAAGCTGATTGCGGTCTTGCTGCGGGAACAAGCCTTTGAGGCGCTGAATGTGGGGTGGTCATCCGCGCTGGCGATCATCCTGCTGCTGACGGCTATCGCCTTCACCTCGATCTACCTGTACATCCTCAACCTGAACAGCAAGGCGAAAGCAAAGGAGACGGCTGCATGAACCGCGCCAAAGGCTGGCGTAAACACGCCTATCACATCCTCCTGTGGGTGATTGCGCTGATCTTCTTTGCGCCGATTCTGTGGATCATCATAGGGGCGTTCAAGACGACCGACGGCATTCTGGCAGTGCCTCCGCAATTCGTCTTCACACCGACGCTGGATAACTTCACCGATCTGTTCCAGCGCCCCAACGTGGGGCGCTACCTGGGCAACAGCATCATCATGTCGGCGGCTTCGGTCAGCATTGCCATCGTGGTCGCCTTCCTTGCAGCCTATGCCTTCTCCCGCTTCAAACCCGCCGGAACGAACTTCCTGTTGTTCATGCTGCTGTCCATCCGCATGGTGCCTGCGGCAGCGGTGGTAGTACCCGTCTCCCTGATGTATGCGACGCTGCAATGGAAAGATACCTACTTCGGCATGATTATGTTCTACGCCATGTTCAGTATCCCGTTCTCGGTGTGGATATTGAAAGGCTTCGTGGATGGAGTCTCGCAGCGGTATGACGAAACGGCGCTCATCAACGGTGGCTCGCGGTGGCACATCATCTTCCGGGTGATCCTGCCGCAGATCGCGCCGGGGCTGGTGGCGGCGTTCATCTTCAACCTGATCTTTGTGTGGAACGAATTCCTGTTCAGCCTGCTGCTGGGCGGGCGGGATACCACCACCATCCCGGTATCGTTCTCGACCGATCTGTACTCGGATGGCGGCGTGGACTGGACGTTCATCGCGTCGATGGCGACGGTTTACATGATCCCGCCCATTCTGGCGATGCTGTTCTTCCAAAAGTATCTTCTGGTCGGCATGACCTTTGGCACGGTACGAGGGGAGGTCTAGGCTATGACGGCTACCTCCCTGCCCGTTGAGGGTCGCCCAGGTATCAGTCCGGGACTGGCACGGATTCTATACATCGTCACGGTGCTGGGGATGGCGCTGGCGATGTTCCTGACGGCAGCCCGCGACTCGCAGATTGCGGCTGATGAAGCGGTGGCGACGGGCACCGAATCCGAGTTTGCTATAGACGATATGTTCCAGCCGTGGTCGTGGATCATTCTGGCGGGCAGCTTCGTTATCATCGTCACGCACAATCTGGCGCAGGGGTCGCCGGTTGGCACGACCATGCAAATCGCGCTGATCTTGCTCCTGCTGATGTGCTTTGTGATGATCGCCCAGCAAGTTGACCGGGATTTCTACCGGGTGGGCGTGACGGCGCTAATCTTCCTGACCCTGTTTCAGATCGCGTTCGGGAATATTTCACCGGAGGCCAACCTGCGGCAGTCGATCACCGGCGTGGTCATCACCGCGGTGATTCTGGGTATTGTCATCTGGTTGAGCATTGCGCTGGTGCCTTCGCTCATCCAACTTGGCCGTGGTGGATAACGTGACCACCGGGGAATAAACTTCATCATGATTGTGCTTGAATTTAGACAGGTTTCCAAAAAGTTCAAACAGGTGGTCATCGCGCAGGAAATGAACCTGCAAATCCGGGATGGTAGTTTTTCGGTGATCTTTGGTGCGCCGGGGACGGGCAAATCGACCCTGCTGCGGCTCATCACCGGGCTCGACCAGCCGGACAAAGGCGAGATTTACCTGCGTGGTGAAAACATGGCGAAGGTGAGCGCGGCTGACCGCAACATCGGTTACGTGCCGCAATCCTTCGCGCTCTACCCACACTACAGCGTCTTCGACAACATCGCCTACCCACTGCAGCTGATGGGAGTCCGCAGGGTGGATTACACTTCCGTTGTGGAACAGGTGGCACAGCAGCTTCAGATCACCCACCTGCTCCAGAAGAAACCCGACCAGTGCAGCGGTGGGGAAAAGCAGCGCGTCGCTATCGCACGCGGCATCGTCAAGAACACCAAAATATTCATCCTCGATGACCCGCTGACCGGACTCGACTTCAAGCTACGCGAACGGCTGTTCGATGACCTGCGCCAGATGCGGGAAGACCTCGGCGCGACCTTCATCTACACCACTTCCGACCCGCTGGAAACGCTGATTCTGGCGGAGGATATTCATGTGCTGGATGGCGGGCAAATCATCGAGACTGGCCCAACCCCGCAGCTCTACTGGCAGCCGAAACATGTGCGGACGATGCAACTGCTGGGCTTCCCCAATACCAATGTGCTGCCCGGTCAGGTCGAAAACGGGCACTGTGTGGTCGGTAACCTGCGCTTCCCGCTGGAGATGAACGGTAACTCCGCCCATGCCGGGGAAAGCCGCGTGGCCGTCCGACCGCAGCACCTCCAGATCAATCCGTCGTCAGGGTCGGGTTTCCTCACCGCTCCAGCGGAGATCACGCTGGTCGAAGACCTCGGTGGCGACCTGCACGTCTATCTGGCATTGAACCAGACACCGCTGGAGGCGCTCATCCCCAATACCAGCATCGACCTGTTGACCGAGGGCAGCGCCACCATCGGTATCCACCCCCGGCACATGCGGGTCTACGACGCGGCTTCCGGGCAATACATCGGGCAAGGGAGAGCATAATGGCGACCGAAATCCGCATGGAGAAGCTGCGCTGTGCCTTTGGTTCAACCGTGGCAGTTGATGACATCAGCATGACTTTCCCCGCCGAGTCGGTCACTTGCCTGCTGGGGCCATCCGGTTGTGGCAAGACGACCTTGATGCGGATGCTGGCGGGTCTACAAGACCCCAGTTCCGGCGAGATTTACTTCGGCAACCAGCGCGTCACAGATCTGACGCCTAGCGAGCGCAACATCGGTATGGTGTTCCAGTATCCGGTGGTCTACCGGGGGACGACGCTATTCCAGAACGTCGAACTCCCACTGAAGCGGGATAAATCCGTCTCCAAGACCGAACGCCAGCGCCGCGTCGAAAGCATTCTGGAGTCGCTCAATCTCAAACATCTGGCTAATGAGGATGTCGCGGCGCTGGATAACGCCACCCGGCAGAAGGCAGCCGTCGCCCGCGCAGTGGCCCGCCAGCCGCAGATCATCCTGTTTGATGAGCCGATCACCAATGTGGATGTCAACGCAAAGGTACAACTCAAGCAGGCGCTTAAGGAACTGGTCAAACAGCACTCGCAAACCATTATCTACGTGACCCATGACCAGACCGAAGCCATGACACTGGCGGACGAAATCGCCCTGATGGAAAAGGGCAAGATTGTCCAGCGCGGAATCCCTGGCGAACTCTACAACAATCCGAATAGCCGCTTTGGTGGGTGGTTCCTCGGCAACCCCGGCATGAACTTCGTCGAGCATCCACTGACGACACACGATGGCGGGCTGGCATTGGGAGCACCCTTGTTCCGCCAACTCATCCGACTGCCCGCCCTGCAAGGACTCAACAGTGTGATGGTCGGCATTCGCCCGGAGCGTGTGGTGCTGGGCGAGGAGACTCCGCAGTCAGTGAGTGGGCAGGTGCTACGAAGTGCGTTGGTCATTGGGGGGCAGTACCTGGTCAGCGTCAAGATCGGTGCGGTAGTGGTGAAGGCTAAGATCGCCCGCGAGACACCATTCGAGGCAGGGGCAATCATCCCGGTCAACTGCCCGCTGCCAGATGTGAAGTTGTTCAGCCCCAGTGGGGAACGACTGGATGTAACTCTGACATAGAAGCGCAACCCGATGCAGTTTGTGCGAAGGGTTGCGCCTGTATTGGAAATGGTCGAAAGAAGGAATTGATGAAAAAGTTAATCAATGCCGTTGAGAATGTCCTAATTGAACAATTGCAGGGTATGGCAGCCGCCCACCCGGAACTGACCGTCAACCTCGATCCCCGGTACATTGTGCGGGCAGGCGCACCGTTTGCAGGCAAGGTTGCCATCATCTCTGGCGGCGGTAGCGGGCATGAGCCGCTGCATGGTGGTTTCGTCGGTCACGGCATGTTGACCGCCGCCTGTCCCGGTGAAGTCTTCACCTCGCCCACCCCTGACCAGATGTATGAAGCCGCCAAAGCTGCCGCCAGCGACGCGGGGGTGGTGTTCATCGTCAAGAATTACACGGGTGATGTGCTGAACTTCGAGACGGCTGCGGAGATGGTACACGGCGAAGGCTTCAAGGTGCAAAATGTCATCGTCGATGATGATGTCGCCGTCAAGGATAGCCTGTATACCGCCGGGCGGCGCGGCGTTGGCACGACCGTCATTCTGGAAAAAGTAGTCGGTGCTGCCGCCGAAGCCGGATACGATCTCGACGCCTGTGTTGAACTGGCACGCAAGGTCAACAGCTACGGGCGCTCGATGGGCATGGCACTCACCTCGTGTACCGTCCCGGCAGCGGGCAAACCGACTTTTGTCCTCGGCGAAGACGAAACCGAAATCGGCGTGGGCATTCACGGGGAGCCGGGTCAATACCGGGAGAAGCTCCGCCGAGTGGACGCCATCACCGAAACGCTGACCCATGAAATCCTCAATGACGGACCCTACAAGCGAACCCTCCGCGAGTGGGACCGCGAGAACGCAACATGGATCGAACGCGATATGACGGATGAACCCTTCAAGTCCGGGGATGCGGTCATCGCACTGGTGAACAGCATGGGCGGCACACCCGTTTCCGAACTGTACGCGGTCTATCGCAAGATGGCGCAAATTTGTGAGGCGCGCGGCATCAGCATCGCCCGCAAGCTGGTCGGACCCTACATCACCTCACTGGAGATGCAGGGCTTCTCGATCACACTGGTCAAGACAGATGACGAAATCCTGAAATTCTGGGATGCGCCCGTCCTCACCCCGGCGCTGCGCTGGGGCATGTGAGGTCACTCATGGCGAACGTCATCACCAAAGCGCAGATCGTTACGTGGCTGGAACGCTCTGCGGCACTGCTCGAAGAAAAAAAAGCCTTCCTCACTGAACTGGACTCGGCTGTCGGCGATGCCGATCACGGTCTGAACATGGCACGGGGCTTTGCCAAAGTGCTGGAAAAGCTGCCCAGCGTGGCGGACACTAACATCGGGAGCATCCTGAACACCACTGGCATGGCACTCATCTCCAGTGTGGGGGGAGCCAGTGGGCCGCTGTACGGCACTTTCTTCATACGGGCCAGCACCGCTGCTCAGAACCGACAGGAACTGGAACCAGCAGACGTAGTGCGGATGCTGGAACTGGGTATTGAAGGAGTCGTCCAGCGGGGACGCGCTGAAATGGGCGAGAAGACCATGCTGGATGCGCTCACGCCGGCACTGGCGGCGCTCAAGAGCCAGATCGACTCCGGTGCTGAGTTACCGGCGGCACTGGATGCCTGCGTCACGGGGGCGGAGGCGGGTGTGCAATCGACCATTCCGCTCATCGCCCGCAAGGGCCGCGCCAGTTACCTCGGTGAACGCAGCATTGGGCATCAAGACCCCGGCGCAACTTCCGCCACGTTCCTGCTGACCGTCCTCCGCGATGTAGTCAAAGCCAGTGGCCCATCATGATTGGACTCGTCCTCGTTTCTCACAGCGCCAAATTAGCCGAAGGCGTGCGTGACCTCGCCCAGCAGATGACTCAGAGACGAGTCCCTATTGCGGTTGCCGGGGGGATTGATGACGACCAGCACCCTATCGGCACCGACCCGATCAAGGTCATGAACGCCATCACCGAGGTGTATTCCCCGGATGGTGTTGTCATCTTGATGGACCTCGGCAGCGCCCTGATGAGTGCGGAGACTGCACTGGATTTACTGGACCCCGACTGGCGGGAGAATCTACACCTGTGCGCCGCTCCTTTTGTCGAAGGCGCACTAACGGCTGCGGTGCAGGCGAGCATCGGCAGCAACGCCAGCAGCGTGATCGAAGCGGCACAGGCGGCGCTGGGTGCCAAACAGCAGCATCTCGGCGTGACTGAGGCGGCTGCCCCTACGATGATAAAGGCTACTCCCAGCGCTGAGGCTCACCGCCTAACCGTCACCATCCCCAACAAACTCGGCATTCACGCCCGCCCTGCGGCACGCATCGTCGGGCTGGCGGGTCAGCACGATGCCCGCCTGAGCCTCCGCAAGGGCCAGCAAACCATCGACGGACGCAACATCAATCAGGTTGTGCTGCTGGCTGCCGGGCAAGGCGATAGCGTCGAGTTCATCGCGGAAGGGCCGGGGGCAGCGGCGCTGCTGGTTGATCTGCAGGGACTGGTGGACTCGAACCTCGGTGATGATGACCATGCTGCCGGGGAGCCGCGCACCACCAGCAATGAACCCACACCAGACTCGGTGCTGAAGGGTATAGCCGCTGCCAGTGGCATCGCCATCGGGCGGGTGAAGCTGCTGGAAGATCAAGCACCGACGATTGACCCTGTGCGAGTCCGCTCCATCGCCGAGGAGCAGGCGTGGTTCCGTGTGGGTCTGGCGCGAGCAATCGACTCCTTACAGGTGTTAGTGCAGGAAGTCCGGGCGAAAGCCAACGGAACGCAGGCGGGCATCTTTGAGGCACACCTGCTCATCGCGCAGGATGTTGAACTGGTCGCTGCAACCGATCAAGCCATCGCCCGGAGCGGGCAGTCTGCCGGGGCTGCGTGGTGGCAAGCTATCGACGACATGGCCGGGCGCTACAGACAGTCCAGAACGGCTTACCTGCAGGGCCGCGCCGCCGATGTACTGGATGTGGGGCGGCGGGTGCTGCGAGAACTCTCCCCCAATAGCACCCCGTCCCTAACCTTCGATGAACCTTGCATTCTGGCTGCCAGTGATCTTGTGCCATCCGAGATGGCTCAAATCGACCCCGCCTTTGTCCTCGGCATTGTGACGCAGCACGGCGGGGCAACTTCGCATACTGCCATCATCGCACGCGGCATGGGCATTCCGGCAGTGGTTGGGTTGGGTGCTCATTTTCCTAGGCTGACCGCCGGACAGCAAATTGTCCTCGATGGTGGGCGTGGCTGGGTCTACCCCCAGCCGACCCTGGCCCAACTGACCGACTTCCAGAAAATGATTGACCAGCAGCGGGCTACCCGTGCCGAACTGCTCGCCAGCAGCAAAGAACTTGCCATCACGCGAGACGGGCGACGGATTGAGATTGGCGCGAATGTGGGTGGGCCGGCAGATTGCAGTCACTTGATCGAACAGGGCGCGGAAGGCGTGGGTCTGTTCCGTACCGAGTTGCTGTTCATGGGGCGCTCCACCATGCCGGATGAAGCCGACCAGTACGAGGCTTATTGCGCAGTGGCGGAGGCGTTACAGGGTCGCTCGGTCATCATCCGCACGCTGGATGTGGGTGGGGATAAAGCCATCCCCTACATTCACATCCCGCCGGAGGAAAATCCATTCCTCGGCTACCGGGGCATCCGCTATTGGCTGGGCGATAAACCACTGGCACGGGCGCAAATGCGGGCCATTTGTCGGGTCAGCGCAACCCACAACATCAAGGCCATGTTCCCGATGGTCGGCACGGTCGAAGAAGTAGATGCCATCCACGCCACGATTCAGGCCACCCGTGCCGAACTCGACCGCGACGGCTTGCCCTACAACCCGCGTATGGAGATCGGCATCATGGTCGAGGTGCCGTCGGCAGTGCTGGTCGCGGGGCAACTGGCAGAAAAGGTCGATTTCTTCAGCATCGGCACCAATGACCTGACTCAATATCTTATGGCGGCTGACCGGGGCAATGCCCGCGTCACCCCGCTGGCCTCCCCGTTTCAACCAGCCGTGCTGAAAGCTATCCGCGATGTGGTGGAAGCCGCGCATCAGCACAAGCGGTGGGTGGGCATCTGCGGAGAGATGGGCGGCAACCCGCTGCTGACTCAAGTTTTGATCGGGCTGGGTGTGGATGAGTTGAGCATGGGCGCACTCGTCATTCCAACCGTCAAGCGCATCGTCCGCGAAACACAGTATAGCGAAGCGCAAGCCTTCGCTGCAGAGGTCTTGAAATTACATAGCGCAGGCGAGGTTGAAGACCACCTACGGGCGCGGGCGAAGGCACTTAGATATATCTCATCTGCATAGAGATCTGTAGAGAAAGGTTGTTTCGATGGCAAAAGGGCTACACTAATGAGTGGCGCAATCCTTGTAGATGGCTATCGCAATGCTATGATTTGCGATGTCATTCTGCAATTGGCGGAAACCGGACGACCGATAGACATACGTTACGAGGACTGATGCGCTCTACCGATTTCCCCTATCGGCATGAACAAGTTCTGGAACACTGGCGAGACTTCCGCGACGGTGTTCCATACCGTGCTGACTACGCCCCCCCAACGATTGACCCGGTGGTCTACGCCAGTTGGGGACGCTGTCAGACACTGTTTGCAAACTCCAGTCTCGATACCCCAATTCAATCCGATTCGACTCTCTCAGAAATCGAACAAACGCTGGTGAGCACGGCACTGCCCTATTTGGAAGATGTCTACCAGTGCATCGACGGTATCCCGGCTGCATTGCTGTTAGCTATACCAGATAATTGCCAGTTGCTGACACTGCGGGGCAACCCGGCGATAACCTTGCATCTCGATCAACTGGGCCTCGGCATTGGCGCGTGTTGGTCGGAAGGTTGCCTAGGAACCAATGCGTTAAGCCTGTCTCTCTTGACCGCCATGCCTACCCAGGTGGTCGGTGCGGAACACGTCTTGCCGATACTGCACGAGTTTGGTGGTTCTGCCGCGCCCATCCACAATGAGCAAGGGGCAATCGTCGGCATTCTGGGCATGTTAACAACCGTTGCCCAGGCTAACCCGGTACAGCTTGCCCTGATGATGACCACTGCCCAGGCTATCAGCGCCCAACTCCAGGCAGATTTGTTGCTGGAACAGGCCAATCATCGCAACCGTACTCTCGAATCTATTCTGGGATCGGTGACGGATGGGGTCATCACCTGGGATACAGATGGACGGGTCGATCACTTTAACAGCATGGCAAAACAAATCCTGGGCATGGGCGGTAGCACCCTGCCGGGGCGGCGGATTGATGAGGTGATCGGTTTCCCTGACCACATCCACTCGATCATCAGGGCGCAGCGGGAAATCGCCGATGTCGAAGCTTCCTTGCGGATCAAAGACCGATTTGTGAAGTGTCTCGTCAATGTGCGCGTGGTTAGGAACGGACTGGGTGAAGGGATCGGCGGCATCGTGATGCTGCGACCACTGGCACAAGTACGCTCGCTGGTCAACCAGCAGATGAGCGCCCCGCCCACGCTCACCTTCAGCGATTTTGAATTTGAGTCCTCGAATATGCACAACTTGCTACGGCAGGCAAAGGTCGCTGCCAAAGGATCCTCTCCGGTGCTGCTTTCCGGGGAGCCCGGGGTGGGCAAGACGGCACTGGCACAGGCTATCCACAACGCCAGCCCCCGCGCCAGCAAACCGCTGGTCGTCCTGAATTGCAGCATGATCCCCAACGAATTCATGGTAGAGGAACTGTTGGGGCGGGAGGCGCATGGCACCCACCAGGGCCGCCCCAGCAAGTTTGAACTGGCGGACGGTGGCACACTCGTCTTTGACCAGATTGACCAGCTTTCACTGGAGGCGCAGCGCATCCTGCTGCTGGTGATGAACAGCCGAAGCGTAAACCGCTTGTATGCCGAGCGGACGACCCACGTCAATGTGCGGATATTGGCAACGACCGAACTGGATATTGAAGCACAAGTCGAAATGCGGAGCTTCCTGCCACAACTGTATTACCTGTTCAACATCTTCCATTTGAAAGTACCGCCGCTGCGTGATCGTCGTGAGGATATTCCGCAACTGGCCCACCGGTTTCTGGATCGTACCTCGACAAATACCCAGATTGAAGACGAAACGCATTCGCTGTTGCAGGCTTACCCCTGGCCGGGGAATGTCCGCGAACTGGAAAGCGTGATGGAACGAGCCGTGATGCAGGCACCAGACGGCATGATCCACGCGGGTGATTTGCCAGAAATAGTACGGCTCGGTCACAGCCTGAATCCGAGCTCCGCTTTGCTCCAGCCGGTAATTTCAATCGAGGAGGCAGAACGCGATGCCATCTTGCGTGCGGGGCGGGCGTGCGGGGGCGTCATCTTGGCGATGGCTGCCGCGCTGGGCATCGACCGGACGACGTTGTGGCGTAAGCTCAAGCGCTATAACATTCCCGTTGCAAGTTTCAAGTAGCGACTTATGCCGGTTCGGAAAAGCCAAAGCATTGATTGCAAAGGTTCAGAGCGATCGAAAAGGCGATTGATGAAGATCGAAAGGGTATATGCCTCCAATTTGGTCAAGAGCAGGGTACATAACCTCCAGAAGGTAGGAGTGAGTGTGCCGCGCGCGTTGGTGACGTCAGCCAGGTGTAGAAGCGGCTCGGCTTGCAAATCGTCCCTCATGAACTGCGTGACTTGATCGACCGGGATCAAGGCTATGACCTGCGCAATCCCAAACACGCGGCGCAGCGCCAGAAGGAGCGCTATCAGCGTGTGATGGATGCCATCCACGAAGCGGGGGCATATGCGCTCCTGCTCACAGCAACACCGTACAGTCGCGGCATCAAGGATGTCAACGCGCAGTTGAAGCTACTGCCGCGTAGTGTCTTTGCTGCCAAACACCAACTAATGGCGCAGGAGCGCTTCTGGACCATTCAGGAGGCACAGCAGTTACCAGAACTCCCGCCCTGTCCAACGCTGACAACACCCGTCGTGGTGCGCTACTACAGTGAGACCGATGACCAGGGACATCGGTACGTGGTCTTTGCCAAAGGCGGCAAGCGCTACTTTCCTCACCGCATCAATCTCAGATCTGTGGTCTTCGAGAACGAACTTGATCCTGTACTGATAAGCCTCTTGAAAGGACATCTGCTCGACGTCCGCCAGGAGGACAACCACGATGTTCAAATGTCTTTTGGCAGCGAATGGGGCGAACCTCGAAAAGGGCGTGGGGCTGGTTTGCGCAAGGCAGAAGTCATGAAGCAGTTCTGTTCATCGCCCGCGCAGATTGAGGATCTTTTCAGGAAGTTGCGCAAAGAAGATGGCTTTGCCAAAACACGCTTTGTCCACCAGGCAGAACTCAAGACGTTTGTTGATCACAATATGCCCGACGTTGTACGCAATCGCGACACCGATGGGAAATTCCAACAACTGCTTGACATTATCGCTGAAACACCGGGAAAGCTCGTGGTCTTCTGTCATTACCGCCAGACCGCGCGTGCGCTCTCCGAAGACTTGAAGCAAATGGGTGTGAAAGCAGATACTACCGAGGGGCAGGCTGGCGAACGTGTGAATGCGCTGCTGCGCCGCTTTGCACCTGTCGCCAACGAAGTCTTGGATTCGGAAATGCAGGAAGATGATGTAAAGGTGCTGGTCGTTACCTCGGCTCTGGCAGAAGGCTACAACCTCCAGGATGCATCTGTCCTCGTTAACTACGATCTCCCGTGGAGAGTATTGATGTTGGCGCAGCGCGCGGTTAATGCAGCGCAGCGAACAACATCGCGCACTGGCAGACATTCCCATGATGCAAACCAGTGGTACTACGCTTCGTACCTGGGCGCGACGCTGCGCAAGCTGATGCTCGACCTGGACACGCTCGGCGAGGCGAACGGCGGAGCGCTGCCGCTGCCCGTCGGCGTCATCCTTGATGAGTTCCCGACGCTCGGCAAGCTGGACAGTTTGGTCGCCGATGTCAATCTGGTGCGTAAGCGGCGCATCAGCATCCTGATCGGCGCGCAAACACGCGGGCAGTTTGAACTACTCTACGGGCGCGAGGGGACGTAGGCGTTGTTCACGGGTTTGGCGACGCAGGTCATCTACAGCGGCTGCGACGCGCACACGGCGGAGTTCTACAGCAAGGCGAGCGGCACGGCGACAACCGATGCGAACATGGACGATCCCAACTCGCATCTCCGCCAGCGTCCGCTGCTGACCGTCGATGAAGTGATCACGCCGCAGGTCGGCAACTACACGATTTTCGCACGATATGTCGAGACAGGGTTCGCAACACAGGTGATCCTGAATGCGCGCCTGACCCGCTTTTATGAGCGCGACGACTGGAAGCGGCGACTGAGCGCACTGACGAGCGAAGCCCTACTGCTGGAGCGCGGCGTCGACTTCGGTGAGCAGAAAAGCGAAGGTGCTGAATCACCGACAGCTGAACCGATTAGCAGCGGCGCATCGAGCATCGAGATCGCGGCGCGGGCGAAGCTGGCAGAGGTGAAGGAAAAAACTGAACAGCGCACCGGGGGTAAGGTCAAAATGGTCACTGTTGAAGAACTGCGCGCCCGACACAAGCGCAGTCAGGAGGTGGCGCGATGAGCCTGAACCGGAAGAAGTTGGTGCGAGAAATTGGGCGGCGCACCCGCCTGAGCAACCGCGACGTGGAGCGCGTGATCGAGACACTGGTGGAAGTGTGGACGGAAGAGTTGGTCAGCGGGGGACGGATCGAGCTGGAACACTTTATGGTGCTGGAAACGCAGAGGGTCGAGCGCTGTCGGAACAATCCAGTGTTGCTACGGACGTTTCGCCAGGTCAAGCTGCGCTCCAGCCAAGCACTGCGAGACAAACTAAATTCATGAGCTTATGGTGTCACCCGAATCCAGACGACACCACCCCGATCCGGTTCAGCGCGTATCTGAAAGCGATCTGGGTAGTCAGCAACGACCTTCAGGATACTGTTGTAGCGCTTTCCCGACTGCCCCAGCCGTTTCGGTTTGAGCTTGTAGAACCGCTCGTAGAGGTGCTGGGATACGCGGCTGAAGTTCACCCATTCATCCTCCTGCTTCTGAATGAAGTCGTGCGCCGCTTGAAGGACATCCTCGGTGGTGTATTCCCGGATGGCGGCAGCGGCGATGGTACGTTTGCGCTTCGTATTGGTGGAGTGACTGCGCTTGTTTTTGGGCTTTGGCTTTGGCGTGACGAGGAGTTCGTTTGCCGCTCCAAACTCACGCATGATCTGCGCACGCAACGCTTCCTGTCGTTCAGGGATTAGGAATGCGGCATACGAATATTCCCAGTCACGTGCGCGGATAAGATCGCGTTCGAGCTTACCCGCACAATCCGCACACAGCCCTTGTTCGTTCAGCGGTAGCGGTAGGTCACAGCCGACACATTCCCAACTGTTGCGCGTGTCATCGCGTGTTGTTCTTCGTGCCTTCATGAGGATCACTTTCTGCGTTTACAGAGACGATCATATCAACTTCCTCACGACAAAATCCGCGAAATCAGGAACATCACGCAGCGGCGTCAGATGGTTTAGTCTGGTGATAGCTGCGTTTCAAACCAGCTTCAAGGCTTTCGCTTTCAACACGGCTTGAGTTCGGTCGCGTACCGCCAGTTTGCCCAGTATGGCAGTCACATGATTCTTGACGGTGCCCTCGGTCACAACAAGCGCGGCGGCAATTTCTTTGTTGCTACAGCCATTCACCATCAGCCGAAGCGTGTCGAGCTCGCGTGGGGTGAGAGGCTCAATCAAAGGCTGTATCTTTGCCGCCGTTGCCTGCCGAGCAAATTCTGCAACCACTTTCGCCGCAATGGATGGCTGCAGGAACGCCTCACCCTTTGCCGCCGCTTGAATAGCCTCAACCAAGCGCTGCCCACTGACATCCTTCAGCAAGTATCCCACCGCCCCAGCGCGCAGAGCCTCAAACACGTATTCATCGTCATCAAAAGTCGTCAGGGCGATGACGCGCGCAGATAACCCCCGTGCAACGATTTCACGCGTGGCGGCAACGCCGTCAAGAACCGGCATGAGCAAATCCATCAGGACGACGTTTGGGTTCACTTGAGCCGTAATTTCGACAGCCTCGTTCCCATTTGCAGCCTCGCCCACAATCTCGATACCTGCGTGCGCACTCAGCAGCGTATGCAGGGCTTCGCGAAACAAGGCTTGATCGTCCACTAACACTGCACGGATTGCGTTCACATGGGCACCTCAACATGCAGTAGAAAACCTGCTCCCGGAGCAGTTTCTATAGTGACACGACCACCAATCAGCTTCACGCGCTCTTGCACTCCCAGCAATCCAAAACCCGTGGTTGGGTTAGCGCTGCCGATGCCATTATCGTGCAGAAACAGAGAAACCTGATCTTTCCTGAATATCAGCCGCAGTTCAGCGGCAGTCGCACGCGCATGCCTGTGCAGATTCGTCAAGCCTTCCTGTGCAGCTCGATAGAGGACTTGCTCAACCGTTTCAGAAATGGGCAGCTGCTCCCCTTCTACCTGATACTCCAGTTTCAAACCAGATGCACCGTACTCACTTAATAAAGCGCGAATAGCATCGGATAGGGGGCGTTGTTCAACAGGTGCAGAACGGAGTGCGGCTACGGAGCGTCGAATTTCTGTCAGCCCATCTTTGGTAAGTGCCTGTGCCCGTTCCAGAAGATAGATGCTGCGTTCCCGGTCGGTATCGAGGACAGTACGCGCTGCTTCGATCTGCGTGTTAACTACCGTGAGGTAGTGGCCGAGATTATCGTGAATTTCACGTGCCAGGCGATTACGTTCCCGCATGGTAGCAAGTTCTTCCGCTTGTGTGGCATATTCAGTCAGCTTCCGGTTAGCGGTTTCCAGCGCAAGCTGTGTTTGTTCATCACGTACGATCAAATAGCCCATCAGTACGACAGCACCATTGGTGAGCAGCAGCACACTTGTCGGTAGAATAAATTGTTCCAGTGGCATGAACACGGCAGCGATCATCATTACGGCAGCAATCATGGCGAGATGCAGCCCGAGCTGCCAGAGCACCGGCAAAACACCGCTTTGCAGCAGCAGGATGACCGTCAAGTTGAGTACTGCACCCCCGTCAGTATTGAGGTTTTCCAGAACGAACATCATCAGGATTAAAAGCGATAGCGCTGTGAAGTAACCTCGTACCACTAGTGCTGAACGCTGTTGCACAACCCAGCGCCAGCCAACGGTTACAGCCAAGCCATAGACGAATACACCCAGCGCCATCAACGCAAATCCGGCAGGCGTGCCGTTCAGATAATGGTTGATCAGGATGGACGGCGCAAACCCGATGAGCAGGGCGGCGTAGATAATCGTCGCAGTGATCCCGCTCAGTCGCTTTGAAAAGTTGATCTCGTTCATTGTTTTCACATGCTGATTTCCTTTGCTACCAGTATAAGGAATCTTACTCGGAACGACCTCTATCGAAGGTCATGGTTTACTGCATGACCGGACGTGCGCTGGTCATGGAATTGCATGACCGAGAAACCTTCCCTTTGCATGATCTGCTCAAACGCCCTCAGCGGCTAGTCTGTAAACATCGCTTTTGACAACAGCAAAAGGGGCAGCATCGTGAACGCAGGCGTAATCAACGAACGGCAGATGAAGAAGCACCGGCGCGGCTGGCGATTTTGGTTCAGCCGGTTTTTATTGGGGAGCGTGGTCGCAATCAGCGCGCTCGTCGGGGCATCTGTGTTGTACGAGTTGCTTATGCGAGGTGGGGACGGAGCGCGTTTTCCGACACCTGGGCAAATCGTGATGATAAACGGAATGGATATGCACATCCACTGCGTGGGGGACGGTGAGGTGACGATCGTTCTGGAGTCCGGCGCGAATGCCTACTCCGATGACTGGGCGGTTGTGCAACCGCAACTTGGTGAGCTGAGCCGTACCTGCACTTATGACCGCGCTGGTTTGGGCTGGAGCGCATTGGGTGGGGACGATCCGACGCCCGAAGTCATCGCCCGCAATTTGCACGGCTTATTGGCAGGTGCAGATATTACTCCGCCGTACATTCTCGTCGGACATTCGGCAGGTGGCGCATCCATCCGCATGTTTACAGCCCTTTATCCCGATGAGGTGGCTGGGCTGGTGTTCGTGGATGCGCGTCATGAGTCGCTCGATCCGCTGAACCGCTCGGAAGCGCAGAACCTTGCTGATCGGGAAGCCTACGAGTCTTCGCTCAATCTCTACCGCATACTCCGTGATTTGGGGATCGCCCGGTTATTTGGGCTGCCGCTGGGACGATCGGTCAATCCAGCGCTCAACCATTATCCCGACAATGTTGCCTACCGCATGGTGTTGTTCTCGGTGCGTGAGACTACCCTTCAGACGATGATCCGCGAGAGCCGTGCAAGCACCGCGAGTAACGATGCGCTCCGCTCTGCCGCTGTGCCCGATGGACTACCCGTCTACGTTCTGACGGCAGAAGACTCACTGGCCAACGATGGCTGGGAAAGCGGTCAGGACCAGCTGGCGTCTCTATCAGTTAATAGCGTGTGGCAAACCGTTACTAACAGCGATCACAGTTTGCACGCGACACATCCGCAGGTGATTGTGGACGCTGTACGCCGTGTGATGACGGCATCTCGCAGCGGAACCGCGCTCTCAGCGGAGGGCCAGGAATGAGCGTGCAGGCGCAAACGTTAACCGAAGCACTATCCCGTCGGCACAGAATGGGTTACCGGACGCTCATCATCCGTGTGACCGTGGCAGGGGTCATCCTGTCCCTGCTCGTTCTCGCGCTGGGCTTTGCATTTGAAACACGCATGCGAACGGGGGATGCCAACAGCTACCCGCCGCCAGGACAGCTTTACTCAGTAGACGGCTATGCGATGCATCTGCATTGCACCGGAGAAGGAAGCCCAACGGTTTTATTTATTGGTGGGGCGGCGGCGTTATCCTTTCAGGATGCTGCGATGCAGCAGCGTGTAAGCGCAACAACGCGCACCTGTATCTATGACCGCGCTGGGTATTTGTGGAGTGATCCGCGACCGGAAGCCCGTACCTCGTGGCAGCTCATGGACGAACTGCACGACCTTCTGGCAACCGCGCAGAATGCGCCGCCCTACGTGCTGGTAGGATCATCGAACGGTGGCATTTACGCCCGTGTCTATGCGTATCTGTACCCTCAGGATGTCGCTGGGTTGGTCATGGTGGACGCGAGGCTGGAAACGGAATTGGGCAAAGGGGGGATGCTCCCGACAGCGATCTTGCAGGGAATGGGCAGCGTCGGATTGTTCCGCCTGTTTCCGGGCATAATTTGTCCACCGAGCGCGTGTAATCCTTCATACGCCGAACCTATCGCTGTCTTTCGTGGCTACTCATCTACGCTGACCACGTACGACCGGGAGGTCACCGAAGGTTTGGATGGTGCGGCGGAACAGATCAGGTTGCTGAATACTCGGTTAGGAACACCCGGGTCACTTGCCAACTTGCCGATAATCATCCTGCACGCGAACCAATTCGGACTCCCCGTCGAACGGCTTGAGCCACGTTTACGAGATTATGTTGAACGCTATCAGTCCCACTATACGGCGCTTTCGTCGGCTTCAACCTACCGTCTTATAGACAGCGGGCATGGCATTGCAGTCGAACACCCCGACGTCGTGCAGGGAGCGATAGAATCGATTGTCTTGGATAGCCTCAATTCGTTCTGACGTAGTGAGTCGAAACAGCCGTCCCAGTATTCAACAGAGGCGGAGTTACAAGGTGCGTGAACTCCGCCTTTGAACCAAAACACTTACGAAGAAACGACACATATCTACCGATTTTCTACCGTTAGGGGGATTCCTGTCCGATGCTGCCTGTCACCGCTGTCACGCAAACTATTACGAACAACAAAAACAGCCCGGTTGAGTGCCGGGCTGCCGTGCCTACATATCGAAGTCAGGTGTTGGTCCAGGGTCATCAGGTTCGATCTGGACAAGTTCCTCATCGGATAGCAGCGGCATTCCTGCCGAAGACATTTCAGCCTCCCGCTCCGCATTCTGATTGTGAAGATGCCACTCGCTTTCCTTACGCACGACCGTCCGTTTGCCGCTCATGTAACCGACAATATCATCGTAGTCCATGTCCTGCCACTCGCCAGACATTCCCTCCAGCTTCGCCACCTCCGGCGCGAGTTCCGGCCCGTCGATCAGGTCGGGAGTGAGATACGAGCAAAATTCCTGCTCAAACTTCTTCGCGTCCTCCTCGTTAGCGAAGTGCGCCATTTCCAGCGTCGGCGCTTTGGTGGGATATAAGCTGTTATCCATACCATATTCCTCAACGTAATCGTCGAAGTTTGGTGGAAGCTGCGGAAATTCGGTCACGAACAGTGCTGTCCCCAGTGACTCCCCTTCTGGCGTTTCGACGGGGCGATAGTGCATTTGCCAGTAGTGGCGCTCCGGTTCTGGTTCCTCGTCAGGCTGCTGCGCGATCAGTTCTTCCCAACTGCCCGGCGCTGGCGCTTGTTCTACCCGGTCATCTCCCACATTCCAGTACCGGTTTCGTTCATCCGCCAACTGCTGCGCCAGCGTCTCGAAGCGGTCTGGTGGACCGCCGCGAAACAGCCGCGTATCCGCTCGATTGCCATCCAGCCAACCCGTTTGCATCGCTGCCAATTCCGCCTGATGCATCAACCCCGCTAAACCGCGCGCGTCATACGTCTCCAGCAGGCTCAGCCGATCCGCTTCCGCCTGTTTGCGCGCCGTGTCATCGCTGGCATCGAACACCTGCAGCGTCACGCCATCGCTGCCGATATAGCCCTGTCGAACGCCGCGCTGGCGACCGCCAGCGCCCGACTCTGGCGCACCAGCAACCGCAGCGCCCGGCGGTCGAGCGCTGAGTTCGCGCTCGCGCAGCGCCAGCCAGAGATGCCTCTCCCGCCAGGCGTGGTACGCCTGCTGTTCGAGCGCCTGCCACGGCGCGCCTGTCGTCTTGTCTGCCATGTCATCGCTCCCTCACATCGTCCTGAAGCGCGCCAGCTCGCCCGGCGTCGCTTTGCCGAACAGGTACCACAGTCCCTCATCCTGAATGTCCAGCACGAAGTGGAAGCGCGGTAGCCCGGCGATGATGTCGCGATGTTGCTGGTTGAGATGCGCAAATGCAGCATCATCGCGAAAGACGTTCATTCCCTGCCGCTGCGAGAAGATCACGCGGATTGGACAGTTCTCGAAGATCACCCGCGCTTTGCCTTTCAGAAAGACCAACATCTGTTGATGGAGCAGTAACTCGACAAGACTTGCGACCGTTGAACCTGAGCGATGTCGTCCGCGCATTCGAAAACCGCTCCCTCCCCAAATCTGTTCGTTCTGAAGCCGATCCCGATGACGGGCAGTCGGCTTCTTGAGTTTGTCTTGAAGGAGCAAGTTATGAAGAAACCGTTACCGATTTATATGTTGAAGCCCTTGTCCGATGCGGAGAACGAGGCAGATGGAGGATGGGAGGTCAGGCGTTGGGAGGAGCATCCAGCGCTGGTGCCGTTGGGATTGGAGGTCTACACCGTCAGCACAGCAGCAGACGATGTGAAGCTGCACCTGCCCTATCTGTTTTCGCGTGATCCCGCTCAGGTGGGCTGGGCATTTCGCCAGGTAGAGCGGCTGCACCCTAAGCCGCAGGAGATGGAGCGCCTTGAGTCGCTGTCGCAGGCGGAACGGGTACGGCTGGCGCTGGACATGGCACAAGAATACATCGCGCTGGCGGAGGACGGACGCGGACACAATGACGTTCGCGCTATCTCGCCCGCTGCATCCGTGAGTTGAAGTCCGCTATCGAAAAGGAAGGGAGCGAAGCCCATATTGACGCAGATTAGGCCGCTCACCCAAGAAGAACGTCAACTGGCGCGCAGTGTTGCTGAAGGAGCCGTGATACGCGACATCCGGGAACGTCCGCAGCGCGAGCACTACAACCAGCACGCGGCGCACCGCTATCCGCCGATGGCGACAAATCTTATCACCGGACTGTGCATCGCCCTGCTGCTGGCAGCCTTTACGCCATCGGCAATTCGCCTCTACGTCATCGATTCGCAGACCTTCGGTGCAGCTGTACCCTACGAACTGGCGATGATTGCCGTCGGGATTGCCACCGTCCTGACCGCTGAAGTGGGACAGGTGGTGTTCTCGCTGGCACTGGCAACGCTCGGCACAACCCCGAACGCGCGGCGGTTGCTGTATGCCAGCATGGGGATTGCCACCGCGATTGCGCTGGTTGGGAATGTGCAGGTCGCCTTGCCCGGTCACATAGAAAGCCCTTTCGCTTGGCTGGAAGCGATTGCCCCACCGCTGCTGGTCTTGTCCACCGCCTATGTCCTGAAGGAACAGATACTGGAAGCCATCGAACTGCGTCATGCCAACGAGCGGGCGCATCAGGAGGCGGTCAACGACTGGCAGCGGGCGACCATCAATCCCGAAGCGCACCCCCGCTGGATGCAGTTCTACGCCAACGCCTTACGGGATGCACTCCGGAAAGCGAACAGTCGCAAGCGCGAGGTGCTGGAGGCATTGAGCCATGCCGACTGGCGGGCACTGGTCTACCGTGAGATGCAAGCGGACGACTGGTATGAGACACCCGAAGCGCCGGTTACGCTGGTGCTGGTCGAGGGCGCGAACGAAGGGGGTGTGGGGGACAGCCCTCGCCCTTTCGCTCTCAGCACGAACGGGAACGGCAGCCAACCTCACGGAGAAAGCGCGTGAAGCCGCAATTCTGTCAGGTGTGCGGAGCGCCATTACCACCACCTTCCGAGTTCGGCGGCAGACCGCGCATGTACTGCGCAACCGCTGCAAACAGGCACGCAAATGGACGCTGCGACGGACCAGGTGGTCGCACAGCCCAGCGTGCATCCGACCGGCGGGCAGCCGTACCGCGTTGAGCAGTCGCTCGACATCCTGCGTCTGCCCAATCTGAACGATTTTATGCAAGTGGGTCGAAGCCTTCAAGCCCCGGCAGGAGGGACGAATCTGGCAACCGCCGAGGATGACCATGCCGACAGGCGAGGCACCGCTCAATCGCCGCGTCATTGAGGAAATCGCCCGCATGCTGGAAGGGCAGGGGTTCCGGCGGAACGGCGACTGGCTGCATGGTCGCTGTCTGTACCCGGAGCGCCACAAGCACGGCGACCGCAACCCCCGGTTCGGCTTCAACACCGCCAGCGGCTACGGGCACTATTATCTGTGCGGTACCATGCTGGCGAAGGAAGTGTGCGGCAACTGAACATCGATCCGGGGCAGTTCGGCGGATTAATCGAAAAGCCTCAGCCACCCGTCATGGAGAAGCGGCGCAGCAGCCGGCGCGATGAGCGCCAATCGCCGGATCAGCCGCCGGGCAAGGTAGGCGAGGGCAGGCTGCCCGACTGGTTAGCGCGCTACGTGGAATGGGCAGGGACGACCGGCAACCAGACCCCGCTGCTGTTCCACCAGGCGGCGGGGCTGTGGCTGCTGGCAACCGCGGTTGGACGGAGACTGTACGGCGAAGCGCCGTGGGGCGTGAAGGTCTATCCCAACCTGTACCTGATGCTGGTGGCAGGGACGACCTTCTACCGCAAATCCATCGCCTACAAGCTGGCAGAGGGGGTGGCACGCACTGCCATCGAGCACATGCTGATGCCGACCCCCGGTTCACCCGAACGCTTTCAGGAGGCGCTGGCGGGGCGGCTGCCCACCAACTTCGACAAGCTGACCTCTGAGCAGCGGGAGCGGCTGAGCAAGGCGCAGCCGTTCGCGGCCCAGCGTGGCTTACTCAAGGATGAGGTTGCAGGCTTATTCGGGGCGATCAACCGCAAGGATTACATGGTCGGGATGAAAGACCTGCTGATGGAGCTGTACGACTGCCCGGACTACTTCGACAAGGACACCCAGTCCGGCTGGAACATCGTGTAGAAGGCAGCGCTCTCCATTCTTGGTGTGACCACGCCTGCCAACCTGAGCGGCGCGATCAGCGCTGGCGATTGGGATAACGGCTTACTCGTGCGCTTCGCGCTGCTGACCCCCGAACTCGACCACCAAGAGCGCCCAGCAGCAACCGCTTACCAGCCCATGCCGTCCGATCTAGTGGTGGACCTGCATGCCCTGCATGACCGCCTGCCCCCACCGCAGATGACCGAAAATGGAGCCGCCGCGCCCGATGCACTGCGCCTGGATGTGCGCTGCTGGAACGAGTGCCGAGGCTACGGGAACTGGCTGCGCGCCATGTGCGACCCGCGCCGCGATACCGAATTGGACGACCGGCTGAAGGGGGTGTATGGGCGGATACACGTTCAGGCGTTCAAGCTGGCATCGTTGTTCGCCGCGCTCGACTGGCTGAAGACGAATGACGAAGCGCCGGTCGTCACAGCGGAGCATTGAGGAGCGGCACAGCGCGTTGCCGAAAGCTGGCGCACGAGCGCCCATCGGCTGCTGGAGCAGCTTGACAAGAGCGGGGAAGCCGTGGTCGAACGCCGCCAGCAGGATCGGATGCTGACCACGATCCGGCAGGCTGGCGGTGCAGGCGTTGCGCTGCGTGACCTGTACCGTAACCTGAACCTCTCTGCGAAGCAGGCGCGGCAGTTGGCGGCAGACCTGATGCGCGCCGGGTTGATTGAGGAACGCCGCGTGGATCGCGCCCAATGGTTCATCGCGGCGGAGTTTGTCGGTTGAGTTACCGACAACCGACAATTTGTCGGCGGTGTCGGTTTGTCGGTGGTACTGACACGTTCTTAACATTTGAGAGGAAACGAAGGTGAAGCACACCCAACGAGTCGCGCACTTTGCCCGGCAGCGGCGCAGTCTGACGAAGGCGGTTGTCCGTGAGTCGGTCGAACGGTATTTGGAGGCGCTGGCGGAGGAGATCGCCAGCGGTAAGTGGGTCGATATTCCCTATATCGGCAAGGTGCAGGTGGAGCGCGAGGAGGGCAAGGGCTACGTGACAGCGATCACCGCTGACGGCAGCCGCCAGCGCCGCAAGGTGCGGATGCGCCTGCGGACGAAGATGCGGCTGTACGAGAAGTTCAAGCGACGGTGTCGCCAAGTCGAGTAAACGAAAGGGGCGCAGCGGGTATATCACAACAGCTTGTGCGTGCCATGCTGCGCCTGATTTTCTCTCTTTGCTTAATCCCGCTTACAGTACTGACCTTCACCCTTTTGGCTAGAGCTGAAGAGCCTAAGTGAGAAGCGGGCAGCATACACTGCCCGACACCCATCGTTATAGTGGTATTATAAAGGCTATTCGGAAAGCAGGTCAATTGGTGTCAGAGGTAGTACAACACGGATGGTTGTGCCACGTCCGCTTTCGCTCTCCCGGTAAAGTTCGCCCCCCAACGCTTCCGCACGCTCGCGCATATTCACCAGCCCGAAATGCCCACTCTTATTGAGATCACCGGGTTGAAGCCCTCTGCCGTTATCGCTGATGCTCAGGACAAGCTGCTGCCGTCCCTCAACGAGGGTGACATTCACCTGCGTTGCCTGGGCATGTTTGGCAACGTTGGTCAGGCTCTCGCGAACAATCTGAAACACTGCCGTTTGCAGCGACGCGGAAAAACGTTCCCGTGTAATCACGATGGATAATTCAAGGCTGAGCCGATGCTCACGTTCCCATTCAGCACACAACGCCTTGAGACCCTGCGCCAGCCCCATATCCAGCAGTCCGCCCGGACGCAAATCCACGAGCAGTGACCGCAGACTGACCAGCGTCTGTTCTGCCAGTGCAGCGACTTGTCGTGCCTGCGACCCGCCTGCGGTGGCATCCTGCGCGATCAGGTCGGGAATAGCGGCGCTGCTGGCGCTCAGGCTGAACAACTGCTGCGCCAATTCGTCGTGGAGGTCGCGTGCCAGCCGCAGGCGTTCGCTCTGGATCGCTGCCTGTTCTGCCTGTTCGGTGAGTGCAGTGTTCGACCTGAGCAAGTCGCGCAGCGTATCAATGTTTTGCTGAAGCACATCCGCCATCGCATCAAACTGACGGGCGAGCGTGCTCACTTCATCGTGGTGTGTATCCAGCACCCGCGCCGCCAGATCACCATCGGCGAAGCGCTGGCTTGCCTCAGCGACCTGTTTAATGCGGCGCAATAACGGACGTGCGAACACGCCGACCAAAACGGCACTGATGGGGATAGAGACGACAGCAAGCAGCAAAGCGATCTGCATAATGGCTGCAAGGATTTCCGGCAGTGCCGTTACCAGCCATGCGCCGATATTGGCGCTTATGGGGCTGGCATAGTGCGCCAGCACGCGATCACCGCTGGTCAGCGGCAGGTGAATATCAATCCAGCTTTCCCCGGCAATATCGACTTCCGTTTCCCCCTCCGACAGATTGACAAAATGCGGTACGCACTGCCTTATATTGTCTCCGATGGTGCAGGGTGGTTGCCCACGAACAAACCATACCTGCCCAGTCCGATCCACAACCAGCGCGTAACCAGGGGGTATAAAGGTGGTCGTTTCGCTGCTGCGGATAACCGCCGCCGCCTCACTTTCCGGCAGCAGCCAGAGTACAGCAGTGTCCTCGGCAAAGGTGCGATAATCCTGCGGCGTGAACGTAAACGCCAGCGAAAGTGTGAAGATAGCGATAAGCAGCGCAATGAGTAGCGGCGTGAGCGCACCGACGAGGATATGGCTGATGAACAGCCGTCCACTGATGGAGCGACCCCAGGCAGTCATCCGGTCACGCACGTTCATGGCAGTTCATCCAGCCGCACGAGTCCGCGCTTAAGAGCGTACACAGTCACCTGTGCGCGGTCACGCAGTTCGAGCTTGTTCAGCACATTGGCAACATGGGTGCGGACTGTCCCTTCGCTGACCACGAAACGCTCCGCGATCTCGGTGTTGGTCAGACCGCGCGCCATGGCATCGAAGACCGCGCGTTCGCGTTCGGTCAGCTCATTAAGCGGATCGCGCAGTGCCGCGCTGCGTACCAGCACCTGACCCGCTGCCGGGTCGAGCGCTGTTTCCCCATCCATGACGCGCTCGATGGCGGCAAGCAGTTCAGCGGGGCGGCTGGCTTTGAGGATGTAGCCATGCGCGCCAGCCGTCAGGGCTGCTTTTACGAGATGATCCTCAATCGAGGATGTCAGCACAAGAATCCGGGTGCCCAACCCCAGCGAAATGATGCGACGGATACCCTCGATCCCCCCGATACCCGGCATGATCAGGTCAAACAGAACGAGCTGCGGCTGAAGCTGCTGCACCAGTCTCACGGCTGTCTCTGAGTCTCTCGCTTCGCCCACCACCTCAATAGTAGGCTGTGCCGCGAGCAGCAGGCGCAGCCCTTGCCGCACAATGGCATGGTCATCCACGATGAGAACTTGTATTGGAAACATAAAGAGATCCGTTTTCTACTGGGTACCCTGTTTGATTATGGCACTGACGCTCGACAATATGCGATTTCTTCGCTAGCTGCCGCTGACGATTGTGCTCTGCGGGTACTGATCGGGCAGATTTGCCAGCGCGGACGGCGCGTTCCGCAGCGTTTCATCGAAGAAGGTCAGTAGGTAGGCATTCGTGATCTCCAGTGAATACGCCGGCTCAATCATCCCAAGCTGCTCCGTAAGTCCGGGCAGCACGTCTGCCAGTAGACCGGCATCGCTGAAATTCATATGCTTAGTGTCCGCGATCTGAACGAGATAACCCGGTTGTGCGCGCGCAAACAGATCGGTCATCCGCCCCATTGTCCGCGTCACCCGCTCGATTTCTTCCGGGCGCAGCCCTAGTGCGGCGATGTCTGCTTCGGTGGGCGCTGCCAGTGCCAGCGTTTCATCTGCGAAGATGCCCAAAATAGGGTGGTCTACAGCATCCGGGACATCCGCGAACAAACTGCCGTCAATGATCGCGGCGGCATCAAAGCGCGAATCTGCCAGCAGCGCGACTACCGATGTGGCACCGCCGAACGAGTGACCGAACACCCCGACGTGTTCAACATCCAAGCGCCCCATGAAGCGCGTATCCGACCCATTCAGGCGTTCCACCTGATCCAGCACAAAGCGCAGATCGTCCGCCTGCACCTCAAGTAGGCTTGTCCCGCGTTCGTCAGTGAGTTCGGCAATATCCACAGCCGATGCGCCCGGTGCGACTTCGATATTCACAGGGTCGGCAGCGGGGGATGCAAGGACGACCTGACCATCTGCAAGCAGCGCAGCCAAAGCATTGTAAGGGTGTGACACGCCAAACACGACAAACCCGTGACTGGCGAGCGCCTCGGCGGTGGTGGTATACAGTTCGGGCAACAGGCCGCTCCCGTGTGACATCACCAACACTGGGAATGGTGTATCGGACTCTGCCAAGTCTACGCCCGTGCGCGCGTTGACCTGAATGCCGCTCATGAGCAAGCCAATCGGCGCACCGGTTTGCGCTTCATAGCTCTGGGCAAGTTCAGGCACAATCCATGATGAGCCGGTTGCATCCGTCTCAGCGGCGGGATACCACACCGTCACCGCTACCTGCCGCCTATCATTCGGCTCATCCGTGAACGTTTCCTCACGATTATCGTCGATCCAGTAATACGCTGTGCGCCCGACATGATAGCTTCCATTCGGCGCGGGATACTTGAAACTGGATGTCTGTGAAGGTGGCTGTGCGCCAATTCCTACGTTCAGCACGATACCCGCAGCTACGATAACACACAAGACAATGAGCATTTGTTTCATTGCACAATTCTCCGTTAGAGTCGTTTAACCTATATGAGTGAGAAGGGGCGATGTACTTGATCGTCCCCGTATACGTATAGCCGCAGGAAAAAGCGCTAGTTCGCGTTTTCCAATACGTAGATCACGGCGGGATTAATGACCGAAAACAGACTCACACTTTGCTGGTTTGCTTGGTTAATTGAACGGGCGATGGCAACATCAAGGTCGGGGCAATATAGAACGATTACCCCCCAAGACCCTGTATGGAGCCAGCAGGTCAGCCCATCGCCGCTCAGGCGGTAGATGCCCATCGCCGCGTCACTGGTGCCGCCATCTGCCCCGATATTAGTTTCCGGGATGGTCAGCATAGTTTCGAGTGTGGCTGGATTTCCAAAGATTTCCCCACGCAGCAGTGCACGGTAGAACAACGTGAGGTCGCGTGTTGTTGAAACGAGTCCGCCCGCGCCATACAAATCAGCAGTGGGGTGCAGCAGTGCCGTGATGTCCACTTCACCCACGTACTGATGCGCCATGATTGTCTCAGCAGGGGCAGGCTCGAACTGTTCCCAGTAGGTATTTGCCATGCCTAGCCGCTCGTAATCGAGTAGGGTACGCACAGCTGCACCGAGATTCTGACCTGTTTGCTGCTCGATCAGTTCACCCAGCAGGCTGTAGCCTGTATCGGAATAGCTGTACTGAGCGCCCGGTTCAACCACTGGATCGGCTGTATCCACCGCAAACTGAATCTGTTCCGCCCGCGTCCAGACACGCCACGGATTGTCGAACAACGCCAGCGTATAGGCAGGGTTGCGCCCAGCAAAATCCGCGATGCCGCTGGTGTGCAGCAAAAGCTGGCGCACCATGATCGCGTCTGTCGCGTAGCCATCGGCTTGCAAAATGGTGATGCTTTCGGGGCTTAGATACTGTTCAATCGAGGCATCGAGATCGACCTGTCCCATTTCCACGAGACGCAGCACGGCGGCAGCGGTGAACGTCTTGGTCACGCTGGAGATACGGAAGGCTGCGCCGGGCTGGAGCCTATCGCCGGACTCGACATCGACGACGCCCGCCGCCAAGTCGGCATCCAAGTCCGCAGTCGGCGCGATGACCGTGAGAAGCTGACCGGGGATATTCGGGTTGGCGGCGATTTCTTCATCCATCTGGGCTTGCAGAGTATTTATAAGCATGAAGTCGCCACTGCTTTCCACATTGATTATCGAGTCCAGTGACCCGGCAATCATGCCTGCGATAGCTTCTGGCACACATTCCGTCGTGGCGCACAGCACCACGATCATCACGTCTGCATCGGGCAGAACAACGCCGATGCTGAAAAAACCAAGTACTCCCCCCGAATGACCGATGGCGGGCCCAAAGTCCGTTTGCCACTCATCCAGCCCCACGCCGTACACATCGTCGTCGCCCTCGTTGAAAGCCATCATTTGCGCCAGCGAGTCAGCCGTGAGCAGCGTTTGATCGATCAACAGCGCACGGTAGAACGTGGTGACATCCTGCGTGGTCGAGATCAGCCCGCCGTCACCCAGCCCGAACCCATCATTGATCGCGCTGACATCTTCCGGCACGCCGTCGCCATTGAAGTCCTGATAGCCAACCACAAAGGTAGAGTCGGGTGTATCCGCCAGCGTTTCAAACGATTGGGTATAGGTGTCGTTCAACTGGAGCGGGGCTAGGATGTAGCGGCGGATCAACTCGTGCAGGGGTGCGCCATCCGCCTGTTCCATGACGAGCTGTGCCAGCAGATAGTTGGTGTTGGAATAGGACACATTGTCGCCGGGCGCAAACAGCGCGGGCAGTCCGTAGGCATAGGTCACTGAGTCTGCCGCCGTCCACGCAAATTGCGGGTTACGTCTTGCCTGTTCCTGAAAAGAAGGAGTGTAGAGATAATCCGGGATACCGCTTTGCATACTCAAAAGTTGGCGCACTGTCGCGCCGTCGTCCCCCGCAAGATTGGCGATCTGGTTCACCACATCATCGGGCAGGTAGTCGGCGGCGTGATCGTCAAGGTTCAGCAACCCGTCTTCCGCCATCCTCATCGCGGTGGCCGCCACAAAGGTCTTGGACATACTGCCAATACGAAAGCGATCATTGGGCAGCGCAGGCGATACGCCATCGCGCAGCCCGACGGCGGCGCGGATGGTCTCATTGCCTACAGTCACTTGCGTGGCCAGTGCCGGAGTGCTGCCTTCGCTGAAGGTGGCATTAGCGTACTGTTGAAGGACATTGACAAGTTGTGGGGATGCATCTTGTGCTTGAATGCTCCCCACGCCCAATACGATACCAAGCGACATCAGAAATATAACAACTTGAGATTTCAAGGCGGCTTCTCCAATGGCTGAAAACTGCTTTTAGCCTAATGGAAGTTGCCGCCTCGTTCATCTGCCCGGTGTCGAGGTTATCTCTGCAATTTGCAGAGACAAAATCATCACGACGCACACATGGCTGTCTACAACTTCTCGTAAGCTAACCTTAGTCGTAATGAATTTCAACCGGGATGTACCTAATGAAGGCATTGGCAGGGTTCACTGTTGGGCTAGTCCTTGTACTAGCATTCGCTACAGTACCTATCCAGTCGCAGGAGATGATAGACATGCAAAACCCACAGGAACGCACCCTCGTCCGCGCCGAAGCCATAGGCAGCTACCCGCTGTCGCTGGTGCAGATGGCGCTGGCAAACAGCCCGTTTGCCGATACCATCACGCCGCAGTACGGCGTCGATCTGTACCGATTGATCTATATGACAACTGATTATGCAGGCGAGCAGGTCACCGTATCCGGCTTATTGGCAGCGCCGCAAACCGATACCTTGCGCGGGGTGGTCAGCTATCAGCGTGGTACAAACCCGCTGCGCGCCGATGTGCCGTCCACTCCATCTATACAGGAAGGGCTGCTTGGGGCTGCGATCTTCGGCGGGCGCGGCTACCTGTATGTGGCCGCGGATTACATCGGTGCCGGTGTTTCGAGCGAAATGCACCCCTACTACCATGCGGAGAGCGCTACCACTGCAGTGGTTGATCTGCTGCGCGCCGCCTACGACTGGACAACAGATCAGGGGATTGCCTGGTCGCGCCCGCTGCTGCTGACAGGCTTTTCGCAGGGTGGGCACGCTACGATGGTCGCGCACCGTGCGCTGCAAACGCTGGACGATCCGCGCTTCCAGGTCACTGCATCCGCGCCGATTGCCGGGCCCTTCAATATCAGTGCGATCAGCATCCCGTTCTCGATCAATGGTCAGGCGGGGCTGAATTCGCTGTATATCGCCTATATTGCCTACGCCTACAGCGTCATTTACGACCAGCCGCTCGACTCGTTCCTGCGCGAACCCTACGCGGCACAGGTACCCGCATTGTTTGATGGCACGCATTCCTCAGCGGAGATCAGCGCCGCACTGCCGACCAGCGTTGAGGAACTGGTGCAGCCAGCCATGCTGGCACAGCTTCGCAGCGGCGAAGACAACTGGTTTGTCGAAGCAGCACGCCAGAACGATGTCTACGACTGGTCATCACTCGCGCCTGTGCGCCTGTACTACGGCGAGCGCGATCTTGATGTCGGGTCGGAACATGCCATTTTCACAGCAGCACACATGACAGCGCTCGGAGCGGATGTGCAGGCGATTTCGGCTGGTGAAACGGATCACGGACAGACCATCCTGGCAGTGTTTGCTGATGTTGTGGCGTGGTTCGACAGCTTCGCGCCCATGAATAGTTAATTTCAAGGAGAACTGCATGATTTTGGTAACAGGGGGTACTGGCAATATTGGGCAGGTTCTGGTCAAGGAACTGCTTCGAGCAGGTGAGCCAGTGCGCGTGTTGGCGCGCAATCCCGAAAAGGCGAAAAAACTTCTGCCTGAGTCTATCGAAGTGGCGATTGGGCAGTTTGAAGACACGCCTTCCCTGGAGCGGGCACTCGCTGGTGTAGATCGTGCATTTCTGATCTCTGGTGGACCCCACGAAGCCTATCAGGAATTGAATTTTGTCCACACCGCTGCCCGCATGAGGCTGCCTTTTCTGGTCAAAAACTCCGCTCAGGCAGTTGGCTTCGATCCACCAGCCGAACATGCGAAGGTCGAGCAGGCGATTATGGCATCCGGCATCGGTTACACCATTCTGCGCCCGACGACCTTCATGCAGAACATGCTGTGGCGTATTGCACCGATGGTCATGACAACAAGCACCTTTGCTGTGCTGAAGCGTGATGCAATGCTGGGGATGATTGATGTGCGCGACATTGCCGAATCTGCCGCTGCTATCCTTCATAAGCCGGATACGCATTTTAAAGCGGTATACATTCTCACAGGAGGAGAGCCATTCACTTACAAACATATTGCTGACACACTCAGCCGTATTTTGCTTCGGGCAGTCGAAGCGATTGAAGTATCACCTGCGGCACTCCAGCAGCAGCTTGTCGATGTCGGAATGCCGCCCCATCTCGCGGACATACTGGTCAGTATCGAACAGAACATCATCACAGGGGCGAGCGCGGTGGTCACGGATCATGCAGCACAGATCATGAGGAAATCACCGCGCTCGCTGACGCAGTTTCTACAGGAATTCAAAAACAGCTTTTCCACATCAGACAAGGAAGAATAGACGATGAACAAAACAACCCACATTTCATGCCGCACCCTGCTTAAAATCGACGCTACAGGCTTGATCGCAACGGGTTAGGCAGACACGAGGTAGTCACCCATGAAGCAGCGTCCTCTGTTGACATTTTTCGCGCTCACCTTTGCCATCACGTGGGGATTAGCGCTGGTGTATGTGGTCTTCGATGATGTACTCACTCCGGTGTTGGGACCGCTCAGTGACCGAAATCCGGTGTACTGGGTGGCGGTCTTGTCTCCGTCAATCTCTGCCCTGCTCCTCACGGCTGTTTTTGAAGGTCGAGCAGGTGTTCAGATGCTCTTGAGGCGGCTGGTACAGTGGCGGTTTAGCGCGGTCTACTATGCCCTGATTCTGATCGGCATTCCGCTGCTGGGTATCATCACGGGCAATATCGCTGGAACCGCGCTGCCCGTCAGCCTGGCAGCTATCGCCGCCAGCGGGTTTGGCGGGGTGGGACCTTTGGGAGAAGAACTGGGCTGGCGTGGGTTTGCACTGCCGCGCCTGCTCACGCTGCACAAACCGCTTCGGGCAAGCCTGATTCTGGGAGCCATCTGGGGCGTTTGGCATCTGCCCGCATTTGCGTTAAGCGGCACAACACAAAATTCGCTTTCTGTGCCCATCTTCATGGTGGGTTCAGTGGCGCTGTCGTTGATTGCGACAGGCGTATATCAGGCATCGGGCGGCAGCGTGTTAGCTGCGGTGCTGCTGCACATGATGGTCAATATCTCGATCAACACAATTGCTGGCTCATTCAATGCGATGACGGTTGGGCTAACCATCGTGGGGCTGGCGATTGCTCTTAGATGGGCACTGTACACGCCTCCATCTCTGCAATTTGCAGAGAACACTTCAACACGGCGCGAATGAAGCGTGCTTCCATTCGATATACCCTACCTACAGCCTATTGTGAAACCAGTGAGGTGAAAACGTGTTCAGACTGTCTCGTGTTATGTTTATCGTTATGTTTCTGCTGATGGCACTGAGCTTTTCAGCAGCCGTGACTGCACAGGAACCCACCCCGACCACCGAGTCGCGCTATCTCACCATGCGCGATGGTGTGGAGATTGCCGTCGATGTCATTTACCCACCGAGTTTCGATCCCGCGCAAGCCTACCCGACGCTGATGCAGGCGACGCGCTACTGGCGCGGCTATCAGGGCATCGAAACGTGGCAGGCTCGCCCCGAAATTGGTGCGCTGGTTGCCAATGGTTATGTCGTGGTCATGGTGGATGCGCGCGGTACGGGCGCGTCGGGCGGCGACCGCTTGATCGAGTGGTCGGCAGATGAAATCGCGGATTATGGTGAAATCATCAACTGGATCGCGGCGCAACCCTGGTCGAATGGACGGGTGGGGACATTTGGTGTGTCTTACGCCGGTACGACTGCTGAACTTGCCGCCGTCCCGAATGCACCCGCGCTGGCTGCTGTTTCCAACCAATACAGCAATTTTGATCCCTTATTCTATCTGGCGCATCCTGGCGGCGTGTTCACGAAATGGTTTGTGCGCCGCTGGAGTGATTACAATGCTGCGCTGGATCGCAACGATGTGTGTGCGGTGATCCAGGCAGGGAGTGAGGCGGAATGCGATCCAGCACAGTTGCCTACAACCGGTGTGCGTCAGGCAGACAGCGACTCAGATGGCACAGTTCTAGCATCACTGCTGACAGAACGCTTTAGCGCCAATGTGTATGACTCGGTGAATACCATCACTTATCGCGGCGAGTCGTATGGGGACAGCGGTCTGTCCGTCGACTCGGTGAGCGTTTATGCTCAGCGTGAAGCAATCGAGTCATCCGACGCGCCAATGTTCACTTGGGTGAGCTGGCTGGACACGGCGACGGCGGATGGCGCGCTCAGCCGCTATCTCACCTTCAGCAACCCGCAGCGCGTCATCATCGGACCATGGTCGCATGGTGGCGCATACCATACTGATCCATTCCTGGATGCGGATACGCCGGTTGATCCGTCGCTGGAAGCGCAGTTCGGGCTGATGCTGGAATACTTCGACAGCCAGCTTAAGACCGATGCCCCCTCCCCAGTCGAGAGCAGCATCACCTACTACACCCTGAATTCCGGTGAATGGAAGACGACGAGTGTGTGGCCCCCTGAAGGTGTCGTGATGCAGTCATGGTATTTCGGCGCGGAGAACACGCTCGCCACCGAAATGCCGGCAGATGCAAACGGCGCGGACAGCTACACGGTGGATTTTACAGCCACGACAGGCGATGCAACCCGCTGGCACAGTGTGATGACCAGTGGTGACATTATCTACCCGGATCGCGCGGCTGAAGACGAAAAATTGCTGACATACACCAGCGCCCCGCTCACCGAAGCCGTAGAGATCACGGGAAGTCCAGTGGTGACGCTCAATCTCGCCTCTACCGAAAGCGATGGCGCGCTCCATGTGTATCTGGAGGCGATTGCGCCGGATGGACGTGTGACCTACATCACCGAGGGCGTGCTGCGCCTCATTCACCACCCGCTTTCCAGTGCCCTGCCGCCTTATGTACAGCTTGGACCGTATCGCAGCTATGCAGAAGCGGACGCACAGCCACTTGTACCGGGTGAAACAACCGAGATCGTGATTACGCTGTACGCCACATCGGTGTTGATTGAGGAAGGCTCCAGCATCCGTGTCTCCATCGCGGGACATGACGCATCGGTATTCCGCCGTTATCCTGCGGAGGGTACGCCTGTCCTGACCGTTGAACGCAGCAGCGCGTTTCCCTCGCGGATTGATCTGCCGGTTGTGGAGCAGTAGCGCCTCAAATTACAGCTTCTGAGCCGGGCGAAAGCACAAGCGCCGCCCGGCTCTTGCAGCCGCTCACGACACTTTGACATCTTTCTGACGCGATTATGAACTCTGATTATGATATCTAGTGAAGGTACACTCATGGTCACACAACATCGGCTGACAGTGGGCGATGATACAATTGTTTACTATACAGTGGGGCAACCCTCTTCACCCCCGCTGATTATGGTTCATGGATTGCTGTCCTTTCATGGGGTTTGGCGACATACGATTGAGCGGCTGCAAAGTTCGTTTTACTGTATCGCCATCGACCTTCTTGGGTATGGAGCGAGTGACAAACCGCGTAATGCAGATTACACAATTCCGGTTCAAGCCAAGCGAGTGATCGCCGTTGCGGATGCGTTGGGCTTGGAGCAATTCAATTTGATCGGACATTCGATGGGTGGACAAACTGCCCTGTACATTGCTGCTGTACTTGCCCCATCGCGTGTGATTCGGTTGGTCGATGTGTCGGGTGTAGCAAGTGGAACCCTGCAACGCCATACGACGAAAACTGTTAAACCGCTGCTTCGAGCTGCCTGGCGCTATCCTATTATTCGCTGGGCATCGCGTTGGCTGATGGAAGTGTCACCCTATGCACGTTACCAGTTCAGGCATTGGTTTTATCGTCAGCTCCCTTTCGATCAATGGGAATCAGACCGCTTCATGACAACCATCCCCGGTATTGAAAATAGTGCCTATGCAAGCCTGATGGCAATCGAGTCGTGTGATCTAACTGAGCATCTCCCCAAGATTACGGCTCAGACACACATACTGTTTGGCATCCAGGATGGCGTGGTACCCACCTCGGAAGGTGAGCTGGTGCATCGTCTGGTTACTGGCGCAACCATTACATGGTTTGATGATTGCGGACACTTTCCAATGATCGAGATTACGGAGCACTATCTTAGGGCGCTGGTAAAATTTCTTGACAATCGCTCATGAATTCGATGAGTGTATGCCTGACGACAACCGTCCTAGCTGGGGATGTTAACTCCAGACGCACTATTCCAGCCAGTCACCCTTAAGGCTATCCAAGGTTATGCTAAAAAAAATATGTTATTCCCGCGGACCCAGAAACCGATCCCCATTGAAGTGGATGAGGTGTTCAGGTACTTCCGCGATCCACACTTCTGTTTCCCACGCGATGTTTCGCATATGCCGTCGAAACTCGGCAAACGTGGGAAATGCCGTGACGAAGATTTTCCCCGCCGAACAGTCTTTCAACATGGCGTTCAGTTCAACGATGCGTTTTGGTGTCATAGGTCCATGTGAGGTGACCACTTCAATCAAATACAGCCACTTCTTTTCGGGCAAATAGAGGATGAGGTCCGGTAGCTTGTCGTGCTCACTTACCGGAATGCCAATTTCAATCAGCTGCTGGGACGCAATATATAGGTCTTTGTCGGCGGTGTCTCCCGGGTACAGCAGCAGTGCGCCGGATGCATACTGAGGTGCGAACAAGGCGATCACCTTTGCCTGCAATTGATTATGTTCACCCGGCGAGAGCGTGAGCCTTGAACCATCAGGAAGTGTGACTGCTACACCGACAGACTGTCTTGAAGCGGCGTACAACGTCACCAGGCTTCCCTGTGTCGTTTTGAAACGCTCAACCGCCTTGTCCCATGCCGCGCTGCCATAAGTTCGCACTGCTGCAAGGGCAGCTTCGCTCATAGCATAGTGTGCCTTAGGGCTGTTGGTGGGCAGTTATAGGCTGCAATGCGACCCTGCACAAACTGGTGCAGCACCTGTCGCCGAAACGTTTCGCGTGTGTTCGGAGCATAGGCGCGACCATAGGCATCGCGCATGAAATGCATGATCCCTTTGGTCACGGTCAGGCTTTTTCGCTCTGCGGATGACCAGCGATCCTCAGGTTTCAATCCACAGAGGGCAAGCAAGGTGAGTGCTGCCATCTCGTTATGCTGTGCAGAGGGCATTCCAAGGGCAGCCAGAGTCGCTTGAGCATCAACAATTTCAGGCATACAGACCAAACATTTCTTTCACAAGGCCATCAATGAGCATATCAGAACGAGCAGCAACTCGCCCTAACTCCCTGATGCTTTCAAGCGCAGGGAGGGGCAAGGCGCGAAGTTCCGTCGCACTCACCTGTGTATTGCCGCTGAACCTGCGGAAGTAAGTATCCATCAGGCTGCTGTTGAGCAGAATTGCCAACCCGCGTGTTTCCTCAGGGGTTAGATCACCCGCTGGTCGGTAAATGTAATTCAGGTGGTTCTCAATCCCGATCACCGGTGTGTTCAGATCCGCAAGGTACGGCGCAGCGGTCAACCGCTGGCGTTCCTCTTTGGCGCTGAAGCGGCGCAGCAGCACATAGTTTTTGTTTGGCAGCAGCAGTTTTTCCGCTCCCTCAGTTCGTATAAACTGGGATTTGTGCCGCACCGGCCACTCACAGCTCATCGGTTTCACATTCTGCATCCAGAGCAATGGCGCATGGGTAAACGGTACATCGCCATCTGGACACACAAGCTCGGTTGCCCGGAAGGGAACGACGGGACCGGTTGAGATTTCCATCCCATAGGCGCGCAAGCTGCCTGACCATGAGCGCACAACCCTCCCGACGACATCGTCTTCATCCGTCAGTGCAAGATGCAGGATTTTGTCTGCCCCAAGCACTTCCTCTGGCGATTTTCGTCGCTGCGTCATTTGGTCGAAGTCACTGCTGGCACTGGACGATAAGCGAACATCGCTGTCCTGATCAGATCGCTCGGCAAGCAGGATCAGGCTCTCTTGGAGAACGTCATCGAATACCTCACGCCGCGACTCGAACAGATGGATCATGCGGGGACGCATTCGCCCAAAGAAGAACTGACGGAAACGGCTGAAGTACTGCCCAGCGGCATAACTGCGCGGCGTGATGAACATGCTATGACCGCCGGGTCGGAGCAGTGCTGCGCTCACCGCCATGAACAGCGCGTAGATGTTCGGTTGCCCATGCACAACACGCGCCGCCGTGCGCGCCCGAGGGTCTGACTTCGATAGCTTGAAGTACGGGGGATTGGTGATGACCGCATCAAAAGGCTGTGCCGTTGACCAATAGAGCGCATCGGCGTAGGTCAGTACAAAATCTGCGCGGCGGACGCGGCACACCAGTGAAAGTCCCCGTTTCGCCATCCACTGTTGAGCATACCTCAAGCAAGCATCAAGATATTCCGCTAATTTGCTATCCAATTCAATGGCTTCCAACTCAACATCCACAGCCGCGATTTCACACGCCGCACACGCCAGTATCCCCAATCCCGCCCCCAGATCAAGCAGTCGGAAGGGACTGCCGGAGAGTGGCAAATGCTCCGCCATAAATCGCGCCGTTGCTAGCGGCGTGAAATATTGTCCTAGTGCTTTGTCCGACCAATTCCAAGACGGATACCGCCGCCCGATGCGATAGGCGTAAGTAGCTGGAAGTTCGTCAGGGAACGGTTGTGGGAGATTAATCGTCATTGCGCTCAAATCTGCTTTGAGTGAACAAATTTGCTGAATATCCTATTGTAGCCGAACTCAGCGCAAATAAGAAACCGTCGATACGCTAAGTACGGTTCCAGTAGCTTCAATGATTTGCAAGAGCAAAAATCCCCCTGCTAACTGGTAAAACTGCTAACCTGAAACTGTAATTTTCGCCGTGTCTGACGATCCGACTTTGATAAGCTGGTTGTATCTGTTCAACGTGGAGAGCCACAGGATGCACCAGCTTTTTGTTTTCCCCTTCATTAGATTCGCAGCAACCGTATCAACGGAGTCGCACAGGCACGAACCGGAAGATTCCCAACGCAAAACAGGACGATTCTGGGTTTTCGTCTTGCCGGTTGTGCTACGGTGAGGCCAAGAAAGACGGTAACCTGAAATTTTCCAGATCAGGTCTGTAGAAATTACAGAACGAGTCTGAAAAATTGGCTCAAGTCCAGAACGGGTGAAAAGAAAAGGGCAATGAGATAGAATGGGAGGTATGGACTTCCCAATCACCGACCTGATGAGCGACAAAGCCAGCACGGACTGGATCATGGAACACTTCCATCC
>Ga0224723_1000197_pt1 | contig 41999 bp, 36 predicted proteins | sample Balambano_FR2_Me_FD_161647 | JGI IMG/M metagenome (GOLD analysis project Ga0224723, IMG submission 161647) | Freshwater sediment microbial communities from Lake Towuti, South Sulawesi, Indonesia - Balambano_FR2_MetaG | ecosystem: Environmental > Aquatic > Freshwater > Lake > Sediment | place... | reverse complement strand
CATCACCCCCTCTCCCCCTCACCCCAAACAAACTCGTCCCATTCCCATCCCAGTCTTACGTCCAATTCCAGCAAAGCAGGCGAAATTGGCTAGTATGGTAGCAATTTTTGCTTGTTCAGGATCAGCAAATCGATATTTAACTGATCCTTCTGCTCCAATTTCTGCACCACCTTCCATTTTCATTGCATAGGTTTTGAGTTCGTAAGCAGAAACTACACCACTCCATTCCACATCGGAAAATTGCAATTTTTCTGGTGCAAATACATTCCAACGACGTAATAATCCGTTAAAAACTAGTTCAGGTAAGGGAAAAGGTTGAATATTTTTACCTTGTTTAAAACTGGTGGGTGAGAGAAATTGCAAATTTATGAGGTTTTGGGTTGGTAATTGCATGATTTTCTCAAAGCTACTTGTTTGAGTAATATCCACCCAACTACCCAATTGACAAGGGATTCCTGCTAAGGTAATTTCCTTGCCTAAATCTACATTCATTCCCCATAATAATGGGGCCAGCAATTCTTTCTTTAATAAACTAATTTTTAAAAGCATTTTCTTGGGGGAACAGTATTCTAACCCCACAGTCATTGGTAAATTTTCCTGTTGGTGTAAACTTGCAGCTATTTCAGGATTTGTATTGGCAAACCAGCGAAAACATAATGCATGAATGGCCCGTCCTAATGTTGGGGGTTGGGGTTTGACTGCTGAAATGGTAACTTGGATTGTATGTAGGGAATCAGAATCTACCTCTACACCCGCAACTTCATAAGGCTTTTTTTGCCACTCAACTAAGCTATTTTGACCTATTTGCTGACAAATTACTTGCATCAAGCTAGGGTAAAGTTGAGCTTCTGGTAATACTGGCATAACTTTTAGGACACCATCTGCTTTGCATAGGGGTATCCAGATGGGTATAGTATTATTTGATAAATCAGAATTTGCTAGCCATTCTATTAAAGGAATGAGGTCAGAGGATGTTTCTCCTGAGCGTAAAACAACACTCAGCCCAGCAAATTTTGTTTCTGTTATGGGATGATTTTCTGATAAATTGTCGGTATCTTTGGTATCAATTTCTTTGGTAAAAGTCATAACGGGCACTAGTAGAGCAGAGTTGTAAGGGTAAAAATCCTGGTTCTATAATACGGTCTTTACCGATTTGGGCTTTGTCTTGAGAGAATGGATTTATCCGGTTAAAAGTGGTTTTTTTACCAAAATCATCCATTGGTTGAACAGTGAAACTACTACTAGAGTTGGGTATAAAGGTGGGTACATTCGTTTGTTGAGTAGCATCAGGGAGAAATTGAAAGAAGCAACCTTTTTTACCAAAGTAGTTGATTTGGGTGAATAATTGTGTTAATTCTTCTAACCGATTTGACTCTCCTGCACAAATTTGTAACTCTCCTTGGCAATATATCCATTCTCGGAAAACAAACCCATCTTGCATAGGAATAGTTGACCGATTTTTGTCAGCTTTATCTGCGGTTTGGTCATAATAACGCAGTTTATAACCATTGCGATTAACTACTAGTTTTTCGGGTGGTAGCAGGTATATCTGTAAGTCCCGAATCCAGGTAAATTCTTGTTTAATCCAACTATCAAAATCGTGTTGATGGTATTTTCCCTGGGTTTCTAGTAATACTTTTAACAACGCCATTTTAATCGCATAAGGTGTTGGTACGAGATTGGAACGACCTGCCATACTAGTAGCATCGGAACGTTTGAGAGTGAATAAACTTACTGGTTGGTAGCTAACGGTAAGCCATTTATGCAATTGCTTCTGCATTTTCATCCCACGGTTGTCCTTGTGTAATAATTATTTGGATTTGTTCAGCGAATTTTGCCATTGAATCAAATTCAAAGCAGTGGATTGTACCTTCTCCGTTGAGGCTGTTTAAGGTATCTTTTAAACTATGAATTTGCCGATTATAACTTTCTTCCAACGGACTTAACATAGGTGCTGGACAGCGACGGGTACTGACGGTAATCACTCCTTCAAAATAGTCGGGGTGGGGTAAATGAGTGTTACGTTTGGCTCCGTTGGGTTGCATATATGTGTAGAGTACACTTTTTAGTAATGCGTCTAAGCGTTGTTTTCGTTCGGTGATATCAATGCTGTAGCTGAAATTGTGGGGATTGTAACCGATGCGGAAAGCTTCGATATTCAGGACAGTTGCGTATAAACCAGAACTTACTTGCACGTTGTAAGGTGTAGGATTGTCAACACCATATTTCGCGTGAAAATAGCTTTGGGTTTTCACAAATGTGGGTAAACCAACAACTGCACCAAATTCAATTACAGACTCACGCTTGAGGGTTTGTCCACCTTTAACTGTCACCATAATTCCTTCTAAATCGCTGATACTACAAATTTGTAATACTTTGGTAGTTTTTGTAGTTAAGTCGGTATCTTGGTCGTTGAATATTGGTAAATTTTTATCAATATCATAGCCGATTCTATCGGGGTTAAATTGTTTTCCACCTACGGATAAATTTAAGTTAGATTCAATGGCAATGCGGTGTAAATGTTCGGCTTGAATATGTTTGAGCATATCGCCAGAAATACCATTAACATATTCTGGTTCACTCATGCCTTTTTGGATGATGTAGTAACGACGAGTTAATGATTGATTACCTTCGTTACCTTCGTTATTTAAAGCATGAAGTTGCCAGGAAAGTAAACCACTAATGGAAAGTGAATAAATGGGAAATTCTGTGTTTGACATTTGATGTTGCTCGTAGGGAGAGGGGGAGAAGATTTTGGGCTTTTTCCAATTAGGCAATTGGCACATAAAAACCGTAGGGTGCGTGACGCTATGAAAAAAATTCAAGGTAGTTATAAGACTTATAGCATCACGCACCAACTTCTGATTATGACTAAACAAGCGCAAATTATAATCATAACAGGTTAATAATCTCTGATTATGCTGCTTCTATTTCATCTTCAATATTTTCTGACTCCTCTAATTGGCTATTTGCTGGTTCTTGCTCTGCTCCATCTGCTTCTTTTCCTTTACCCCAACCTTTTGCATATCCATAAGCAATCAATAAATTGGCAACTAAGCTGGAGCCATATTTATCAATCAAATGAATCAATCTATCTAAGTCATCTTTAGTTGTCCAAATTCGGCGAGATTTTTTTTCTTTTCTTAACTCTTCGTCAATGCGTAAATTTTCATTTTCATAACTAGCTATAAACGAACTAATTTCAATAATAAAATCTTTTTTTGAACCCGATTGAGATGTTAAACGCTGTGCTAATCCATAGATTCGTTCCCATCCAGTTTCTTTAGTTTTTCCTTCTTTATCGCGGATAGTTCCAGCGTAAACTGTAGCGCTATTGATGGCTTTAGCAATATTTAAAAATCCTGGATCTTCAGTTATTTCCGTCAATTTCCAATCTTGGTCACTTTGACGCAATTTAGTATTAAAATTCCTTGTCATCAAATCGATTCCCTGTTTTGAAAATAATACAACATAATTAACATCTGCAAGCTTTTTTGTCACATAATCCGCATAGCTAACTTGGAAACGAAAAAACTGGTATAAATCATTGCCAGTGATAAAATCCCGATAAGCTGCTAGTAATTCGCTGTTACCCTCATCAAGCGATCGCACTACCCGAAGATGTTCGTCTAAGATATTCTGGTACTCCTGCAATTGACTGTGTGAGTGTGGATGTATCCAAGCAGGAAGTCCCAAACTAAAGATATCCTTAACTCCATAAACTTGTCCTTTGGAACCGAAATGAGTTCCCGCAAAGTTACTGACAAAGTGATTTACGGGTTTATCCACAAAATCTTCTTCGATTTCTCCTGTTTCGCTATTGGCTAAAGCTTGGTTATGGTTAAGCAATTCTTGACAAAATTGTAACACCAATTCCGCATCAAATCGGGCAATACCATGGCTACCATTAGGTGGATTGTATACTAAGAGTTTCTTGATGACATCCCGATATTTACTTAATTGAATATCTTGCGGTTGCAATGCTACAACTCGCCAATCAAAAGTTCTATCAGCAATTTTCACCCGTTCCGCAATCCCAAAATGAAATAATCCACAAGCAATTAACCACAAACTTAACCAATCTGCTTTTTGCGAGTCTACCTTATTGCTATCTGCTTTGACTCGGTTTACACCTTGAACGCAGGTAGGTAAATAAATCTTAACAGCACTAGCAGCATCAGGTAATTTACAACTTGTTGCTTTGTGGAATAATTCTGCGACTAACTGAGCTTGGTTAACAGTATTTTGGCTAAAACCTTGAAATAATGCTGCAATTAACGCACCATAGTTATCCTTAAGTTCCCAAGTAGACAACCATAAATCATTATGATTGCGATCGTGTCTCATAGAAGTGAGAATAACACCATTTTGAGTTCTCGGGTCTGGTGGTTTAGGTGTTTCCTCTGTATTTTCAATTTTTCCTCGTTGTTGAAATTGAAAATCGCGGTAAACTTTGCGGGTTTTGGTTTCTTCCTCTGTGTCAAAGGGTTGAATTTCTGGAGGTACTTTACTAATATCAGTCTTTTGTCCCTTAACTGGTGGGAAAGGGTCAGAGTATGTAAGCTTGCTAATTAACTCTAGATTTACAGGCTTTTTAAATTCAAGACTGTAGGCTGTACCTTTGTCAATGAGCCGAATTTCGCTTTTTTGCTTTGTGACTTTCAGAGCATATTGGGCAAGCTGTGCTAGACCCAGCATCAAAAATGTGTCAGCATAATTACCGTAAGTTTTAGTGACGAGTAGTTGTTTCATTTGGCATTTTGCCATCCGTTGCTTGTTGAAACAGTTATAGCATATGGTTGGATGAGGGCTGTTCCAATGGAATTTGAGTTAGATGTTTAACCAACCACTACAATATGGATGGTACTTAAAACTGTAATATTCCAGTGGAATATTGAAAGCGATCGCTATGCCGAAACCGAGAATCCTTCAGGAAGATAGGGAATATACCTTCCGCTCCTATTTTGAAATGACTTACGAGCCAGAGGAAATCTTAGCTGAGTTTGGTTATGCTCTGATTCGTGCCAAGTTATCGCTACCAAAAACCCAAAAACCTCTAGATAAAATTGCAGAATTAAAAGACCGCATTGAACGAACTCTTCCCCGTGTTAGTTTAACTAGTGAAACCGCTCGTCGTGAAACCCTTGTAGCACCTGTATTACTGGAAGTTGCTACTTATTATTGTGATTGTCAGCTTCGCATCGAGTATCCTCTAGCAGTAAGTAAATGGCTAAAAGGAAACTTAGATTATTTATTGCGTGCAAGTCAAAGTCTTTTGGTTGTTGAGGCAAAAAATGATGATATAACCAGAGGATTTACGCAAATGGCAGTAGAATTAATTGCTTTATCTCTAATTGAAGAACAGCCTTTTCACTATGGCGCTGTAACTATTGGTGATGTCTGGCGATTCGGATTGCTTGATGTTGAAGCGAAATGTATTACTGAGGATATTAAGATTTATTCGTTACCTGATAATTTAGAAGCATTGATGTTGACTTTGGTCGGAATTGTTGAACGAAATTCTTTAGCTGCTCATTAGTTTCAGTCCCGTTTCCGGGATTCGTAAAGTTTCAAGCTTGTAGCTCTTTTATTCGTTCGTCATTGCTTGCAAGTTTCAGTCCCGTTTCCGGGATTCGTAAAGTTTCAAGCCTTTGCTTCAACTTGCGGATTGGTGTTAATAATTGTGTTTCAGTCCCGTTTCCGGGATTCGTAAAGTTTCAAGTATACGACAGCGGTAAACTCAAGCTGACCAGATTTAGTTTCAGTCCCGTTTCCGGGATTCGTAAAGTTTCAAGATAACCAATCAAATCAAAATCTACTTCTTCAGCTGGTTTCAGTCCCGTTTCCGGGATTCGTAAAGTTTCAAGATGTGCCAAAACAGTACAATCTTAGCTGTGTAAAACGTTTCAGTCCCGTTTCCGGGATTCGTAAAGTTTCAAGAAAATTATTGGAGCATCAAAAAATGTCAAAGATTGTCGTTTCAGTCCCGTTTCCGGGATTCGTAAAGTTTCAAGTATGGTCTGCCACGGTATCTCCATCTGGAGTTGATGGTTTCAGTCCCGTTTCCGGGATTCGTAAAGTTTCAAGGGGAAGTATGGTTTGCGGGGGTTGCCAGTAAGTAAAGTTTCAGTCCCGTTTCCGGGATTCGTAAAGTTTCAAGATTTCAGAAATGATAGATATTTATTTGAGTTACAAAGTTTCAGTCCCGTTTCCGGGATTCGTAAAGTTTCAAGTGGGGAGATTGTTATTGATTATGCCAAACACTAAACAAAGTTTCAGTCCCGTTTCCGGGATTCGTAAAGTTTCAAGTCTGAATGTTAAAGGGTTGCATATTGTTCCAGAAAAAGTTTCAGTCCCGTTTCCGGGATTCGTAAAGTTTCAAGTGAGCAGCTACGATTCTGTTGCCCTGCTCATTCTGACGGTTTCAGTCCCGTTTCCGGGATTCGTAAAGTTTCAAGTTCTACTAAATTATCAAGAAATATTAGAATCTCCGTTTCAGTCCCGTTTCCGGGATTCGTAAAGTTTCAAGTCAACACATTTCGGGGAGAACCAGCTAGCTCCTGGTTTCAGTCCCGTTTCCGGGATTCGTAAAGTTTCAAGATGATCAATCCCTGATCATATGGGAATATGGAAGATGGTTTCAGTCCCGTTTCCGGGATTCGTAAAGTTTCAAGGAAAAAGAAACAGCTTTAGGTCAAGAACAAATAGAACGTTTCAGTCCCGTTTCCGGGATTCGTAAAGTTTCAAGAAAATTAAAAACTATAATATTCTAATATTTCTTCTTCGTTTCAGTCCCGTTTCCGGGATTCGTAAAGTTTCAAGATTTTAGAGATGTAATTTCTCCAAATATATTTTTTCAAAGTTTCAGTCCCGTTTCCGGGATTCGTAAAGTTTCAAGAGGTATCTAGACCCTCGAACAATTTAAACCTCAGAGTTTCAGTCCCGTTTCCGGGATTCGTAAAGTTTCAAGTGTAATCGTAGCAGTTCTCAAAAAAGTGTTCTCGGGTTTCAGTCCCGTTTCCGGGATTCGTAAAGTTTCAAGTCGCAAAATCTGGATTGGAGGCTAAAGGTATTTCGTTTCAGTCCCGTTTCCGGGATTCGTAAAGTTTCAAGCTTTTATTTAACGAATGAGTTCCTAGAATCTCTGCCAAGTTTCAGTCCCGTTTCCGGGATTCGTAAAGTTTCAAGGTAAGCCTGGCCTTGCAAGGCTTAGATTTGTCTTGTTTCAGTCCCGTTTCCGGGATTCGTAAAGTTTCAAGGGAATTATTTCAGCTTTTGGCAGAACAGTTAGGTAGTTTCAGTCCCGTTTCCGGGATTCGTAAAGTTTCAAGCTGATTGCCCATTTCTATTGTTCTTCATTTAAAAAGTTTCAGTCCCGTTTCCGGGATTCGTAAAGTTTCAAGTAAGCTAGCTCGTCATCTACACTCTTTGCGTCCTGAAGTTTCAGTCCCGTTTCCGGGATTCGTAAAGTTTCAAGTTTTCTCCTAATGCGGTTTTAGCTGCTTCATCAAATGTTTCAGTCCCGTTTCCGGGATTCGTAAAGTTTCAAGCGATTACGCCTAGCGACGGTGACATAGTGATGGAATGGTTTCAGTCCCGTTTCCGGGATTCGTAAAGTTTCAAGTTAATTCTTCATCTGAGTGGGGTGCGGTAGAAGTGTTTCAGTCCCGTTTCCGGGATTCGTAAAGTTTCAAGCTGGGATGAATTGTGTGGCAAAATCTCAGCCCAAGTGTTTCAGTCCCGTTTCCGGGATTCGTAAAGTTTCAAGTATCCAGACATTGATATCAGCGAAAGTGTCTTGATGTTTCAGTCCCGTTTCCGGGATTCGTAAAGTTTCAAGTTAGAAAGTAGAATGTGGTATGCCCCTAAGGAACAGATGTTTCAGTCCCGTTTCCGGGATTCGTAAAGTTTCAAGTTGGTTGGTGAATGAGGATGGAAAGGTAATTGATCCGTTTCAGTCCCGTTTCCGGGATTCGTAAAGTTTCAAGCTCTTAGAAAATATATTAAAAATTCCGCACAATGCATGTTTCAGTCCCGTTTCCGGGATTCGTAAAGTTTCAAGCCTACCAGTGCGGTAGTAGGGAAAGTCGGTATAAAAAGTTTCAGTCCCGTTTCCGGGATTCGTAAAGTTTCAAGTAATAATTGGCATTTGATGGAAAGATTATCAAAGATGTGTTTCAGTCCCGTTTCCGGGATTCGTAAAGTTTCAAGGCAACATACCGTACGGAAGTTCATCCGCACTAGAGTTTCAGTCCCGTTTCCGGGATTCGTAAAGTTTCAAGTTCCACGTCCGTCCGGCGTACGACGGACTGTCAAAAAGTTTCAGTCCCGTTTCCGGGATTCGTAAAGTTTCAAGGGAATTGTCCGGATATCTTCAAAAACAATTTTAAAGTTTCAGTCCCGTTTCCGGGATTCGTAAAGTTTCAAGGTCTTTATACTCCATGACTTGTTCAATTGACAAGTGTTTCAGTCCCGTTTCCGGGATTCGTAAAGTTTCAAGACGACTGGTACGGGATGATCAGTGAGATCGCTTGATCTGTTTCAGTCCCGTTTCCGGGATTCGTAAAGTTTCAAGTTCCAGTGTTGGACTGGAATAAATTTATAATCTGTTTCAGTCCCGTTTCCGGGATTCGTAAAGTTTCAAGTTAAAACAAATCTGGAAATATTTCCAGATTGGGGTTTCAGTCCCGTTTCCGGGATTCGTAAAGTTTCAAGTTAAATTCGTCACACGGGTGACAGAATTTAAGACTGTTTCAGTCCCGTTTCCGGGATTCGTAAAGTTTCAAGTCTCTCTTGCAAGAGAGAGATCAAATAGTCATTGTGTTTCAGTCCCGTTTCCGGGATTCGTAAAGTTTCAAGTAAAAAAAGTAGATTACGAAAAATTGATAAACGGTTTCAGTCCCGTTTCCGGGATTCGTAAAGTTTCAAGTGCGGGATTACGCCCACTGCTCAAAAATGGCGACTCAACTGAAGTTTCAGTCCCGTTTCCGGGATTCGTAAAGTTTCAAGCTAAAGAAACGTTCAGGATAGGTGATAAGAATAAAAGTTTCAGTCCCGTTTCCGGGATTCGTAAAGTTTCAAGCTTAGATGGTTTTGTTTCTACAAAGCCATATAGAATTCGTTTCAGTCCCGTTTCCGGGATTCGTAAAGTTTCAAGCTTGAGATTTGACAAGTTATATAGCCTTACCCCAGTTTCAGTCCCGTTTCCGGGATTCGTAAAGTTTCAAGCTTGAACCCGACCCTATGATTGATTTGACTTGCAAAATGTTTCAGTCCCGTTTCCGGGATTCGTAAAGTTTCAAGCATAAACCATAATGCCCGCAAATTTAAAGGAGTAAGGTTTCAGTCCCGTTTCCGGGATTCGTAAAGTTTCAAGATTCAGCATGGAAAAATTTAATTTACCTGCTGACATGTTTCAGTCCCGTTTCCGGGATTCGTAAAGTTTCAAGAGTGAATCTGCTAGAGCTGCTGAAGAAAGGGCTGCGTTTCAGTCCCGTTTCCGGGATTCGTAAAGTTTCAAGCATTATCCAACCTTGCGATAATCAAGGCTGGAAACCGTTTCAGTCCCGTTTCCGGGATTCGTAAAGTTTCAAGGACAAACTAGATAAAAGTCAAATGTTGAGATTTTTTGTTTCAGTCCCGTTTCCGGGATTCGTAAAGTTTCAAGCATTATGTTTTCATTTGTCATAAAATAATCATTTATTTGTTTCAGTCCCGTTTCCGGGATTCGTAAAGTTTCAAGTCAGTGAATTTCTTCTCATCAATTTTTCCGTCTTTATGTTTCAGTCCCGTTTCCGGGATTCGTAAAGTTTCAAGCAAAGTACTCGCCTACGTAGGCGAGTGAATGCTTATTGTTTCAGTCCCGTTTCCGGGATTCGTAAAGTTTCAAGCCCTTATTTGCTCAAGCTTACTAGGTATAGGCAATTTGTGTTTCAGTCCCGTTTCCGGGATTCGTAAAGTTTCAAGTTCTTCTTCTGAACAGAACATGACAAAAAGAACTAATGTTTCAGTCCCGTTTCCGGGATTCGTAAAGTTTCAAGTCCGCCTTCTGAAACCCTTACAGAGCAAGGATTCCACAATAAGTTTTGGCAGACCTCAAAAATAGACTCATTTCAGCCCTCCTTATTAAGATAAATTATCATTTATCTCAAATACTCAAACGCTGTAACTATTAACTTGTCTTGGTTCTGGCGATTTTGGCAGAACCCCCCAGGTTTTAGTCCCCGCTTCGGTCTGCCAAACATCAGGCTAATAACATAATAAACGTATTATTAGCATATGTCTAGACTAATCCTGACTTTTGTCTGAATTATCATAGAGGGGAGATTGCCAAGAAACTTAGATTCCTCAGAAGCGATCGCATAACTATATTATTGTACAGACCTTTGGTCACACAACCGCAAAGCCCGCACTACCAAGGAATAAAGCTGCAAAAACTCAACATCATCGCTACTAAACCTATTTAAATCCAACTCCTTAAGCTTGTAAACATTTTTACTTAGTTTAGCTTCCGGCAAAGGTAAAATACTGGGTAAAAATCGTGCCATAGAACGCCAACTATCTGCGATCGCCTTTTGTGCTTCTGGACATATTTCAATTTGGTTTAACCTTGCCACATCATCACTTGCAAACCCTGTAGCCCAAGCTGAATGGTGACGACCTGCTGCTGCTATAATTATATTATTAAAGTAATGAATTTCCTCAGTATCATCGGTAAAATGCTCGCGTAGTAATGGTCTCAAAGATTGCTGAAGAATCTCCTGCGCTAAAAAAGCACTTTCAACTGCATGATTAGGACGCTTATTCTTCTTTTCAAAAGCTTTCAAGGTGATTTTTTGGCTTTTATCTTCAGGATTATAATCGGTATGCGCTAATAAAAAGTTTTTAGGATTCTTACCTTGAAAATCTCGATGGGCAATTTCTTGCCAACCTCGCATCACCTCTTGCCATTTAACTTGTAATTTACCTAAATCGTGGGTAAATATTGCTAAAAAAACAAGAATTTCAAATAAAGCTTCAGCTTCATTAGTTTCAACTTCGGGAAAAATTTTGCTTTGAATAAATTTACCACCAGCTACTAATAACTCATCTCGGACGCTGGGATAAACAATATCTACACACTCACCATTTTTGAAGATTTTTGTTGGGAAATCATCTCGCCAACAACTCCACATACAGCCTAAATGTGCAATGTATGTATCCATCTTATAGGAGTACTGACTAGGAATTACTTTATCTTTCTTTAATGGTGATTCAAATGCATTTCCTCGGATATACACCCCTAGCTGTAAACCAATATGCTCATCATAAGCAAGATAGCGAGGGTTAACCAAAATCCGATAACAACTTATTAAAAATTCACAGGAAGTAATCGGACTAAGCGCAGGTTCAGTATAAGTTTCTGATTTGTTTTTTGGTGTTTCAATGTGTTTGAAAATCCAATCATCACCAAAAGCTAAACTGGATTTAAAATCTCGCCATACTTTACATAGCGTTGAAACAGGAATTGAGAAAGGTAACAATTTTTGAATATCGATTATTTCATCAAAATCAATTACACTTGATTGATTCCAAGTAAAAATACTGCGATTATCTACATTACGAATCAAATCTCGTGCAGCAGATTCATCACCACGAAAAACAGCATCTTCAAATTTATTTTCAAAATTCATCCGACTGTTATCTCGACGTTTTAGTGTCAGCAAGTCTTCCTGAGAATGCACTTGATTAATCCATCCTTCCTCAATCCTAAAACCAACGTGCTGATTTATACTTTTTGATTCTGTATGTACTTGTAATACTTGCCAGGTAAGTTCACAAATTTCTTTTTTATAAGGCAAAAAATTTTCTTTTTTGTTTGCTGTATTCTCGGTATCTAAAGCTTTATCCTCCCTAGGAGATTCTTCTATTTCCTCCAAATCAGTTTCCGCTAATTCCTGGTTTTCTAAATTCACTTCTACAGAACGATACACAAACACCTCTCCCATTTCTCCAGGAAATCTAGCACAACGTCCAGCACGCTGTAATAGGGAATTCATGGGACAAAGTTGAGAATGTAATACTTGACAAGTAATATTAATTCCGGCTTCAATAACTTGAGTAGAAATTAAAACTTCACAAATAGTATCATTAGTAGTATGCCAATTTTGAGCAAATATATCTTTCAATCTATTCTCTTTTGCAGCACGGTGTTCAGGTAAAAATCTGGCATGAAGAAGAGTAATATTTAATTGCCAATCTTGATTTAATGCTTGTAAGTCGCGGTAAAGTCCTTGCGCTTGAGATACAGTATTACAAATAATAATAACTCGCTGTCGTTGCTGTGCGTATATATCATCCCAGATAACTTGTGCGCTAAGGGATTGTGACATAGCACGGAAAATTCGACAGCGATTACCTTCAATGATTTTTAAATCTGAATCATTAACACGAATAATTTCTATCATCTGAATTTTATAGTGTATTTGAATTATTTGACTACGTTTAATTCTCGACAGTGATTTAAAATCCATTGAAAACGTATTAAGAGTTTTAACATAAATTATAAATCGGTATTTTGTTTATCTCTAAAGTAACTAAAATTCACTCTTCAATTATCTTTTTAATTTGACTCGCAAGCTCATCTGTTAATGTTGCAGTCATTAATAAAAACGGTGAAATACCTTTAACTTGCTGCAATACTTTTAAAACAGTAGTAAAAGACCTATCGGGGTCGAGTAAATGCAATTCATCAAATACTAAGTAAGATGCAAAAAACACCCCTGCATTCACATTTGCAGAGCCACGACCAACAGAATAAGGTATATTTAAAAAGCTGCTTAACATTTGGTCAATAGTACAAAAAATAATATCACCTTCAAAACGTGGATCTTCTGGATTTTCTCCTGTTTGCAAAGTCACCACTAAGGAACGAGGTAATTGATGTACCCGCAACCAGCGCTGGATTAAAATTTCAGTGCGTTGACGGAGACTATTTGCTAAAGTTCGCAGTGGTACAATATAAATCAATTTGTTGGGAAAGTCGAGATTGAGAGTTTTGGCAAAGAGAAAGGGTGCGATCGCGGTTTCTGTTTTTCCGGAACCCGTAGGTGCGCGAAGGATGGTATCTTGATGGTTAAGGATACGGGTGATGGTTTGGGTTTGGAAGTTGTAGGGTTGATGAGTAGTGAGGGTGTAGAAATATTGTGGGATGATGAATTGGAGATTATCTGTCATACAAATGTTAAGTATTAATAAATTAGACAGCTAATAAATGATGCTGTGGAGCAATGGGGTGGATGGTCTAGCCCAGTATGTGACGCAAAGAACGCTAGAAGGCCCATAGGAAGAGGAATAGCGGACATTTATGCAGATAATAGTATCCTCAACCTCTATTTCTTTACCTACCCTGCATCTTTCCCACCCCTACTCACCCTGCTGGGTCTTACCCCTCACTAAATTCGCCTACAGCATCATAAAATTATTTAGCTGTGATTCGTACTCTTGAAAGATATAAGGGGTTTGAGTTTTTCTGGAACTTGTGGATGGAAAGGAGGATGCTATTTTGACGGTTAAGAATGTGGGTCATGGTTTGGATTTATTAAGTTATGGGGTTGATGAGTGGTGAGAGCGTGGAAGAGATGAAGAATGTCCAATGGGAATTGGGTATGATTGCTTATCACGCTTCATTTTTTAGGCTTTGATGGTTTAGATGGTTTTTGTGGTCTAGTAAATGTATGGTTAGAATTACTTGCAGGTTCGTAATTTTCTAATCTACGATTATCTTCCTCTAGTTTGTCCATTACTTGGAATGGAGTTGGCAATACTAAGCGACACTTGTATTCGTTAACTGTTTCATCGTTACTTTCTTTTGCTAGATTACAGTGATATTCTTCTTGCATATTCCGCTCAATTTCCATGTATCGTGTTCTAGTAAAAGGTGGGAAAATATCCCATCTCAGCATAGTAAGTAACATTTTTATACGTGGTACGTCTTTAAGATTTAATCTGTCCAAATTTTCTTGATTGGAATAGTTTTCTGGACAATCAGCTTGGGTAAGGTGATTAATTATGTATTTTTCAAAACTTTGGGTAAAGTGGATATATTCATCGAGAGTCGCAGAGCGATCACCAGTCAACCAACTAGCATCATCAAATAACTGAGTATATCGCTGTTTCGGCTCATTTCGATATCGTTCATTTAAGAAAAGTTGGTATTTTTCTATCATCACTGCACCCATACCCAAAGGTTTACCCATACCGAGAGAGAGTCGATACTTTTGTTTACCATCAAGACTAAGCAAGTTAAGTTTCTCTATATCTTCTACTGAGAGAGTTAATACCCACAGCAAGGCACCAAGTTCTACATCGCTCAAATTCTCAAAGGAAATTGTGAACTCAAAAGAAACTCCCGCTTTAATTGGTTTGATTTCTGTATGCTGGGATTGTTTATCTCTAATTTCATCTTCATTTGCATTTGTTTGAATTCGATTTAGTCCAACATTTCCCTTATGCCAATAGAGTTTATGTCCTCGAATTATAGTATCTTTATTGGGATTGTTGGCATAGTGCTTAAGGTTTTCTTTGTCAGAACTATTTTGCACTAAATAGTGCTGAAATGTAGTGGGTTTAGGGCTAGTAAGAATATGTGGTGTAATAGTTTCATCGGTCAACCAAATACCATCTTCATTTGCCTGATATAGACCGTCACTAAAAAATACACGTCCTGCACGGGATTTTTCTATTTGATTTTCATCGAACGCCTGTTCTTTTTTATCTTTGCTGCGTCTCACGAATCCAAAAATTGCATCAGCTATATCAATTATGTTAGATTCACCAATTTGTTTAGGAATAAAATCAACTACTGATGCAGCTTTCCCATTATTTTCAGGAGAGTAGGGAATACGAAAATTAGGACTTTGCCCAAATAATGTAACTAATAGCTGTTGGTTTTTTGGTTGACAGTAAAAAACTGGTCTGCCAGTTTGTAAAAATCCCATCGTCTCAGTAAATGGGTTTTTAAGATTTTTTTTAAATGGCTTTCCTTTTTGAAAGTCAGTTAATGAATTGCAGTAATCTCGAATAGCGTCTTTACTTATCTCAAGGCGAGCCACATAATTATCTACTCCTAAAACTATATAATGATATTTACGACCTTCCTTACGACGAAGTAATGTTCTACGCTCTGCTTCAGTGGTGTTTGCAGTATCTAACATATTCCCACTTGTAACAAGCCATCCTTTTAAATCGTAATTATCACAATTTTCGCTAACCCTCACTGTTTCCTTGTGAATTTCAAAGCTGATTCGGATGTATTGAGGTAAATAATTGTCCTTATCCATTGTTATTAGAGAAGGAACATTTGCTTGTGTGATATCCTCCTCTTTGACTAGAATAAATGACTTATTATTATCATTTTCAATGGCTGGACGAATAAACCATTGTTCACCACTTTTTTCTAAGTATCCAGCTTTCACATTTCTTGCTAAATTCCCAATATATTCTGTATATTTATTTTTTAGTGGATCATCATTTTCAGCCGCAACTGCACGAAAGAAAAGCTTCTGCTGTTCTGATACTTGTTCAATTTTTCCAAAGCTGATAATTTCAACTAAATTTCTAACCATTCCTCGCAAACTGCTACTAGGTAAAGCTGGGTATATATTTGAAGGATATTGAAAAAACTGAGCATATGTTTTGCGTTGCTCTGCGGTTAATTCCTCGTTAGACTTATCCCCAAAATCTACAAAATCATGGGGAGTAAGAGCGCAACGAGTATATAAAGGTGATTCAGTCTTTAAAGTACATATAATTTTACCCGTGTTATGTGTAGGGTAATAGCGGTCATTATCAAATAATTTATCATTAGATTGTAATTCTGCTTTAACCACTTTTTCTGGTAACTCCACAAAATTATATGGAGCAAATGCTTTGCGTTCATCAGTAACTTTTTTTAGGTGTTTTGGATTCATTTTCCGCTTCCTTTTTAATAGACACTAAACGGCTGACAAAAATACGAGCAATTCCATCTTTCTCGTAGCAAAAATAGTGATGTAATTCTAACCTAACTGGACGATATTCTTTTTTATCTTTGTCAAAGTAACTTTCTTCTACAGAGATAGGGACAGCATGTTTAAGTCCTTGAGAACCGTCTGAGAGCAAAGTAAAGTTGTCCCTTGTTTTTCCCTGTGTACCCCAAAGAATTTGATTTTCTGGTATCACTCCTATTTGCTGATGTTGAAGCAGCTTTGATACTTTACTCTGTAAAATGAGACGGGCACACCATTTTTTATTACTTTTCCAAAGTAAGACTTCTCCAGCTTCTCCAAATATATGACATTGTAGTAGAGTCGATAAACGTAAATTAGGAAAATCATACTCAGGAAATAATTGCTTAGAAATTTCAAAACTACGAGTTTGAATATCAAAGCGTCCCCAAATAACTCCATCCTCTGTATGAGCTAGTAAGTAGGGCAAATAGTAATTTTCAGTTATTGCCTGCTTCTTTAACCAATTCTCAAGAGATTCATTCAATTTATCATCAATTGTTGCTGTTGAAAGCTCTTGAAATAAACTATGATTCATGATGATTCATTTCTCTATAAAGTTTTGTAAAAATTCTTCTAGCTGAAGTTTATCTTTATCGCTAATTTTGAGATGGTCTTTCTCCTGAAAAATTACATATTTTTGTTCTAAGCTTCCAGGTTTCTGCCAAACTATTGTTGCTTCTATTCCTTGCAATCGCCCACGTCCAATACTGCGTGTACCACCCACGGGTAAATCACACGTCCACAAATCTTTAAGTAACAGTAAAAGCAAGCCAATTTCATATTTCTCTGGGTGTCGCAGTTCTAGTTCTAGCGTGATATGTTCTGTATCAATACTTTTTTTATATTTATCTTTACCCTGCTTATTTTTTTTGGTATTTTCTGTTTTTTCAATTCCAACAATAGGTTGTTCTTGAAATAATGCCCCGTGATATGCTCCACCCGTAAAACGATCAATAGCTATTCGAGTTTGTACGATTTCATCAGTATTTTCTATAATTATTTCATTTACAACTAAACGACTTGCTTTGGCTTCCTTACTTTCTTTTTGAACAAAGCCAAATAAATCGTAAACAATTTGTAAATCCTTACCTAAAGTTTTAGCGATTTTCTCTGCGCGATGCCATAGCGCCCCTGCTAAACTTGTGCCAGAAACTATAGGCTTAAGATTACCGTTTCTTTGAGAGTGTAAATGTACTACATCAGGTGAGCATTTATTTTGAATTAAATCTTGACCTGAGCGAATGAGCAAAGGACTAGCAAGTTTAAATTTTGCGGTAATAAAGAGGCGATCGCGTTGATCTAGCTTTTCTAGTTTCAGTTCCTGTAATTGTTTATTACTCAATAGCTTGCCACTTGATGGTTTAGCATAAGTTTTACCCCAAGGACGTTCAAAGCTTAACCAAGCCATGCGATCACTATGTTTGGTTAAATCAAATTCCCAGATTTGCCACTGTTCTACATGACAGCGACCAAATCCGCGACGTTTTTTCATTCCAATGGGAATTTCGCCATTTTTTAACCCCTCTAAAATTAAAGCAAGTGCTTGTTTTAATAAATTTTCATCTTTATCTTTATTTCGTTCAATTAACAACTCGAAGCTCAGAGGAAACTCAGTTCCTGCTGATAATAGTTCCAAATCATATTTAGCTTTATCAGATGCTGTGCCAGTTGCACCATCTATTTTGACTCCATCTCGCAGTTCAACACTAGGGATAGTGCTGCTAATAGCATCATTAATAATTAAAGGACTTTGTGTATCTTCTTCTTTTGTTTTCAACTTCTGCTTTTCTGGAAACTTCTTTTCATTTTTATAAGCAAATAAATCCCCGAAAAGTTTTACTGACATATTTTGACGGGTTTCATTTGTAGCATAACTACATTCATATTCATGTAAATAATTACGTAAAGCTCCTGCTATTGACGTACCTGTTAGTAAAGCTTTAGGACTAATACTGTCATGCAAAAGTATCATGTCTGTAATGCCTTCTGCATCGCCACTTCCCAAACAAGTCGGTGTATCCAGAACTAAAGTACCGCGCACAATGATACGCTTAATAATATGTCTTTTTTCACGTTCTCTACTCATATTTTTTATCCTTCATCGCTTGTTTCGCAACTGCAATAATTAGCCTTAGGGTATATTCTAATTTTAATTTATTAACAATATCTGATGAAATTGATTCACCTGCAATATTAACTGCTAAATGCTGTGAATCTATCCATCCACTTGGATTTTCTACCCATTCAAAAATTTGTGATTTTAATGATTTATTATTTATTGTTGCATCTTCAAATTGAGTTTTAGCATTTTTGGGTAAACTCTCTAACAGTTTTAAAACTGGATTTTTGCTTTCTTCTGTAAGAGCTTGTCTCGCTACAATCATTAACCTTGAAAGTTGACTATTTTTTAATTTATTTTTCTTGAAATTAATACTATCAATCTTTTCTAGTAGCCTGATATCGAGCTTTTGCTCTAATAATCTTTTTGCCATTTTCTGGGCTATCTCGCAGTCTATTGTATTTGATGTTAGCCTCGGTTCATCCCAGTTCATTTCTGATTTTGGTAAACTAGCATTAAAAGTTGGATATTCTTCCAACCAGCTAATAGCGATACGTCCAAATCCATCAACTAACCTTTCACCAATACCTTTATTCTCTAAGCTCCTAATTTGTTCTATATTAATTTGACCATTATATTTAAATACGAAAACACTACCTGCTGCTAAAGCTGGTACTTGTGGTAAAGGTAATCCCCATTTGCGGTTAAATCCGCCAATAATTAGACTACTAGCATAACTAGATTTTATTTGTAGATTTATATTTAATAATTCTTTTAATTGCTGAGTTAGTGGATTAACTTCTCGATTATTTTCATTTTCTGTTGATTTTGGTGGTGTAGCTACATAATGACCCCATTTATCCCTTAAAATCAAGTCACTAAGAAGGGTGATGCGAAGAAGTTCTCGGTTTTCTCTTTCTTCAGGTTTGCTTCCTACCTCATACCAGTTATCATGTTCATCTTCTTCTCCTTTATAAATAATCTGAGTATGTCCATACCCGGCACTTTGAGAACCACCTAACCAAATTTCTTTTACTTCTAATAATGCCTTAATTTTATCTACATCCTCAGAATTGTCGCAGAGAATTACTGCTTGAAAAATTTGTTCAGCATCTAAAGCATCATAGCGAAATACCGCACCACTTCCTTCAATACCTCGCCCTTTTTTACGATTTCGCATATTGTGAATGTTAATTCTTCGCTGCTCTTTGTAAAGCACTATATCGTTATCATTCACTGTGCAAAAACCTTCATCTAGTGACTTGTAGGAAATATCATCTCTAGGTTGTTCATAGCTAAAATCATAAACACTTATTTCTTTGAGTTTATAAATATTATCATTCTTCTTTTTTAACCAAGAGCGGGGTACAGGTAAAGTACGCTTTTCTTGTTCACTACTATATAAATATGCGTTTAAGTAGCGAGTATCGCCATTAAAAAATAATTTCTTTATCTCTGAAAATTTTATATCATCAAGAATATCATCACTTTTTTGCAAGCCATGAAGCTGGAGATATCGACCAATTAAAGCTCCCCGAATTACACTTCCAGGAATATAAGAAAAAGATACATCACTGTTTGGATCGCCTTGAAGGGAAGTAACTAAAACTGACTGTTTAGTATGTAGGAGAAAAGTAATTGTTTTCATGATTTTGTTTCTTGCTCAAAATAACTAAAATGTTCTTGAGTAACTTCTATAAATTTTGAGTTATGCAGTGTACAACAGACAAACCCTCGTCCTCGATTTCGTCCGCTACCAATACGTCGCAATGCTAATATCCCAACTGCTAAAAGTGACAACATATCTGCTGTTGCTTTTTCCTTAAATAATAATGATGCAGTAAAAGGTAAGTCTCGCATTATAACTCGACTTGCACGCAAACTTTTTTCCATAGGTGCGCCATTTTCATGATCAATAGCAGTTTGACGGCGAATGGTAGTAAGGGAAGAAAGAACATCTGATTCTGTCAATCTTCTTTCCTGACCTCTACTTGCTCTCGCTTTTTCTTGATCGAGTTGAAGTGCTACTTCTCTCCGCAAATCTTTAGGTAAACAAGCATCACCAATATGGATTTTAGAAATAGTCCCAAGGGTGCTACCAGAAACGCCAAATAAATGCTCCGCTACTTCTTGCCAACGAAAGGAAGATGCTTCGGAAAGTAAAGCAATTAAGTTATCGCACTCTTCACTTAACAGCCCTTTCAAAGTTCTTCCTCGCAAGTAAGGGAATCCATTGACATCATGTTCTACTTCTTGGTCAAGTAAACCAGCTACCCCATCACCACGCCCAAAAGTTGTATCACTGAGAAGTAACATTTTCAGATAATAAGTTTCCACTAGTTTTCTCCGTTAAAGGGATGTGAAATTCCATTGCTTCGATAGCATCAAAATACCCGCATACTCTCTCATTTGTTCGATCATCAATCCAACCAGTTTTATGAAAATCATCGTTTCTTGCTGCCGTAAAAATTGGTAAATAGTTTTCATCAAAACAATTAGCCTTTAAAAATTGCTTTGTTTTATCTGCACCTTGACGTAAATTTTCTCGTAAACTAATCACTTTATTGCGACAACCAGACCAATCTGGATGATTATTGAATTTATCAACAATTTCGGAAAAATTACTCCAGTTACGCCAATCACTATCAGAGTGCAAGTACATAGGTCGCATAGTCAGATTTCCTTCAGGCACTTGATATTCTTGTTTACGAATTTCACCAATTGAACCTAATAAACCACTAGCCGCAATATGCCAATCAAGTGCAGAAAAATCATCACATCTCAAACGTTCTTTTTCATCACGCATAAAGTTTTTAGCATTTCTACATAATGCCTCACTTAATTGGTAAGCTCTAGCAAACGGATAGTGTGTTTTAACAATAGCAATACCTGCACAAGCAGTTAAGACTTTACCAGGAAGTCTTTGGATTTCAAATTGTGATTCAAATTGCTTTAAATATAGGGCAGCTAAAGTTAATCCTAACCGTCCATCACATACAAATGTGACATCATCACCGCCATAAACTATTGGGCGAAAAGGTAAATATTTTTTGCTATCTCTTTCTGTAATAGCAAACTGCTGCTGTAATCTACCATCAGATAATTCAATCACTTTATCAGCGACAGCTTTTAAAGCATTAATACCCGCCTGATTAACTTTATAAGATAGTTCGCGGATAGCATTAATATATTCCCGGTCTGCTTTGTTTCTACCATGAAGTTTGAAGCGATCGCCCATACCATTCCCATCTGCGTGAACTATAGCCATGTAACTACTTATTCCCTCATTACGACCTAAATCATCAACATCATAGGGAACTTGATAATCACGCAAATTTAATTTATGAAAGATAGTATTTATCAGTTGTTTATTCGCTAAATTACCTTTTTGATTGTCAACTACTCGCAGCTTTTCAACTATTTCTCTAGAAATTGAATAGCTATTGGGGACATTGTAGCGATCGCTCATATCTACTGCTACTAATCCAGTAGAAAGACAGCTAGCTGTTACCCCTAAACCAAGCAAAGGAACAGAAGGGTTGTACTCGCGTTTTTTCTGCTCCAATTTCTTCATTAAGCCATCAACTACTCCTGATAGCTTGTTACCCCATTCAAATAGTTCGCTATGAGCAACTACAATCTTTAAACCTGGCGCTTCTCGCAACACCTTTTCACTTAATGTTTTAGTAAAATTAATAGCACTCTCTTTATCTTTAAAGAGAATAACTGCATTACCACCTCCCGTATATACTAATTCAGCCTTGAGATTATCTCGCTCAATACATTTCTCTTCTTTTGCAGGTTCGTAAATATAGACATTGTTTTCAAACTTTTGACGTAAAATAGACTTTACCCATTCATTTGTCGTCTGCTCCACAAGATAAGATGCACCAATATTTTCTCGTAAGCGATTGCTGCCAAAAATGTATGATTGTATTCCTGTTGTGTCAATTACGGTGACAATATAATTATTCATAATAATCATCTATAATTTACGGCTATTTTTTATAATCCATTGAGACATTTTTTTAGAAAATTTATCTGCTTTTAGGTCATTACACCCGAAAACAGCTATTCTTTCATCCCTAACAGTTGCTTCTAAATCGCGTTTTACTCGATCTGGATTATTATTAAAACAAACTAATGCTACTCGTGCTTCATCTCCACCTAGTTGTTTTGCTCTTAAATGTGCCTCAAATAGTTTTTGTTTGCAAGTAGATTTGTCACGAGCAGTTGTACAAGATAAAGCAAATAGTTGGTAATCTAACATAAAAGCAACGTCAAATTCAAATCTATCGTATCTATCATCTCGATTATTAGGGTCGTCAATATGAAATGACATTGCGCTTTCATGAATAGAGGGAAATTGTTGAGTCAGACTTTGCACTTGATGCAGAACATAATGTTCAAACCAAATACAACTTAGCCAAGCACAAACATCACTTAATTCGCTAAATCCTTTATTTTTTAATACTTGCAAAGATAGTTCATTGTTAAAGTTCAACATTTTGTATTTACTCAAAATTTGTTGAATCTTCCCTGGAGAGTCGTCTAATGAAATTCCTGGTATTTCTGCAAGTGTTTTATCATCATACCAAAATCCATATTTATCCTTAGTTTTAGGATGTAACTGCTCCTTACACCATTTCCACCATTGTTCTGCTGTACTATCTTTAAGAGATAAATATGCATTAAGAAATTCTTCTGCGGCATCAGGCAATATAGGTTTTATAACTGGCTTTTTATTTTCTTTCCACGGTAAATCATGTAAATTAAAAAGCTCCTCAAATGTGATTTTTATTTTTACAGGTTCATATTTAGGAGCATCATTATCCCTATCAATTAGCATTTGTAAACTGCGGGCATCCAGATAACTAAATTTAGGATTATGAACTCCTGAAGCATCAAATAAGCCTCGATAACTATGAACAGACATTGCCTTCGTTCCACCTGTATAATTCAAGCCAAAAGTATGACTTGGATATTTTTTTACAATATACTCAACTTTATTTTTAATTTTGTTCCAGATAAAGTGAGAATCAGCTTCTTTTTCTTCTAATGAAATAAACTCCACATTTAGGGGTTCCAACCTTCTCTGTAAACAATCCGCTTTACTTTTTGTACTCGTACTATGCACTAAGTAAATAGTACCCTTCTCATTCAGCAGCATTTTCGCTGCAACATAGTTAGGCAAAGGGTTTTCACCAATCAGCAAAAACAAATGGTCTACTTTATACTTATCAAACTCAGACGTACTCATGCGGTAGATGTATCACTTTTCAAAATCGTTATCCCATTATGGCACAATATCGGAAATAGGCTATTCCAAATAGCTGCTAATCTAGAAAACATAACTCAAATAGCCAAAACCACTGTGAATACGTTATTTAAAGATTACCCAGATTGTAAACTTTTGCAAAAACTGGCAAATGGCTCTCTCGATCAAAGTCAAAACCTTAGCCGTGCTATCCGCTTATGGGTGCTACTAAGCTGGCTTTATAGCGAAAAAGGTTACACAAGTCTCACAGACACCTTTACTTACACTGATTGGCGTAAAGCTTTCTTTACTGAAACCCACAGGGATGAAACACAAGCAGACATCCTTAGCCATCAAGATTCTAATTGTGCTTGCATCAAAACAACCAAAAAATGGTTATTAGAATTGGAAGTATTTACAGACAAATGGCAAAATTCTCTACAAATACAAATACCGATAGCTAACTTAGAACTAGAGAAACTTTTAAACGAAAAACTATTTGCTCAAGTTCGCAAATCACTACAAAGCGATTTTGATTTATTAGTTAGCCGTAACTATTTGCAAAGGGTAAATTATACCACAGGTAGAAGCAAATATTATCGTCGAGTCGAAAAATTACCACTTTTAACTAAATTAGAAAACATTAATACTGAAACTAATCTAAGTATAAAAAATCAAGCTTATTTAGCCGAAACTTTAGGTATGTTTAGTTTTCTTGACCCTAGTTTACCTGTACTAGCTGAACAATTTTCAGAAGAGGAAGTTAATCAAAATACCCATCGCATTTTTTTGTACGTTGATTATGTAGTACCAGAATCAAGTCCAATACAGGACGCTGTAGACCAAATTCAAAGTGAATTGCAAGAAATTTGGGATTCTGGGCAAATTTTTCCTTTGCTTTTGACTTATCATAGTGCCCATCAAAATCAGATAAAAGAGTGTGTTGTCTATCCTGTTTGTATTTACTTTATGGAGCGTGCTAAATATTTGTGCGCCTATGGTACTACTCCAAAAGGTGATATTAACTGGTATAAATATCGTCTTGATCGGATTATTTGTCAACGAATAGAATGTTTGGATTGGAAAGATACGCGCGTTTCTCAGTTATTAAGAGAAATACATGAAGCCAATCAACTACCAACTCCTAAAAATGTCAATATAAAATTAAAAGAAGCATGGGGACATGACTTTTATAAAGAAAAAGCACTAATGATATTGCGGTTCGAGGAAGATTTTCATCAACGCTATGTTGATGGTATCAGTATTCATGATACATTTACTAGAATTAGCTTGAAGCAAACATCTGAATTAATTCAACAATACACCCTCAATCCTGAACACCAGAAAGCTATTTTAGAAACTTTACAATCTCGCCCAAGCACCGATGCTTACTACCAAGTATATTATCGAGTTACAGATTATTATGTTCTTAGGTGGTTACGAGCTTTGGGTTCTAAAGTTGAAGTTTTACTTCCTTGGAATTTACGCCAGGAAATCGCTCAAGAAATTCAAAATACTTTTAATTTATATAAATAATAGCTTTAGTAAAAATTAAGAGAACAGCATCTCAATTCGGCGTGGTAGTGCAACTGACCTACAACCACCTCATTGGGCTTATGGATCGCTAGGGCAAAGAATCAGGTCTAGTTTACAGCTTTGGGCATAAAATGCTCCTTAGACAAAAGTAGGTGTCGCGTGATTTAGAGTTGATCCAAATCTAAGCAACGCCAAATCCTGTATACTCTCGTACGTAGGGGGCTTGGAAACCTAAGATAATATCTTGTTTTGCAATGCCCATATTAGCTAATTCATGGGCAATATGCAACTCAGTTGAGTTATGCTGTAACCAAATTTTACCATCTTTGATGTCTAAATGCATAACGCAACCATGCACCCGGCGATAGCGCAAGCGCTGACTAGTCAGTTCGCCATCCCAACCAACGTTCATTACTTGATAATGGTCTTGCTGAACATCAAAAACGGTTTGCGATTCAATTTCACCATTGGCGATTGGGATAGCAGTATAATTTCTTAGGATTGTTTGAATACACTGACGGTAATGTTCTAATTTATCCATTGGACAATCACCTCTTTAACTGGATTATAAATGAGTCGCTTAATTTGATATCGTTCAACTGAAAGCTGGGCAAACTCGCGTTGAAAAAAGGACTGATGTACAATCAATGGAATTGCTAGATACAAGATTCGTTCGGGTTCGCTTAATTCTAAAGCTAGACGGTAGTTTAGAAATTGACCTAGCGCTGCAACTTCAAACGGCGCCTTCTCCAAACAAAAAGGGTTTTAACTACATACCATTTTTAAATAATTAAAAAACAACAGTACGAGCTAATTCTTGTTTTTGAATCTTTTCAAGTTTTGGCTCCCCTACTTTAATCTCGATATCGCTACCTAATCTGTTAAGATAACCCAATAACCTATCGGTTGAAAAACCGCTTAATCTACCTCTAACTAATAGAGAAATTTTTGGCTGGTCAATACCTATAATTTCGGCAGCTTGCGCTTGTGTTAAATTCAATTTATTAATAGCTTCACTAATTTTACGTGCTAGTTGAGCTTTCAATAATCTTTCTTCAGGATTAGGTAAACCTAAATCTTTAAATATATTTCCACTGCTAGCAATCACTTCATTTTCTTGGTTCATTTTCTGTTCCATCTCTTTGATATATTTCTTGTAAATAATCTTCTTGAGCTTTTTGTAACCTTTTTTTTATTAAATCTATATCTTGTTTTGATGTTGCAATACCATGTTTTGATTTTTTCTGAAAAGCGTGTAGTAAGTAAACAACACCTTCAAATTTAACTGTATAAATAGCTCTATAAGTGTCACCATCAAAGTCATCTACAATTTCTAAAACACCTGCTCCTGAGAAACCTTTTAGAGGTTTTGCATCGGGATGTTTCTGTCCATGTTGTGCCAAATCAAGAGCATAACCCATTACATCTTGTACATCGTCAGGGAACTCCTTTAAATCGTTTAAAGCACTTGCTATAGACTTGAGAGGTTTTTCTTGGTTTTTATCCATGTAATAACTATTATGCTAAAACTAGCCTATTTAGTCAATAGGTAATTGTATAGCATAAATTTACTATCAACCGCTTACAAGTGTAAGAATTTTTTTGCCATGAACAAATGTGCAACATAAAGGCACTGGTAAAGAGAAAAGATAATGGTTGCTAAAATAAACGAAGCTCGGCGCCAACCTATCAAAGTCATAAACAGTTTTCGACCTTTCATGTTTTAACAATTACCGGGACTTAAACAAAAATTAAGTCCAAATGTAGCCTAAATTTCCTTGATATATCCAATAAAACCTCAACCTGCCATTAGCGGACTGAACTTTGACCAAATCCTTGCTTGACTTGCGTGGCATTTTTCTTATTGATTCTAGATAATATCTAGTAATTATCTAGGATTTTCCAGGAATGCCGAGTTTTCGTTAGATAATAATTGAGAATTACCGGGTAATAATGTTGATACCAGAATCGCTGAAAGGTTTGTGGAGTAAGGATTATAGAATATGGAGAATAGGAGACTCGAACCCCTGACCTCTGCGGTGCGATCGCAGCACTCTACCAACTGAGCTAATTCCCCAAGCTACTTTACTATATTAACATTTGCTAGCATAAACTTCTACGACCCGTTCTAACTCCAAATCACTCAGATAATCTACAGCCCAGTTTGCTAAACGCTGTATCATGTGAAATGGGTAAGTATTTGCTACACCAACTACTTGCATTCCAATTCGTTTGGCTGTTCTAATCCCCAGTATTGTGCCTTCTATAGCTAAACATTCTGATGGTTGTAAATTTAATTCCGGATACATCTGGTTCAGTAATTCTACGGCAAGCAAATAACCGTTTAGTTCTTTATTAGTACTAGTATCAACTCCTGCGACTATAACGGCAAAATGTTCTGCTAAGTTGCTGCGCTCAAGTACAGATTCTACTTCTTTGCGAATCGCACCGCTAACTAATCCTAGCTTTAGATGACGCGATCGCGCTTGAAATAAGAAATCATCTAATCCAGGATACAAAGGCAGCTTTTCTAACTTACCTAATTCAACTACGTAAGCTTCTGCCTTACGATTCAACAATTCAGTTAAATATGCTTCACTAACAACTCTACCACGACGAGATAGTAAATCTCGTATCCAAAGGCGATCGCTTATTCCCACCCTTACTTGACGTTCATCTAAGCGTTGCGGTTGGAGATTTTCTTGAATCAAAATCTCATCGATAAGTTGTAAATTTATTGACTCATCATTGATGATTACACCGTTAAAATCAAATAAAACTGCCTTTATCATGCTGTTGTGCCAAATCCTGGAGCCAAACCTTCCCAACCAGTATTCTTTTGGGTTGACTCATATTGCTGCCTTGCTATATCATCCACAGAAATTGGCTTAATACCACTACTTAACTGATGTATCCACCAGACATCTTGAGTTTGTACTGCTTCAAAACCAGCTGCGCCCATCCATGCATCTACACTACCAGCAATATAATCACGAATGTATGGCTCTTCAAAAACATCATTGAGCCAATCTAACTGACGAATAGCTTTTTGATTGCCATCCAAGACTAACACTTGTCCACCAGTTCTCAACAATCGCAAACTCTCCCGCAAAATTGCTTGAGATACTGCTGTAGGTGTTTCATGGAATAGTAAAGCAATTGTCACCAAATCAAACTCAGTTGCAGGTATGTTAGTTGCTTCTGCATTTCCGTGTCGCCAAATTATATCTAGGTTAGCAGCTTGAGCTTTATGTTCTGCTCTTACTAGCATATAAGGCGACAAGTCCAATCCAATTACTTGAGCTTCGGGAAATGCTTCTTTTAACATTAAAGTCGTAGAACCCGTACCACAGCCTAAATCAAGTATACGTCTTGGTTTCACTTTCACTGCGTCAATTAATGCTTGACGAATCCAAGTTTCATTCGGTGGAAGAACATACTGGGTAATGGGGTCGTAGGAAACTGCTGCACCAAAAGTGAGGTATCCCCCCTTGATTCCATGGAAATTTTGGCTACTGTAGTATAAGGGTGTGATTACATCCCCACGCCGAAAGCGATCGCTTTCTTTTTCCCAATCAATACTTTCAGCATATTGGCGCAAGGCTTTTTCATCTATAAAAAACCTTACTATCGGCGATAGAAAGCGCTCCCAGATTGTGTCCTCACGAACCGCCATGAAGTTTGATTACCTTATACAGTCTTTGCTTTCTAAATTTTAATTTATTTTCGGGCAAGGAGATTATATTGACGCTTGTATTTTATTGTAGTATATATGTAGTATGATGGCAGTAGATTTTTTATCTAAAAAACTACAGAGGAAAGAGTTAGGGAGAGATTCTACATATGATATCAAGTCCACTTAATTACTTACGAGTAAAAACTTTGCGACTAGTACACCTAATACGTGAAATTTAATTAAAACTAAAATAAAACTATGCCCTACAAAAAGTTAGAAATTACAACACCAGCCCCTGTATTATCATGGGCAAATCATGCTTTGGCTGCTGAAGAAACCAAGATGGCAAAGAATGTTGCTTCTTTACCATTTGTATTTAAGCACGTAGCTTTAATGCCAGATGTCCATTTAGGAAAAGGTGCTTTAGTTGGCTCTGTGATTGCGACGAAAGAAGCCATTATTCCGGCTGCTGTCGGGGTGGATATTGGTTGCGGTATGTGTGCTATTAAAACACCATTTCAGGGAGATAAGTTGGAGGGTAAACTGAAAAAAATCCGTTTGGATATTGAAGCAGCAATTCCCACAGGATTTAGTGAAAATAAAGATGTTGAAAAAACAGTAAGTAATTGGCAACGTTGGTGTGAATTTAAGAATTTGCATCCAGGGGTGCAAGATTTACAAACCAAAGCAATGCGTCAGATGGGTTCTTTGGGTGGTGGAAACCATTTTATAGAAGTTTGTCTGGATACAGAAAACCAAGTTTGGCTGATGTTGCATTCTGGTTCGCGTAATATTGGCAATACTTTAGCTCAGTGTCACATTAGTACAGCTAAAGAATTAGCAAAAATGGCAGGTAATAAATTATCTGACCCAGATTTGGCTTATTTTGTGGCTAATACACCAGAGTTTACTGCTTACTGGCACGATTTACAATGGGCACAGGATTATGCGCGGGTGAATCGGGATGTGATGATGGCTCGGTTTAAGCGGATTATTGAGAAACATCTCGCGGGTGGGAAAGCGACTAAACCTTTGATCCAAGTAAATTGTCATCATAATTACGCTGAAAAAGAAGTGCATTTTGGCGAAGATGTTTATGTAACTCGTAAAGGTGCTGTTCGCGCTCAAGAAGATGACTATGGTATTATTCCTGGTTCAATGGGAGCGAAATCTTTCATTGTGAAAGGAAAAGGTTGTGCTAATAGTTTTTGTTCTTGCAGTCATGGTGCTGGACGTTTGCTATCTCGAAATAAGGCGAAGAATACTTATACTTTGGATGATTTAATTAAGCAAACAGAAGGTGTAGAATGTCGTAAAGATGAGGGTGTTTTAGATGAAATTCCTAGTGCTTATAAGCCAATAGATGAGGTGATGAATAATCAATCTGACCTGGTGGAAGTGGTCGCAACTTTGAAGCAGGTTGTTTGTGTGAAGGGATAATATTGCAATCTGACCAGATTCCCCACTTTTTAAAAAGTTGGGAATCTAATTCATATAAACTCGTTCACTCTACACAAAACTAAACTTCACAACCGTCATTATATACTAAATCGTTCCCCTCACTATCGAATAGTTGGTTGCACCACCTTTCACTTCGTCACCACCGCGATCGCCTACAACTAAATCAATGTAAACTTGTTTGGTGAGAGTATTCATCTGTTTTGGGGAAAACTGAGGGAAGAGATTTAAATAAGCATTCCACCAGTACAATGATTCAACTTCCAGGATACAGCATCACTGAACAAATTTATGCGGGAGCTAAAACCCTAGTTTATCGTGGTAAAGAGGGCGATCGCTCTGTAATTGTCAAATTGATGCGGAGTGAGTATCCCAGTTTTGGCGAGCTTGTGCAATTTCGTAACCAGTATACCATAGCTAAAAATTTGGATATTGCGGGTATTGTCAAACCATTAAGTCTAAAAGCTTATCGTCATGGTTATGCACTGGTGATGGAAGATGGAGGTATATCCTTACGAGAATGGGTAATGGGTGGAATTAAAGACTTCATTCATATTGCCATACAAATTGCTGCTACCCTTGACGAACTACATCGTAATTGTGTAATTCACAAAGATATTAAACCTAGCAATATCTTAATTAATCCCCATCAAGAAGTCAAAATCATTGACTTTAGTATTGCTTCTCTTTTACCTAGAGAAACTCAACAGCAATGTACACCCAGTGCTTTGGAGGGAACTTTAGCATATATATCCCCCGAACAAACTGGACGAATGAACCGTTTTATTGACTACCGTACTGACTTATATTCCCTTGGTGTCACTTTCTTTGAATTACTAACTCGACAGCTACCTTTTACTTCTGACGATCCCATGGAGTTGGTTCACTGTCATATTGCTAAAGAACCACCAACTGTCCATAATGTCAACCCACAGATTCCTTTAGTTATATCAAATATTGTTGCCAAATTAATGGCGAAAAATGCTCAAGACCGTTATCAAAGTGCTTTGGGATTAAAGTATGATTTGGAAAGATGTTTGTCTGAACTAGAATCTTTTCAACTGGGAACTAGAGATATATGCGATCGCTTCTTAATTCCTGAAAAGCTTTATGGTCGTGAAGCTGAGGTGACAATGCTACTCCAAGCATTTGAGCGTGTTAGTCAAGTATCCAGTGGTCAATCAAATATTGAAATGGTATTGGTTGCTGGTTATTCTGGTGTTGGTAAAACTGCTGTTGTTAACGAAGTCCACAAACCGATAGTAGCAGCACGCGGTTACTTTATCAAAGGAAAATTTGACCAGTTAGGACGCAATGTTCCTTTTTCTGCTTTAATACAAGCACTACGAGAGTTGATGGGGTTATTACTGGGTGAAAGTGATGCTCAAATTCAGCAATGGAAAAGCAAAATTTTGTCTGCTTTAGGTAAGAACGCTCAAGTAATTATTGAAGTTATTCCCGAACTGGAATTAATTATTGGTAAACAACCAACAGTTACAGAATTATCTGGTAGCGCTGCAACTCATCGCTTTAATTTATTGTTTCAAAAATTTATCAAAATCTTCTCTACTAAAGAACATCCGTTGGTGGTTTTTCTTGACGATTTACAATGGGCTGATTTAGCATCTTTAAAACTAATTACATTATTAATGAGTCAGATAGATAATAATCATTTATTATTAATTTGTTCTTACAGAGATAATGAAGTGAATGTAGGACATCCATTCTTACAAACATTAGAAGAAATTCAAAAAGCCCAAACACCAATTAATACAATAAATTTAACTCCCCTGAAAAAATCTGATTTAAATAACTTAGTAGCTGATACGCTTTACTGTTCCAAAGAAATTGCTCAACCTCTAACTGAACTGATATACCAAAAAACTCATGGTAATCCTTTCTTTAGTAATCAGTTTCTCAAGTCGTTACATCAGGAAAGATTAATTTACTTCAATTTCGACTATAGATATTGGGAATGCGATATTGCTACTGTGAGAAGACTAGCTCTTACAGATGATGTCGTTGAATTTATGGGAGTTCAACTACAAAAATTGCCAGAATCAACGCAAAAAGTTTTGAAGCTTGCTGCTTGCATTGGTAACTCTTTTGACTTAAACACACTTTCTATTGTCCATGAAAAATCTGAAGCAGAAACAGCAGTTGATTTGTGGAAAGCTTTACAAGAAGGATTAATTTTACCTACTAGTGAACTTTACAAATTTTATCAAGAAGTTTTATTAGTTGATGGTTCAACTGATAACACCAAGAAAGAGTCAACAAATTATCGATTTTTTCATGACCGTGTACAGCAAGCAGCTTATTCATTATTCCAAGATGAGAAACAATTAACTCACTTAAAAATTGGTAAACTACTACTAAAAAATATACCAGAAGCAGAACGAGAAGAAAAGATATTAGATATTGTTAACCAATTAAATATAGGAGTAGATTTAATTACTGATGAAGCTGAAAGAGATGAACTAGCAAAATTAAATTTGATTGCGGGACGTAAAGCGAAAGCTGCAACTGCTTATAGCGCTGCAATTAAATATTTCCAAGTTGGTTTAGGGTTACTGCAAGCAAATAGTTGGGATGTTCAGTATGAACTAACTTTATCACTATATATAGAAGCAACAGAAACAGTATATTTGATTGGCAATTTTCAGGAGATGGATCAACTGGCTGAAGTTGTACTCACACACACTCTGTCAATATTAGATCAAGTTAAAGTTTATGAAGTGAAAATTCAAGCCTTAATTGCGCGGAAGAAATTAAATGAAGCTATAGATACAGCGCTTAATATTTTACATCAATTAGGAATATCTTTTCCTAGGAACCCGACAAAAGTAAATGTTTTAATAGCTTTTATTAAAACCAAGTCGGCTTTAATCGGAAAACAAATTAAAGATTTAGTTAACCTACCAAAAATGACTGATTTATATCAAATATCGGTCATGCGAATTTTATTAGTAGTTGTTCAAGCTCTATATGTTGCAGCACCTAATTTGTACGCAATGATTGTTTTTAAAAAGATAGAATTATCAATTAAATATGGTAATAGTCGTGAATCTGCCATTAATTATTTAGAATATGGATTAATTATATGTCATATATTCTCAGATATTAAAACTGGTTCTCAATTTGGCGAAATGGCTATTCAGCTTTTAGAGCAAAGTCATGAAAAGCAGTTTAAATCTAGAATTTATATGACATTTTATAGTTTTATCAGCCGATGCACAAATCATCTTAATACGACATTCCAACCTTTATTAGAAGCATATTATATTGGATTAGAGACAGGAGAATTAGAATATGCAGGATATGCTGCACATATATATTCATTACATTTGTTTCATAGTGGGAACAATCTCTCTTCTACAAAAGTAGAAATATTGAAATATGGAACATTAATTGAGAAGCTTAACCAGAAACAAACTTTAGTTTATCATAAGACACTTGAACAATCAGTACTAAATTTAATTGGAGAGCATGATAATCCATCCTGCTTAATTGGTTCAGCATTCAATGTGCTGACTTATGAAAAAACAGATGATAAAGCTGCGAATTTTGGTATATACGATCATACAATGAGACTTAGCTATCTATTTGGTAATTATTCTCAAGCAAGAGAGAATATGCTATATGCGGAACAGTACATTGATGGTGTGCTAGGAGTAGTAAATGTACCTACTTTTTACTTTTATAGTTCTCTGGTTAATTTAGCTCTCTACAGTAATGTACAAACTTCTGAAAAAAGAAGTATTTTACGAAAAGTTAAAGCAAGCCAAAAGAAAATTAAGCAGTGGGCTGATTATGCACCCATGAATCATTTACACAAATGGTATCTTATTGAAGCAGAGAAATGTCGGGTCTTGGGTAAGAATAGGGAAGCGATGGAGCATTACGATCACGCTATCACTTTAGCCTCTACAAACGAGTATACCCAAGAACAGGCGATCGCTAACGAATTGGCTGGCAAATTTTACCTAGAATGGGGTAAACAGAACATCGCCCAAGTTTACCTAACTCAAGCTTACTACTGTTATGCCCGTTGGGGAGCGAAAGCAAAACTTGACGATTTACAAAAACGCTATCCCGAATTACTCGCTCCGATTCTCCAACAAGATAAAACGACTTTAGATATCCACACTACTATCAGTACTCTGGGGATGACTTCCATAAGCGAGAGTAATACTTCTGATGTATTGGACTTGGCAGCAGTCGTGAAAGCTTCTACAATTCTTTCAGGAGAAATTCAGCTTGAACAATTGCTATCTACACTCATGCAAGTTCTTATGCAGAATAGTGGAGCATCAAAATGTGCTTTAATTTTGCATCAACATCATAGCTTGCAAGTAGCTGTCACATCTCAACTTCATGCTTCATCTAATACAACCACTACAATCATCAAATTTACACCTTTAGAGTCGAGCCTTGATGTTCCCCTCAGTTTAATCAACTACATTTACCGTACTAAAGAAAGTTTAGTAGTTGATGATGCAGTTACTTTACCAATTTTGAGCGATAGCTATATTCTTCGCTGCTTGCCAAAAAGTTTACTATGTATCCCAGTGATGAATCAAGGTAAATTACTTGGTATTCTCTATTTAGAGAATAACTTAACTTCAGGAGCATTCACAAGCGATCGCGCAGAAATCCTGAAGTTGATTACGACTCAAGCGGCTGTATCTTTAGAAAATGCTATACTTTATGAGAATTTAGAAGATGCTAACCGTTTTTTAGAGCAGAAGGTTGCAGAAAGAACCCAAGAGCTTAATCAAAAAAATCAAAGATTAGCCCAAGCATTAAAAGAATTAAAACTTGCTCAAACGCAGTTAATTCAAGCAGAAAAAATGTCTTCTCTAGGTCAAATGGTAGCGGGAATTGCCCATGAAATCAATAACCCGATTAGCTTTATTCAGGGAAATATTGCTCATACCAGTGAATATACTCAATCTTTATTAGAATTACTTGCAGTTTACCAACAAGAATATCCCACCCCCTCTACTGCGGTTCTAGAAAAAGCTCAGAAAATTGATTTAGATTTTTTGGTACAAGATTTACCTCAGCTTTTAAATTCCATGGATGTTGGTTCTGCTCGTATCAAGGATATTGTTTTAGGTTTACGTAATTTTTCTCGTTTGGATGAAGCGGAAATGAAACCTGTAGATATTCACGAGGGAATCGAAAACACCTTAATGATTTTACAGCATCGTCTACAAGAAGTTCAAGTTATCAAAGAATACGGACAATTACCGAAAATTATTTGTTATGCTTCGGGAATGAATCAGGTGTTTATGAATATTCTATCTAATGCTATAGATGCGCTGAATTCTCGAACTTCCCAAGAATTTACTCCTTATATTCATATTCAAACAGATATATTGGATGAAAAATGGGCGAAAATTAGCATTCAAGATAATGGTATTGGGATGGATACAGAAACTAAATCTCGGATATTTGATCCATTTTTTACTACTAAAAAAGTTGGTTCTGGAAAGGGTTTAGGATTATCTATTAGTTATCAAATTATTACAGAACACGGTGGCAAGATTAATTGTACATCTACTATAGGACAAGGAACAAAATTTACTATTCAAATTCCTCTTACATAGTAATCCCCTCTTGGAGTTACGAGCAAAAATATTCCCAACTTCTCTTGGTATTTGTAAATCAAATAAAACTGCTATATCTACTTCATTATTCTCCTGCTGTATTTAAAATCTCTGTATAAAGCTGATTGCTAACTCGAAAACCTGCTTCAGCAATTAAATCATCTATTACAGGTTTGACTAGAGAAATTAATCCTCTACGTTTTGCTATTAAAAGAATTCCTAATAATCCAGTAATAGGAACTCCTAATCTACGTGCTTCCTTTCTACCAAGTCTTTCGTCTATTAATAACTCGTCTGCATTTAACTCTATTGCAAGAGCTATTGCTTCTGCTTCTCCTAAATCAAGTCTTTGTTCATTTAAAAGCTTTACAACCAATGCTTCGTCAGTAGCTTGTCGAATTTCAATCCATTCTAAATTAACCACACCGATTACTCGTTCATCTTCATTACTTGTGCTAGCTAGTTCCCTAGCAACACCTGAAGGAATTATTACTACATTGTATATCTCTTTCAAAAGCGATATGTACCCAATAACTCCTAAATTACTTAAAGGAGAAGTATTGCTAACTACAATCATAGCCAACCTGTTTCACGTAAGTGTTTAATGTCTTCTTCAAATTCCTTAACATCATAGTGTATGCAAATGTCACGAGAAGCTAATAATTTTTGAAATTTTAATTGATTCATCCCAACTAAATTACTAGCTTTGCCAATACTGATTTTATCTTGTTGAAAAAGCAGAATTACAATTTCTAGCCATAATTGCTCTTCTGAAAGACCACTTACTTTGAGAATTTCATCGGGAATAATCAAACTCATAATAGTCTAGCCTTGATGTTTCACTTAATATATTATATAATTTTAAGACTAATATTATACACAAGCTCTCCCAAACCCTCTTAACTTTGTCTTCTCTGCCTCTGTATGGTTTATAATTCCATTGCCTTTACGTAGAGTCCTGCATATATGATAAATCAATACGAGCAGCAATATAAGAGAGAGGTAATTGATTTCTTCAACAGTAGAACAAGCTACGATAATGAATATACCATTCAGCGATCGCTTCCTTTGCTGGAGTTAATTCCATTTCAAGCTGGACAAAAAGTATTAGATTTAGCGACTGGTACAGGTATTATAGCTATTGCTGCGGGAATAAGTGTTGGTACTGAAGGAGAAGTCATTGCGGTAGATTTTTCTTCAGGGATGCTCACTCAAGCACAAAAAAAGATTGATGAATTAGGTTTACAAAATATTCAGTTAGTTGAAGCTGATGCAGAATATATAGATTTTGATACAGATAGTTGATTTTTCTAACGCACTATTTTAGCCTTGCCACGCTATTAGAAGGATGAAAGTCTATAATTAAGTAATTACAGATGCTCTTAACAAATGGTAATTTTAGGCTAGGCTAATTATCAGTTAATCAAACTAAACTCCTTAATGCGACAGAATATGAATACTTATACAATGGATATTCAATCATGTTTACTTGACCGACAAATTATTCACTCTGATCCGGAGATTATGAGTGGAACTCCAGTCTTTGTCGGAACGCGAGTTCCATTACAAACATTTTTTGACTACCTTGAAGGTCAAGGAGGCTTATCGGAATTTATAGAAGATTTTCCATACTTACAGGGTCAAGTATTGCTAGTTTTGGAAGTGATTGCAAAAGTAATGTTGGCTCAGGAGCGAACATCCCGTGTTAATTCTGCTGGATGAAAATCTGTTAAGCAAGAAACTAAAGAAACCACTTGTGGATGCAGAACACCTAGTACAAAATGTGGACGAGATGGGTTGGCGAGGTGTAAAAGACCGAGAACTTTTAGCTTTAGCACAGTCACATCCCTTTGATGTGTTTGTTACAGCGGATAAGAACTTGCCATATCAGCAGAATCTTCGTGATATTACTTTACGGGTTATAGTTTTAAATGTTAGTAGTACGCGACCAGATTATTTGCTACCGTTAATTACTCGAATCAGCAATGTGCTGCAATCTTTGGCTCAAGGCTCGATTACATTGATTAATGATGCAGGAGATTTAACAATTTGGAGATTATAACCTATAGGAGCGAACTATTGTTCGCCCTATTTTCGCCCGCAATATTAATTTACATTGTTAAAGATTGAGCATCATTTTCCATCAATTTTGCTAAATCTTTTAAGAATGCAGCACCATGGGCACCGTAGATAATCCGATGGTCAGCAGTCAAATTCACTTGCATTTGTTGCTTCACACCAAACATACCATCATCAGTAGCTACAACTTGGGGACGAGAAGCACCGATCGCCAAAATTCCGCCTTGTCCTGGTGGTAATATGGCATCAAATCTATCTACACCAAACATCCCTAAGTTAGATATGGTAAATGTCCCAGTACTGTATTCTTCTGGTTGCAACTGTTTAGCTCGCGCTCTTTCTACCAGTGATTTCCAGTTCCGCGATAACGTATAGATATCAACACTATCGGCATTTTGTAGGACTGGTGTAATCAAACCACCATCATCCATAGCTACAGCTACAGCAATATTAATACTGGAATGATATACAATTCCTTTGTCTGAGTAGCTAGCGTTTACTAAAGGATGCTTTTGCAATGTCACCGCTACAGCTTTCGCTAAGATAGCTGTCATAGTGACACCTTTAGATTTAATTTGTTTATAAAGCTTGTCTATAGCATCTGTAGTAATTGTGTAACCTACATGGAACACAGGTACAGACAAGCTAGCTGACATATTCCGCGCAACTGCGTTTTGTAGTGTAGTCAAAGCTACTATTTCGCCAAGGGTAGCTGTGGAAGATACAGGTGTGGGTGCTGGAGTAGGGGGTGTGGGTTGGGGGATGGATGGTGTCGGTGTTGTAGAGACGACTTTGTGGGTTGTCTCCGTTTTGATACCAGAAGCGGCTGCTACATCTTCTGCAACTATACGACCATAAGGTCCACTACCAGAAATCTTCTCTAAATCGACTTTCATCTCCTTCGCTAACTTCCGAGCGCGGGGTGAAGCGATGATTCGTCCCTCAATAATATTAGAACCGTTAGCGGTTGCTGCTACTAGTGTTTCTACGGTTGCTTGTGGTGCTGGTTGTGTCAGAGAAGGAGCGGTAGCTGCACCACCGTTACCAAGAGATTTTGCTTGCTCTATTTCCGCTTCTGTTTCTGCAACATAAGCGATCGCTGCTCCCACAGCTGCGCTTTCACCAGCGGGGACTACAATATGTGCCAGATATCCTTCATAAAAGGATTCTACATCCATATCTGCCTTATCTGACTCAACAACCACCACTGTTTCCCCTTTCTCCACTTTCTCACCGGGAGATTTCACCCAGGATACAATTTTACCTTCGGTCATGGTGGAACTCAGCGCCGGCATAAATACTTCGTGAATACTCATAGGGTAGTTTGGTGAATTAATAATTTCTGTTTAACAGCTTTTGTCAGATAGAATTGTATCTCGCTCTCAGAAATTTAGCTTGCCATTTTAGATTTTTCTCTGGTAATTGGCAAGAGACGATAGCCAATCTCCCAAAACTCAGCCACTCTCAGAATTCACTACCACTGGGAAAGATTTTCTATACCCTTGTATTAAGTTTGTATAAAGTTTACATCTCATTGCGGGTAAAAAATGCGCTGTTGTTCATACTGGTTTTGAAAATACTCTGCTAAATACTTGTACCGCGCATTACGGTCAGATAAATTATCCGGTCTATCAACAAGTAGATGTTCCGGATATCCCCCCATACGTTCTAAGATAGTTTTATTTCGTTTTATACTTTGCCAATGCTCGTGCAGCAGACGTTTAATTAATTCAGTACTTGTAGTTTTTTCCTGTACGAGAATTTCTAATAAATACTTTTCTGCCTCATCGTCTAAATTTAGATTTAGCATATAATTTACTAATAAATATTTATACTTATCAACTAACATGAAGTTACTAGTGCAGCGTGGCGAAAACAACTATCCAGTCGAAAAAGCTTAAAAAGCTTATGAAATAAACTTTCTTCCCTCCTGCCTTCTTGCACTAGTGTGCAACTGTTTCAGACAATAATCCAGACATTTCCAACACTCGATCTGACCAAATGCTAGCAAGTTTCGCTACCTGGGTTCTTTTAGCAGTATCAATCCAGACTTGACCCCAACTTCGTTGCCATTGGGATAGTAGACGCTGTAAATCCACTAGTTCTACTGCTTGCTCAATATCCATTTCCGGAGCAGTCCACTCAATAAAAAACTTGGTTTCCTCTACAAGACTTAAAACCAAATCACCATGTGCTGGATCATCTGAAAAAGACTTAATATGTGCCAAGTTTGACGCAAGGTTCCCCAATCGTGTACAAATATTATCTTTCTGAAATCTTTGTTGTTTTTGAATCCAGTCTTTCATAGTCTTCCGAGCAGCTGTTGGATAATTTCGGCAATTAGTTCTCTAATTGTAGCGTCCTGAATTTCCATTGAACGATTTTCACGGGGACGAAGGTTGATGAGGGAGTCGTAAGTAATTTTTTGAGTCAAAGGCATAAAACCAGCACCCCAAAGATTTGCTTGTCGGCTACCATCATCTAGGAATTCCGATTCGCAGTCTGAGTGCAATTGTCCACCACCTCCAAGAATCCGCCGTTCTATGTCAACCACTACCTTGATGTAATGCCTGTACTTTGCGATCGCTTTTAAGATATTGCTCCCCATATCCTCGGGTAAGGGGCAGGTTTGAATTGAGATTTTACGTTTGTCCAAGGTTTGGTCGCAAAACCTGCCCGTACTTTGCGATCGCTTTTAAGATAAGTAGTTACGCAAAATTAATTATATATTTTTCTCCAAAATTTCTAAATATAGTTTCGACCGCTTCAACCAAATTATTCCAGCTAGAGTAAGCATCTATTTCTAGCCAATGATACTTGATATAGCGCCACAAAATTTCGATAATATTTAACTGAGGAGAGTAAGTGGGTAAAAAGAATAGAGCTAGCCCTTTATCTTTCCATTCTGGTTCTTTATCTTGTAATGCATTACTTCTATGAACTTTATTGTACTAACAAACTTTAGTACTACTCACTCTGTGAGTCAGAGATTGTAACTCTTATGTAAAGTTATCATTTTTTCTTCTTATACTGTTTATATGCGATAGCTGTACCAATTATCGTTGCTAAGGATGCACCAATAGTAGTCCACGTTGTTATTGTTGAATCTAAAGGCAAGTCTCCTGTTTTTTCACTCTGTAAGCTTTTACTTGGTTCAGTAGGTTGAGTTAGCGCAGACACAACAGAAATATCGTAACAGTCAACACCACCTGATAAGTTCCACGTTAATTTATTCCCTATAACTTTTTCAGCATTATGTGAGCTTACATTCCCAGGAGGCTTTATACTCAAAGTGACAGACTTAGCCAACTGACCAACGTCATTGTCGCAGGTTCTGTTAAAAGCTTTATATATGAAGTAGTTGTCATCAATGCTGAGCTTTTCTAGCTTTAAACCTAATGCTTTATGTAGCTTTTCCACTTCATATAAGTTATTAAAAGAATAAATATATCTACATTGATCCATACCACTAGGATTATTTATGGAACTTAAACCTTCGTATAATATGCTATCCCATTGGATCTGGGTTAAATTTTTACTACAACCTTCAATATCCTTAACTCCTGAGCTTTCAGGATACACTACTTCCAGATTTAACACTCCTGAGCCATTCTTTTCAAAGGTAAAGTAGCCGTGAATTTCTTCTACACAACTAGTCAGTAGCACTAAAAGTGCTAACCATACAAGCCAAGCCTTTTTGGAATTCATTTTTCTCTCTGTTCCTTTACTTCTTTCGAGCGGTCTAACGGCTGAGATTAGTAGTTGCAGGCAAGTCTGACCCCCACCAATCACAGGGCTGATTCATTCTCTAAAAGGACTAAAAAATCAAGCGTTTACCGCAATTTTTAATTGGTAACTTTGCGACCTTCGGTATCGATAAAATAAGCAATAACAGTTTGTGTGCTTAAAAGTCTACGTCATTGTTATACCAATTATATGAAACAGTCCCCCTTTTGTAGGGGGATTCAGAAAAATATTCCAACCTATCTACGACAATCGCTCAATCAAATGGTCACCCACCCGCAAAGCATTAGCAATAATTGTTAAACCAGGACTTACCGCTGGATTGGATGGGAAGAAACTACTATCTACTACGTAGAGATTATGTACATCATGAGTGCGACAATTTAAGTCAAGAACTGATGTTTTGGGGTCTTCTCCAAAGCGACAAGTACCACATTGATGGGCTACAACTTGCATTGGTGTAGTACTGTGAGGATAAATACCCCGTGTAAATAATGAAGTTCCACCATCATGGTCTGTAGCTCTCATCACATCTTGCCAAAGATAT